>NPIF01000108.1_pt1:120000-367622 | contig 367622 bp, 357 predicted proteins | sample 8637461 | NCBI WGS metagenome assembly NPIF01 (sample SAMN07420641, study PRJNA396082) | bioreactor metagenome | isolation source: sample BR12 brine-fed electro-methanogenic bioreactor BR | place: Japan: Kochi | collected 2016-12-09 | reverse complement strand
GAACCGGTCCTGCGGAGCGACGTCTCACAACGAGTTGAAACTATTCACGCATGTATTATAATCAGATCATGATAAGAGGAAAGGATTCACTAAAAAAACAAAAGAATAAAAGTTTCCCGAATTTAGATAATATATTCATGAAACTAGAGAATTCTTAAAATATACTTTCGTATATTTTAGAAAGTAGTGGATACTTGTTAAAAGAGCTGACAGTAGTATTAAGGAAAGGGGGTTTTATGCAAGCAGAAGGTAAATAGTCAGTGAGTGTGGTTGTTTGCGGACTGGGGGAAGTAGAATTGTTTTTCTAATGTTAATAGTTTAGAAAATTCCTTTCACTTTGGGGAGGTGGATAGCGTGAAAGAAAGAGAAAGTTTGGCGACCAGGCTCGGTTTTATCCTGGTTTCGGCGGGTTGCGCTATAGGACTGGGAAACGTATGGCGTTTTCCCTTCATTACAGGACGATATGGCGGCGCGGCATTCGTTATTATTTATCTTCTGTTTTTGGTCATACTGGGCCTTCCCGTTATGGTTGCCGAATTTGCCATGGGAAGAGCGAGCAGACGCAACCTTGCAGGGGCAATGAGAGCATTGGAACCCAAGGGCTCTAAATGGCATATATATGGTTATATCGGAGTCCTGGGTAACCTTATCCTGATGATGTTTTATACCGTTGTTTCGGGGTGGTTTTTTGCCTACTTGCTAAGGTTTTTGACCGGACGAATGGAAGGCTTGTCACCGGAGGAAGTGGGAGCCGCTTTTGGTGGTTTCCTGGGCAACACGCCCGAATTGCTGTTATGGACCGTCGTGGTTATCGCGTTAGGTTACAGCGTTTGTGCCATGGGATTGAGGTCTGGAGTGGAAAGGGCAGTCAAATTTTTGATGTCGGGTCTTTTCCTGTTGATGATAGTCCTTGCCGTACGGGCAATTACACTCCCTGGAGCAGAAGAAGGATTGGCCTTTTATCTAAAGCCCGATTTCAGCAAGCTCACCTGGGAATCTGTTTATGCTGCCATGAGTCAGGCATTCTTCACGTTGAGCCTTGGAATAGGAAGTATGCTTATTTTCGGCAGTTATATCGGAAAGGAGCGTTCCCTGGCCGGAGAATCGGTGTATGTATTCCTTCTTGATACGGCCGTTGCGTTGCTGGCAGGGTTTATCATCTTCCCGGCTTGCTTTGCTTTCGGTGTGGATCCCGGTGCAGGTCCGGGTCTTATTTTTGTGTCGCTCCCGAACATATTCAATGAAATGGTGGCCGGACGCTTTTGGGGGTCTCTCTTCTTCCTCTTCATGGTGTTCGCTACCATGACTACTGTTATCGCCGTTTTCGAGCATCTGGTTGCGTTCTGCATGGACGAGTGGAATTGGGGCAGACGAAAGGCAAGCGTCGTGCTTGGCATCATAACGTTTATCACCGCCATGCCGTGCGCTCTTGGTTTCGGTCCCTGGAGCGGGTTTGCTCCGTTTGGGCCGGGGACGGTCGTGCTTGATCTGGAAGATTTCATAGTAAGCTTCAACCTTCTTCCCATAGGCTCTCTACTGTTTATCATTTTTTGCACTACGAGATACGGATGGGGATGGGATAATTTCATTAAAGAAGCCAATACCGGAAAAGGCCTCAAGTTTCCAGTCTGGCTTCGTCCCTACATGACTTATGTATTGCCCATATTGGTCCTTGCTTTGCTGATTTTGGGGTACATAGACTTTTTCTCGTAAGAGAGGGCAAGTCTATTTCCAGATATTCAAAGAAGGGGGGTGAATTGTAAAGCAGTAGGCGGGGAAAGCATGGTACCAGCAATTGATATCTAAACAGGTAAAGGAGGAGTGGGACAATGCCTGAAGCGGGCAGGGAAAAATTCCTTAAACGCCGTCATATGATATTTGCCGCCATTGGGTCTGCTGTAGGTTTGGGTAATGTGTGGCGCTTCCCGTACATGTGTTATGAGTATGGGGGCGCAGCCTTTCTGGTAGCGTACGTCGTCGGAATTTTTGCTATTGGTATCCCATGGCTACTGACTGAGTTCGCGATGGGGCACTATTTCCAGAAGGGAGCACCCGGAGTATTCAAAAGCATAGGAAAAAAATGGGAATGGTTGGGTTGGTTCCCCAGCATATCGGCCTTTCTGATTGATACTTATTATGTTGTCATCATGGCTTGGACATTGATCTATTTCTTCAGTTCGATGACATTGGCCTGGGGTATCGGAGAAGCGGGTGCACAACAGGCTGGAGATTTCTTTTTTAAAACTGTTTTAAACCTTTCCGACGGGCCGGGAATGATTGGCGGGCTACAGTGGCCGATCGTAGCAGCTTCGGCTTTTACGTGGTTCATGATTTATCTGGTAATATATCGCGGCGCCGAGATCATCGGTAAAGTGTCAGAAATAGTTATGACCTTGGCCTGGATCTTGATCTTCGTAATAATAATAAGGAGCGTAACGTTGGTCGGCGCCGTGGATGGCCTTAACTATTACCTCGATATCGACTGGTCGGTTTTAAAGGGTGGCGAGGTATGGTTTGCGGCCTTTAGCCAGATTGCCTTTACCCTTTCCGTTGGCATGGCTGGTATGTATACCTATGGGCGCTTTATCGCAAAGAAAGGCGACATAACGAACAATACGATCATTACAGCGCTTTGCGATAGTGCTTTCGCTTTTCTTGCTGGATTCGCCGTTTTCAGTACTGTAGGTTACATAATGCAGGCTCTGGGAGTGACTTTGCAGGATGTCACCATATCAGGTGTTGGCCTTGCTTATGTGACATATCCGGTAGGGATTTCGCTGATGCCGGCCTTGAATCGCCTGACGGGGGTTCTGTTCTTTCTCATGTTTTGGCTTATCGGCCTCAGCTCCGCCTATTTCCTGGCCTATGGTGGATACATTGTGCCGATGATCGACAAATTTGGCTGGGAGCGAAAGAAAGTAGCCCTTTGGGGTTGTGTAGCCGGATTTGTAGTTGGGTTGCTTTTTTGCACCCAGGCCGGCCTGTATTGGCTCGACATGGTGGACAGGACCGTTGCCTTCTACACCCTGCTTTTGGGCGGTGCGGTAGCTTCGCTTGTCGTAGGATGGGTTTTCGGAGCGGATAAATTGAGAGAGCATGTTAACGCCACTTCAGACATAAAGGTCGGCCCCTGGATGGATTATCTCATCAAGATAGTGGTGCCGATTGGCCTCTTCTTCGTTGTAGCCTACGGCGGGTTTATGCAGGACCTTAAAGAACCCTATGGCGGCTATGGAAGCTGGGCCAACTCCATATGGATTTTGATGGTCTTGGTTTTAGTTGTAAGTTTCGTTTTGCAGGGGATGAAATCGAAGGACGAGATCAGCTAAAAGGGGAGAGATAATATGACTGGTTCGGCCATTGGAACAACTGTTTTCATGGCTGTGATTCTGATCGGCGGATTGCTTTTTTGTTTTAGCCGCATAGGCAAAGGAGGCGGAGCCTGGGAGGATTGATGCGGGGGATTTAAGACAAGTTCCCTGGAAGTTAAAAAAATCCCATGGTCCATCTTCTTTAAAGTGGAGCGTTTTCTGTTGGTGGCAGGTTTGCGGTTAGGGAATTGTCCCTTTTTCGTTTTCCTGCCACCATTTTTTGTAAAAGTTTACAAACAGGGCCATGAGGCTTTTTAAAATTATTTGCGGCTTGTGGTGGCAGATCAAATAAAACCTGAAAGTTTATCGAACTATACATTTGTTTCTGAAACCCGAACGAAACATCTGAAAATGGAACAAGAACCGGCTTCAGGTTCGTTTCGATTGACCTTTTCTGTGGTTCGTGCCAAAATAAATTTGGAGCAGTTCGGATGAAGGCTGCAAGAGAGACTCCTGTCAATGCGAGGACGGAGCGCCGAAGGTGCAACCTTCTCCCAAAGGGGGAAGGGAAACTCTCAGGCGGAAGGATTGCAGCTGGACGATTCTCTGGACACGGCATATGTCTGTGCTTCGCAAAGGCACCTGACGTAGTCGTAAGCCGACAGGACAGAGAACCCACCTATTCCGAGAATAGGGGGGTGTCTTTTTTGGTCGACCGGTATTTGCTTTTGACCAACAACAAGACCCTGGAACCGAAACCAGGCATCGATTACGAGTTTATCGAAGGCGATGCCGTTGATGTTTACTCTTCCGCAAAACGGTATATTGAGGAAGGATATAACCTCGTTAATCATCCCCTCTATGGTAACTTTTCCCCGCGGCAGCAGCCGTTCAGGACCTTGTTGCTCGCCTGCCCTGACGGAAATTCTGGACACAAAACGGACGGTATTTCATATCAGCTTATAGAATCAGCCCTGGAGCGTTACCGGTCGTATGGTCGAAACCTTCCGAAGCCTGATGATTACCCGAAAAACGTACGAAAAGATTATGCTTATCTGGATATGGTACTGGTCGAAGAGGCCTTGGCCTCTACAAAGTGTCGTGATGATAGTCGATAAGGAAGGTATTGTGACAAATCGGGCTTTCACTGAAAGGGGGTGAAAAAGATGATAGAGGTGAACAAGGATAATTTCGAAGACGAAGTACTCAACAGCGATTCGCCGGTTGTGGTCGACCTTTGGGGGCCAAAATGCGGACCTTGCATGGCATTGATGCCTCAAGTCGAGGAACTGGCGAAAAAATATGAGGGCAAGGTTAAGTTTTGCAAGCTCAATGTCGCGGAAAACAGGAGACTCGTCATCTCCCTCAAGGTGATGGGAGTTCCAACGTTCTTGTTTTACAAGAACGGAGAAATTGTGGACCGGGTCACCGGAGGTGATGCGACGATCGATAAAATTCGCGAGAAAACGGAAAAACTCCTGTAGGACCAGACATGACGGAGGAAATTTGATTGGAAAGGGGGGAAACAAATTTGAAACTGAACCTTAGAAAGGTCAATATCAGAAATGTCGAATGGGGTGACAAGACTCACGTCGAAAAAGGTGTCTTGTATGTCGGCAAGCAGGAAATACTGGATCTTGTTTTAAAGGATGAGCGGCTCAAAAACGTATCTGTAGAACTTGCGCGCCCCGGGGAAAGCATCAGGATACTTCCGGTGAAAGATGCCGTGGAACCCAGGTGCAAAAAAGACGATGAAAAAGATGTCTTCCCGGGATTCATAGGAGACGTCGAAACCGTGGGAGAAGGTGAAACGGTAACCCTTTCGGGGACAGCGGTCCTTACGTGCGGCAAGATAGTAGGCTTTCAGGAAGGTATCGTCGACATGACCGGACCGGGAGCGGAATACACGCCCTTTTCGAAAACGCTAAACATCGTGCTTGTATTCGAACCCGTTGACGATCTCGAAAAACATGAATACGAGGCAGCCTGCAGGCTAGCGGGTCTGAAAACGGCTCATTTCCTGGCAAAAAGAGCTGTCGATGTCGAGCCCGACGAGATCGAGACCTACGAGTTGCCGGATTTCGCCCAGGCGATGAATTCCTATCCAGGTTTGCCGAAAGTGGCTTACCTCTACATGCTGCAATCTCAGGGGCTGCTTCACGATACCTATGTCTATGGTGTGGACGCCAAGAAAATCCTTCCCACGTTTATTCACCCAAACGAAGTGATCGATGGCGCCATCGTATCGGGCAACTGCGTTTCCGCATGCGATAAAAACAACACCTATGCCCACCAGAATAATCCCGTAATCAAGGGCATGTACGAAAGGCACGGCAAGGACTTCAACTTCGTCGGATGTATAATCACCAACGAGAACACGACGCTTTCGGACAAGAAACGAAGCTCTTCTTATGCCGTCAAACTGGCTAAAATGCTGGGAGTTCAGGGCCTTGTGATTACGGAAGAAGGGTTTGGAAACCCTGATACGGACCTGATAATGAACTGTCGGAAGGCAGAGCAGTCCGGGATCAAGACCGTCCTGGTGACCGATGAATACGCCGGCAGGGACGGTTCCAGTCAATCTCTTGCCGACGCGTGTCCCGAGGCAGACGCTGTCGTAACGGCGGCAAATGCCAATCAGACGATTGTGCTCCCAAGGCTCGAGAAGGTCATAGGTTATGTTGACGCTGCGGATGTAATAGCCGGCGGTTTTGACGGGTCTCTCAGGCAAGACGGATCAATCGAGGTAGAAATCCAGGCGATTACCGGGGCTACGAGCGAACTGGGATTTAACAAAATTTCAGCTTATACGATATGACATCGGAATCAGGAGGTGAAATTCATGGGTAAGCTTGAAGGGAAAAAACTGGTTCTCCTTGGCGAGCGTGACGGCGTAGCCGGACCAGCCATGGAGGAAAGCCTTAAAAACTGCGGCGCCGAGGTTGTCTTTTCCGTCACGGAATGTTTCGTCTGAACCGCCGCAGGAGCCATGGACCTGCAGAACCAGCAACGCGTCAAGGACGCCGCTGAAAAGTTCGGGGCCGAAAATATCGTCGTAATACTCGGTTCATCAGATGCGGAAGGAGCCGAAATCTACGCCGAAACGGTTACGAACGGTGATCCCACATTCGCAGGTCCTTTGGCTGGAGCCCCGTTGGGGCTCGCCGTATACCACATACTGGAGCCGGAGATCAAAGAAGAAGCCGATCCCGATGTCTGGGAAAACCAGATCGGGATGATGGAAATGGTGCTGGACGGAGAAGCCCTGGCCAATGCGGTAAAGGGCATCAGGGAAAAATTCAGCAAATATTCGCTGTAAATAAAGATCAATCCAGGAAAGGAGGTGGGTAAATGGCTTTCAGGGTTGTACATTATATCAACCAGTTTTTCGCAGGCATCGGAGGCGAGGAAAAAGCCAACATTCCCCCTGAAGCCAGGGAAGGGGCGGTAGGTCCCGGAATGGCTTTGAACCAGGCCTTTGGGTCGGAAGCTGAAGTGGTGGGAACCATAATCTGTGGCGACTCCTACTTCGCTGACAATATCGAAAAAGCAAGGCAGGAAATACTGGAATTGGTGAAAAAGTTCGCGCCCGACGGGCTTGTGGCAGGTCCTGCATTTAATGCGGGACGTTACGGAACAGCTTGTGGTGACGTCTGTGAAACTGTTGGCAAAACCCTTTCGATTCCTACCGTTTCCGGGATGTACAAGGAAAACCCCGGGGTCGACATGTACCGGAAGTCCACCTACATTGTAGAAACCGCTGACAGCGCCAGGGGAATGAAAGACGCTTTGCCTGTCATGGCGCGGATCCTGCTTAAACAGCTCAAGGGCGAACCCCTCGGCAGGCCTGAGGAAGAAGGATACATACCGCGGGGTGTGAGAGTGAATTTCTTCGCCGAAAAAACAGGTGCCGAGAGAGCTTTGGACATGCTGGTCAAAAAACTCAGAGGCGAACCTTTTACAACGGAGTATCCCATGCCTGTTTTCGACAAGGTTCCGCCGAATCCTCCCATTACCGACATGAAAAACTCCACGGTGGCCCTGGTTACTTCCGGAGGCATCGTGCCCAGGGGAAATCCAGACCACATAGAAGCCTCGAGTGCTTCGAAATACGGGGAATACAGCCTGGAGGGCGTTCAAGCCATTTCGGCCGAGACGCACCAGACGGCCCATGGTGGTTATGACCCAACTTACGCTAACGAAGACCCGAACAGGGTTCTCCCGGTAGATGCAATGCGTGAACTGGAAAAAGAAGGGGTTTTCAGGAAATTTCATGAAACATATTACAGCACCGTAGGGAACGGTACCTCAGTGGCCAACGCGTCACGCTTTGGGAGCGAAATAGCGCAAAAGCTCAAAGAGCAAAACGTAGACGCCGTAATAGTCACATCCACCTGAGGCACCTGTACTCGTTGCGGTGCAACGATCGTAAAAGAGATTGAACGGGCCGGATTGCCGGTGGTACACGTATGTACCATCGTCCCGATTTCATTGACTGTCGGGGCTAACAGGATTGTCCCGGCCGTAGCTATACCTCATCCGCTGGGCGATCCTACTAAAACTCCCGCTGAAGAAAAGAAATTACGGAAAGCCTTAGTGGAAAAAGCACTTCGTGCTCTAACGACGCCTGTGGAAGAACAGACCGTTTTCAGCGATTGATACCCAGGCACAGGCGGGCCCGGTTTTTGAAAAACCGGGCTCGCCTGATAAAAGACTGCGCTACAGCGTTTTCGCGTGTAGGAGGGAAGATTTATGGCTAACGTTTCCATAAAGGGATACGCCTACTGTTTGAATCACGCGCCGTACCTCGGCTTCCATTACGGTAATACACCCTTTTCCGAGCGGAAAGCTCGTGGAGAGACAGAGTATATTCAAAAACTGAAAGGAAAGCTCCAGAATTTCGAAGAAGTTTGTTCTTACGCGCCAAACCAGGCATTTATAGGCGCAATGACCCTGGAAGAACTCGCCGAAAGGCCGAAACCGATGTATGAAAACAGGCTCACTACGGCTGAACGGTACGGTAAATACGGGGAAATCATGCCCGAAGATGAGTTTATAGGGCTGATGGATATATGCGATGTTTTCGACATCATATGGCTGGAAGAAGGCTTTGCTTCCAGCGTTTCGGAGAAACTTTCGGCGCACCCGCTTTTGGGCGAGAAGCAATTGTCCAAGCTTGAGAAAGGCCATTCGTCCGGCGAAATAGCCGAAGAGATCGACAAACATGGAGCACTCCCGATTTACTGGGACGACAAGTTAGTCGGATGTAGCAGAAAAGGGCATGAAACCGATGAATGCCTTTCTGCTTACGTGCTTCTTGAAAACATGGCGTCAAAGGCCGGGGCCGTGCTTTCGCTGCTTCACCTTATCAAAAATTCTGGCATTTCTCCCGAAGAAGTCGATTTCATAGTTGAATGTTCCGAAGAAGCCGCCGGAGACGCTAATCAGCGGGGCGGGGGGAATTTTGCCAAGGCCGTTGCCGAAACAGCCGGTTGCGTCAACGCTTCGGGATTCGACGTAAGAAGTTTCTGTGCGGGACCGGTCAATGCCTTGATCGCCGCAGGTTGCCAGGTTGGTTGCGGCACAAGGAAAAACGTAGTAGTCGTGGCCGGTGGTGCGGTTCCAAAGCTCTACATGAACAGCAGGGACCATGTTAGAAAGGACATGCCGGCTCTTGAGGATTGTCTCGGAAACTTTGCCGTCCTTTTGGGACCCGAAGATGGTAAGTCCCCCGTAATGCGGCTCGATGCGGTAGGGAAACACTCCGTAGGTGCCGGGTCGTCGCCCCAGGCGATAACGAATGCTCTGGTTTGGGATCCCCTTCAAAAACTTGGGCTTGGTTTTCACGATATCGACAAGTATGCCGCAGAGCTCCAGATACCCGAAATAACTGTACCTGCAGGTGCAGGCGATGTGCCGACGGCCAATTTCAAAATGATAGCCGCCCTGGCGGTAATGAAGGGACAGCTCGAAAAAAACGCGATGAACGATTTCGTTGCCGAAAAAGGTATACCTGGTTTCGCCCACACCCAGGGACACATTCCCTCCGGTGTCCCTTATATCGGACATGCTTGCGACGCCATCCTTGCCGGAGAGATGGATCGAGCAATGATAATAGGGAAAGGAAGCCTTTTTTTGGCCAGGCTGACCAACCTCTCTGACGGAGCCTCCTTTGTTATAGAGAAGCCCGGCAAGCCTCAGGCGACTCAAGGGCTAACCAGGGAGGAAATAAGGGAAACGCTGCTGGATGCCCTGACGGAAATCGCAGAAGGACTCCAGAAAGACTGACTGGGAGTGTCGGTAATGTCGGAACTTCGTAAGGTTATAGGTGAAGAGCTTGCGGAAATAATAAAGACAGCCAGGTCTGGAGGCCCTGTCACCAGGATCGGGGTCATGGCTTCCGGAAGCGAACTGGGTAGTGAAGAACTTATAAATGGAGCACTGGAAGCGTCAAAACGCTATCGTGATGTGCAAGTGGTTATGATCGGTCCCGGAAAACGTGCAGATAGCGGGCTCGAGTGGATAGAGACGGAGGACGACGAAGTGGCGATGGCCCAAGGGATGGAAAAAGCCATCAGGGAGGGCGTCGTAGAAGGAGCGGTAGCGTTGCATTATCCGTTTCCGCTTGGTGTAACCACGGTGGGACGCGTTGTGACCCCGGCAAGGGGTAAACCCATGCTCCTTGCCTCTACCACTGGAACAAGCGCGACATCCCGAATAGAGGCCATGATAATGAACGCCCTTTACGGTATAGCCGTTGCCAAATCAATCGGAATCGAGGATCCCGCTTTGGGTATCCTTAATGTCGACGGAGCCCAGATGGTATACCGGAGTCTCAAAGAACTTAAGGAGAAGGGGTATCCATTACGCTTCGGCGAAAGCGTAAGAAAAGACGGAGGCGCGGTGTTGCGCGGAAACGACATCTTGTGCGGGGCCGTAGACGTTTGTGTTACCGATACCCTGACAGGCAACGTGCTTATGAAGTTTTTTTCGGCCTATTCCACAGGAGGAACCTATGAGTCCCTGGGTTGGGGTTATGGCCCTTCGGTGGGCAAAGACTGGGACCATGTGGTTTCCATCATTTCCAGGGCATCAGGGGCACCCGTGATCGCAAACGCGATCCGCTTCACTGCGGATGCCGTTAGAGGGAATGTATCGTCCAAGGTGGTGGATGAGGTCAAAAAGGCCGAAAGGGCCGGACTCGGTGAGGTTCTTTCTGCGAGCGAGCCGCTGGTGAAACCAGCTGGAGAAGAAATCACTCCACCACCTGCTGAACCCACGGACGAGGAGCTACACGGGGTGGATGTATTGTCAATCGAGGATGCCGTCAGGGAGTTGTGGAAAAAGGGAATCTACGCCGAGTCTGCCATGGGCTGCACCGGCCCTGTGGTAAAAGTTTCATCAGCAAGACTTGCCGAAGCAACCAAGGTGCTCAAGGAGAACAAATTTCTGTAAACCAAAAAATCCCGGCTGAGGGGGGAGTAATAACAACTTCCCTTCTTCTTTACTTGAGAGCGAGGAATAGATGTCCCTTACAGGGACCAAGAAACATCGGCTGCAAGGAAACTGGAGTTTATGCGTCGTGAGATTTAAAGAAATAGAGGGCAGAATGAAAAGAGATACAGGCATGATAGTGGAGACCTTAGGTTTTTGTTATAATGAAGGAAATTGAAAACATTTAATGGGAGGTGGTGAAAAGCCCGTAAACTGTGAGAGCGGTGACAGGAAAAAAACAGAGAAGCAGGGAAAAGGGAGGGATATACTGACATGGAAACGTTGATGAGAATCAATGGAGTGGTAAACGGCATCGTGTGGGGACCCCCGATGCTGGCACTTTTGGTCGGTACCGGTATTTATCTAACCATCGTCCTCGGTTTTCCCCAGGTGCGGTATTTCGGTTTCATGTTCAAGGAAATTTTCGGCAGGATGGGCAAAAAAGCCGAAGGTGAAGGTACGATTTCCGCTTTTGGTGCTCTGGCCACGGCACTTGCCTCGACACTCGGGTCGGGCAACATAGCGGGTGCTGCGACGGCTTTACACCTTGGAGGTCCAGGAGCCCTGTTCTGGATGTGGATAACGGCCATCTTCGGCATGGCGACGAAAATGTCGGAGGTATCCCTGGCGGTCAAGTTCAGGGAAAAGGATGCCGAAGGAAACTGGCGGGGCGGGACAATGTACGTAATGGAAAAAGCCCTTGGCCAGAAATGGCTTGCCTGGCTTTTCGCCTTCTTCACAACCTTTGCAGCCTTCGGAATCGGTAATGCCATCCAGGCAAATTCCACGGCCGAAGCACTTAACCTGGGATTCGGGATTCCGCATTGGATCTCCGGCGTAGTAATGGCCATTCTGGTTGGCCTTGTCATAATCGGAGGCCTGAAACGCATAGCTGATGTGACCACCTATCTGGTCCCGGCCATGGCTGTGTTTTATGTTATAGGCGGGTTGCTCGTGATCGTGTTCCACGCTGATTTAATCCCACAGGCCATAGGTAACGCTGTTTATTATGCTTTTAATGATCCCATGGCGATGCCGGGGGCGGTAGCAGGCTGGTCCATCAAACTGGCTCTTACGAAAGGTGTCGCACGAGGCGTCTTTTCCAACGAAGCGGGTTTGGGCTCTGCGCCGATGGTGCACGCCACGGCAATGACGGATCATCCGGCAAGGCAGGGATGTTACGGGCTATTTGAAGTTTTCATGGACACCATCGTCATCTGTTCCATTACCTGTATCGGCATATTGACCACCGGTACGCTTATCGATTATCCCGAACTGACCGGTGCCCAGCTTACTCTTACGGCGTTCAGTACCGTTTTGGGCCGGCCGGGAGTAATGATACTGTCTCTAGGCCTTGCCATGTTTGCCTTCTCGACGATACTTGGCTGGTACTGGTACGGTGAGACGGGAGCCACCTATATCTTCGGCCTGAAAGTTTCACCCGTTTACAAAGGTCTTTGGGTTTTGGTAGTGGTAGTGGGAGCCTGGGGTGGAGGCGGACAGTTTTTGGCAAATATCTGGAACTTGTCCGACACGATGAATGGCCTCATGGCTGCTCCTAACCTCGTGGCCCTTCTATGGCTCTCCAACGAGATGCGCAAGATTATAAAAGACTTCGACGAAAAAAGGGCAAAAGGCGTGATCAAGCCGGCGGAATAAGTTTGGTCCACCTGTAATTTACAGCGGCAAAATGCCTTTGGGAGGGCGTAGGGGTGAACTCGTTACGCCCTCCTTCAAAAAGGAGGAACATTATGCTCAGGCCCACCCGCATGGAAGTAAATCTTTCGGCGCTTAAACGAAATGTCCGGAATATAAGAAAATTCATCAACCCCAATTCCCAGCTGATGGCGGTAGTGAAGGCCGACGGGTACGGAATGGGTATAGAGCGAGTTGCTAAGGCCTGCCTCGAAGCGGGATGCAGTCGCTTCGCCGTGGCCACGCCGGACGAGGCGGTTACCCTTCGAGAGGCGGGTTTTTCCCTTCCTGTCCTTGTGATGGGTCCCAGCCCGAATGAGGCCGCCAGGGAATTCGTTGAACTGGATATTACGCCTGCCGTGACGGATCTGGGCTTTGCAGAAGCACTGAGCAAAGCTTCCGTCGAAGCCGGTAAAGTGGGGCGTTTCCATCTGAAAATCGATACGGGAATGGGCCGTATAGGATTTTTACCTGAGCAGGTCCCGGAAACGGTGGAGAAACTTTTGCATCTTCCCGGCCTGGAGATGGAGGGTGTCTTTACGCATTTTGCCACTGCCGATGAAAGAAACCTGGATTATACAACTTCACAGTTTGCCCGTTTTGGTGAAGTCCTCGCCTTGCTCAGAACCAGGGGTATTCGCTTTCGTCTTCGTCACTGCTGCAATAGCGCCGCTACTGTGAACTGTCCCGATATGCACCTGGATGCGGTGAGGCCAGGCCTTATCATCTACGGCATGTGGCCTTCCAATTGGTGCGAGCGTCCTTTTGAATTGGAGCCTGTTTTCAGGGTTGTAACCAAAATTGCCGTTTTGAGAGAACTCCCGCAGGGAAGCGGAATCGGTTACGGGCTGAAATACATGACCCGTGGAACGGAACGGATAGCAGTTCTCCCCATAGGTTATCACGACGGTTATACCAGGCCTCTTTCGATGAAGGCTGACGTACTCGTCAGAGGCAGGAGAGCTCCTTTGGCAGGGAGTATCTGCATGGACCAGACAATGGTGAACGTAACCCATATTCCTGATGCCAAAGTCGGGGACGAAGTAGTCCTGGTGGGAAAACAGGAGTCGGAAGAAATATCACCGGAGGAAATTGCGGATATTTTGGGGACGATAAACTTCGAAGTTCCGAATCTTTTTACGAAAAGAGTGGAAAGGGTATACCAGGAAATGTAGTTACTTGATGGCTTTAATTGCCTGGCAGGAAGCCGGGCGCGGATATAGAGTATTTCTATAATTGTGAAAATGGACGCAAGTAGTTTGGGTTACCTATTACATTAACGGGAGGCGACAGTTTTCATGAAAATAGGATGTCCCAAGGAAGTCAAGAACCACGAGTACCGTGTGGGTTTGATCCCGGCGGCTGTTCAGGCCTATACAAAGGCCGGACATCAGGTGTTTGTCGAAAAGGGCGCCGGCCTGGGATCGGGAATTACCGACGAGGAATACGTTGCTGCAGGAGGCAAAATTCTCGATACCGCAAAGGAAGTATGGGACGAGGCAGATATGATCGTCAAGGTCAAGGAACCCCTCCCTCAGGAGTACGACCTGATGAAAGAAAACCAGCTGATATACACTTATTTCCACTTCGCCGCCGACGAGAAGCTTACCAAGGCATGCATGGACAAAAAAATCATTGCCTTGGCCTACGAGACGGTCACTGAGTTAAATGGATCCCTTCCGCTTCTCAAACCGATGAGCGAGATAGCAGGACGGATGTCTACCCTCATGGGTGCCTACTTCCTGGCAAAGCCCAACGGCGGCCAGGGGCTTCTTCCTACGGGAGTGCCCGGTGTTGCCCCGGCGAACGTTGTCGTGGTCGGGGGAGGAGTCGTAGGCAGTAACGCAGCCAAGGTGGCAGCCGGCCTGGGATGCAAGGTCTCTATATTCGATATTAATCCCGACAGGCTCGAATACCTTGAATCGGTTATGCCGGCCAACGTTTTCCCGATTTACAGTGACCCGATAGTGCTGGAAGCTGCTTTTCGTGAGGCGGACATCATTGTAGGTGCCGTTTTGATACCCGGAGCGAAGGCTCCAAAGCTCATTAAAAAGGAACACCTGAAAATGATGAAACCGGGTGCCGTAATCGTAGATGTGGCTATAGACCAGGGTGGATGCGCCGAGACTTCGAAACCGACCACACACAGCGACCCGGTTTACGTCGTCGATGGTGTCATCCATTATTGCGTGGCCAACATGCCTGGAGCTTTTTCACGGACCGCCACGTATGCTTTGAACAACTATACGCTTCCATACGGGCTTCAGCTGGCAAACAAAGGTGTGGAAAAGGCTTGCAAGGAAAACACGGCGATTCTCAAGGGGCTCAATATGTACAAGGGGAAAGTTACCTTCAAGGGAGTATCCGAGGCTTTCAACCTTCCTTATACGCCCCCGGAAGAGGTAATATCCTGACGACAAAGGGTTATCGAGATTCGGCGGCTCCTTTGGGGCCGCCGTTTTTTTTGTCGCGCTTCGAGGGTATAATCCTGTAACTGTACATGAGCTGGAAAAACGGAGCTTCCAGACGGAAGGAGTGTCCATACGTGAATGCTTTGAAAACCAAATTGGAAGGTTTCAGCGAAGAGGTCTCAAGACCTGAATTGATCGAACAATTACGCGAAGCGGGGCGCCTTTGCAGGATTTCGGCAATCACCATGACGAGTGTCGCAGGAAGCGGGCATCCTGCAGGGTCTCTTTCAAGCATGGAAATGTGCCTTATAACCTACGGGGTAGCGAGGATAGGGGACTGCAAATACGAAAACGCGGGAATCGACAAGGTCGTGGTCAGCCATGGACATATCTCTCCGGCTGTTTACTCGGTTCTCGCCTTTTACGGGTATTTACCCACTGACGAGGTGCTTGCCTTCTTCAGGAAGGCAGGAAGCCCCTACCAGGGACACGTAGTTCGGCAGATTCCACAAATTGCGTGGTCGACGGGAAATCTTGGCCAGGGGCTTGCCGCAGGAGTCGGATTTGCCCTTGCAAAAAAGACCAGGGAGGAAGACGGCAGGATTTACGTTTTGATGGGGGACGGAGAGCAGGTTAAAGGCCAGGTCGCCGAAGCCAGACGCATTGCCAGACATTACGACCTGTCAAACATCACGGTTCTCATCGACTTGAACAATATTCAAATTTCTGGGAAGACCGAAACGATAATGAAAGCCGACGTAAGACGACTTTGGGAAGCCGATGGCTGGGAGGTTACAGATGTAGACGGTCATGACCCTTCCGGCTTGTACGGCGCACTAAAAAAGGCGAGCCTTTCAAAAATCCCCCAGGTACTTTTGTGCCATACTCTTATGGGAAAAGGCGTTTCTTTTATGGAGGGTCTACCGGATTACCACGGAAAGGCCCTGAACGACGAGGAGTACGTTCCCGCGATAAAAGAACTTGGCGGCGATCCGGCAATGATTGAAAAGTACAGGAAACGAAGAAAAGAATTGCCAGTTCCTTCTGGAAGGTTATCTGTGCCTCCTCTTGCGACATCGCTGGAAGGCGGCAAACCAAGAGAATATAAAGCCGATGACCTTATCGACTGTAGGTCCGCGTTTGGAAAGGCCTTGAGCGATATAGGAGAGGCTAATTACAAGAAGGAGGGCAAAGGGCCGCTTCTTGTTTTTGATTGTGACCTGGCAGATTCCGTTAAGGTTTCCGAATTTGCCAAAAAGTACCCTGAGTGGTTTCTGGAGATGGGCATTCAGGAGCACGCCACGGCTACAGTAGCTGGAGCGGCCTCGATTGCCGGTTGCATAAGTCTTTGGGCTGATTTTGGGGTCTTTGGTGCTTCGGAGGCCTACAATCAACAGAGACTGAACGATATCAACGATACTAACCTGAAATTGGCCTTAACTCACGTCGGGCTTGATGTAGGTGAAGACGGCGAGACTCACCAGTGCATCGACTATATCGGTCTTTTCAGAAACCTTTTTGGATGGAAACTGCTTGTGCCCGCGGACGGCAACCAGGCCGACAGAATGACACGGTATGCCCTGACGACTCAGGGGAATATCTGTCTTGCCATGGGGCGCAGCAAGCTGCCTGTAATTACCGATGAAGATGGAAAACCCTTTTTCGGCGGTGATTATGTATTCCGTTACGGCAAGGCTGACTTGCTCCGCAATGGAAAGGATGCCGCCATCATTTGCTGCGGACACATGGTGTACAGGGCTCTTTCGGCTTGGGAAAAGCTGGTCCGTATGGGAATTTCGGCCAAGGTCTATCATTTCGGATGCCCACTGGCGATAGATCGAGAAGCTGTCTTGGATGCGGCCGAAACGGGGCTGATAGTAACCTGCGAAGATCATAACAGGGAATCAGGCCTTGGATCACAGGTTGCCACGGTACTTGCCGAAGAGAGGGCTTCTACAAGACTGGTGCGGATGGGTGTGCACCGTTACGGGGATTCGGGCAAGTCCGTAGAAGTCATGGAAAGGATGGGGCTTTCCGTGGACGACCTGGTACGTACTGTGTCCAGTTTTTTAGAAGAATAAGCCCCATTTTTGTATTGGAGGTTTTCGCATGACGGTATTATCCGCGGGCGGCCCGGTAATTTGGGTGATAACGGGACTTTCGATACTTGCAGCAGCCATAGTTTTAGAGAGGTTATGGTTCTATCGGTCAGCTTCTACGGATCCCGAGGCGCTTGAACTTGCACTTGGGGAACACCTCTACAAGGGCGAAAAAAAGGAAGCGATGGTCCTTGTAAAAGAAAAGGAAAGTTCGCTCCACAGAGTGTTCCGCGTTGCCATAATGCATTGGGGCGCAGACGCGGAAGCGATCAGAAGCCTTGCCGAACAGGAAGTTCGCAGGGAGCTTTACCGTTGGGAACGGGGGCTTGGCTTTCTTTCCGTTATAGCCAGGGTAGCACCGCTTTTGGGACTTTTGGGAACGATCCTTGGGATGATAGACGTTTTCCGAAACCTTCCGGCCATGAGTGGGGCGAACATGCAGGTTATGGCCGATGGGATATGGAAAGCCCTTTTGACTACGGTTGCGGGACTTTCTCTTGCGGTACCGGTTATCCTTTGTCATGCCTACCTTGTAAGCAGGGTGGAGCGTAATGAAGAGACTCTTTGGAGAGGCCTGGACTTTCTGCTCAGGGAAAAAATGCTCAGGGGGGATAGTGCGCCGGAGTGAAGAAAACCAGCAGGATTATCATTTTTCTTTTGGCAGCCCTAACAACATTAACCTTCTGTTTTTACCCTGAGCCAGGTTTTTCAGTCGGTAAAAGGAAACCCAGGATAGTATCTCTTGCGCCCAGCATAACGGAATCGCTCTTCGCAATGGGTTTTGGCGACAATGTAGCAGGCGTTACGGATTATGACCTTTACCCTGAGGAAGTTAAGAGACTTCCGAAAGTAGGAGGATATTACGATCCTTCACTTGAGAAGATACTTGTCATTAAGCCGGACCTCGTAATAGGCGTGGGAACGTTCCATTCCGATCTTCTGGAGCGCCTCGAGAATCTGGGCATAAGGACCCTCTCTTTAGTAGTACACGAGAGACTCGATGATATCCGCACGGCATTGGAACGTATAGCTGCTGAACTGGGAAACCCGGAGGCAGCGGAAAAAACCTGGAAAAACATCCTTAAAGAACTTGAATACGTGAAAGGTACCGTCGAAAAAGTCTACCGTGGCCGCCCCCCTTCTGTCATGGTTGTAGTGTGGCATGATCCGCTTACGGTAGCCGGGGGTTACAATTACATTGATGACATTTTGCAGGCAATAGGGCTTCCAAATGCGGCAGGGGACTTAAGATATGCTTTTCCTGTTATCGACCGTGAAGGCCTTTTGGTTCGCGATCCGGATGTCCTTGTAATAGCTTCCGCGTCGACGGGAATGACCTTTTCAGAAAAAGATCTGGAGACGGTTCTCAAGGGTCTCCCGGTCAAGGCTTTAAAAAGAGGGCGCATTGCAACAGTCTCTGCGGATAGCCTTTTCCACCCGGGACCCAGGGTCGCGGTGGCGGCGGAAGAACTTGTAAACGTGGTTACCGGTGTTGTTGGAGGGTTCGAAGTCAATGAAAAAGAGAAGGTATTCGACTGAAATCGAACTGACACCCCTTATAGATGTACTTTTCATGTTAATTGTCTTTTTTGTGCTTACCACGTCTTTTATCGCATCAGGAATACGGGTCGATCTGCCTGCGGCAAAGGGGAGTCCAGTCGAAGGTTCTCCCCTGGTTATCACTATCACCAAAGAAGGCAATGTTTTTTTTGAAGGTAGCAGGATGAGTCCCAATGACATAGCAAGTGCCCTGGAGCATGCGGTCGGCGACAGGTTGGTGCTTATAAAAGCAGACAAGGAGTCTGCCTATGGAGTGGTAGTCGAACTTCTAGACGCTCTTGGGAAGGTGGGGGTTAATCACCTCGACCTTGCGGTGGAGGATGTGCGTACCCAGTGAACCGTTATGGGGTCTCCATCCTGCTGAGTCTTTTACTTCATGCATTGTTTTTTTGCCTCTTGAGCCGTGTGCCGATGAGCAATGCCCAAATCTCAGTCAGACAATATCCTCACGTCAGATTGGTGTCTTATTCGGGTCAGTCCAAGGCGGAAGTACCTTTAACGAGGGAAGGCGAAGTCTTTCGAGAGGAAATTGCCAAGGCTTTAGATGAGCCCCAAAAGACTCTGAAGAATGAAAAAAGTTTTCAGGATAAAACGTCAAATGGTACGGCAAATCCTGTGCAAAAAAAACATCTGAACGATCCTGTGGATGGAAAACAGGAAAATTCTGCAGAAACAGCAATAATTTCCTCAACAGCCGTGAAACAAAAAAAAGAGAAGGTATCAGATGAAAAAGAAGAAGAAAAAACTCTGAAACAAACCGAGACACAGGATAAGGCAAAAAGGCAGGATAGCGAAATGAATGCCTCCAATAGGGCAGCTGTGACCGAAACCGAATCTGGAGACAGAAGCCACGGCGATGGTTCTGAAGGAAAGGCTAGAACATACGGTATCCAGGGTAAAGACGATGCTTCAGTGACGGACCTGCCATTAATTACCGACGACCTCATAATAAAAAAAGTCCCGCCCTTATATCCCCTTGTTTCAAGGCGCAAGGGGGAGGAAGGAGATGTGTTGCTGCGTGCAGTCCTTTATGATTCTGGAGCCGTGATGGACGTTTTTATTGAAATATCCAGCGGCCATGCCTCGCTCGACAAGACGGCTGTCGAAGCGGTGAAACGGTGGACTTTCAGCCCTGAGGCACCGGAAGAAGTTCTTGTACCAGTGAGTTTCAGACTGCGATAGGAACCGTTCGAAATTTTCTCGGCGGTTGAAAGCTTTCATATTGTGTTCCTTTCGTGTACAATAAAAACTACTGCTTTCTCAGGATGAAGCTTTGAAAAGAAAACCACCTTGAATGCGATGATTTGGACATTGAGACGTACCTGTTTTTTTTTGCTTGCAGGTCGGGCCATGAAACCCGAAAACAGGATGGTACACATGAAGATTCGAAGAATTTTCACTATCTTGATTGTTTTTTTAGTGCTTGTGGTTACCACTCATCTTGTGGTTAGTACTGTGCTGGAGGCGCGTCGCCAGCTTTCGGAACTTGAAAGCGTGATCTATGCGGTACTTCCGGCGGTCTCAATCGAAATAGAGCGGGAATTAGCAAGGCTCGAGGGGGATCTTCCTTTAATTTTGAGCGACGGTTATGAGGCTATGGAACAACCGTATTTTAACGTTCGTTTTTTGGGCATCGAAAAAGGCGCTTCGGCTGAAATACTTGTGGGTGAAACCCCGGAATTGATCGAACCGGCCTTATTACCACAAGAATGGTCCCTTTTAAAGACGGGACCTTCGGAAGAAGAATTTGTCATTGCGAAAAGAACTAATATTGCAGGCCATGTGTTTTTTTTAGGGATGTCGCCCGCGTTTTCAGGGCCTTTCAAGAACATGTCCTCCATGAATGGCGTAAATTTTCTGATGACTGACTTGCAAGGACGCGTACTCTGGGAAAATCCTCCAGGCTTTTTTTCAGATCCCACCGACTTGGGGGGAGAAAATCTTCAGGAAAGCTCGTCGGGGTGGTATGTCAACCAGTCAGGCAGTGTCTTTTGGGGAAAAGGTGCTGCAGCGGTATTCGGTCAATTAAAAATGTATATTATGTATCCCTTAAGGCATATTCTACTTTTGCTTTTTTCACGCCTTTCAATTACGGTGGCGCTCGAGCTGTTTATCATTGTAGTCCTCTGGGCTGCTGCTCTTCTGGTATCCAGACTTATCCTCGACCCAATGGACAAGGTCAGCAAACTTGCCATGAAGATGCAGGACAAGTTGTTCAGATCCACCACATCAAGGGATTTGGCAACGACAGTTTCCGCTTTGGCGGGCGGGATAAGGGAAATCAATTCCCGTAGCAAAATCAGGGAGGTCAGGGTTTTTTCCCAGACTCTTTCGAGCGCCCTTCAAAGTTATGTTTTACAACAGGAGAAACTCATCTCTGGCAGCGAGGAACTTGCGTCGCTGAACAAATCCCTTCTTTTAGCAAACGAGGCTTTAACCGCGAGGGACAGCATCTGGAGACGGATACTTGAAGTTTCCAGGACGGTCACCATGGATACCGGGTTCCGAAGAGGTCTTGAGCTCATCGCCGAGGCTTTAAGGGACGTTACGGGGGCCTACGGGGTCCTGATCGGAAAGCTCGAAGGGGAGGATATTCACATATACGTCTCAAGCGGTTTTGGAAACGCTATTGCCGGCGTAAAAATTCCCGCTGCTTCAGGTGTGATCGGAAGTGCGGCTCAGCAGGGCAGCCCTGTTTGGTTTGAAAACGCGCAAATCAAAGGGCTTTTCGCCTCCCTTGACCCGGAGGTCAAAAGTGAAATCGACATCCCGATGTTTCACATGGGGAAAGCCGTGGGCAGCCTTGCCATAGGCTGGCGTACCAGGCACCCGGAAGACGAGGACTTGATTGATCTTTTAATACCAATAGCAGCTCATATAGGTGGTATGTTGAATACCCATCAAGCGCTGGAGGAACTCAGGCATTCGTACCAGTATCTTACTGCGAGGATGCAAAACCTGACAGCGATTTATCACGAAGAAACAGCGGAACACCTCGAAAGGATGGAACGTTATTGTCGTTTTATTGGAACCAGCCTTGGTTTTTCAAGAAGGCGGGTCGAGGATGTGGCTCTTTTTTCCAGACTCCACGATATTGGCAAACTCAAAGTACCTGCGGAAATACTTTCAAAAAAAGGTCCTCTTGATGAGGTAGAGTTTGACACGGTAAAGCTTCATACTGTCTGGGGAGCCGAAATTCTTGGAGATGCCAATTGGCTCAAAATAGCAAAGGATATATGCCTTTATCACCACGAAAAGTGGGATGGGTCCGGGTATCCATTTGGAAAGAAGGGCGAAGAAATTCCGATAGAGGCCAGAATCGTGGCTCTCGCTGACACCTACGACGCATTGCGCATGCAACGGTCTTACAAGGAAGCATGTTCTCATGAGCAGACCTGCAGTATCATCCTTGGAGGAGACGGAAGGGTTATGCCTTCCCACTTCGACCCCCAAATCATAGAAATTTATGCAAGCCATGAAGATAGAATGAACGAAATATACGAATCGTCTTTGGAAACCACGTAGCCGCGATATAGAACCCTTTTTTGCGATTGACAGGAGTGATTTTTATGGCCGTACTCAAACAGGGAGACCTGATATTTCTATGGTCCCCTGAAAAGGGTGATACTTTTTTGATCCAGCTTGAAAAAGGCTCTAAACAGGATACCCGTTTGGGGGTTATTTTGCATGACCATATTCTCGACTTGTCCCCCGGCGATAGTGTTACCACACATCTCGGGCACGAGTTTTGTCTCCTCGAACCTACGATATATGAGTTCAGCCGGCGCGTTAAAAGAAAGACCCAAATAATGTTTCCAAAAGATACCGGTTTTATTCTTTTGGCGCTTAACATCGGGCCTGGTTCCACGGTTATAGAATGCGGCACAGGCTCGGGAAGCCTGACCTCGGTTTTGGCTCATTTTGTCGGTGATAACGGAAAGGTATTTTCCTATGAACGACGGCCGGAATTTTCGAAGCTAGCCGAAAAAAACTGTTGCAAGTGGGGTGTCGCGGACCGAGTGGAGTTCAAGGTAAAAGACATTGAAAGCGGTTTCGACGAGAGAGAAGTAGATGCACTCTTTCTTGACGTACCGAACCCCCGGGATTATCTCAGGCAGGCCTGGGAGGCTCTTGCCGCGGGGCACAGACTTGGTATCCTGGTACCTACGACTAACCAGGTTACGCAGGTTTTGGAAGGACTGCAGGAAGAAAACTTTATAGACATTCAGGTCGTTGAGATACTTTTAAGGCCTTACAAGGTAAACAGCCAGCGCCTGAGGCCTGAAGACACGATGATCGGGCATACAGGTTACCTCATTTTTGCTGCGAAAAAATCATTGAGGCACCGACGAGACGGCTTAAGTAATGGTGACTAGACAGCGGGTAATAAAAACACAAAAGGAATCCTCTAGGGTAATGCTTCATATTTGCTGTGCTCCGGATGCGACGGTGCCATGGCCTGCGCTTGCCGGGGAGTTCGACGATGTTGCCGGTTATTTCTATGGCTCTAATATTCATCCTGCAAAAGAGTTCCTTAAACGCAGGGACGCAGTCCGACGTCTAGCGGCGCTACTGGGCAAAAAGCTTTTTGAAGGCCCTTATGATCCGCAGGATTGGTTGAATGAAATCCACCTGTGGTGCAAGGGGACAGGATTGCTGGCCGATGAAGGTGGGGCGCGTTGCGCCCTTTGTTTCAGAAAACAGATGGAAGCAGCTGCTTGCGCCGCCCTCGACCATGGTTATGACTCTCTCTGCACTACGTTGACGATCAGTCCACGGAAGGATCCGGCTATAGTCAACGCCATCGGTGCGGCAGTTTCAAAAAGGCATGGCTTGACATGGATTGACAAGATATGGAGACGCCAGGGAGGTTTCGTGCTTTCGGTCCGCAAAAGCAGGGAATTCGGACTTTACAGGCAGCATTATTGTGGTTGTGTATTCAGCATAAGAGGTGAACAAAATGAAGGGAAATGACGCAGGTCTAACGTTGCCGTCGGGAAAACTTCCACCGGATATTTTACAAAAAAAAGTATTAGTCTTTTCAGGGACGGTCAGGAAGGAAGTTCTTATCGGGCCAAGGGTAGGAGAAGATGCGGCCGTAATAGATTGGGAGCCCGGGAAATACATGATCGTTGCCTCCGATCCGATAGTGGGGGCGGCAAAAAAAGCAGGCCGGCTGCTTGTCACAGTTAACGCCAACGACATCGCCTCCAAGGGGGGGGACCCCCTTTATCTGATTACGACAACTATCTTCCCGTCCGAGACAAGACTGGAACGTCTTGAGCAAATCATGGAAGAAATTCACGAGGCATGTCTTGAACTGGGTGTTGCTCTGGTGGGCGGGCACACCGAAGTCAATGACCGGTACAATTACCCGGTCATTGTGGCTACGATGATAGGAGCGGGCGAAGTCCTGCTGAAGGCAGAAAATATCGCTCCAGGAGACGTCATGATAGCCACGAAACACGTGGGGCTGGAAGGTATGTCCATACTGGCCAACGACAGGCCGGACCTTCTGAAAGTAGTCCTGAGCACTGAGGAAATAAGAGAAGTAACGACCTGGATTAACAGGATCAGCGTGCTTCCGGAAGCGAGGGTTCTTAGAAAATGGGCGAAATTCATGCATGACCCCACGGAAGGCGGCCTGATCGGCGGAATCAGCGAGGTGCTACGTTTGACTAGCCTTGGATTCGAGCTGGAAGAAGAGAACCTTCCTGTTCATCCCTTGACGCGTCGATGTGCGGATAGCCTGAATTTTGACCCCGGACACCTGATTTCCTCTGGCGTTCTTTTGGCGGTCCTAGCCCCCAAAAACCTGCAGGAGGCCTTGGGGGCATTGGGGGAGCAGGGAATAGAAGCACAAGAGATCGGCCGATTCACCAAAGTAAATGGGAACGTGCGACAGGACGCAACAGAAGTTCTGTGGGAGCTTCTGGAAAGGCCGAAGGTTCATGAGTAACTCGAAAGCGCCTCTGGAAAAAAGAGTCGAAAGATTGCGTCACGCGATGGAACAATCAGGCTGTGACTGCGTCCTTCTGATGGTACTCGAGGGATTGGGCTGGCAGAATTGCTATTATTTTTCGGGCTTCAGGGGAAGCAGCGCCGCCGTTTTCATAACCAAAGACGAAACACTTTTGGTGACCGATGAACGGTACAGGCTCCAGGCAAGTGCCCAGTCCCCTTTCGACATCGTCATGCAGGGAAACAGACCGCTTTATATGACCGTAAAAGAAATGATTGAAGAAAGGGATCCAGGACGAGTAGGATTAGATGGCGACCGGCTTCCCGTTTCGATGTACCGGAAGATCGCGGCTGGCTGGGACCTGGAAGATTTTTCGTCGGTTTTTGCTTCCTTGCGGAGAAAGAAAGATTCTTTCGAAAAAGCGAACATATTGGAGGCGGCGCGTATTTCCAGGAAAGCCCTGGATAAAGTGATAAACGAGATGCCGAAACCGGTTCGCGAAATCGACATATCGGCCGCCCTGGAGTATTCGATGAAAACCATGGGTGCTGATGGCGGATGGCAGGACCACGAGTTTGTAGTAGCTTCCGGTCAAAGAAGCGCACTTCCCCATGGCAGGGCCGGCTGGCGGGAAATAGCAAGCGGAGAGTGGGCGACTGTTGACTTTGGCGCCCGTTTTTCGGGGTATGTGTGTGACGTTACCAGGAACCTCCTTTTCGGTGAGATCAAAGGTGAATGGCTAAAGAAACAGGAAGTTCTTCTGGAAGCGCAGGAAGCGGCCGCCGCGGCCATAGGGCCCGGAGTAAGGGCCGCCGACATAGATGCTGTGGCGCGAAACGTTATAGAGCGCTATGGCTTTGGCGAAAATTTCACCCATGGACTAGGACATGGAATAGGACTTGAGATTCACGAAGCGCCCCATCTTTCACCCCGATCAGAGGATGTACTGCAGGAAGGGGATGTCATAACTCTTGAACCCGGAATTTATTTCGACGGCGAGGGAGGCATGAGGGTAGAAGACGACTATCTGGTGACTGCAGAGGGATCTGAGTGCCTTACAGCGTTGATTCCAAAGGCCCTGACTATGTAATAATCAAAGATGTAACATGTGACGATGGAATAAAGCGTTGCTAGAATCTGGAAAGCATTTTATAATGACCACTAACAGCATACAAGAACAAGTCCGCCAAGGGGGTAAAAAATATGAAGAAGTACGTATGCACGGTTTGCGGGTATGTGTACGATCCAGCCAATGGAGACCCGGACGGTGGCATAGAGCCGGGAACGGCCTTTGAAGATATTCCGGAAAGCTGGGTTTGTCCTGTTTGCGGAGTAGGTAAAGACATGTTCGAACCCGAGGAATAAGCCTGTTGTGATCCAGAAAGTTTAAAGCCCATCCAGCGGAGGTGTAATTCACCTCCGCTTTTTTTATGCACACCGAATATCACTCTGAAACCTCCCAACGAAACCTCCTGTAAACCTTGACAGGAAGCTGCGGCAGCTTATAATCGTTCCGATTGACGTGAACTAGGGTTACTATATTATGAAAGCGTGAACAATTATTTATACAGGAGGCGGGAAATGGTGAGGAACGTCATGATGGAGCCTGGAACTCACAAGCAAATTCTTGTGATCGGATCAGGACCGATCAGGATAGGGCAGGCAGCCGAATTTGATTACTCTGGTTGTCAGGCATGCCGGGCATTGAAAGAGGAAGGATGCAGGGTGATTCTTTTAAACAGTAATCCTGCCACAATACAAACGGACGTGAGCCTGGCCGATGTCATATATATTCGTCCACTGCTGGCCGACGTAGTGGAAGATATTCTAAAAACGCACAAGCCTGATGCCGTTTTAGCCACTCTCGGGGGGCAAGTAGCGTTGAACCTCGCTGTGGAACTCGAAGAAAAGGGCATTTGGGAACGGTATGGTGTAAAGGTTCTTGGGACTTCAACTGATTCGATAAAAAAGTCCGAGGGCAGGGAAGCATTCCGAAAAGTTATGGAGTCAATAGGAGAACCCGTCATAGAAAGTGCTTACGTCAGTTGTGTCGAAGCTGCTACCGTTTTCGCCGGGGAAGCAGGGTTCCCTCTTGTTATACGCCCAGATTTCACACTCGGAGGTACCGGTGGTGGTGTGGCAAGGGGGCCTGAGGCACTTTCGAGGATCGTAGAGGAAGGACTTCGTGCTTCGCCGGTACACAGGGTACTCGTGGAGCGTTACCTTGAGGGCTGGCACGAAATCGAACTGGAGGTAATGCGCGACGGGGCCGGAAACGTCCTTTGTGTCTGCGGAATGGAAAACATCGACCCCATGGGGATTCATACTGGTGACAGCATTGTGGCGGCACCGACTTTGACACTGACAGATTCGCTGTGGCAGCGCTTCAAGGCTTCTGCTTTCAGGATAGTCGATGCCTTGGACGTGCGAGGCGCCTGTAATGTTCAGTATGCCCTTTCTCCAGCCGCCGAAAGGTTCGCTGTTATCGAGGTAAATCCGAGGGCAAGCCGCTCGAGCGCGCTCGCGAGCAAGGCCACCGGGTACCCCATAGCCAGAATAGCCGCGAAAATCGCGCTGGGGAAAAATTTGACTGAGCTTCCCAATCCTGTTACGGGTAAAGGAAACGCACTTTCGGAACCCACACCGGACTATGTCGTAGTAAAGTTCCCTCGGTGGCCCTTTGAAAAATTCCCTCAGGCCGATGCCTCTGTAGGTACGCGTATGAAATCAACCGGCGAAGTCATGTCCATCGGCACAAGCTTCATAGAAGCCCTCATGAAGGCCATAAGGTCCCTGGACGGACCTTTCGGGATATCCGATCCACTGGTCGAAACAACCGACAGCGAAGCCCTTTATGCAGAACTCAAGACCCCGACGCATCGCAGGCTATGGGCGATGCTTGAACTTCTGAGGCGGGGTGAAAGGGAGAAACCCATTTCAAAGGCTTCCGGTATTCATGAGTTTTTTGTCAAAGAATTGGCCAAAATATCCAGGCTGAGGACTGATCTCGAAAGAAAAGGCCCGCAAGAGCACCTTTTGAAAGAGGCGGCTATTTACAACTTTCCGGAAGATGAAACGGCCGCCTTTTGTGGTATTACCAGGGAGGAATTGCGTGAAAGCCGCGGTTGGAAGGAGCACCCGAGGATATACAGAATGATAGGTCGCCCGTCGGGAGAAGTTGCATCGGGTTCCGGATACTGGTACGCGACAAGGGGCGGGTTTGAGGGCGATCAGTTGCCGGACGGACAGGACCGAAGAACTGCGATAGCGGTCCTGGGATCGGGCCCTATAAGGATAGGCCAGGGAGTAGAGTTCGATTATTGCTGTGTAAAAGCTGTGGAGGCCCTCAAAAAGCGAAACAAAAGGGCCATCATCATAAACAACAATCCAGAGACGGTTAGTACGGACCATGATGTTTCCGACGCCTTGTACTTCGAGCCTTTGTCTACGGAAGATGTGTTGCCGATAATAAAGCGGGAAAAGGTCGAAGGAATGTTCGCCTGTTTCGGCGGACAAACATCACTGAAGCTTGGTCTCGATCTCGACGAAGCGGGAATTCCCCTTTTGGGTACACCTTGTGCGGGGATAAAAACCGCCGAGGACAGGGAAAAGTTCTCCTCTCTTCTGAATTCTTTGGGGATACCCCAGCCGAAGGGTGCAGCCGTTGCGTCCGTTCAAGCGGGTCTGAAATGCGCAGCTGAGGTGGGTTATCCTGTTATGATAAGGCCAAGTTTCGTGATCGGTGGGCTTGCAATGCAGGCTGTTTCGACACCTGATGACCTTGAAGAGGTTTTAAAGATGGCCCTCGAGATCAAAGCGGGTCAGACCGTTTTGATCGACCGTTTCCTGCCAGGTAGGGAATTCGAGGTCGACGCGCTTTACGACGGGAAAGATGTCCTGATTCCCGGCGTTTTCGAACATCTGGATCCTCCAGGGGTACACTCGGGCGATTCCATCGCTGTTTTTCCTGACGTATCTCTCAGCGTCGGCCTGAAGGAAAAGATCTTGGAAACAACCGTTAAAATCGCGGAAGCTCTGCAAGTCAGAGGTATGATGAACATCCAGTTCGTCCAGGACGGTGACGATCTTTATGTCATTGAAGCAAATCCAAGGGCCAGTAGGACCATACCAATCGCCACGAAATTGACAGGTATCCCGCTTGTGGAGATCGCCGTCGATATAGCCCTTGGAAAAGGGATCGCGACGCTTGGGTGGCCTACCGGACTTCAGAAAAGAATGGGACCAATGGGCGTAAAGGTACCCGTTTTTTCCACTGAAAAGCTGCCCGGTGTAGACTCCCGCCTGGGACCTGCAATGCAGTCTACGGGAGAATCTTTGGGAGTCGCCGACAACGTATCTGAAGCCCTTTGGGAAGCGTTGCGAGGAGCAGGATGGGTTCTTCCCGAGAAGGGGAAAATGCTCCTTTCGGTAAGCGACGCGGCCAAGGGTAATATAAGCGGCATTGCCTCCGCGTTTTGCACCCTTGGCTGGTCTATCGATGCCACGAAAGGGACGGCCGAAGTCCTTGAAAAGTGGGGCATACCCTGTGGTGTTGCAGAAAAAGGAGAAGGACTGCAGAATAGTATCAAAAAGGGTAATTGGGATTTGGTTATAAATATTCCATCGGCATCTACATTATCCGTCAGGGACGGCTTTGCCATAAGGCGATCGGCCATAGAGGCCGGAGTTCCATGTCTGGGCACACTCCAGTCGGCTTCTGCTATTGGCGTGGCCCTGTCGTTGAAAAAGGGCGGGGACAGATGTTGAACCGCAAATGTAAGGGAAAAGATTCGATCAAAAACCTGCCAATTCGATTATTTCATGCGCAAATTCCAGGAGGAGGGCTTCGTCACTGGACATTTCGATGGTAAGGGTAACGGAGGTATCCAGCTTTATTGCGAGGGCCTTCCCCTGGATCGGGTGGTTTTCCAGTACCGCCTCTTTGCCTCGAACCTTGAGTGTGCGGTAGGTTGACCCTGTTCCAAAAGGACCGTCGGTGGCATCTATGGCCTCTTCGGGAAAAGTCAGCCAACTTGTTCCCGATCCTTCCAGCAATACTACTGTTACGGTCTGCAGGGTGCCGTTTTTTCTGTAGCTGCGTTCAAGCATTCGTCCTTCTTCTTTTTCTGCAGACTTCAGCGAAGTTAATTGTGTTGCGCTCCCCGTCCAGCCTGGCACGTCTGGAAGTGAATCCAGTGTCGGCTGATTTGACGCGTCGGCCGCAAAGATACACATCAAGACTGAAGCCAGGGCAGCAAGAAAAACGACGCGAAGTGAAATCTTTCCGGTATTTTCCATATGAATCCTCCAGGTTGTGCAGGATAGTCACATAATCCCGACGGAAATGGTATCATGTTTTTTCGGTTTGTGACTTTGTTTTCGCCAATGAAAAAGCCGTAAACGAGCCGGGAGGGTCTGCGGTGTTTGCTTTTACTATATATGTCTACGGTTGCCAGATGAATGTTTATGATGCGGACAGGTTGAAGACGGCCTTGTTGGATCGTGGCTGGAATGAAACGACGGAAGACAAAGCGGACGTGGTAATTTACGTTACTTGCAGCATAAGGGCCAAGGCCGAGCAAAAGGTTTGGAGCGAGATCGGCCGTCTTGAAAACCTGTACAGAACCCGTCGGTCGCCTTTTGTGGCCGTTGTGGGGTGTATGGCGCAAAGACTCGGTAATGCGTTCATGTCCAGGTTTACGAACGTGCGCCTCGTAGCTGGTCCGCGAAACCTGGGGCGTGTCCCGGAAGGGCTTGAAGAAGTCATAAAAAGCAGGAAGACGCGCCTGTTTCTGGACGATCACAACGAGCTGCACGACCTCGGGTGTGCTCCGATCCGACGCGAAAACCCATGGAAGGCCTTTCTCACTATAGCCCATGGTTGTGACAATTTCTGTACCTATTGCATAGTGCCCTATGTACGGGGACGGTTCAGATCCAGGGCTCCCGAAGAGATAATCGAAGAAGTGCGCAGACTGACCGACGATGGCGTCCGGGAGATCAGCCTTATCGGCCAAAACGTCAATTCATACGGAGCAGATTTCAAAAACGGCTATTCCTTTGCCTCACTTCTTCGTGATGTAGCGTCGGAAAGAAAGCTCGACAGGATACGGTTTTACACCTCTCACCCTAGAGACTTCACAAGGGATATTGTCGACGTCATGGCGGGAAACCCAAAGATCTGCCCTGCCATCAACCTTCCCATACAGTCCGGGAGCGACCGTATACTGGCGGCCATGCGACGGGGATATACGCTGGAACAGTATGCTTTCACGGTCAAGATGATCCGGGATGGCCTTTCCGAGGTGGCGATCACGAGCGACCTTATCGTAGGCTTCCCGGGCGAGACCGACGAGGATTTCCAGGCCTCCCTGAAAGCCTTGGAACGTTTCAGGTTCGATCTCCTTCATTCGGCTGCCTACTCACCAAGGGAGGGTACCGTAGCGTCACAGATGCAGGACCAGCTTCCCGAAGAAGAGAAAAAAAGACGCCTCAATGAGGTCAACAGGGTCCAATCGAGAATATCCGCCGAAATAAACAAGGCCCTTGTAGGGAAGACCTGCGAAATACTGATTGACGGTCTCGCTCCTAAGGGAAAGGAACTTTTGCAGGGCAGGACGGCGACAGACAAGGTAGTGATCGTCGAAGGGCCGGAATCAATGCTCGGGCGGATGGTAAAAGCAAGAATAGACCAGGCAGGTAATTGGTACCTTTTCGGCAGCCTGCTTCCCGAAAAAAGTTCTGCAGTGGGGGATGCGAGCCGTGTGGGATAACCCGAAGATCAGAGGGTTTGCCTTTCTCGTCGGCGGATTTTTATGCCTTGCCGCTGCAGCCGTATTGGTCTTGTCTTTCAGCGGTAAATGGGTCGGTGAAAAGCCGAAACACGTGGCGGGACCCGCGCTCCACTTTTCAATGGACGATACCGCCGACAGTGTTTCAGACGCTGCTTCAACCGAAACCGGGGAAAATAAAAAAGAGGAGCACTGGGTTTTGTATATCACCGGTGCAGTAAAAAGGCCGGGTGTTTACCGTTTGCCGCCTGGTTCCAGGGTGTATCAGCTGGTGGATCAAGCAGGCGGGCTGACCCCGGAGGCTGTCCCCGAGGCTTTTAACATGGCGGCGCCTCTGGCGGACGGGATGCATATCCATGTCCCTGACAAGACCGAAGCAGCGGAGCCTTCTCCCGAAAATTCTTTCAAAACACCTTACATCTTTGGCAGTGAAGCCCTTGCGGGAGGAATAGTGGATAATGAACTCATAGATATCAACAGGGCCGATATGAAGACCCTTGAAAAACTGCCCGGAATAGGGCCAAAGACTGCGGAGGCCATTATACGGTACCGGGATAAAGAGGGACCTTTCCGATGCGTGGAAGACTTGCTTTCCGTCAAGGGAATAGGACCGGCGAAGCTGGAAGCCATAAGGGATCATGTCCGCGTGAGTCGCTGACTATCCTGGCGGAAGCCCCCGCATTTCTGCTTTTAGCGGGATGCACTACCTTCCTTTACGCGCTGGAGAAGCAGATGCCTTTTTCGATTGCCTGCGCGACTGGTTTTTTGGTGGTTCTTTTTCTTGTATTTTCCGGAACGACTTCGCCACCTCCGGGCTTTGCCGGAGAAGTGTTTGTAATCACCGGGGTTTTGCTTCTTTTTTTTCTGAGTTCAATTGTCAGGCTTGAAGTAACGCCTCCCGATGACGGTTCATTTAAACTCGATACAACGGGAACGATTGTGACGGAAAGGGCTTGGGGCAAAAGGCGCGTAGTCGTGGTAAAAACAGATGAAGGGACCTTCCTTTGCAAGTTGCCCGCGACAAAAGTGTTCAGAGAGGGTGACCAGGCGAGGATAACAGGCAACCTGCACTTTTTCAAACCGAATCTTTCTTCAGACGGGTTTGACGAAGACACCTACTGGAGGGCCAGAGGCGTGCTGGGTGTCGTCCGTCAGGTAGAAATAAGCAAATGCGGATTTTCTACCTTCGGGTTTCCCGCGTGGCGCAGTTTTCTGAAAGAGCGCATTTTGCTTCGCTTGCCAAAGCTGACTCGCGCGTATGTTCTGGCTGCATGGCTCGGTAAACGTGATCCCGATCTTGCGGATTTGCACAGACAGTGGGGCACGTCCCATCTGCTCGCCATTTCAGGTCTTCATGTCGGGATAGTGGCCCTGGGATTGAAGAGAATTTTCCGCCGCGGCGTTCTTGTTCCCTCGTTTTTTATGTGGGCCTATGTAGTGATTGCCGGTGGAGCCGCGAGCGCTATCCGTGCAGCCTTGATGTTTCAGCTTGCATTTGCCGGTAATCTATTGGGACGCCCCGTCAGGGCGGTCAACGCCGTACCTGCGGCGGCGGTACTGATACTTTTCTGGCGACCTTGGTGGTTCTGGGATTTGGGGTGGCGCTTGTCGGTAGTTGCGGCTTTGGTACTGGGTTCACTCGCGGGAACCAGGGACAACAGGTTTTTGTGGGCAGCACCTGTGCTAGTCTGGTATATGACGGGAGCTTTCATTGCCAGGGCCTTCGAGGAAGTGCCACTGGTGGGACTTATTATGAACATTTTCGCAGTTCCTTTTTTCAGTGTCTTTTTGCCCGTGCTTTCGGTTGCAGCTTTGCCGGTCTTGGCGGGAGTTCCGGGGGCTTCCTTCGCAGTGTATATCGCCGAGGGCATGTTGAGGTTTTACCACTATTGCGCGCAAAGTATCGCCATGGTGATATCTTTTAAAGCCGGGGTCGAATTCTTTCCTGCCGTAGCAGTTGCTGCAATACTGCTTTTCATCATTTTAAAAGCATGCGGAATGAAAGGCTGGAGTCCGGTTTTGGCAGCTATTTGCGCTGCTGTGTTCGGTGGGGTGCTTTTATAAAGGTTCGCTGAAGCATTCAAGGCCTGGAGGTGAAGAAATGCTTCTGGTTGTGGATATTGGAAATACTCAAACCGTTATTGGCATATTTCGTGAAGAAGAGCTGCTTTGTCACTGGAGGTTGATGTCGAAAACCAGGACAGCCGATGAAATCGGCGTCTACTTGTTGAACTTGCTGGATTTGTCCGGTATCGATTCGTCAATGCTTAAGGGGGCTATTCTTTCCAGCGTGGTTCCTCCACTGGACATCCCTTGGTCCGAGGGGATCGGGCGTTATCTGAGCGTAACATGTCTCAGAGTTTCGCACAATCTGGATCTTGGTATGGCCGTAGATTATGAAGCACCCGGGGACGTCGGAGCGGACCGTCTTGTAAACTCTGTGGCGGGAATGGTCAAGTACGGAAAGCCTCTGATCATCGTTGATTTCGGTACGGCGATAACACTCGACGCGGTTTCGGCCGAAGGGAACTACCTCGGAGGAGTCATTGCGCCGGGGCTTGGGACAAGCGTGGAAGCGCTTTTTGGAAAAACCGCGAAACTCCCCAAAGTGTCTTTCGAGATACCGGCGCGGGTTATAGGTAAAAACACGATGGAGTCCATACAATCGGGCATACTTCATGGTTTCGCCGGACTAGTTGATACCCTTGCGAGGAAAATAAAGAAAGAAATAGGAGAGGCTCCTGTCGTAGCAACAGGTGGTGACGCAGAAAGAATAGCACCCTTGTCGGAGGCTATAGAAATCGTGGACCCGTGGCTTACGCTGGAGGGACTCAAGATTATTTACAACAGGAATAAAACGTAATGAGCCGTCTTGAAACCGTGAACAAAATTTCTGTAGGAGGCATCGAGGTTGACAACCCGTTTTGGATAGCGCCACTGGCCGGGATAACCGTTCCTGCTGTCAGAAGATTTTTCGAGAAGCAGGGAGCGGGACTCACACACACCGAAATGGTCAGCTGTTCGGGTGTAATACACGGAAACAGGAAAACTCTCCGCATGCTCAGAAAGGGCGGACAAAAGTCTCCCGCGGTTTTGCAGTTTTTCACCGGAAATGCAGATTCGCTTGTCCAATGTGTCGATAAAGGTGGGGATACATGGGGAAAGTCTTTTGATGCCTTCTCGATCAACATGGCATGTCCCATGCCGAAGGTCATAAAAAAAGGAGCAGGCGCAGCTCTTTTAAAGCGAAAGGACTTGGCACGGCGAATGGTGGAGGAACTCAAGGAAGCTGGTTTACCTGTTTGGGTTAAAATGCGCCTCATTTCTGCAGGCGACCTGAGTGAAACGCTCAGGTTTATAGAAACATTGATCGAAGCGGGAGCTGATCACGTTACGCTTCATGGAAGGACGCCGGCTCAACGATATGAAGGTTCCGCCGATATAGAATCTGTCTGCAAGGTGGCGGGCGCTTTCTGTGGCATGGTTTCCGCCAGTGGGGATGTGTTCTCTCCCGAGACGGCCATGACCTATCTTGAAAGAGGAGCTTCCGCGGTCTTCTTTGCAAGAGGCATACTGAGGGATCCCTTTTTAGTGGAAAAAACACTCAATAACTACAGAAAGGGACCTTTTTCTTCCAAAAACAATCTTTCGCCCGCAGTAAAAATCAAACGTCTCATGGATCTCGGTGAAGATCTTTACCGCGATGAAGGTGAAAAAATATGTCTTGTCTTGCTTAAGCGGTTTCTCTCGAGTATTTTTAAGGGGTTGCGCGGAGCTTCCCGGTTCCGCCGTGATGTGGCAGATACCCATTCCTGGGAAGAAACGGTGCATGTTCTCGAGAATTGGCGGGAACTCGCCGAAAGGAGTGATTTGAATGGCTGAAAATGTCGATGAAAGAACGATGCCGGAAGACGAGATTCTGAGACAACGAACCGAAAAACTTGCCCGTCTTAAAGCCGAAGAAGGATACGATCCCTTCTTGCATGAAAAATGGGATGTAAAGCACAGCGTCGAATATATAAAGAAAACTTTTGACCACCTGGGACCCGATGAAAAGGCCGAAGACGCAAAGATAGTCACGGCAGGCAGGCTAATGACCCTTAGAAAACACGGCAAGGCTTCCTTCGCTGATATGGCCGATGAAAAAGACCAGATACAATTATATTTTCAGGTTGATTCCCTTGGCGAGAAATCTTACGACTTTTTCAAAAAATGGGTAGACACGGGGGACATACTGGGCGTGAGGGGGCATCCCTTCAGGACGCGTAGAGGCGAACTTTCTATTCTTGTTACAGGTTTCGAGCTTCTTGCCAAGGCTATGCGGCCCCTGCCCGAAAAGTGGCACGGACTTAAGGATACGGAGATCCGTTACAGGCAACGGTACGTCGACCTGATAGCAAATCCTGAGGTGCGCGAAACTTTCAGGAAACGGGCGCGTATCATCAGTGCCTTGCGGGAAGTGCTGGAAAGCGAGGGAACTATAGAAGTAGAGACCCCCATACTCTCTCCGGTAGCCGGGGGGGCGAACGCAAGGCCTTTCGTGACCCATCATAATGCACTGGATATAGACTTGTACCTGCGCATAGCCACGGAACTATACCTGAAGAGGCTTATAGTAGGTATGTTCGGCAGGGTTTATGAAATCGGGAAAAACTTCAGGAACGAAGGTATCGATATAATGCATAATCCTGAATTCACGGCTCTTGAGGTCTACTGGGCTTACGCCGATTACAAGGACATAATGGACCTCACCGAACGGCTTATAGTTGCCGCCGCTGATGCCTCCGGCAGCAGGAAAATAGTTTACCAGGGGACCGAGCTGAACCTCGAACCTCCTTTCCGGCGAGCGTCCATGGTAGAACTTGTCAGGGAAAAGTGTGGTTTCGATCTTCATGAAACGGGAAGCGACGAAGAAGCACGCCGTTTCGCCAAAAACAAGGGGATAGAACTGAAAGGGGACGAAACCCGCTTTGGGGTCCTGGTCGAGCTGTTCGAGACCTTTGTAGAGGATACGCTTATACAGCCCACCTTTGTTCTAGGTCATCCGACGGAGGTTTCCCCCCTGGCGAAGAAGGATCCCGGAGATCCTAATTTCACTAACCGTTTCGAACTTTTTATCTACGGGAATGAGGTGGCCAACGCCTTCAGCGAGTTGAACGACCCCTTTGACCAAAGAGAAAGGTTTATCCAGCAAGCGAAGAGGAAAGAAGCAGGTGACGAGGAAGCCCACGTTTTCGACGAAGACTATGTCACGGCCCTCGAATACGGGCTCCCTCCAACTGGAGGACTCGGTGTTGGAATAGACAGGTTGACGATGTTTTTGACCAATTCCCGTTCGATCAGGGACGTCATCCTTTTTCCAACGATGCGGCCAAAAAAGTCCTGATGAGCTCCGGGGCGTAAACGAGAGGACCCTATGAACCTGGAAGAGGCTAGAAAACGGGCGGAAAAACTCAGGAAGGAAATAGAGCACCACAACTACCTGTATTACGTCCTGGACCAGCCCGAAATTTCAGATGAAACCTACGACGGCCTGATGAGGGAACTCCGGGAGGTCGAGGAGCGGTTTCCCGAACTTGTCGTGCCAGAGTCTCCAACTCAAAGGGTGGGCGGCGAGCCACTGGACGAGTTTGAGAAAGTCCGTCACGAAGTACCCATGCTTAGTCTCGAAAACGCCTTTTCCGAAGACGAACTGTGGTCTTTCTTCAAAAGGACAAAGTCAGTTCTGTCGAGGGATAAGCTCGAATATTTCTGTGAACTTAAAATAGACGGTCTCGCGGTTTCGCTTCTTTATGAGAATGGACGTCTTGTCAGGGGGGCTACCAGGGGTAACGGGCTTGTGGGCGAGGATGTGACGAATAATATCAGGACCATTTCCTCCGTCCCCCTTAAGACCGTAAAACCCGTAGAAGGCATTCTTGAAGTACGTGGGGAAGTCCTCATGACAAAACGGGCTTTTTCCCGATTGAATTCCCAAAGGGAAGAGCAGGGGCTTCCACTTTTTGCAAATCCGAGAAACGCGGCAGCCGGAAGTCTCAGGCAGCTTAATCCGAAGATAACCGCCGAGAGAAACCTCAACTTTTTTGCTTATCAAGTGCTTTACCCTGAACGGTTTGGCCTGAGGACACAGATAGAAGTCATAAGATGGCTCAAGGAAACAGGTTTCCCCGTACAGGGGACTGAAAAGCCCGCATTTTTGGAAAAAGAGGTTCTCGAGTACATCGCTTTCTGGAACGAAAAAAGGCACGAACTTGCCTATGCCATAGACGGTGTGGTCGTCAAGGTCAACGAACTTGCATTGTGGGAAGTGTTAGGCAGGACTGCCAAAACGCCCAGATGGGCCGTAGCCTACAAATACGCGCCTGAGGAAAAAAGGACACGAGTAAAAGAAATAGAGATCTCCGTTGGAAGGACTGGAACGTTGACTCCGGTGGCGCACCTTGAGCCAGTGAGACTTTCCGGAACTGAGGTAAAAAGGGCAAGTCTTCATAATGCGGACGAAATAAAGAGAAAAGACGTAAGAGTCGGCGACACGGTCTGGGTCCGAAAGGCTGGAGAGATAATCCCCGAGGTCCTCAGAGTGGATATTACAACCCGTCCCGAGGGCCTGAAGCCCTTCGAAATGCCCGACAGCTGCCCTGTTTGCGGGTCCAAAGTGGTTCGACTTCCGGAAGAAGTGGCCGTAAGGTGTCCGAACAGGACGTGTCCGGCGCAACTAAGAGAAGGTTTGATCCACTTTGCGTCCCGTTCGGGAATGGATATCCGCGGGCTCGGTGAAAGGATCGTGGACAAATTGGTTTCGACGGGCATGGTAAAAGATTATGCCGACCTGTACCGACTAAAGATCGAAGACCTGGCGAACCTGGAGCTTGTAGGAGAAGGGATGACGCGAAGACTGGGCGAAAAGACGGCAAAAACGATCCTCCGGTCCATCGAGGAGTCGAAAAAAAGACCGCTGTCAAACCTTTTGACCGCCCTTGGCATCAGGTTCGTTGGCAGCAGCGTGGCTGAACTGCTTGCCGAGACCTTCGGTTCCATAGATGAGCTGATGAAATCCGATGAAAGCAAGCTCGCAGAAATAGAAGGCATAGGTCCCAGGATCGCCGCATCGGTTGCGGCATTTTTCAGGGATGAACACAACAGGGCCATGATAGAGAAACTTCGTTCTGCTGGACTTTGCTTTACGAAAGAAGAAACGCCTCGAAATGAGGAAGGGCCCTTTTCGGGACTCTCTGTGGTTTTCACCGGCGAACTTGAGAGCATGACCAGGAGCGAGGCAGAAAGACTTGTCAAACTGCTTGGCGGTGCAACGTCTTCCAGGGTTACGGGGAAGACAAATCTGGTAGTGGTCGGAGCGAATCCGGGGAGCAAACTGGAGGAGGCCCTAAAACGCAATATCCATGTAGCCGATGAGGCTGAATTTGTAGCGATGCTTAAAGACGCCGGAGCTGAACCATAGGTTGGGAAAAGCCAGCCTTCCGAAAGGAGAAATACCAGATGGTAAGTGAGGAAGAAGTCAGACATCTAGCCAGGCTGGTCCGGCTAGATGTCACTGAAGAAGAAATTCCACCCCTGCAGAAGCATTTCAACGAGATCCTGGAATATTTTCACTCCCTTGGAAACATGGACCTTGACGGACTCGATCCATATGATCCTGAGGAAAGCCCGAGCTGTCCCCTAAGGAATGACGAGGTGCGTTTGTGGGGGCAGAGGGACGCCGCCCTTGAAGCCGCTCCCGAAAGAGAAGGCGATTATTTCAAAGTTCCAAGGATCGTTGGTGAGGTGGGGAAAAAGGATGAATGAGTTTTCCAGTGCAGCCGAAACGGCCTCGAGAATCCGGAATGGAGATATAACGGCCTCGGCAGTAATAGAGGAAACTTTAAGGGTGATTGAAGGAAAAGAGAAAGATTTGAATGCCCTGATAACTTTTCTTCGCGAAGAGGCCCTTCAAGAGGCAAAAGAACTCGACCGCCGCATCGCCGCAGGCGAAGCCGACGGACCCCTACTTGGCGTTCCGGTGGTAGTAAAGGACAACATGTGCACAAAAGGTATCAAGACGACATGCGGCAGCCGTATCCTCGAACGCTGGAAACCGCCCTACGACGCATGGGTAGTGGAAAAACTTCGTGAAGCCGGTGCCATCCTGGTGGGCAAAAGCAACATGGACGAATTCGCCATGGGTAGTTCCACGGAACATTCCGCCTATGGCCCCGCCTCCAATCCGTGGGATATCGAACGTGTTACGGGCGGCAGTTCGGGTGGGAGTGCCGCTTCAGTTTCCGCCGGATATGTCCCGGTGGCCCTTGGAAGCGACACAGGCGGGTCCATTCGCCAACCGGCTGCATTTTGCGGTGTTTTCGGGATGAAGCCTACCTATGGGCTCGTGAGTCGATTCGGCCTCGTGGCCTTCGCTTCCTCGCTCGACCAGATAGGTCCTTTTGCGAGAAATGTCGAGGATCTTGCCCTCATGTTGAGCGTAATAAGCGAACATGACCCGCGGGATGCCACTTGCGTCGGCGCAGACCGCCCCGATTACCTGGCGGCGGCGGAAAGGTCATCTCTCGCCGGGGTGAAAGTCGGAGTCGTGAGAGAATTCCTTACCGCGGCAGTCGAGCCTGAAATCTCCAAGGCGGTATTGGATACCGCGGCGGCCATGAAGGAAGCCGGGGCCTCCCTCGTTGACGTGAAACTCCCGAGTGCGGGGAAGGCGGGGTTGCCTTGCTATTACATTCTTGCCCCGGCCGAGGCGAGCTCCAACCTGGCCAGATATGACGGCATCCGTTACGGTAAACGTGAGGAAGCCTGTGACCTGATGGAGCTTTACTTTAAAACCAGGGGTTCAGGTTTCGGTAAGGAAGTGAAAAGAAGGATACTTACCGGGACCTACGTTTTAAGTTCAGGATATTACGATGCGTATTACCTGCGCGCCCTCAAGGTCAGGCGCCTTATATGCATGGAATTCGAATCGGCTTTCGAAAAGGCCGACTTGATTCTCATGCCTACCGCTCCGTCGCTTCCTTTCCGTAAAGGCGAGCTTGTAGACGACCCACTGCAAATGTACATGAGCGACGTTTTTACTCTTCCTGTAAATCTGGCGGGTTTGCCTGGTCTTTCCATGTGCGTCGGACGCAGCGGAAAGGGTTTGCCTCTGGGAGTGCAGCTCGTTGCTCCGCAATGGCAGGAAAGCCTCATTTTGAAATGTGGTCGCGCCGTGGAAGACGCCTTCGGACCGGCCCCTGTTGCTGGAAGGGGGGGTATGTGATGCCGGAAAACGTTAGGACCGTAATAGGCCTGGAAGTCCACGTACAGCTCGCGACTAAAAGCAAGATGTTTTGTTCCTGCAGTAACGATTATATCGGGGCGGTTCCCAACTCCAACATTTGCCCCGTCTGCCTGGGCCTTCCCGGAACATTGCCTGTTTTGAACGGAAAAGTAGTCGAATTCGCGATCAAGGCAGCCATGGCTCTGGGGTCGAAAATAGCCAAGCGGACATGGTTTCACAGGAAAAACTATTTTTACCCCGATTTACCCAAGGCATACCAGATAAGCCAGTACGACGTCCCCTTGGCAAGCGGGGGCAAGCTCGTCATCGATACGGAAGGAAAGAAAAAAACCATAGGTATAACCAGGCTGCACCTCGAGGAAGATGCGGGCAAGTTGGTCCACCAGGCTATAGACGGCAGGCTGTCCGGGGCGAAGTACAGTCTTGTGGACTACAACAGGGCAGGTGTTCCGCTTATCGAAATAGTGTCCGAACCGGATATTTCGTCGCCGTCCGAAGCCCGGGACTATGTCATACGCCTTAGGCAGCTGGTGAGATATCTTGGAATTTCGGATGGCGACATGGAATCGGGCTCGCTCCGGGTCGACGCGAATATCTCCAGGACTTCCCCGAACGGTAGTTTCGGCTCGAAAGTGGAAGTGAAGAACATGAACTCCCTGAGCGCCCTCGAAAAAGCTCTAGCCTATGAAGAAAGGCGACAGGACGATGTGCTTCGTGGTGGAGGTGCCGTATTGCAGGAAACCAGACACTGGGACGACTCATCGGGGCGTACACTTTCATCTCGAGGCAAGGAAGAGGCCCATGATTACCGGTACTTCCCGGAACCGGACCTACCTTCGGTAGCAATAACAGAGGAGCAGGTTCAAAAGATCAGGAAAACCCTTCCGGAATTACCGTGGGAAAAAGAGATCAGGTTCATTGAAATTTATTGTTTATCACCGGAAGAAACGGATCTTTTGATAGCCAAAAAAGACATGGCTGAATATTTTGAATCTGTTGTAAAAGCAGGAGTGGAGCCCAGAAGGGCTGCAAACTGGTTCAAAACGGAGATCATGCGGCTCATGAATGAAGGAAGGTTTGAACCTGAGGACCCTGCGATTCCCGCTGATGAACTCGCAAATCTTTTGAAAGCCGTCGACAGAGGTGCGATTTCGAACACCGCAGCCAAAGATGTCTGGGGGAAAATGCTGAGTGAAGGATTTACCGCCGCGGAAGCGATGGAAATGCTTGGCCTGTCCGAAGGTAGTCTCGAAAAAGAGCGTTTGCGGAAGATAATCGAAGGGATCATCGAAGAACACCACGAAGTGACAGAAGAAATACGCTCGGGTAAAGATACGAAGGGGAAAAAACTTAAATTTCTTTTCGGCCTCGTCATGCGTGAAACCCGTGGCCAGGCCGACCCGGAGGAAGTTCGCAGCATCCTTGAGGAAATGGTGCGTTGACGGGCTTTTTCTTGACCCTTAAGATAAAGCGTACGTGGTTTTATTGGAGATACTTGGGAAAAATCAGGTTTTACCTATAGAGGAGGTATATTATATGGCGACGCGGAAACCGGAAAACATCAGGACTGTGGCTCTCGTAGGGCATGGAGGAGCGGGCAAGACTACACTTATGGAGGCCATTGCCTTCAACCTGGGCCTTACCACACGTCTTGGAAGCATCGAAGACAAAAACACGCTGAGCGACTTCAGTGCTGAAGAACAGAAGCGACAGATCTCGATCAATACTTCCGTTTTTTCCGTGGAGCACAACGGAAAAGACCTGCATATCCTCGATTGCCCGGGTTATGCGGATTTCGTTGGTGACCTGCGGTCGGCGATGAGGGTTACGGACAGTGCCGTTTTCGTCGTGAGCGGGGTGCACGGCGTGGAGGTCCAGACCGAAAAAGCCTGGGAATTCGCGGAAGACCTTGGGCTGGCCTCTGTTTTTTACATCAGCAAGATGGAGCGCGAGAACGCGGATTTTCAAAAGACGTTGGAGACAATAAAAAACTACCTGTCCGAAAAGGCTGTTCCTTTCTTTTTCCCCATAGGCAGCGAAGCTTCTTTCAAGGGTGTCGTTGATCTTCTCAGAAAAAAGGCTTATGTCTACAAGGGAGACGGCAGCAAGGATTTTCAAGAAACGGACGTACCCGAAGAAATTAAAAGTGCCGTCGACGCGGCTAGGGAAGAGCTTATGGAGAAGATAGTCGAATCCGACGACGAGCTCATGATGCGCTACCTGGAAGGAGAGGAAATCCAGCTGGATGAAATCCTTCCTGCATTGAGGAAGGCAGTCAGAGAGAGGGACCTTTTCCCTGTTCTTCCGGGCTCCAGTTCCACCAACATAGGAGTAACGCAGTTACTGGATACAATTGTCGATGTTTGTCCGGCACCGACGGATATGTCGCCAAGAAAAGCAGTTTCCGGGGAAGGAGAGATCTCCGTAGAACCCGATGTCGACGGCCCTTTCAGAGCCTTGTGTTTCAAAATCATGGTCGATCCCTATGTCGGCAAGTTGTCGTTTTTAAGGGTCTTTTCCGGCTCCCTTTCCAGCGATAGCCCTATATATAACGTGAACAAGCAAGAAGAGGAGCGTATAAGCGCCTTCAAGTTCATGAGAGGGAAAGAAGGCAACGACGTCAAGGAGATCGTTACCGGTGATATAGTAGCCATACCCAAACTCCACAGCACCGCCGTAGGAGATACCCTAGGCACAAAGGGAGAAAAAGCGGAATTTCCTCCAATACGTTTCCCGAAACCTGTCTATAGTGTCGCCGTCATTCCAAAAAGCAGAAACGACGAAGACAAGCTTGCAACGGCGCTCGGAAAGATGCTTGAAGAGGATCCCACACTCCATTTCGAGAAGAACCCCGAAACGTTGGACAGCGTTTTGTCGGGAATGGGTGACTTGCACATCGATATATTGCTTTCAAAGATAAAAGAACGCTACGGGGTAGATCTTGACACCAGGACGCCGAAAGTTCCCTACAGGGAGACCATAAAGAAATCCGCGAAAGCGCAGGGCAAATACAAGAAACAGACGGGAGGCAGAGGGCAGTACGGGGACGTACACATAGAATTCCAGCCCCTGCCCAGGGGAGAAGGTTTCCAGTTTGAAGACAAGATCGTCGGGGGCGCTGTACCAAAGTCCTATATACCGGCCGTTGAAAAAGGGCTCAAAGAAGCCATTCAGAAGGGTGTACTCGCCGGATTCCCTACGGTGGACCTGAAGGCGATACTGTTTTTCGGATCTTATCATGACGTCGACTCTTCGGAAATGGCCTTCAAGATAGCCGCCTCGATGGCCTTCAAGAAGGGAGTCTCCGAGGCTTCTCCCGTTTTGCTTGAACCGATCATGAACGTGGAAGTGGTGGTTCCGGAAGAATATCTCGGCGACGTAATGGGAGATTTCAACGGAAGACGCGGGAAAATAATGGGTATAGACAGTCGCGGTCACCTGCAGGTGGTCAAGGCCCAGGTTCCCCTTGCCGAAATGTTCAGGTACGCCATTATACTGCGTTCCATGACGTCCGGGAGGGGAAATTTCACCATGGAATTTTCCCACTATGAAGAGGTGCCTCAAGACATCGCGAAGAAGATCATAGCGCAGGCGGAGGCTGAAGCAGAGGAAGAGAAATAATCTGATTCAAAAACGATTATGAAAAGATAAAACAGCCGGACCATGACAAGAGATGGTCCGGCTGTTTTGCCGATTCTCCGCAGGATCCTAAAGTTCCTTCGTTTCAAGGTTATTGCGGAAGACAAGGAAATAGAAGACGGCTACGAAAAGGATCCCTCCTGCCATGTTCCCCAACGTTACCGGAACGAGATTGCGGAAAAAACCTACGACATCCAAGGCGGCCAGGCGGTCCGGCGTTATTCCCGAAGCTGAAACGACTGCGTTGTTGCCTTTCAGAAACAGGCCCAGGCTCATGAAGTACATGTTCGCGATGCTGTGTTCGAATCCCGAGGCCACGAAAGTCATTATCGGGAAAAAGATGGCGAAGATTTTCCCTACGATATCCGTAGCCGCCATGCTCATCCATACAGCGAGAACCACGACCCAGTTGCATAAAACGCCCCTGAAGAAGGCCTGTACAACAGGAAGAGACATTTTGCCTGCTGCTATCCCTATGGCATTGGCTCCTACAGGTCCGTTACATAAGCCCGAAAGAAAGATCAAAAAGGCTACAAGTACGCTGCCCAGAAAATTTCCTATATAGACCCAGAACCAGTTGCGTGCCACGCCTGAAAAAGGTTGACATCCGGCAAGAGTGCCTAGCGGCATCAGGCAATTGCCTGTAAAAAGTTCCGCGCCGCCTATCACAACCATCATCAGGCCTACGGAAAATGCGGCTCCTCCCAGTAATCGGGATATTCCGACTCCAACGTAGCGGGCTGAGTCCTGGGTTACTATGGTATACAAAAAACCACCGAACGCTATGTACGCTCCCGCCAGGATGCCCAGAACAATCATCTGATGGACGCTCCACCTGCTTTTGGCCTGCGCGGAGGCACAGGCGCCCTTTGCAATCTCAAGCGGTGCCTTGTAGTTCATGAGTAACTCCCCCCGGAATGTATTCTGTGTTCTCATTGAAAAAGCAGGGGAAACCATGGGAGAAATTCCGAGGTTTCCCCGAATATGTAACCTTTTGTTGATCTTGGTAACCGAGCGATCTAGCTTTTTTCTACCTTCACGGCGTTGATTTTGTAAGCCGGCGTTTCAGCCTCTTCATCAAAAACCGAAGCTGTCAGAGCGTTGGCTGGCTGCTCCCCGAAATGGAAGGGCAGAAACACCATTGACAACGGAACCCTGTCTGTTATAATTGCGCGCCCTTCTACAACACCGCGCCTGGAACTTACTCTTACCTTGTCTCCGTTTTTTATCTGGAGTCTTTCGGCGTCGGCTGGGTTGATTTCCACGTATAGCGAGCCTATGTATTCCCCTGACGGGGAGCGACGGGTCATGGTACCCGTGTGGAAATGGTACAGGCTCCTTCCAATGGTCGCAATAAATGGATATTCTGCATCAGGCTCCTCGTGCGGCTTTTGCCAGTCGCAAGGGGCGAACCGGGCTTTACCGTGGGGAAACTCCCTTGTGTAAAGGATGGGGGTCCCGGGGTGGTTTTCGTCAGGACAGGGCCACATAAGCGGTCCTTCCTCGAGACGTTCATAGGTAATGCCGCCATATTGCGGAACGAATCGGCGTATTTCCTCCATGACCGTTCTCGGGGAGTCGTAATTCCATGATGCACCACATGCCTTTGCGATCTCGGTGATAATCCACCAGTCGGGTTTCGCCTCGCCGGGAGACTCCACGGCTTTTCTGATTCTCTGCACTGCGCGGCTTGTATTGGTGAAAGTACCTTCCCTTTCGGCCCAGCTGGCGGCGGGGAGAACAACGTCGGCAAGCATGGCTGTCTCGGTCAGAAAAAGGTCCTGGACGACCAGAAACTCGAGGTTTTCAAGTGCTTCGCGTTGTTTGTTGGTGTCAGGATCGCTTACCATGGGGTTTTCTCCCATTATGTAAAGTCCCTTCAGGCTCCCATCCAGGGCGGCTTCAATCATTTTAACCATGCTTTTGCCCGGATTCGGCGGGAGTTCGCCCCCCCAAACCTCCTTGACCCTTGCCTGGGCCTTTTCTTTTTCTGATGAAATATTAATGTAGCCGGGAAGTATCTCGGGCATGCAGCCTACATCGCACGCACCCTGTACGTTGTTGTGTCCTCTTAGCGGATTGATACCGGTGCCCTGACGTCCGAGCATACCGCACAAAAGCGCCAGGTTGGCCAGGGCCCTTACGTTGTCGGTTCCGTACTTGTGCTGGGTTATGCCCATGGAATAAAAGATTGCGGAATTGGGACCTTTGGCGTAAAGGCGTGCTGCGTTGCGCAGGGTATCCCCATCGATTCCCGTGATGTTGGCCACTTTTTCCGGCGTGTAGGAAGCGACGGTTTTTTTGAGGTCCTCGAATCCGTCAACGTGTTTTCGGACGAATTCGTCGTCGTAGAGACCTTCTTCGATGATTATGTTTATCATGCCGTTCAAAAAGGCCACGTCACTTCCGCTATTGTGCCTGATAGGGACGTCCGCGTATTGTTTCAGTTCGATCTCCCTTGGATCGCAGACTATAAGCGAAGTTTTACCCTTGATTTTCCTTTCTTTTATCCAGGTAGCCAGAACCGGGTGGTTTTCGGTCGTATTGGAACCTATGATCATTATTACGTCGGCCTGCTTGATGGACTCGAAATCATTTGTCATGGCCGCGCTCCCCAAGGTTTCCCCCAGCCCTTTGACCGTCGGCGAATGACAAAGCCGTGCGCAATGATCTATGTTGTTGGTTCCTATTACCTCCCGTGCAAACCGCTGCATCAGGTAGTTTTCCTCATTGGTGCATTTGGCCGAGGAGATAAAACCAAGAGTATCCGGACCGTTTTTATCTTTTATTTCAAGCAGTTTCCTTGAAACCTTATCAAGGGCTTCTTCCCAGGTTGCTTCACGGAAATCTTCGCCTTCTTTAATCAGGGGTGTGGTCAGTCTGTCCTTGTGGTGGACGAAGTGCCATCCGAACCGCCCCTTTACGCAGATGCGGCCTTTGTTGAGGGATGTTTCGCTGTCGAAGTCGGTGGTTACGTTATCTATTCGTCCTGTCTTGGTGTCCACATGGACCATAATTTCGCACCCGACGGCACAGTAGGGACAAATGGTCTTGACTGTTTTGGTAAACTCCGGTCTGGTGATCCCGTGCTGTGTCCTTTCCGTCAAGGCGCCTGTGGGACACATCTGTACGCAAAGGCCGCAGTTGACGCAGTCAGAATTGTCTATACCACGGTCTATCCCGGGCGCGACGTAGGTTTCGATGCCCCGTTTCTGGAAATCGATGGCGTGGTACAAGGCATGTTCGTCGCATACCCTTACGCACACGCCGCACTGGACGCATTTGTCCATGTTTCTGACATAAAAGGGATTTTCCTCTTCGGGTCTGTCAGGTCGTGCGTAGAATTCCTTGGGGAACTCATCAGGAGAGGCCTCATATTCCACTCCGTAAGCCCTGAGTTTGCATTCGTAAATGTCTGGGCATCCGCACTTCATGCACCGGTTTCCGTCATTTCTTACCTGGTCCTCACTCAGACTCAGATTGAATTCTTCGAAAGGCTTCTCGAATCTTTCGGCTGCATCGAGTATACGGGGCTTTTCCCGCGGCTGTTTTTCCTGATCCATAAAGTCTTCGGGGCCCAGATCGTCGCGTACTACATCGCATTCGAAAGGTCGGTGAGGGATGCCCTCGCTGATGTAGTGGTGGACCGATTCGGCCGTCCAGTGACCCGCCCCGATCGCGGCAATGGCGATATCTGGTCCCGTTTTCTGATCTCCACAGACGAATACACCCTCGATGGGCGTGGCAAAGTGTTCGTTGACGACGATACGCTTCCCGTCGTGGATGTTTTCCGGCAGGGAGGAAAGGTCGGGCCTTTGTCCTATCGCCGCAATAACGGTCCGGACGTCGAGGGTAAAAGTCTCTCCCGTAGGGATTGGTTTTCTCCTTCCAGAGGCATCGGGTTCTCCGAGAACCATCTTTTCGCAGACTATTCTTTCTACCTTCCCTGCGCCCTCGATGGATTTGGGAGCCGCAAGGAAAATAAACTCCACGCCCTCCTCGATGGCTTCCTCGATCTCTACGTCTTCGGCGGGCATTTCTTCCCGGCTGCGCCTGTAAATCACGGAAACCTTCTCGGCGCCAAGACGCAAAGCGGACCGTGCGGCATCCATCGCTGTATTACCTCCGCCTATGACAGCCACATGTTTGCCTACGTAAACATCTTGACCGGTGTTTACCTTGTAAAGGAATTCGATTCCCGCCTGAACGCCTTCAAGATCCTCCCCAAAAACGCGCATTGGCATGGACGACCAGCAGCCCATGGCTAGGACTACGGCATCGTTTTCTTTTTTGAGCGAATCCAGGGTTATGTCTCTGCCCAAAGCAGTGTTAAGCCTGACGTTGATCCCGTGGTCTACAAGCCATTTGACCTCCCTGTCAAGCACCGGCTGTGGAAGCCTGTAATCGGGAATGCCGTAGCGCATCATGCCGCCCAGCTTGTCTTCCTTTTCGTACAGGGTAACGGCGTATCCCTTGAGGCGCAGGAAATATGCGGCGGAAAGTCCTGCAGGTCCACCTCCTACGATCGCAACTTTTTTGCCGTTTTCCCTGATTTGCGGAATTTCTCCCAGTTCGTCCTGAGAAATGGCCCAATCACCGATAAACCTTTTGATCTCCCTTATGGATACGGCCTCATCGTCTACGAAATTCCGTCTGCATTTTTCCTCGCACGGGGCGGGGCAGACACGGCCGATGCTTGCCGGCATGGTTATATTCTGATGAAGGATGTCCTGGGCGGCTTTGTAATTGCCTTCCGCGGCCAGATTGACATAACCCTTGACGTCTCCTCTCGCCGGGCAGGCAAGCTGGCAGGGGGGCCTGCAGTCGCCCACGTGATCGGACAAAAGCAGCTCCAGGGCGAGTTTCCTTGCACCGATGATTCTTTCGGTATGGGTCTCGATCTCCATGCCGTCTTGCACCGGCATGGAGCAGGCCCGAACAAGGCTTTTCGCCCCTTTTACGTCCACAAGACAAAGGGAGCATCCTCCATGGAGTGAAAGGTCAGGGTTGTAGCACAAGGTGGGTATATCCACCCCTGCTTCCTCGCAAAGTTCCAGGATCATTTGTCCCGGTTGAGCTTTAACCTCTTTGCCGTTTAAGGTGACCGTGAATGTTCGTTCCATAATCGATGGACCTCCTTACTCGACGCTGATCGCCTTGACGGGGCAGACGTTCCTGCACTGCCCGCAGCGGACACATAGCGAATCATCGATGACATGCGTCTTTTTTACTTCTCCGGTAATTGCCTTTACAGGACAAACCTTGGCACATCTCGTACAGCCGATGCACGTCGAAGGATCTATCTTGTAATGAATGAGATTGGTGCAGACTTTGGCCGGGCATTTCTTGTCGATGATGTGTGCTTCGTACTCATGCCGGAAGTATTTGAGAGTCGTAAGCACAGGGTTAGGCGCCGTCTGTCCAAGTCCGCACAGAGATCCGTCCTTGACCTTGTAGGCCATGTCCTCCAGGAGATCAAGATCCTCGGGCTTTCCTTTTCCGTCGCAGATCCTCTCAAGGGTTTCCAGCATTCGTTTGGTCCCTATGCGGCAGAAGGGACACTTGCCGCAGGATTCCTTCTGGACGAAACTAAGAAAAAACTTTGCTACGTCGACTATGCAGGTATCCTCGTCCATTACTATCATGCCGCCGGATCCCATGATTGCGCCGGTGGCGTTTATGGATTCGTAGTCTACGGGTGTGTCCAGCTGTGATTCGGGCAGACATCCGCCCGATGGCCCGCCGAGCTGTACCGCCTTGAAAGGCTTGTCGCCCGGAATGCCTCCACCTACCTCGAAAATAACGTCCCTGAGGGGCATCCCCATCGGGACCTCAACCAGCCCTCCCTTGCGGATTTTACCGGCCAGGGCGAAAACCTTGGTCCCCCTGCTTTTACCGGTCCCGTACTGGTAAAAGGTCTTGGCCCCGTTGCGTATGATCCAGGGCACATTGGCGAGAGTTTCCACGTTATTGATGTTGGTTGGTTTTCCCCAGATACCCTTGTTAGCAGGGAAAGGCGGACGCGGCCTGGGCATGCCGCGTTTCCCCTCTATGGAGGCCATAAGGGCGGTCTCCTCGCCGCAGACAAAAGCTCCTGCCCCTTCCTTTATGTAAATGTCGAAGGAAAAACCGGAATCCATAATGTTCTCGCCCAGGAAACCGCGCTCTTTTGCCTGTTCCAGGGCGATGTTGAGGCGTTTTATCGCCAGAGGATACTCGGCTCTGCAGTATATGATTCCCTGTGAAGCGCCAATGGCGTATCCGCAAATAAGCATTCCTTCCAGAACACGGTGCGGGTCTCCTTCCAAAACGGAGCGATCCATGAAGGCTCCGGGGTCTCCCTCGTCAGCGTTGCAGACAACATATTTTGTGTCCGACTGAGCCTTCTGGGCGAATCTCCACTTGAGTCCCGTCGGGAAGCCGGCGCCTCCGCGGCCTCTTAGGCCACTTTCGAGGATTTCTTCCACAATCGTCTCAGGATCCATCGTCTTCAGGGCTTTCTCCAAAGCCTTGTATCCGTCCACTGAAATATATTCGTCGATGCTTGCAGGGTCTATCTTCCCGCAGTTTTCCAGAACAACGCGTACCTGTTTCGAGATCATGGAATTCTCGAGAGCATCCGTTTCGGTACTGAGGACGATGTTCTCCTCCAAAGGGGTTTTCCCTACGACGTGTTTGTCGAAAATCTCGCGGGCCTTTTCAGGTGATACCTCACCATAAAGAACTTTCCTGCCATCCTGCTCAATTTCCACAAGGGGTTCGTGGAAACAGAGGCCGATACATCCCACTTCTTTTATTTCTACATCATCCCGGGTAGCGGCGGACTCTTTAAGGGCTTCGTAAACCGGGCGCGCCCCGGCGGCTATTCCGCAGCTGGCCATACCTACTTTTATCAGCGTTTTTGAGGTCATTGCGTTTCCTCCTTGTCACCGGCCCTGTAAGATTCAAGTACGTTCACGGCCTTTTCCGGGTTAAGCCTGCCGTGAACCACTCCGTTTACCATCATTACCGGGGCCAGACTGCAACACCCGAGGCAAGCGACAAAGTGAAGGGAGAACATTCCGTCTTCTGTCGTGCCGCCTTCTTTAACACCCAGGTGGCGCTGCAGCTGTTCACCGATAAGCCAGGAACCCTGGACATGGCATGCCGTGCCACGGCAAAGGCGGACGACATATTTGCCCTCCGGCTGGAAGCGGAACATGGAATAGAATGAAGCTACGCCAAAAAGTTCTGCTGTTGGTATGTTAAGGGAACGGGAAACAATGTCCAGGGCTTCTTCCGGTAGATAACCGAAAGTTTCCTGAATCGACGAAAGAAGGGCTATGGTGCTTCCTTTCTTGCCTCGGAATTTCTCGATGACGGGGGCGAGCCGCTCGTCCAGCTTTTCAGACGTTGCCGTTGTCATAAGCATCTCCTCCTGTTTTCAGGGGGAAATACCCCCTGACACTGGTGGGACTATTACTGGAAATTACATGTCTTCATAAATTATGAGTATAACAAAAGTTTCTGTTTTGAGGTATTTGAAAGGTCAACCTCATCTTGACAGTCGGGAACGCAATCGTATAATTACCACTAGATGGTATATTTGGGGTAATAAATACGTGGAGTGAGTTAAAAAAGGGAGTTGATGAAATTGGCAAATGTTAAAGTGTATTCAACGCCGACCTGTCCCTGGTGCATTAAGGTGAAAGAATACCTTGGATCCAGGGGAATCGATTTCGACATTATCGACGTCAGCAAAGACAGGGATGCGGCGATGGAGATGGTTAAAAAGACCGGGCAAATGGGTGTTCCGGTTACTGAAATCGGCGAAACTTGCATCGTGGGGTTCGATACCGAATCGATAGACAAGGCGCTTGAGGAAGCCGGAATTAAATAAAGGTGAGCATTTAAGATTTAGAGGCAAACGGGCCCGTTTCTGCGGGCCGGTTTGCCTTTTTCCAAAAAGCATTATAACCTTCATGCGGCCATCTAGGCCGCCGTTTTGTTTTTTAAAGGCCTTTAGCTAAAATGAAAAAACCGGCATCTCCCATTTCCAAAATTCCGTTGAAAACGGGGTGAGCACATGGACATTCTGGAACTTTCCTACGGCGGTGCCTTTTCTCCAAGGCAAGAACCTGGCGGAGAGGAAATGGAACAACGAGTAACAGGGCTTGAGGGGCTTTTGAAAAAGGCCCAGGCAAACCTCGAAATGGGAGCAAAAGCGAAGCGGGATGGATTTGGGTGGATAGGCTTGCCTGAAGAAGAACCGGTAAAAGTTATGGAAGCCGCCGCAAGGCTGAAAAAATACGATGCACTGGTACAGATAGGAATAGGTGGTTCGGCCCTGGGGAACCTTATGCTTCAGAACGCTCTGGTCCATCCCTATTACAACGAGCTCACAAGGGAGGAACGCGGTGGGCCAAGGTTCTATGTAGCCGATAATGTCGATCCAGACGGTACCAGCGCCATATGGGAGATGATAGATCCTGCCCGTACGGCCTTCGTGGTGGTTAGCAAGTCTGGAACTACGGCCGAAACCATGGCGAATTTTCTACTTTTTTGGAACTGGTTGCGACTGGAGTTGAAAGACGCCGCGGCGGACCATGTGACGGTCGTAACGGACCCTGAAAGAGGTGTTCTCAGAGCCTTCGCGGAGGAACGGGGATGTTCTTCACTTGTGATCCCGCCGGGTGTGGGAGGACGGTATTCTGTTTTATCTTCCGTTGGCTTGCTTTCAGCAGCCTGCCAGGGCATTGATGTAGAAGCCCTCTTGAGTGGCGCGTCGTTAATGCGAAAACGTATCCTTGCTTCGGAAAACCTCGAGAAAAACCCCGCATGGTTGTTGGCCGCATTGGGAGTTGCTCACGCCGAATCAGGGCGAAACATGTTGGTCCTAATGCCTTACGCCGACAATCTGAAGGATTTCACCGAGTGGTTTGCCCAACTGTGGGCCGAAAGCCTGGGCAAGCAAGGCAAAGGCAGTACACCTGTCAGAGCTCTCGGTGCTATCGATCAACACTCCCAGGTGCAGCTTTATACTTCGGGTCCCGACGACAAGTTTTACCTGTTGGCAAGCGTCGACGAACGCAAGGAGCTGGCTTTGCCCGATTGCGAGGAATCGGCTTTAAAGCCGCTGGCATACCTGGCTGGAAAAGATATGGGAGAAATGCTGAATGCGGAAGCACGTGCGACTGCCGCCTCACTCATAAAAGCAGGCAGGCCGGTATTATGGCTTCGTATCCCGCGAATAGACGCTTTCAGGGTTGGAGGGCTCATTTATCTTTTCGAATACGCTACCGCTCTTGCCGGAGAAATCATGGATATCAATCCCTTCGACCAACCAGGCGTAGAGCAGGGGAAACGATATACCTACGGGCTCATGGGAAGAGAGGGATTCGAAAAGGATGCCAAAGAAGCCGTAGAGTTTTTCCAGAGGGCCCTGGCCAGAACACTGATGGTCTGATTGGAGAAAGCCGGTCATGAAAATTGCCGAGACTCTGGAAGAGGCCAGAGAGACGCTGCGTTTGCTGAAAGGTCAAGACCGCCCTGTCGTCGGCCTTGTTCCTACCATGGGCTTCATTCATGAAGGTCATCTTTCGCTCGTAAGAAAATGCAGGAAAGAATGCACTGTTTCGGTAGTGTCCGTTTTTGTAAACCCTCTTCAGTTCGGCCCCGCCGAAGATTTCGCCGATTACCCCAGGGACATGGAAAGGGACGTTGCACTGCTTGAGAAGGAAAATGTCGATTTGCTTTTTGCGCCTTCGGTGGATGTCATGTATCTACCGGACAGTTCCACAATGGTGACCGAAAGGAAATTGAGCAGTGTCCTTTGTGGGGCGGCGAGGCCCGGGCATTTCGATGGAGTCTGTACGGTGGTGTTGAAACTATATAATATCGTAGAGCCTGACAAGATGTACTTCGGTGAAAAGGACTACCAACAACTTTCGATAATCCGAAGAATGATGAAAGACCTCGACGTCCCGGTCGAGATAGTCGGTTGCCCCATAATCAGGGAGGCGGACGGACTTGCGAAAAGCAGCCGGAACATTTACCTGACGGCGGAAGAGAGGAAAGACGCGTGTGCTATCAATGAGGCCTTGAACGAAGCTGAAAACCTTTTTCGGGATGGGGAAAGGAAAACTTGTGTGCTCGAGTATGTGGTTCTTTCCCGCCTTTTGCAGACTTCTGCAGTAAAACCCGAATACGTCGAGGTGCGTGACGCGGTAACCCTCGAAAAGATAGAGGAGATAACAAGGCCTTCGGTAATCGCTGTTGCAGCTCGTGTTGGAAAAGCACGGCTGATCGACAACAGGGTATTGAGGTGAACGGTAATGAAAGAATCACTGTTATATCTTGACGAGGTGTCTGTAACCCGTGGCGGAGCCCAGATTCTCGACAAGGTGACCATCCAGGTGAAGCCACAGGAAATTACGGGGGTTCTTGGCAGAAACGGGGCAGGCAAGTCCAGCTTGGCCTATGCCGTCATGGGATTGCAGGGTTACAGACCCGAATCCGGGCGTATCTACTTCAAGGGTAAAGACATCACAGACTGGAGCATAACCGAACGGGCAAAATCAGGGTTGACTTTGGCCTGGCAGCACCCGGCTAGGTACGAAGGCATTACCGTTCGCGAATACCTGCGTATTTCCTCTGGTGGAAAGGCAGACGAAGAGACAATGAAAGAAGCTCTGGATTTGGTCCAGCTTGATACGTCCTATCTGGACAGGATGCTGGACAAGAATCTTTCCGGCGGAGAAAGAAAGCGGATTGAACTTTCATCTGTGTATATGATGAAACCGGACCTTGCTATTCTTGACGAACCTGATTCGGGAGTAGACCTTCTAGCCCTTGGTGATATAACCAGGCTTTTCAGAAAAATAGTGAACGACGGCAGTAGCGTTATTATCATAACTCACCGTGAAGATGTGGCTGCCCGTTGCGACCGTTCGTACCTGATGTGCCACGGGAGGATTGTCCTTGAAGGCAGTGCAGAGGCTGTAAGACGGTATTTCCTGTCACAGTGCCGGCCCTGCCCGGATCCAGATGCAGAGGAATTCGCAGCGGAGGAAAAAATCAATGCAAGTAGCTGAGGAATACAAAACCCTTGTTGAAATTGCTGAAAAAACAAGCGGAGTCGCTGGTACGCTAGGTGAAGCCGATGCCGTATATGTTGTTGTGCACGCTAACAGAATACTAGGCAAAAACGTCCTTCCGGGTGTGGATATCCAGGCCGAAGAGACGGATAGCGGCATCAACGCTACTATCAGCGTTTCGGAAGCGGTGGTTCTGGAAAAGCCGGTGCATCTTTGTTTCGGTCACCTCGGTGAAAGTGGCAGTCAGGTCATAAACAGCAATATTTTCATAGGGAAAGGGGCCAGAGCTGAATTTCTGGCTCATTGCATCTTCCCCAACGCCGTGGAGTTCCTCCATTCAATGGAAGGGAAGATCCATGTGGGAGAAAACGCCTTTTTCAGCTACAGGGAGGTACACGTCCACGCTCCCGAGGGGAAGATTGAAGTTCGGCCGGTTAGCAAGGTCCTACTGGAAGACGGATCTTCATATTTCGGGGATTTCACCCTGGTCGAAGGTCGGGTGGGGAACCTTGACATAGACATAGACGTCGAAGCCCGGGGAGAATCCAGCCGTGTGGAAGTGACATCGAAAATCTACGGGAAATACGACGACTTCTGCCAGGTCCGTGACGTGGTCAGGCTGACCGGGAAAAACAGTTCTGCCCTCGTAAAAGCGAGGGTTGTCCTCAAAGATTCCAGTAGCGGTCGATTCCTGGGTCTCGTAGAAGGAGCAGCGTCAGGCGCAAGGGGGCACGTCGATTGCACGGAAATCGTGCAGGGCCGAGCGAAAGCTGAGGCTTCGCCGGTAGTAACTGCGTCGCACCCGGAAGCCGAAGTCACGCACGAAGCGGCCATAGGTCGAATAGCCGACGATAAGATAGAGGGGTTAATGGCCAAAGGGCTCGGAGAGGATGAGGCCGTAGACGTAATAGTATCAGGGCTTCTACGCTGAAGGTGCATTGATCGGGGATTCGGGTGAATCATCATCGAATCCCCATACATCGCTTCTTTTGACGTTAATAAGGGCGTGAAGTATCTGGGACTTCAGTGCCGGGAAGCGGGGTTCGAGAGACCGCAAAAGCTCTTTCATCTCCTGGCGCTTCGTGGTTTCGCCCCAGGGGCACGGAGATGCCGTCACCGGTAAACCAAGGCGTGATGCTTCATCGGTAATTGCTTTTTCAGATACATAGACCATGGGACGAATCGCCCAGATTTTCTTTCGGCTTCTCCAGGAACGCGGAGCGAAGCATCGGAACCTGCCGGCCAGAAAGAGATTCATAAGAACGGTCTCCACTACGTCATCAAGGTTATGACCCAAGGCTACCGTATCGTATGCTTTTTCGGCGGCGTAACCGAAAAGTATACCGTTTCTGAGGTTCGAACAAAGACTGCAGGGGGAACGCTCTTCTTTTTCCCGGATTATATCTAAAATGGGGTAGGTAATCAGTTCGTGGCGGACTCCTATGTTGCGGCAATATTCGGTAAGCGTTTCAAACCCGACGCCTTGCCCGTTGATATCGACGGTAACGGCAGCCAGATCAAAATCCATGTTGCCGTGATGCCGTAATTCCGAAAGGGCCGTTAAAAGTAGAAGGCTGTCTTTTCCCCCTGACAAGCCTACTATAATGCGACTTCCCTTTTCGATCATTCCATGTTCTATCAGGGCTTTTGAAATTTTGCGGCGTATGCCGGAGCTAATTGCTGCCACGTCGTTTTTGCCTCCCGTGTGTCTTCGAGTCTTTTGCGGGTCCACCGGATGATATAATTCCCTCGACGATTCGCCTTTGAGTAAATACGCGGCACTCAGGATAACACAAGAAAAAGAGGTAGAAAATCCCGTGGAGGTGGAGAGGCTGGAGAAAACCCGAATAATCGTCGCTGAACCTCGAAAGCTCTTTGTAGATGTCTTGTGCCTGGTTCTTGAAAAAGAACGCGACTTTTCCGTTGTTGCAGCAGTCACGGACGGATTCGAGGCGCTTTGCGCAGCCCACGAATGTAATCCCGATATATTGATAATCGGCGACAAGCTTCCCAAGCTGGATGGACCACAGCTGATCAGAGAACTTTCAAGGCTTGGGAAAAATATACGCTATCTTCTCCTTTCTGAAGAGGCAGATATCGACGGATTGACTGATCTTTACGAGTCCGGGATTCATGGATGTGTCTTGTTTTCTTCAGGGGCTGATGAATTAATCCGGACTGTTCGGCAACTGTCCAGGGGGTATCCCGGTTTCGATGCCCGGATTACCGGCGATTTACCTGAAATTCTGTTCAGGGCCAGAAAGGAAGCCGATCAATTCGCCGATCTCACACCAAGGGAAATTGAAGTGGTCTACTGGCTGGGGCAAGGGTTCAGCAACACGGAAATCGCACAGATGATGATACTTTCTGAGAAAACGGTCAAAAATCACGTCGGGCATATTCTCAGGAAACTAGAGCTGAGGGACAGGACACAAATTGCCGTTTTGGCGTGGTCAACGGGGTTGGCAAGAAAAAACCCCGGTGAGATAAAAAACAAATAGTGGGGGATTGCCTTGTCTGTTCGCAGAGGCCTGGCTGTTTTTATAGCGCTCACCTTCGGTGTCAGCGCGGTTGTGTTGCTTTCGAGCGTCGATGTAAGCACATACAGCTTCATAGCGCAGGCAGACAAGTCAAAATTGTTGATTGTTTGCGGCCTTGTCCTTCTTTTCTGGGTCCTCGACGCTTTTAAACTATATTTCCTTGTTTACGCCGCGGATGAGCGGATCCGCTACAGGTTTGCCTTTCTGTTAAACTGGCTGCGATATTTCGGTTCGGCCATAACGCCGATGCAAAGCGGTGGCGGGCCGTTTCAGGTGTATTTTATGTTTCGGGCCGGAATACCGATAGGAAAAGGTGTAGCGATAACTCTGGTTTCGACACTTATGACTCTTTTTCAGTTAGGCCTGATCGTTCCACTGGCACTTTTGTTCAGGCCGGAGATCCTTAAAGGGCGACTGCTACTGCAGGGGGTTTTCTCCTATGTGATAATTTTTGTCCTCTGCTCGTGGCTTTTGGTTGTACTGAGCCTGGTGCGTCCGTCGTTGATGAAAAAATGGGCAGGCGTGACGCTGCTTTTGCTCAAACGTGCGGGAATAGTAAAGCCGCGCAGCGTACTGCGCATACTCCGGAGAATTTGCAGGGAAATAGACAACTACAGCGCAAATTTCCGGATATTTTTTTCAAAAGGTCTTTTGCTCTTTTTTCTGGCATTTTTAATTTCGTGGTTCCAGATGTTTGCCATGTTCACCATCCTGCCCACACTGGTCTGGTCGCTGGGTCTTGAAGTGTCTTTCGGTGAAGCCTTTCTTGCGCAGGCATTGTTCCTTTTTATGCTTTATTTTGTTCCTACACCTGGAGCGAGCGGGGTTGCAGAAGGCGGAGGGGCGGCGATTTTCAGTTACCTGGTTCCGTGGAACGTGGCAGGAATACTAGCCATAGCTTGGAGGTTTTTCACAGAATATATCTCTGTCGCGATGGGAGCTTTCGTTGCAGTTCGCATGATCGGTTGGGAAGGTGCGGACACTCTGTTGAAAGCGGAAGACGAATGCGATGAGAGATAAGAGAGGAGTGCCAATGGATAAAGCGGGAAGCCTTGCTTTTAAATACAGGGGCGGAATATGGACTGTTCTTTTTCTTGCTGTGCTGATTATGGCCAAACCATCCGAGGCTCGTATTTGGCCTGGACTTGTCTTTGTCCTTTTCGGGCAGGCTATTCGGTTTTGGGCGGCAGGCACTATCACACTTTACAGGGGGGAAGAGGTCAAGGCGAAACAACTGGTTACGTGGGGCCCCTACGCTTTTTGCAGGAACCCCCTTTATGTAGGAAACGGCCTGATTGGCCTTGGGTGGTGTTTTCTATCAGGCAATATATGGACGTTTCTTGTTTTTATTCTATTTTTCACAGGTCTTTACGTTTTGCTGGTAATCCCTCACGAGGAAAAATTCCTCGCTGAGTCTTTCAAGCAGGATTTTAAAGAATATTCCAGGCGTGTTGGCCGGTTTTTCCCGAAAAAACTGCCTTCGTCAAATACGATTACCGGGCCCTTCAGGTTTGACGTTCTTTGGCGAAGCGAGAGGCATTCTTTCGTGATAACCTGTGTGGGGACAATTTTGTTTTTGATATTGAGGTGGTTCGGATGATTGATTTTTGCGCCATAGAAAAGGATACACCACTTTACATGTCGAAGTTAGATTCTCCGATGGGACAGTGGAAACTGGTATGGTGCGACAAGGGTCTTGTCCATTCAACGATGGATCGAAGCTGCACGTCTTTTCAAAAAGGGCAAACCGCCGCACCCCCCGAATGGCTTAAAGAAGCCTGGGAAAATTTTTGGTTGGGGGGAAAGTTTACGTTGAATTTATGTTTCCTGAAAGAGCCTTCTTCTTTTGCCATGTCGGTTTACCGCATAGTCGCGGCCATCCCGCCCGGGAAAACCAAATCCTACAAGGACGTTGCTGCAGGGACCGGAAACCCGCGAGCAGCGAGGGCCATAGGATCTGTAATGCGCAAAAATCCCTGGGCCCCCTTTGTCCCTTGTCACAGGGTAATCGGCAGTGACGGAAACATGTGCGGCTATGGAGGTTCTGGCGGAGTAGAGCTTAAAGCAGCCTTTCTGGAATACGAAAAATCCTTTTAACCACCCTTGGAAGCCAGCCCGTATCCTTCCGGACGGGCCTTTTCCTTAAAAATCAGTGAAGAATCATCCTGTTTCCGTACAGCGTATCCCAGAGATTGTCATAAATCTCCCCTTCCGGTAGCGGACGCTGGGCAAACCCCAACCTTATGGCCGTTTGTCCGACCGCTTCGGCTACCCTGGGCGAAACCTCGTCACTGAAGACGTCCGGAGTGATGTTTTGGGGAGAGAGTCTTCTTCGGTCAACCACGTCCGCAAGGGCACGTGCGGCTGCAAGTAGTATGTCGTTGTTCAGCATTGTGGCACGAACATCCAGGAGTCCCCTCATTATTCCCGGCGAAGAGTGAAGATTCGGCAATGCGTTCGGATAATCCGAAAGTCCGGTGGCCACTATGGCGGCCCCGGCCGCGTAGGCTTCCTCTGGAGTGATTTCGGGCTCAGGAAGAGCCATGGCGAAAATGATCGGGTCTTTTGCCATTAGCTTGACATGTTTTTTGGTTAACAGGTTGCCCTTTGAGAGTCCTATAAAGACATCGGCAGCCTCAATGGCTTCACTGAGTTCTCCTTTTTTGTTTTCCGGGTTGGTTTTTGAGGCAAGTTCCTGTTGGAACTGGTTCATGTGAGGGTTTGATTCACAAAGGATGCCCGAACGATTGAGTACGGTCACATTCTTCGCTCCAGCGTATAATAAAAGCTCCGCTACGGAAATCCCCGCTGGACCTGCGCCGTTGATCACGATCTTAAGCTCGTCCATTTTCTTGCCTGTTACCTCCAGTGCGTTCCAGAGGCCGGCCAAGGTAACTACTGCAGTGCCATGCTGGTCGTCGCATAGCACGGGGATGTCAACCCTTGACTGGAGTTCGCGCACGATCATGAACGTCCTTGGACTGTCGATGTCTTCGATGTTTATCCCGCCGAGACTGGGTGCCATGCTTGTCGCGAAATGGACGATGTCTTCCGGGTCTCTGGTGTCGAGACATATCGGAAGGGCGTTGACGTCACCGAAGATCTTGAAAATCAGGCACTTTCCCTCGATAACCGGCAAAGCGGCGTCAGGTCCTACGTCCCCCAGACCCAAAACCGCGCTTCCGTCGGTTATTACCGCAATCCTGTTCCCGCGTCCAGTGTATTCATAACTCAGCTCCGGTTCTTCCTTTATGGCCATTGCGGCGGGAACGCTTCCGGGTATGTAAGCGAGCCTCAACTCCTCAGGGCTATTGATGTTTATAGTGGGATAAATCTTGATTTTACCTTTTGCCTTTTTATGAAGTTCAAAAGCACGGGTTTTGTCCACAGGCATCAGAGGCAACCTCCTTCAAGCGTATTTGTCCCACCGCCGAAATCCTGATGAGACAAACTGAATTTTATGATAACAGTAAAAACGGGTTACAAGGAAGTGCTGCAAAGGGGTTGTTTGTTATTCGTGTCTGGGAACTCAATGAGAAGATCGTCTATATCAACGCGCATTCCGTCCCTGGCCGCCATTACCCTGAACTTGCCTTTGCCGATGTTTTCGGCTATCTTTTCCGGTCCTTCTTTAAGAACGCCTCTCCCGAAATGTGTGAGTAATGTCAATTCCGGCTCTAGGGTTTCCACCAGTCTCGAAACATGCACTGGGGAAAGGTGATCAAGGTGGCTGCGCTCCTTTGCAAGTGTCATGTTCACCACAAGAAGCCTGCATTTCCGGTAGTGTTCGATCCATTCCTGATCGAACCTTGTGTCCGGGATAAGACCCCAGAGTGGCGATCCGTTTTCCTGAAAGACGATGCCGTAGCATTCGACTCCGTGGTGTGTGAGAGGCACGGATTTTACGGTCCTGTTTCCCGCTAGGTTGATCGCTCCTTCGTTTTTCCACGTTTCCAGACGATGCATCTTCTTTTGAAGGTATTTGTGAAGCACGGGTTCAAAACCGTAGACGGCGTCGGCCGGAACAACGACGGTTCCGCGCTTGTTGAAACCTCCTCCAGTCATTGCTTCGACGAGAACGTTGAGATCCGTGGTGTGATCCAGATGCTTGTGCGTAACGAGGATAACCTCAAGTGTGGTCGGGTCAAGAGACGGCTGATTCTGGCACATTCTTACCAGGGCGCCGGGCCCGGGATCTATGGCAACCGGAAAGGCGCGCCAGTCGAACCACAGACCACCTGAGGCCCTGAGCTGATGCATGATTGAAAAACGGCTTCCACCCGTTCCGAGAAAAGTCAGACAAGCCTTTGCATTTGGCATTAATTGTTGAACCTGCTTACTTGAACAAGGGCAACATCGTTTTGAAGGCCGATGTTCCGGCTTTACGAAGGAGCCTGTAGACAATTGTTTCGGTGGGAACCACTAAAGCTCCCATTGAGCGCAAAATATCCATGGCTTCGGCGTGGTGTTCCATTTTCCGGCTTGAACACGCATCTGAAGCAATAAAAACCCTGTACTCCCTGGAAAGAAGATCCGAGGCCGTTTGAAGGACGCAGATGTGGCTTTCTATTCCGGCTATAACAATGCGATCCCTGCCTGCATAGCGTATAAACGTCTCGAATTCCGGTTCATCGCAGCATGAAAAATGAATCTTTTCGAAACGTCGACTATCCTTGGGAATAGCTTCCAAAATCTGGGGGATCGTTTTCCCGAGCCCCTGGGGGTAGTGCTCAGTATACTTGACTGGAATTTGCAATGTTTCGCATGCCTTTAAAAGTGTCTGTACGTTTCGGGCCGTCTTGCTGTCATCGCAGACCGCGGGGAACAATTTTTCCTGGAAATCGATGAGTAGAAGTTGAGTGTTCTCTGAATCAAGGTCAAAATATTTCATGCTTCTCACCTCGTTTTTTTCTGGTTTTCCTGATATCTTACATTATAAGGCAAGTGGTGGTGAGAATGCAGCGAAGGCTGATGTATTTTCTGCAGCTTTGTGATAAACTCGGGAAACTTTCAAAAAAGGGGAGGTGCTTTGTGTGAGCCGCAAAAAGAATGAGCGCCCTGAAGGCAATGAAAGGAACGGGGAAAAAGAGATCACCGTTGGGGATCTCCTTAGAGTCATGTCCGGCCCGACACAGCCTCCTTTTATCGTCAAGCTGGTTTCTGTTGTGCAGGATTGGATGGCAAGCGCCCTGTACCCTGATTCCGGAAGCCAGCCCGATGATTTCTTCCAGTCTTACTCGGACAGGCGGTTGGCTGACCCGGAGGCGCTTTTCGGCCAGCTTGAATGGATGGAACGTTACGCCGACTTGCTTCCGGCGCCTTACGAACCTGCCGGTCACGAAGATGTAGTGGTACTGTGTGTCGGGACAGTGGATTTTGATGAAGGAATGCGCATGACGGTGGATCATGCGGCCCTTTTTGGCCGGGAGACATGCAAACGAGTCTGGATCGTAAGCGACAGCTGGATTATCGGCGAGGTTGCAAGGTACGTACAACACATACGGGCGCTTGAAGCTTACGGGGTCCAGTTGCGGTTTTTGTTGGTGACACCCTGGGGATGGGTGGAAATTCCTCTGGGGGCGGAAAGGACTGAAAGAGGCTTTTACAGGAACGACGGCTGGTCCAAAGACTCGAATAACACATTGCGTTTTAAACGACGCGACGAAGGTTAATCGATAAGTTAAAGGTGAGAAAACCTGAAAATACAAAGACGTAAAAGTGAAGGACCGGGCTATCTACCCGGTCCTTCACTTTATTTGTCTGCGTTTTTTAATTTACGCTAACCACCGCTGATCATGTGAATTACCTGGACCTTGGCCCCGTCAGGAACAGCGGTGGAGTCGAACTTGTCCCTGGGGACCGGAACGTCGTCTATCCACACCGCCAGCAAGGGAAAGGTGTAATTTTTCCTTTCCAGAATGTCCTTTACAGTCATCCCTTCTTCCCATTCCATCGGTTCAGCATTTACAGTTATCATTTTTACCTATTCCTTCCACTGGTCCTCCGGTTTGGCGTGTTTCTCCACGACGGCCACCACTTCGGGATAGTCGATGCCGAGCCGTCTAAGGGTTTCCACTGTGGGAATTCCGTTTCTGTCCCATCCCCTGCGTTTATAGACCGTGTCAACCAGTTTTTCCCATTGTTCCCTGCGGATTTTGTTGAGTTTTGCTATTTTTTCCTCTGTAGAGAGCCCCTGTGGATCTACTCCGCCTTCTTTGAGTTCTTTGTCGTAGTATTCTGCGCGCGCTTCCCATTCATCGGGAAACACCGGTCCGAGCGCCCTGTCCGGAATCTTGTGGTATTTGCGGGTTCCTTTTCCGAGCCTGAGCTGGAAGACCCTTTGGAAGTTGTAAACCCTCTCGGACTGAAGGATGAGGTCTTCCTTGGTAATTTTTTTCCCGGTGACTGCATTGAAAATGTCCACGTAGTTTTGAACGTGCTCAGGAACTTTCGCAGCTTCCTGCGGCGGGTACTTGGTCGCGTTGTCCGCTGGTTCGATATCGTTCCATGGAAGCTTGCAAAGTCCTACAAGAGAGAACCATAGGCGGAAGTTGGGGAAATAGTGAAGCGCCTCGGCCTTGTCTTCAAAGGTCGGCAGCTGCTTGTTTACCCTGTCCATGAAGATAAGCCATGCTTCGTCATGCTGTGGCCCCTTCAACGTCAGGAAATACCCTCCCCACTGGGCGATAGATTCCTTGGGGACGTACTCAGATACCTCGATACCCTGGCCTTCCATGCCGATTTTTTCGAGTATTTCCCTGGGTGCCCCGAATTTCTCGGCGAAGATGTCTTTCATTCGGGCCACGCCGAGACCGACTATTTTCGCGAAACCGTCCTTTCCATCGCCCATACGGTGGACTAGCTCGAGAATGTCATCCTTGTTCCCGAATTTGAGTTCAAGGCCATTGGTATGTTCTTTCGTGAGATAGCCCAGTTCGTAGCATTCGCATACAAAGGCAAGGCCCGTTCCAAGCGAGATGGTGTCTATCCCGTAATGGTCAGCGTAGAAATTGACTTCCACGGTCCATTCGGGGTCGAACACACCGACGTTGGACCCCATTCCGGCCGCTGTTTCGTACTCGGGGCCATCGACGGTTACTACTTTCCCTTTAAGTGGTCCCGTCTTAAGCGTGAAATTGTCTACGGCCTTTGCGCAGGCAAGGGTACAGCCGTACCAGCAGCCGTCAGGTATGCCCTGGGTGAACATTTTCTCGTACACTTTCGAATGAATCTTGTCCGCCTCGGGATGTTGGCCGAACTTGTAATTGTTCGTGGGAAGCAGGTGGTATTCGTTCATTATCTCGTTGAGATGAGGCGTTCCGGCGGTACGCATCCTGCACTGCTTGGCGTCCAGGGTGAAGATCTCTTTGTGAAGCTTGTGTCCGATTTTGGTAATGGTATCAATATCTACCGGATCGTTGGCGGTCCCGCTCAGATTGTGACTTTTGACTACGATAGCCGCGATCTTCTTGTTCCTCAGCACAGTACCGCCGCCGCCGCGTCCTGCCTGTTTCAGGCGGAAGTCCTTCCTGTGAGTGTCCCAGAAACTGCTGTTCAAACAGCCCCAATATGTTGTTTCGGCGCCTTTACCAGCTGAGATTATAGAAATATGTCTGCGGTCGTTGAGGTCTTCGGGGTCTCCAAAATACTCGTAAAGGGCCTTGGTTATAGAGTAGGCGTTGATGTCGGTAAATGGAGATTCCAGAATATGGACTTTCTTCTCGTCGGAATCGATTACAAGAATTACATCCCTTTCGGCCTTACCCTGTACCTCGAGAGCATCCCATCCCGCGAACTTCAAAAGAGGACCGAAATGGCCGCCGGCGTTGCTGTCATATGTCTGCTCTGTCAAAGGCGAAATAAAAGCGGCGTAGAACTTTCCTGTCCCGGGGTACTGGGTTATTCCGCAAAGAGGTCCGCCTGAAAAGACAATCTCGTTTTCGGGATCATTCCACTTGGTCGTGTCCTTGACGGAATCCCACAGGAGCTTGAGGTCAAAACCCCTGCCGCCTACGAACTTTTCTTTCATGTCTTCTGAAACATCCTTGGCCTCAAAGGTCATTTCACCTACGTTCACCTTCAAGGTCTTCCCGGTGTATCCGCGACGCGGCTTTGCCGGTTCGTAGGGCCATTCAGCGAGAACCTTCATTTTCTCCATTTATCTGTTTCCCCCCTTGGAAATGAGTGTTTCCTGATACCTCGATGTTTCCTGCTCGTGACTTTATTTAAATGAACAAAACTAGTGTACCTAGTTTACCGCCGTAATCAAAATACTACCACTATTGTGCGAGCGGTATCAATGTCAGGATTAAGTCGATCCGCAGGAATATCATAGCGGTTGTATTTAAACGAAATCGGCCCGCGGATCCGCCAAAGAGCACAATATTATTATCCGTCCGCTTCCCGGTTGCCAAAGGGATCTTTTCCACTCTCCGCGAAGATATTATTTGCAGGTTATCAGCTCCTAAATGACATTGACGTCCCTATGCGCCAGGTGCTAGAATGCTCGACGTTCGGGGCGTAGCGCAGACTGGTTAGCGCGCCTGGTTCGGGACTAGGAGGTCGGAGGTTCAAATCCTCTCGCCCCGACCAATCAGGAAACAAGAAGGGATCCCGTATAAGTGTGCGGGGTCCTTTTCTTTTTCCACAATGAAGGCCCCGTCTGATTATATTTGACCATTAGCTTTTGCAATAGTATAATTACGTTACCAGGAGGGGACAATGGTAAATTCCGTCGTAGCCAGAAACAAAAAAGCACGTTTCGACTATTTCATCATAGAAACCTATGAGGCGGGACTGGTGCTCACGGGAACGGAGATAAAATCCATAAGGGCAGGCAAGGTAAATCTCAAGGATGGATACGCCAGGGTCACAGGTTCGGAAGCATGGCTTTATAATGTTCAAATATCGCCCTATGAAAAAGGAACACATTACAATCACGATCCTTTGAGACCCAGGAAACTCTTGCTACGAGCGGAGGAGATAAAAAGGCTGATCGGTAAGACGCGGGAAAAGGGGTTGACTCTGGTTCCGTTGTCGCTTTACCTGAAAGATAATAAATGGGCGAAAGTAGAACTGGCCTTGGTAAAAGGCAAGGCCAAACACGACAAGAGAGAAGCCATAGCTGAACGTGATGCCAGGCGAGCGATGGAAAAAACGCTGAAACGCAGAGAATGACATTTATAAAAAGATATGGGGGCGACAGGTTTCGACGGCAGGATGGAGGGTCCTGTGAAGCGTGCCGAGTTCTCCGCAACTCGTTAAACAGCGGTACCCCAACAATAAGTGCCAACGAAAACTACGCACTGGCTGCTTAAGGATTAAGTAGCCCGTCCCTTGGAATCTACTCCGCCGGGGTTCCTTGAGGACGTCACAAACGGCGGATGCTCCGGTTCCTTTGCTTCCGGGGTGACCGGAAAAGACTCAGGAAGCTCGGGATGAGGGATCCTGTCCCCGGGAGCCCGCATCCGACATCAAAACGGGGAATGCGCACGGAGAAACACAGGGCTGGCCCCTGTCGGACCGGGGTTCGATTCCCCGCGCCTCCACCAGAAAATATTAAGCAGTCCTTGCAAACACAGTCCGGGACTGCTTTTTTTATCCCTTCAGTTTACTAAAATTTCCTTGGATTTGCAGCTTGGTCCAAAAAGGTGGTCCAAAAATGTCTTCAAGCCTTGGCAAGTCAGCAAGCCACATCTTTCTTCGTGATAAAAATTTCTATTACAGAAAGGCATTACCCCCAGAACTGCATGATAAAATTGGTATCAACGAGATTAAAACAAGCTTGGAAAACTCAAACATAAAAGATGCAAGGTCTCTGTTTTCTTGCCTGAATCTCCAGATGATCCGAGCCGGGGTTGACGGAGTGTGCATTTCTTGAGAGGATAAAAATAAAGTGCGTGAAAGAAAAAAACAGAGACCCTCCAAGGAAAAAACGGGTGGAGCGGACGGTATTCCAGTATGCGATTTGAAAGATTAACGAACAAGGAGACGGTGGCTTGAGCCAGATGCGTGTAAAAAAGATTTTCACCGACAGCCAAAACAGGAAGGTAATGGAAATCAACGTTCTCCCTACAAAATATTGCACTTTCGGGTGTGTCTTTTGTCCGATAGGGCAGAAAGGAGAGAAAACTGATAAAGCGCACCATTTCGACGAAACGGAAGCTTTTCTGTCTTATTTGGAAAGGGAGATAGAGGTAGAAAAACCCGACGTGCTTTTTATCAATTCCATGGGGGAATCCTTTCTAAACAGCCGGCTAGAGGAGATAGTCTTTCTGGCGAAAGACAAAAACGTCAAGGTCAGTCTTTATACGAACGGATACCTGCTTGGTTATCCGCAATTCGCGAAGGTCGCCTTGTTTTGTGATGAGATATCAGGTGAGATTAAGGCGACGACAGAAGAGGATTTCCGAAAATATCAAAGACCCCTGGAAGGGTATACGCTCGAAGAATATTGGAAAAACATGATCGGTTTCAGGGAAAGATATAAAGGAGAGTTTGTCATTTATGTGACCCTGATAAGGGGTGTAAATGACAACCCTGATTCCATCGGGCGCATCAAAGATGTCATAACAAAACTGGACCCCAGCCGTATCTTTGTTGAAACCTTCGAGGACGAGAAGTTCTGCAAAGCGTTCGGCGTTTCGGCGCAAAAACTGAGCGAGTGCAGCAAGGTGATCCTGGGCAATTGAGCCGATTTGAGGATTTTATTTTTTTGTGACTCTTCCCAATAGTGTGACCCTTTGGTTATTGGGATGAATTTCCGAAGTGAAATCAGAAGTCCTTGAAAAGTCTGATGGATAATACGACCATAACTCCTGAGGCAAACAGGTAGAAGCCGTAAAGAAAAACGATAAAGGAAAACATTTTCATCGAAGAATAAATGAGACCGGCGGCGAAAGCCAGGTGGATGAAACCAAACATAACTGCCGGTAGTATGTTAGCCTGCCCGCGCATCCTGTGTGCCGAAACGAAGCGGTCCAGCGCGAGAAGGAGGGCGAAAATTCCCAAAACGATGCCGGTTATGCGTATTGCCGCCTGAGTGTTCAAGAGGATGTAGGTCCCAGCTGCCATTGAAGCGAGGCCCAACGCCAGCAGGAAAACCCTGTTCTTGACGGTGGTCCACTTTAAAAGAATCGCTATGGTCCTGAAAAGGCCATAAGCCAGCAGTATGGCTCCTATCAGAACTGTCATGATCCCTATGATCCGTTCAGGCATGACGATAAAGACCGCGCCTAGGATCATCAGCACGATGCCGAAAAAATAACCAAGTTGTTTGATTTTGTCGAATGTAAACATTCGTAGCCTCCCCGATCAGTCTTTGAAAGAAGGACTAATTGTGTCTTTTTAAAAAACACTCCGGAAGAAATCCCTTTGATTTTCTTCCGGAGTGCCCTTTACGATCACGTCTGTCCGGCTTATGACGAATTCCTTAACCTGAAGAACCTCTTTGCAGGATTTTTTAAATAGTCTTAGAAGCGGTACAGGCTGTTTTTAAGTTTATAATAGCTTTCAAAGAAAGAAACCTGGTTTTTCAGGAATTCGTAGTGACCGTGCTCCCACTCTGCAAGGTGGTTAAACAAGTCTTTCACCGCTTTTTCAGAAGCTTCGGCTGCAGCCTCCTTGTAGAATTTCTCTGATTCCAGCTCGAGCTTTATGCCGATGTTAAGGGCGGTCATGTCGAAGTCGGATACTTTTTCCTTGAACTCTCTGGTGAAAATAGGGCTTTCTGCGTCCTCAAAGGAAGCCGGGGCAGGAAGGTCGGGCATGGTAAGCTCCTTGCCGGCTTTATAATCCTTTGCCATCTGGACTATGTTGTCGATGTGAGTCTGTTCCTCATCGGCAAGCATCTTGAAAACCTTTTTGGCCTTTTCGTCGGAGGTTTTCTCGCTGGCCGTCTTGTAAAGTTCCCTGCCTTCGATTTCCGCGTTGACAGCCATTTGCAGCACATCTACCAGATTCATCAGCTATCACTCCCTGTTCCCAATTTTATTAGAAACGACTTTTATAAGTATTTCAAGTATATATTTTAATACCATCAGGGTCAAATAAAAGTGCGCTTCCCAGTTACAGTACCGCCACGGTAAGATTGATAAGAGTGGTTTGAGGTCTTTCAAAGCAATAAAAACAGTCGAACTCTTATATTAACTATCGTATTAAGTGTTAGTGATCGTTGAAGTAAATGGAGGAGATGGGGTCAATGAATAATCTCGAAGGCAAAAAGATTGGTCTTGCCCTTGGGGGAGGCGGTGCTTTGGGGGCGGCGCATATAGGGGTCCTCAAGGCTGTGGAGGAACTTGGAATCCAGATAGGCTGCATCTCCGGAACAAGTGCCGGGGCGCTTGTCGCTTCGCTTTATGCTTTCGGGATGCCCTGGGAGAAGCTGGCGGAAATAGCGCACGAAATAAAATGGATGGAGATTTCTAAGCTTTCGCTTTCGCAGTATGGGTTGCTTTCCAACGAAAAGCTTGGTTCCTTTATTGAGCAAAACATAGGGAACGCCAGAATCGAAGAGGCGGAAATTCCACTTGCCATAGTGGCGACAGATATTACTACCGGAGAGGAGATTATTCTCAAAGAAGGGTACGTGCGAAAGGCAGTAATGGCGAGCACTTGCATCCCGGGAGTATTCGTGCCCGTCGAGATAGATGGAAGGCTCCTGGTAGACGGTGGTATCGTCGAAAACGTCCCTGTTTCTCCCCTGCAGGATATGGGAGCAGACTTTATTATAGGTGTGGACCTCAACAGTGGACGCAGAAAAGAAAGACCGAAAAACATCATAGAAGTCCTGCTCCGTTCTTTCGATTTCACTCTTAAGGCCGCCACGCGGCTGCAGACGGAGCGCGCAGACCTTTTAATACAACCTGACCTGTCATCTTATAGCATGTACGATATGAACAAGGCAGAGGATTTGATACGTCGTGGATATGAGGCTGTAAAAAGGGCATTGCAAGGTGACGGTTAATTCAGCACCGCAAACCAAAACGAAGCGCGAAAGTATGAAGTGAATGGAGGACCTTAATGAGCGACAAACACATAAAACTCATAGCCAGGGAGCTCGATCTCAGAAGCGAACAGGTCGAAGCCGTACTGGAACTTTTGGGAAACGGGGCCACCGTTCCCTTTATAGCCAGATACAGGAAAGAGGCCACGGGTTCACTGGATGAAACGGCGATCAGGGCGGTTCGTGACAGGGCTGTGCAGCTTGAGGAGCTTGACAAAAGGCGTAAAGCCATCCTCCGTTCATTGAATGAACGGAACCTTCTGACTCCCGAACTGGAAAACGTAATCGAGTCGGCACCGAATGTCGCGAGGTTGGAGGATTTGTATCTCCCGTACCGGCCAAAACGGCGCACTCGAGCGATGATCGCCAGGGAAAAGGGCCTCGAGGAACTGGCGGAAATTCTGATGCGGGCGGCCAAAGGTGTTATTCCCCCCATTATTCCCGAAAAGAAGGCAGAAGAGTACATAAACGCGGAAAAGGAGGTATCCAGCGAAGCGGAGGCCCTTGCCGGAGCGAGAGACATTATTTCGGAAAAGGCCAGTGAAGATGCAAGGATACGTTCTGCAATGCGTATTCTTTTCGTGAGGCGGGGCAGGCTCCGTTCGAGGGTAATCGAAGGAAAGGAAACCGAGGGAGCCGTGTACGCGGATTATTTCAAATGGGACGAGGCCGCAAGATCTGTCCCTTCTCACCGGATCCTTGCCCTTTTCAGGGGGGAGAAGGGACAGATCTTGCAACTCTCGATTCTTCCTCCCGAAGAAGAGGCGCTGCGGATAATGGAAGAGGCCTTTATCTCGGTTGAAAACGGCGCGAGCAGGGAAGTCCGTACGGCTCTGCGCGACGGTTACCGGAGGCTGCTTGCTGCTTCCATGGAAACGGAGCTTAGAAACGCACTCAAGCGCAAGGCTGATAAAAAGGCCATAGAAGTCTTTGCAGCCAACCTTGAAAACCTTCTACTCGCGCCTCCACTTGGAAGAAAACCGGTCCTCGCTGTCGACCCCGGTATAAGAACGGGGTGCAAACTGGTTATTCTTGACTCTCAGGGCGAGCTTGTGGCGACGGAAACGATATTCCCCTTCAGTGGTAAAAAGAAACTGGAAGAAGCAAAGGTCAAAGTCAAGAAACTTCTCGACGAATTTCCTGTCGAAGTAGTAGCAATAGGAAATGGTACAGCCGGTAGGGAAACCGGCGAGTTTTTCCGGAGCCTTGGTCTTTCAGTAAATCAGGCAATCCTTATAGTGAATGAAAGCGGAGCCTCGGTCTATTCGGCGTCAGAGGTGGCGCGGGAGGAACTGCCGGAGCAGGACGTAACGGTAAGAGGGGCTGTTTCTATAGGTCGCCGGCTGCAGGACCCTCTGTCCGAACTGGTAAAGATAGATCCAAAGTCGATTGGAGTAGGCCAGTACCAGCATGATGTGGATCAAAAAGCCCTCAGGAGCAGGCTCGATGACGTGGTGGTCTCCTGCGTGAATCGCGTAGGCGTGGAGGTTAACATTGCGAGCCGCCACCTTTTGTCGTACGTTTCGGGCATAGGCCCGACGCTGGCTGAAAATATCGTTGAATTCAGGAGAAAGGAAGGCCCTTTCAGATCCCGCGAGGACCTAAAAAAGGTGCCGCGCCTGGGTCCGAAGGCCTTCGAGCAGGCAAGCGGTTTCCTCAGGATTCGTGGTGGCGATAACCCGCTGGACGCGAGTGCGGTGCATCCTGACCACTATAAAATCGTCGAGGCCATGGCAGCCGACCGGAATTGTAGTGTCGCCGACCTTCTTGAAGATGAAAACCTTCGTGCCGCAATCGATATCAGGAATTATGCAGGCGGCGAAATAGGTTTGCCGACACTGGAGGATATTATGGATGAACTGGCACGGCCCGGGAGAGACCCGAGAGAGAGCTTCGAAATCCCTGCTTTCGATCCGCGAATCAAGTCGATTGAAGACCTTGCGGAAGGAATGGTCCTTGATGGCGTCGTCAGCAATGTAACGGACTTCGGGGCCTTCGTTGACATAGGGGTTCATGTGGATGGATTGGTCCATGTCAGCCGCATGGCGGACAGTTATGTCAAAAATCCGCAAAAAATACTTAAGGTAGGGCAGAAGGTCAATGTAAGGATTACAAGCGTCGACATCGAAAGGAAAAGGATTTCTCTTTCGATGAAGGGAGTTTTTTGAAAAAAGACACAGCCGATTGCCCGTGTTTTTAGTTTCCCTCGTCGAAATACTCGTCCTGCAATTCGAGCATTTCCTCGACGGACAGGTCGTCTATCCCGGCGAGGGATTCTACGTGATGACGAAGTTCGTGAAGAATAGTCTCCTCGATTTCCTCGTCCCATTCTGTTTCGGGGGCACTTCCGAGACTCTCTCTGAAGGAACCGTAATAAAGAACGACAAGATGACCGAGACCGGGGTCTTCAAGGTATTCCCCCATAATCAGGTAACCACCTTCTTGCTTCGCTTTCGGTTCAACTATGATACCGCCGTTCAGGTTCGCTAAAAGCGCAGGCGGCAGTAATTCTATAAACCGATTGGCCCTGGCGGTGAATTTCCTGAGGTTCATGACGTTCACCCCTGTTTGTCTTTTTCAGTCTTTGTCGGGCCCTTTGAAAAGAACGATCGACAGGGGAGGAAGAACAACGGAAAGGGACTGTTCGAATCCGTGATAGGGCACGGGTGTCGTCTCGATTCCTCCGAAATTCCCTTGACCGCTTCCGCCGTAATCTTTAGCGTCGCTGTTTATAATTTCTTTCCAGAAACCACTTTTTGGGACGCCTATTCTGTAATTATGGCGCGGAACGGGCGTGAAATTACAAACGGCCAGAACCGTCGGGCCGTCCTCTCCTGCCTTTCTCAGAAAAGAAATTACGCTGCTTTCCCAATCCCTGAAGTCAACCCAGCTGAAGCCCTCAGGAGTTGTATCCTGCCGGAAAAGGGCGGGCTCACCTCTGTATAATGCGTTGAGATCCTCGACCCACCGTTGCAGGCGCTGATGCGGTTCGAATTCGGTCAGGTGCCAGTCCAGGCTGGTATCGTGGTTCCATTCACTCCATTGGCCGATTTCGCTTCCCATAAAAAGTAGTTTTTTGCCCGGATGGCTGTACATGTAACCCATAAGAAGACGCAGATTCGCGAATTTCTGCCAGTCGTCGCCGGGCATTTTCCCCAGGAGGGACCCTTTCCCATGAACCACTTCGTCATGCGATAAGGGCAGGAGGAAATTTTCCGAAAAAGCGTACCAGATGCTGAAGGTCAGATTGTCATGATGATATTTGCGGTGTATGGGATCCTGCGAAAAGTAGCTCAGGATGTCGTGCATCCAACCCATGTTCCATTTCATGTCGAATCCCAGTCCTCCAACCTCGGCGGGTCTGGTAACCATGGGCCAGGCCGTGGACTCTTCGGCTATGGTCAGCACCCCTTCATTCAGTTCATGGACTGTCCTGTTCATTTGTTTCAGGAACTCTATGGCTTCCAGGTTTTCCCTGCCTCCATACCTGTTAGGGATCCATTCTCCCGATTTCCTGGAATAGTCCAGGTACAGCATGGATGCTACGGCATCTACACGTAGCCCGTCCGCATGGTAACGGTCGATCCAGAAATTGGCGCTGCTGGTAAGGAATGATCGCACTTCATTGCGGCCGTAATTGAAAATCGAGCTCTTCCAGTCGGGATGAAAGCCAAGCCTTGGGTCCATGTGTTCGTAAAGATAAGTGCCGTCGAATTGCGCCAAGCCATGGGAATCGGAGGGGAAATGAGAGGGGACCCAGTCAAGGATGACCCCGATGCCTGATTTGTGCAGTTCGTTTACCAGGTACATAAAGTCCTGTGGAGTCCCGTATCTGGCCGTTGGGGCGAAATAACCCAGCGTCTGGTAGCCCCATGACCCGTAAAAGGGATGTTCCATGACAGGAAGAAATTCCACATGGGTGAAGTTGGTTTGCCGAAGGTAGCTTACAAGTTGATCAGCTAATTCCCTGTAGTTTAAAAAAGCATTACCCTTTTCCGGAGAGCGTCGCCACGATCCCAGGTGCACTTCATAAATGGAGATGGCCGAATCAAGGGCGTTGGCCTTCTTCCTAGACGCAAGCCATTCATCGTCTGTCCAGGACCAGTCGATGTCATGGACAATGGATGAGTTGCCCGGAGGCATTTCCCAGAAGAAGGCGAAGGGGTCGCCCTTGTCTTGCGTTCCAGCCATCGATTCTACGCGGTATTTGTAAAGAGAACCATGACTTACCCCGGGAATGAAACCTTCCAGGATCCCCGTATCGGGCCAATATTGCTGAAGCACGTGACTCCCGGTGTTCCAGCCGTTAAAATCGCCGATTACGGAAACGCGCCGGGCGTTGGGTGCCCAGACCGCAAAGTGAGTGCCTTTTTCGCCTTTCACCGTTACGGGATGGGCTCCCAGTTTTTCATAGAGCCGGGCGTGGGTGCCCTCCTTGAAGTAATAGATGTCCTGATCAGTCATTAGCGAGTGCCTGATGACGTTGTTTTTCATTGCCGACCACCTCCTGCAGGAGTTTCCATCTCGCTCGCATCCTCGATGAGGTCCAATATTCCCCTGATTGGTATGTCCACCCATCCGGGACGGTTGTTGAGCTCGTAGTTCAATTCATAAAAGGCCTTCTCGAGAAGGAAGGAATAAAGCAGAGTAGTCGCCGACGAGTCGGAGTTAGGAACGAAGGGCGCTTGCCCTGCAGTTTCCACATAACCGTTCAAGAAGGCTGTTGAAGCCGAAGCGATCCAGGCCTTGCGCCAGGGGAAAAGGCGTGGTTCATCCTGGGGACGTACCGAAAGTCTGTCTTTCAATGCCGATGATATGGCGTAGTCGAAGGAGCGAAGCATACCTGCGAGGTCCCTGAAAGGCGAACGCTTGAGGCGTCGTTCTGTCAGCGGCCGCATGGGCTCGCCCTCGAAGTCGATGATTTTGAAATCCTTTCCCGTAAAAAGTACCTGTCCCAGGTGGTAATCACCGTGAATTCGTATTTTGAGGGAAGTTATTTTTTCCCTGGTAATACGGTTCAAGAGTGTCCTTGCTGTCTCTTCTAAAGTTAAAAGTTTTTTCGCCGGGCCCGCCACAGCTTCCGGAAGGGTGTCGAGTCGGCCTCTCAGTGTTTTCAGTGCCACCGAAGCCAGGCTTCTCATGGACTGGTAAATGGCCCTTTGGTAAAGCCTGGAAAACTTTTCAGGCTTGAATGAAGGGTTTTCGTTATCCGACGCAAGTGCCAAATGCATTTCGGCTGTCCTTTGGCCGAGAAGTTTCATCATCTCATAATAGAAGTCTCCGGCTGTTTCAATCAGTTCCGCAGGCACTTCTTTCGTTGTTTTTGTCGTAAAGGTCAGCTTTTCAGCTTTTGGCGAAGCAATGGTCTCCGATAGCACGACATCAAAGAAATGATCCAGCGAAGAACGCGTGAACGACCAGGCACTTCCCTGGTTGGGCACGTATTCATGAAACACTCCCAGCGCCACGGGTTGGCTCAATGAAGGCGTGTTATATTCCAGCGCGCCTATATAACGGGGAGTATGAAGAAAACGCGTTTTCTCAGTAAGAAACCTGCTGATCTCAAGGTCAGGGTTTATGCCCTCAGCTACTTTTCGGAGCAACTTGAGGAAAAGCAGCTCGTCATAAAGTATGGAAGTGTTGCTCTGCTCGGCCTGAAGAACCCTGGAATTGAGCTTTTCGGGGATTACGAGCTTTTTGGTTTCACGGCCGGGTACGCCGTAGATGGCCCCTTTGCTGTTTTTGATACGCTTTTTTTTGAGCAGGATGTCGAGCAGGGCGGACTGCAGTAAAGGGTCGTAGACGCCGTCGTAAAGGATTCCGTTGCTTCCATCCAGAGTCGCTTCGGCAATAATGGTTTCCGGATGGTTTTTTCTGATTTCGCCTTCTTCTTCCCCGAAGGCAAAGGAAACGGGCACAGAGTACATATCGGGGCTTCCCTCCGTATAAGTCACGCTGAGGAGCATGTAGTGGGTCCGGGAATTGTTTTTCTGGACGGGGATAGATTCAAATATGGAAACGCTGCGAATGGTTTTTGCCTTTCCTGCAAACCATCTGGATCTGGCCAGATACGAAGGGAAGACCTGCTTTTCCAGCTTCTGCCTGACTGTCCCGTCGAGGATGTTCTTCCAGACCGGTATCTGCACATGGGGTATTTCCATTCCCTCTTCTTTCAGCAAGACCTTTTCAGGCGATTTCTTGAGTCTGAACCAGAAATAGTCGTGGAAGCCCATGGTCAGGACATAGGGTTCGGAGCCGATTTTAGGGAAAGAATTTCCGCTGAATACCTCTTCGGGCAGATAACCCTGATATCCTGAAAGATCAAGTTCGGCTACCTGCGAAAACCTTGACAGGTTGGCTACGACGAGTACGACCTCGTCGTCGTGGACTCTGGTAAAGGCTAATATCTTTGGATTCGAGCAATTGATGATTTCCATTTCCCCTCTGCCAAGTGCCTTGAGTTGTTTCCTCATGGAGATGACACGCCGCATCCACCAAAGAAAAGAAGAAGGGTTTTTTTCCTGGTTTTCAACATTTATGGCTTCGTAGTGATATTCGGGGTCCATTATTACGGGAAGATAAAGTTCCTGTGGGTTAACCTTCGAGAACCCCGCGTTCCTGTCCGGTGACCATTGCATCGGTGTCCTGACGCCGTTTCTGTCTCCCAGGAAGTAGTTGTCTCCCATGCCGATTTCGTCTCCGTAATAAAGACAGGGCGCGCCGGGCAGGGAAAAAAGGATGAACTTCAAAAGCTCCGCCCTGCGGCGGTTCTGTCCTACAAGAGGAAACAGTCTACGCCTTATGCCAAGGTTAATTCGCGCCCTGGGATCCTTGGCGTATACCCTGTACATATAGTCGCGCTCCTCGTCTGTAACCATCTCGAGGGTTAGCTCGTCGTGATTTCTAAGAAACATCACCCACTGGCACGGGTCAGGTATCGGGGGAGTCTGCTCCATGATGTCCACTATAGGGAAACGATCTTCCATCCAAAGCGACATGAAAATTCTCGGCATTATAGGAAAATGGAAGGCCATGTGACATTCGTCGCCGTATCCGAAATAACTTACTGCGTCCTCGGGCCACTGGTTAGCCTCGGCGAGAAGCATGCGGTCACCGTATTTCTCGTCCACGTGACTTCTGAGTTCCTTTAAAAACTCGTGGGTTTCTGGAAGGTTTTCGCAATTAGTTCCTTCGCGTTCGAAAAGGTAGGGGATTGCGTCAAGGCGGAAGCCGTCGACGCCCATATCCATCCAGTGGTCAAGAATCTTGAATACGGCCTGGCGCACTTGCGGGTTGTCGAAGTTCAAATCCGGTTGGTGCGAATAAAAACGATGCCAGTAGTAGGATTTCGCAATGGGGTCGTAGGTCCAGTTGGATGTCTCGAAATCCTGAAAGATTATGCGGGCTTCTGAAAACTTGTTTGGATCGTCGCTCCATACATAGAAGTTCCGCCAGGAAGAACCCGGTTTTGCCCTGTGCGCCCTCTGGAACCAGGGATGCTGATCGGACGTGTGGTTTATCACCAACTCGGTGACTACCCTGAAGCCTTTCGCGTGGGCCTTGCGGAGGAACAACCGGAAATCTCGCAGCCTCCCGTAATCCGGATGGATATTCCGGTAATCAGATATGTCGTACCCGTCATCCCTTAAAGGCGAAGGGTAAAAAGGAAGCAGCCAAAGCGTGTTGACACCGAGGTCCTTGAGGTAATCAAGCTTTTGTATCAATCCTTGCAAGTCACCTATGCCGTCGTTATTGCTGTCAAAGAAGGCCTTGACATGTAATTGGTAGATAATCGAGTCTTTGTACCAAAGATCCTGGTTTTTCATGGCTTTTTCCCTTTCTGGTTTTTTCACATGAAATAGTCGAAGTCTTCTTCTCTGCGCAAGCGCCGGTGGATACTAAATACGCGAGCGGGAAGTACTGCCGGGTCGAATTCGAAAGTTATCCTGCCGCCCTGACAGATGTGTTTTTCGTCACCCAGCAGGTCGTGGAGAAGATAAGCCTGGGTGGGATCAATGCCGAGTTCCTCCAAAGGCAGGTTTACCCGACATTCCTGACTCGAGAAGGGATCAAGGCTTACGCCTGTCAAAAGGACGTTATCACCGTCGGTACTTTCCTTGAGGTAAAAAACGACGTTGTCGTTGTCGGTTTTGAGAAAGTTCAGGTTTCTGGTGGTTTGCAGCGCTTTGTTCTCCCGTCGGATAGCATTTAGACGTGATATGAAATCCTTAAGGTTCCCAGGCTTATCCCAGTCCCAGTCACGAATTTCGTATTTTTCCGAATTGAGGTATTCCTCGCGGCCTGGCAAGGCGTCGGCTATCATCAATTCGTAAACAGGGCCGTAGATACCGTAACATGACGAAAGGGTAGCGGCCAAAACCAGTCGGATAACAAAGGCAGGCCTGCCTCCAATCTGGAGAAATTCGGGGAGGATGTCCGGAGTGTTCGGCCAGAAGTTAGGCTGGAAATATTCGGCAAGTTCAGTTTGAGTCAGCTCAAGGAGGTATTCCTGTATTTCGTGTTTGCTGTTTCTCCAAGTGAAATAGGTATAAGATTGAGCAAAACCCTCTCTGGCCAGGCGGCGCATTACTTTCGGGCGAGTGAAGGCTTCGGCGAGAAAGATTACGTCGGGGTTGTCTTTTCTGATTTCTTTTATCAACCAGCTCCAGAAGGGGAAGGGTTTGGTGTGTGGATTGTCCACACGAAAGATCCGTATTCCTTGGTCGACCCAAAAGGACGTTACGTTTTTTAATTCCTCCCAAAGTTCTTCCCAATGGTCCGTCTCAAAATTGAACGGTACCACGTCCTGGTATTTTTTCGGTGGATTCTCTGCATATTGAATGCTTCCGTCGGGTCGCCACCTGAACCACTCTGGATGGGTTTTAATGTATGGATGATCCCTGGAGCACTGGAAGGCCAGGTCAATGGCGACCTCCATGTCCAGCTCCCGCGCTTTTTGAACGAAGTTCCTGAAATCTTCGAGGGTTCCGAGGTCGGGATGAATTGCGGTATGTCCCCCGAAGTCCGAACCAATGGCCCAGGGGCATCCCGGGTCATGCGGTCCGGCAGGGAGCGTGTTATTTGGGCCTTTTCGATCAGTGAAGCCAATAGGGTGAACAGGAGGAAGATAGACTACGTCAAAACCCATTCTGGCTATTTCCGAAAGCCTTTCGGCGGCGCTTTCGAGATTTCCTCCCATCCGGCCGTTACAGGTAGAACGCGGGAAAAACTCGTACCATGTACTGAACCTGGCCTTTGGCCTGACCACGTCCACTTCAAGGGGTTGCTGGGGTTCGGTGACGAAACCTTTGCTGCCTTCGTTTCTGATCATCAAAAGCCTTAAAGTTTCCTCGTTCAGTATCGAGTTTATCAGGTTCAGGTTACTGGTGCTGGATAGGCGCTCCAGATAATCAAGAAGCAGGCTGTGGTCGGGATTCGATGCGTTACCTGCAGACTTTTTTATTTCGAGGCACAAGAGGTCACGATCTGTTATAGTCGCCTCGCCGGCGGCGAGCTTTTTGCCGAAGTCTTTTACAAGGGTGGCGAATCTGTCGATATCTCCGCGAACGGCATACCTGTACATGGCCATATCTTCGACCAGGAAGGCGGCACGCCAGCGATCGTTGCCTACGTGAACCATGGGGTATTCTTCCCAATTTTGGACTTTTAGGGTGGAGTCTCTGCTGACAAGCAGAGTTGCCTTTATTTCGTCATGACCGTCGGCGAAAACGTCGGCTTCAACCACAACTGACTCCCCTGGTATTCTCCTTATAGGGAAACGGCCGTTGGCAATGCAGGGTGAAATGTTTTCGATAACCACACGGATAGTGCCCTCTTTCATTTCTGTCACCTGCTTTCAGGTAGCGATAGAAAAAACAGAAATTGATATGTTATATATATGATAAAGCACTGAAGAGTATATGCAAGGGGGATTTTAAAACCTTTGCTGAGCTTCCTCGGTCAACAGTATCATCAAAAGTTTCGTATCATCTCCGCCTTTTAAATATTCGTTGACGATAGCAAGGTATGTTAACCCATTTCCCGAAGGGCTGTGCGCTACAAAAAGCACCAGGGCTTCTTCTTCGTGAACCGGATTATATTCCGGGTGGTTCCTTTCAATCTCATTTGCCAGAGTTTCCGCATTTACCACGAGCGGGTCGAATTCAAGCTCTATCGCATGTATAAGCCTGTCGTCTTTTGTAAAAATCGAAATCCGCAAAAGACCGTCAGGCTTTGGAATGTCCTCGCAGGAATATGCGCCTGACTCACTGCCTTTTTGCAAGTTGCTGCAATTTACTTCGTCGAGAGGGGCGTAAAGCTGCATGCTTTTTTCTGAAACAAAATCCAGAAAACAGGTGGATGGTTCTTCGTTAAAACCCTGCCAGGGCCCCCAAAGGGCCAGTACCAGGATTAGCAAAGCGGACACGAACACGGGAAGCACGAAACGTTTCATGGTATTCTGTTTTCAAACCTTTCCTGATAGGATAAAAACACTGGCTTAAACTGGAACAGCTATAAAACACCAGGATTAGTGATGATAATGATACAGATGTTCCGGGAAAACTCAAAAGCGGCGCAAAAAACCAATCAAATCTTATATTCTGATGGTTCAACAAATTATAAGCAGGCGGTTTCCAAAGTACTTAAATAGACAGCAGACAGCAGGTGTCGCACTTTTTTCGCAGGCCTCATGGCAGAAGACGAAACCACCATTGCCAATGTCTGGTAAATCTCCTGCGGTTACGATAATTTGCCTGAAAGATCAATTCCATGGGCGGCTATACATAATGGAAAGAATAATCACCGATAAACTCGTTCAATTGCTGGATAAAATTTGTCCTCACAGGGTGAGGACTGATCAAAATCTATCCGAAATTTCCTCCTGGCGAATCGGGGGAAACGCAGACTGCATTGTAGAGCCAGACAGTATCGAAGAGCTGCGAAACATAATAAAGCTTGCGAGAGAAGAAAGAATACCGTCGGTAGTCTTCGGTGCGGCGACAAACCTCCTTTTCGCCGATGAAGGACTGAGATCATTGGGCATACGGATAGGCAAGCATATGTCCCAAATCACCGTAGACGTAAACACAGTGACGGCGGATGCAGGTGTTTGGGTCCCTTTACTTGCGCGCAAAACAGGAACGGCTGGTTTGAAGGGGGCAGAACACATAGCGGGCATTCCAGGTACGATCGGAGGCCTGGTCTATATGAATGGCGGGAGCATGCGAAAAAACATTGGGACAAACGTGCATTCCGTAACCTGCGTAGGTACTGACGGAGAGATAAATGAAATACCAGGTTCAGAATGTGGATTCGCTTACAGAACCTCGCTTTTCCAACAAGAAAAACCCAAAATGATCATTGCCAGGGTCGTTTTGAAATTTCCTGAAAGGGGAAAACCCTCAAAAATCAGGCGAAGAATGCTCGATATCCTTGCTGAAAGAAAGAGAAAATTCCCGAAAACGCTTCCTAGTTGTGGTTCCGTTTTTTTAAACGATCCGATTATGTATGAACAAATAGGCCCTCCGGGACTCGTCATTGAAAAATGTGGATTGAAAGGACTTCGTGTCGGAGGTGCTGAAGTTTCAGAAAAACATGCAAATTTTATCGTGAATACAGGTGGTGCGACGGCACAGGACGTGTTGGTACTTATAAAGCGCGTGCGGGAAATTGTATATGAAAAAACTGGATTTTCCCTCGTACCTGAAGTTCGTTATGTAAGTTCTTTAGGGACAATTTCTCCCCCGAGGCTTTAAAAAAGGAATCGCAATAACATTTTGAGCTGCAGCTTTCGTTAGGCAGCGGAAAACTGAAAGCCTGATCCAGTATTTTCGACAGTTTCGGAAAACAAAAAGTGTTTTGCGTGGTATTTACACGAAAATTTGACTGGGAACGCTTGATGCCTTTAGCATTAGATTCACCGTTACTCCCACGGGGTTTTGTTGCGTCGTAAAAACAGCAAAACCCGCGATACGTGGGCCGTTTCCGGTTTTTACAGAAAGTCATTTTGGACAATAGTGATATAATATTTTTGAGTTTCCCTATACAATATGAACTTTTCTTTTGGCTAAGTTAAAGAGGAAAGGTACAGCATTTTTTGCGAATTCTTTTCGGTGGGAATTTCTTTCCCGGTGGTAAAGTAAAGTGCATGTCGAGAGGTAATACCAGAGTTACATGTAATACTTAATGTCCGTAATACGCTCTCGAAAAAAATATTTTGTTGAAAATTTGTTGAAAAAGAAAGAGGAGGTGAGGCCTGTGGTCATTTTCCTGCTTTCCGTCGTCACATACCTTCTTCTTGCCTGGAGCGGAGGCGGAATTGATCCGGCTGAAATAGCGATTGCAGTTGTCCTTGGAGGGATTCTTGCAATTGGAGCAAGGTCGTGGAATCCCGAGAGGTCCTGGACGCTTGCCGGACTCAACCCGGTGCGATGGGTTTCATTTTTAGTGTATCTTTTCGGGCCGTTTTTATGGGGTATGGTGAAGGCTAATCTCGATGTAGCGATGAGGGTTATCACCGGCGAAATCAGACCGGGAATAGTTCGAATCGATTCGGGGCTCAAAAAAAGCCTGGCTTCGACGATGTTGGCTAATTCGATAACCCTGACTCCGGGAACACTAACCGTGGATGTGGATGATGGGCCGGAAGAGGGGAACATTTTTTATATTCACTGGATATACGTAAGGGACGAAAATCCAGCTGAAGAAGATGTTTATGGCTCTTTCGGGAAATGGGCTAGGAGGGTAGCCGAATGAATCCGACATTTTTTGCCTGGGGCGCCACTATTATCGCCCTTTGCGCCCTGGCCATGACTGGACGTCTCATCGCAGGTCCAACAGTGCCGGACAGGGTTGTAGCCCTTGATTCGATCAACACGCTCGTAGTGGCGATGATGGTACTTCTTTCCGTTGTCTATGATTCCGTCGTAATGGTGGATGTTGCCATAGTTTACGCGGGCCTTTCCTTTGTAGGTACCATGTTTATCGCCCGCTTTATGGAAGGCGGGGTGTAACAGATGACGATATTGATCGTCTTTTTCCTCGTAGTTGGGGTTACGTTCAACTTGCTTGGGACCATAGCACTTTTTCGTTTCCCCGATGTTTTCACCCGCCTTCACGGTACCACCAAGTGCACAACCTTCGGTTCGATTTTTACATCAGGTGCGGTAATTCTTTTTGCGATCCAAAAACTTATTGTTACCGGCGAAGGCAGGTTCGTCGCGCTGGCAGTCCACGTAGCCCTTGCGATCTTTGCTTTGCTCATCACCAATCCAACTGGTGCCCATGCCATAGCCCGGGCTGCGCATAAAAGCGGAGTTCTGCCAAAATTTGCCGTCGTGGACAGGCTTGCCGAAGACGAGAAGAAAAAGGACGGTGTCTAGGCATGAATGGATTGGCGCATACGGCGGTGCTTGCCGCGATAGTCGTAGCAGGCTTTTTTGCCGTCTGGTTCAGAGACTTGCTCTCTTCAGTGGTTTCACTTGGGGTTTTCAGTCTCCTACTTTCGTTGGAATTCTACATCCTCAAGGCGCCGGACGTGGCTATCGCTGAAGCTGGTATCGGCGCGGGGCTCACGACAGCCATCTATATAATCGCGCTAAGGGGATGCAACGTTTTACGCAAGGGCGGCGGAGGTGGACGTAAATGAAAAAAGGCGTCCTGTTTCTGATCGCTCTGCTGGTAGTCGTTGGAACACTTTGGGGCGCCCTTGACGGAATACATCCCTTCGGTGAAGTGGGCAAAGCCCCCATGGATGACTATTACATTGAAAACGCCCAGAGGGAGCGGAACGTCAATAACCTGGTAACTTCGGTTGTTTTCGATTACAGGGGTTTTGACACCCTCGGCGAGGCTGCAGTGTTATTTACGGCCGTCTGCTCGGTGCTTGTAGTGTTCAGGAAGGGAGGGCACGACTGATGGAGCCTCTCTCCATAATTGTGAGAACTATTTGCGATATTTTCGCCTGGTTTCTGGCTGTTTTCGGTGCATACGTAATTATTCACGGCCACCTTTCGCCCGGGGGCGGTTTCCAGGGCGGAGCAGTTGTTGCCACATTCATGGCCCTTTTGCTTGTGTCCCATGGCGGCAAAAAACTGCTTTCCTTCGTAAAACCCGGACTTTATTCCTGGGCCGAAACGACGGGCTTGCTCCTTTTCATCGGAGCGGGTTTTGCAGGACTTACGACAGCGTTCTTCTACAATTTCCTTGCAGGTGGAGGCGGACTTTTCGGCGCCGTCGTTCCTGCAGGAGCCAACAGCGGCATACTTAACAGTTCCGGAACCATTGCAGTGATGAACATGGCAGTAGGCCTTGAAGTCATAGGGGGGCTTTCTCTGATTATCCTGTACATGTTCAAGGGAATCCGCTTATATGATGATACAGGAAGAGAGGAGACTGGCCATGACAGGTAATATGCCCTTTCTTGTCGTAGGAATTCTTTTCTTCCTGGGTCTATATTCGATCCTTTTCGAAAGAAACCTTATCAAGATAGCAATAGGGATTACTTTGCTGGAAGCTTCTGCAAACCTGCTTCTCATCGTGCTTGGATACAGAAGAGGGGGAAGCATTCCTGTTTTTACACTGGCTGGCGAAGTGAAAACTATGGTGCTTCCTACACCGCAGGCATTGACGCTGACCGCAATCGTCATAGGCCTTGCGACTTCGGCGCTGCTTTTGTCGCTGATCATGATGCTTTACAAGCATTATGGAACCCTTGACGTGCGGGAGATCAGGAGGTTACGAGGATGAACTGGAGCGTACATCTCCCGGCTTTAGTGATCGCGGTTCCGTTGTTGGGTGCCTTCGCGGCTCCGGTTGCTGGTCTGGGTGGCAAGCCGCTGAGAAACCTGTGGTTCGTGGCAGTGTCAGCGTTGACCGCGATATTGAGCATAATGCTCTGGCGTTATATACAGATTGAAGGCATAGCGGTTTACGTGTTGGGCGGAGAGTCCTGGAACCTGACTCTCCCTTCGGGCCTGAGTTGGCCTATACGCATTATCCTGGAGGTGGATGCCTTCAGCGCGTTCATGGCCGTTGTCGGGTCTATTGCAGCACTGGCTGGCGCCTTCTTTTCCTTGCGGTTCATGGAGCGCTTTTCCGGTCTAGACAAATTTGTCTCCCTTTATTTCCTGCTAACGGCGGGAATGCTGGGCATGGAACTCACGGGCGACCTTTTTAACTTTTTTGTATTCCTCGAAATCGCGTCGGTCGCGTCTTTTGGGCTCGTAGCGTACTGGAGGGACAAACCGGAAGCGATAGAGGCGGGTTTCAAGTATATGGTCGTATCAACGGTGGCAGCCATGCTGATACTAATAGCCGTAGGATTTTTCTACGGACGCTACAACGCAGTGAACATGGCGGCCGTGGCTCGCATGATGCGTTTTGGATATGCGGAGAAAATAGCTCTTGTCTTTCTGGTAGCGGCGTTGGCGATGAAATGCGGTACCGTACCTATGCACATGTGGACGCCGGATGTCTACACGGAAGCACCGGCAGGCGTTACATGTCTGCTCGTAGCCGTCAGCCAGGCATCGCTTTACGGTCTTTTCAGAGTTTGTTTCTCCCTATACGGCACGAGCCTTGGAAGTTCCGTCGTGCCATGGACAATAATAGTCATGGGCGTCCTCTCCATGTTTATAGGCGTTACCATGGCGGTCATACAGAAAGAAATCAAGAGATTGATGGCCTATCATTCGGTGTCACAGATTGGTTATATACTTCTCGGGCTTGGCGTAGGCCTGCTGGCGCTGAATGACCCGCAGGCGATGGCCGAATACGGGTTCACAGCAATGAAGGGTGGCATCTTCCACCTCATCAACTACACGATGTACAAGGGATTGCTGTTTTTGACGGCCGGAGCCCTTTATTACGCTGCCGGCACCAGGAATCTGAACGAACTCGGCGGACTTGCGAGGGTAATGCCACACACTACCTTCATGTTCGTAATTGCCGCAGCCGCGATCGCCGGGTTGCCGCCATTCAACGGCTTCGTGTCGAAGCTCCTCATTTATGAATCGACCTTCGCAGTTTACCCGATTCTGGCTGTTGCGGCTCTTGTGACTTCCGTCCTTACCCTGGCCTCTTTTGTAAAGGTTTTCCAGACGGCCTTCCTGGGACCTGAGAAGTCGGTCTTCCAGCACGTCAAGGAGGTTCCGGCTACAATGCTTGTCGGTATGTCGATCCTCACGATCGTAATCATCGGTCTGACCCTGTTCCCGACGTGGTCACTTGCCAATCTCGTCGAACCTGCTGCGAAGGCTCTGGTGGATCAGGCCGGATACATTTCGGCCGTCATGGGAGGTGGGTTGTGATGTGGAGCACGGTTTATACGGGATTCGGCTATTGGGATGTTTACACATGGCTGATCTTTTTCGCGATTGCGAGTGCTCTCGTACTGTGGCTTCGAAGCCTTGGCAGAAAAGACTACAAAAAGGGCACAGACCAGGATGAAATTTTCTATGGAAGCAATGTCGTGCCTGATGACGGCTCCGAGATACAGGTACCTGCCAGTTCCGCTTACTGGGGCTTTACTGAGGCTTTGAAGGGATATTATGAAATACTTGTCGAGTTGCACAGCGGCGATGCTCGAGAATACGTCGGCTACATGATACTGACGGCTTCGGTGTTAGCCGTTTTGGTGCTGCTTTAAAGGTGGGAAAGTCATGAAACTTGATAGATACCTGGAGATACTCACCAAATCAATCTGGGTTTTCCACTGCAACAGCGGATCCTGCAACGGTTGCGACATTGAGATCGTGGCGACTCTCACTCCACGCTATGATATCGAACGTTTCGGGATGAAGCTTGTGGGTACGCCCAGACATGCGGATGCTCTGCTTGTAACTGGTCCGGTGACAAAGTACATGACCGAAAGGTTAAAGAGGATCTACGCTCAGATGCCGGATCCCAAAGTTGTAATCGCCGTCGGGAATTGCGCAAATTCCGGAGATGTGTTCTACAAGTCCTACAACCTCGATGGCCCAGTGGATAACGTGATACCGGTAGACGTTTACGTTCACGGGTGTCCGCCACGACCGGAAGCAATCATAGAAGGTGCCGCGAAGGCCATATTGAAACTGGAAAAAATGAAAGAAGAGTCGCAAAAGGCAGGTGCTCCTCAATGAAATGGCGCGCGGCTTACTGCAAGGAAAGCAAAGACCCGAAGGAAGTTATAGCCTGCATAGAGGACTGTTTCGGCAAGGACGTTTATGATGTGGAATTGAGAGAATACAAGGGCGGCATGGCGAATGCAGTTCAATACAAAGTGCTGTGGCTTGCTGTCAAACGTGAACGCTTTCTGGAACTGGTGGACCTCATGAGGGAGTTAGATTTTCCGCATTTCCAGATCATCTCGGGCAATGATGACGGCGATACGGTTGTTTTGAATTACCATTTCGCGCTTTTTAATAGCGCGGGAAAGAACAAAAGGCTTGGAGTTACTGTTTCAGTCAAGGTACCTAAAGATAACCCGGTGATGCCTTCTCTCTGGGAGTGGATACCTGGAATAGAGTACAGCGAGCGGGAGATGCGTGAAATGTTAGGTGTCGATTTCGACGGTCTACCTAACAAGGCGCTTATTTTCCTCCCCGAGGACTGGAACGAAGACATCAAGCCATGGCGAAAAGACGAAACGGGACCGTCCGAAAAGGACGTCCGGGAATTGTCATAGGAGGTGCCGATATGGCTATAGGAACAGGAAAAACCTATAAAGTTCCGATCGGTCCCGTTCACGTCGGACTGAAAGAACCGATAACTGCCTGGCTCGATGTCGACGGGGAGAGAATCATAAACGCAACGATCAGACCAGGAGCGATTCACAGGGGAATAGAATTTATGGCCAGGGAACGGAATCCGATCCAGGTGATATATCTTGCGGAACGGATTTGCGGTATATGTTCTTTCGCTCATATCGAATGTTTCGTACGGGCCGTCGAGGATGCCGCGCGAATCGAAGTCCCCAGACGCGCACAATACATTCGCACCATCGTCCTGGAACTCGAACGTGTCCATTCACATATACTCTGGGCTGGTGTCGCATGTTACACCTTCGGTTATGATTCCGCCTTTCATCTGGGGATGATCCTCAGGGAGAAAGTTATGGACGTGCTGGAAGCTCTTACGGGAAACAGGGTAAATTATGGGACCGGCACGATAGGAGGTGTGAGGCGGGACATAACACCCAAGGTCGAAAAGGTTATCAGGGACATGATCAATTTCTACAAGAACGAATTCGAACTTTTCTACAACGTCGCTACCGACGACCCTGTGACCCTGGCCCGCATGAGAAACGTGGGTGTCCTATCGCCGGAAGATGCGGTTAAATACTGCGCGGTAGGACCTACAGCAAGAGGAAGCGGTCACCGGATTGACCTCAGATGGTCCCAGCCATACGAAGCCTATGGCGATCTGGATATAACACCGGTGGTTCCACAGGATCACACCGGAAAAGTTTATGGCGACGTATATGACCGGTTTCTGGTCAGGGTGCTGGAAGTCTACCAGTCTCTGGAAATCATCGAAAAATGCCTGGACGGGTTGCCCAAAGGAGACCTAATGTGGGAACCCAATCTTCCGAAACTTCTGAATTACCTGAAAAAGGCGGAAGGGACGGGAATTTCGTCCATTGAGGCGCCCAGAGGTGACGATACCCACGTAGTCAGGCTTACAGGTGCCGAGGATAACGTGACATGGTGGAAAGTCCGGGCGCCGACGTACGCTAATGCGGTTTCGTGGCCGCTGATGTTCAAAGACAACGAACTGGCTGATGCACCTCTTGTCATAAACAGCGTCGATCCATGTATATCCTGCATGGAAAGAATGCTCGTCACCGAAAGGAAAACGGGTTCGAAACAGGTTGTCACCAAAAAGGAACTCCTTAATAGGTGCAGAGAGAAAACCAGGAGGGTGATGGGGGCATGATGATTCTTTTCAAGATTCTGGCAGGGCTGGCTCTTTTGATTTTTGCGTCGCTCCTGTCACTGCTTTACGAGGGGATCGACAGGATCTTTCATGCAAGGATGCAATCCAGGCTTGGGCCGCCCTTGTTTCAGCCTTTTTATGATGTGTTGAAACTGCTCGGCAAGGAGAACATCGTCCCCCGCAGGGCGGTAGCGTGGGCTTTCAATGGGGCACCCTGGGTGGCTGCCGCCACCGCCCTGATGATAGTGCTTTATGTTCCCATGGGTTCCTTGCAGCCTATATTGGGTGGCCACGGAGACCTGATCCTGATCCTGTACCTTTTGGGACTTTCGGCTGTGGCGATGGCCGTAGGAGGCTTTTCGAGCGGCTCTGTTTATTCCAACGTGGGTGCCCAGAGGGAAATGGTTCTTATGATGAGTTATGAGCTGCCCCTGGCCGTGGTTATCGCGTCCTTGGCGTGGTTTGCCTACAGATCGGGAATGCCGGGGGATCCGTTCAGCCTTGAAACCTATGTCGGGATGTCAGTCTGGAGTGTTGCGGGATGGACGGGAAGCTTCGGAATACTCGGACTTTTGATCGCCCTTCTGGCGGTTGTTCCCGCAGAAACCGGAAAGGTTCCCATGGATATCGCCGAAGCCAAAACGGAAATCCTGGAAGGGCTTATTAGTGAATATTCAGGGCGCAACCTGGCCATGTTCAAATTGGCTTTTTCGATAAGGACTCTGGCCATGTGCGCCGTGGTGGTTTCCCTGTTTTTCCCCTGGTCATTGGGAAGGTTGCTCGGTTTTCAGGGGGTTTTCTTTTTCGTTGCGGATTTTCTCTTTTTCTGGATAAAAGTACTGGTCGTACAGGTTCTGGGAGTGACCATTATCAGGACTACCTTCGGTCGATTCAAGATCTGGCAGGCGTCGAGGTTGTACTGGTACCAGGTAGGTGGCCTTTCGTTAGCCGGCATGGTATTGCTTTCCCTTGACGTTATCCTGTAAGGTGGTGTCAAGATGTTAAATAAAATGCTCATCCAGATACTAAGACAATGGACAAAAAAACCGTCGACGAACCCCTTTCCCGTGGCTCATGTTCCCGACAGCCTCAGCGAAGCGCTTGAAGCGGCGGCAGAGGGAGCCATTGAACTGAACCCGCCCGTGGATGTCCCTGAACATTTCCGGGGCAAGATCGCTTATGACAGAAAGGCTTGCATAGGTTGTAAAATGTGCATCCGGGTTTGTCCTGCAAACGCCATAGAATACGTCGAAAAGGACAAAAAGGTCATCTTCCATATGGACAGATGCTGTTTCTGCGCTCAGTGTACCGAGATTTGCCCCGTCAAGTGCATATGGATGACCGGCGAATTCGCTTTTGCTTCATATGATCGCAAGGGTGAAGTAATAATCGATTCGGGTCAAAAACCCCAGCCGCCCAAAAACGAAACCGCTCCTGAAGGAGCATCCGGAGGCTCGGAAGAGCCAACAGAAAAAACGAAAACGACTTATGAGATAGATCCAGAAAAATGCATCGGGTGCACCAAGTGCTCAAAAGTGTGTCCTGTAGACGCTGTGTCGGGAAAAATAAAAGAGCCCCACGTCATTGACGAAAATACCTGTGTAGGATGCGGGGCGTGTGCCGAAAACTGTCCGGTTCAGGCAATCCATCCGAAAGAATGACGGCCTCTGCAGCTTTTAAAAAGGGCCGGCGGAGACGCCGGCCCGGTTTTTTGGAGGTGTGTCTTACGGCATGAAAAAGGTTTCAATCATCCTCACAGGCGGGACTATAGCGAGTAGTTTCGGTTTGTCAGGAAAAGAGCCCACAGAAAAGGCTTCTTCCAGGCTCAGGATGTATCTTGAGGAGTTTTTCGACGAAAAGGGAGTAAAACCCGTATTCAGGGAGCCCTGGGGAAGGGCAGGTCTGGATAGTTCCGACCTCGACCCGGGGCATTGGCTTGAGATCACCCGGATCATAGTCTCCGATATATCTGATGGCAGCAACGGAGTTCTCATCCTTCATGGTACTGACACTATGGCATATACTGCTTCATGGCTTAATCTTTGCTTTTGGAAAACCGGCATACCAGTCGTGCTCACAGGCAGTCAGCTTACCCTTGATTACACACCTGATGACGTGACGGTGAATATAAGAGGAGCAGCACAGGCGCTTTGTTCCAAAATTGCAGGGGTTTGGGTGTACTGTAACTGGAAGTTGATACAAGGGGCGAGGGTACACAAGGCAAGGGCTGCTCATCCCGACGCGTTTGTGCCTGTCAATAGCGTCCCGCTTTTTTTCAACCCGGAATGGGCGCATCGTGACGAGGCTAGACAGCCCGATTTGCCTGAAAAGGAGCGCGGCGCCAGGCTCTCGGAAGACCTTTCGTCCCTGGTTTCTCTTGATGCGGAAACCATCAAAAAAAGGACATCCAGTATAAGATGGCTCTTTTGCGCACCGGGTTGCATGCCTGATATGTCTTCAAAGGAAAAGGTTCTTGTGCTATACGGATTTGGAGCTGGCAACGTGCCTTCCGTCGTGCTTCGGATGATAACTGAAAGCTTCACGTCAGGAGTGAGGCCTTTAATAATCGCTTGCAGCCAGGCCGAAGGAGATGTAAAAGATCCATCCGCTTACAGTGGGGTTGGAGTAGCCTCTTTGGCGAGAGAAGGATTTAAGGTTTACAGTCAGATGGATTATCCTTTCGAGTTCATACACTCTCTTGCCTGTTATGCTCTTGCTATAGACTACGATAATCCGGGCAGGATACTGGAGAAGTTTCTCAGATGTTATTAGAAAAGCAATATGACTCGCAGGTTGGATCACGCACCATGTTGAATTAAGAAGGGACCCGGGAAAAGAGGTAACTGCAAATAACCGGTTTGGCCTTGATTCAGCAGGCCTGGGTTCGACGCTCCAGGCCTGCTGAATGTTTTTTTACAGTAATCCGTAGTACTGGAGACGTTTTGCTGTTTCTTCCTTGCCAAGGAGGGCGGCGACCTCAAAGATTCCAGGGCTGACTTTCGTGCCGGTAATAACCATGCGGAAAGGCATGGCGACGTCTTTCATTTTCAACCCCTTGTCCTTGCTCCATTCTTTTGCGAAAGAAGCCATTTCATGGGCGTCCCACTGGTCTTTATCGAAAAGCTGTGTGAAAAATTCGCGAAGCAGCGATTTTTGAGAATCGGAAATATCAGAACCGTCATACCTTTTTTTAACCACTTCGAAGGTTAGGAAGTAGTCGCTGAAAACCGCGACCTCTCGCAATGTTTTTCCGCGTCCCTGAAGCAACTCCAGAGCCTCGGAAAGAAATTCGTCATTTAGATTTTCAGGTTCGAGCCCCAATTCTTTCCAGAAAGGTTTAACGAGTTCAACGCGTTTTTGGGGATCCAGTCTCGAAATGTGAATCTGGTTTACAGCGTCGAGCTTGTCCATGTCAAATACAGCCGCTCTTTTCGTTACCCGACTCAAGTCGAAAAGGCGTACCGCTTCGTCGCGGTCGAAAATTTCCTGGTTGTCACCGGGAGACCAGCCCAAAAGGGCAAAATAGTTAAACAGACCTTCGGGAAGGTAACCCATGTCCCTGTATTCGTAAACGCTTGTCGCGCCGTGGCGTTTGGAAAGTTTCTTCTTGTCTTTTCCCAGTATCATCGGCAGGTGCGCGAAACGCGGCAGCCTCCAGCCCAAGGCCTCGTAGAGAAGAATCTGTTTCGGAGTGTTGGAAATATGGTCTTCTCCCCGAATGACGTAGGTAATATTCATGAGATAATCATCTACTACGACGGCGAAATTGTAGGTGGGAAACCCATCGCTTTTGATCAGAACGATATCTTTCAGGGTTTCGCTTTCCATTGAGATATTCCCGTAGACGATGTCCTCGAAGGCTATTGTTTTCCCCTTGGGTACGGAAAAAATTATAGCATCGCCATCCTTGTAGGCGAGGCCGAGATCCAAAAGTCGCTGTGCGTTTTCTTGATAAAGATGACTCCGCTCCGATTGGCGATAAGGCCCATAAGGGCCACCTGTGACAGGGCCTTCGTCCCAGTCAAGGCCAAGCCACTGAAGGCCCTTCATGATGGTCTCTTCGTATTCTTTTGTAGATCTGGCCCTGTCTGTATCCTCAATGCGAAGTACGAAAGTCCCGCCGTTTTTCCTTGCCCAGAGCCAGTTAAACAAAGCAGTATGGGCTCCGCCTATATGAAGCGCTCCTGTGGGGCTTGGTGCAAAACGAACCCGAACATCTCCTTTCACTATTTATTCACCCTTTCGTGTTTTTTACCGTTTAAATTTTCTTGAAGCTGGATGTCTGATCTATAAGTGCCTCGAGTGATAGTATTATATCCGCAGGTGGAAATCAAAGGAGTGAGAATTTTGAACGACAATCTGGTCCTTCTCGTTGACGGACATGGCCTGGCCTACAGAGCTTTTTACGCTCTTCCGGAACTTAATGCGCCCGATGGTTCACCGACGCAGGCGATCCTTGGATTCGTCAATATGTTTCTAAAAGCACTCGACGAAAACGATCCGAAGATGGTGGGCATCATCTTCGATGCCGCAGGTCCTACCTTCCGGCACGAGGCATTCAGCGAATACAAGGAAAATCGTCAGCCTGCCCCCGAGCCATTCAAAGAGCAGTTACCCGCGATAAAAGACATCGCCGAGGCCATGGGATTTACGGTCTACGAGCGAGAGGGCGTAGAGGCCGACGACGTAATAGCGGCTACGGCTAAAAAAGCTAAAGATGAAGGACACGACGTCCTTATCCTTACTGCAGACAAGGACATGCTGCAATTGCTGTCCCATGGTATTCGCGTTATGCGCCCCGTAAAGGGTGTAAGCACCTTCAAGATCTACGACAGGGAACGTTTCCTGGAGGAATACGGTTTCGAACCCGAAGCCATGGCAGATTACCTGGCCCTGTTGGGTGACAAATCAGATAATATACCCGGCGTCCGCGGGATAGGGGAAAAAACGGCAAAATCTCTCCTGACTGATTATGGAAACCTGGAAGGAATTTACGAAGCCCTGAACGAGTTGAAACCTGGAGTTCGGAAAGCACTGGAAGGTCAAAAGGATCAAGTATTAACCACGCGAGACCTCATAAGACTGAGACTGGAATCCCCCCTGGCTCCCGAAGACCTTTTCAGGAAAGAAAAAGATCTGAAAAGGCTCAAGAGGCTTTGCGACAGGTTTGCTTTAAAAAAACTGGCGGAACATTTCAACCTGGACGTGATCGAAGAAGAATATGTTTCAATGAAAAACAAGACAGCTTTCCCTGGCGCTGAAGTCCCGGCGGGTGAAATCATAGAAAGTCAAGGCCCCCTATTTTTGGCTTGGCTGGGTGAGGGGAAATATCCACAGGGGTTTGTTATCGAAAGGCTTTTTGCAGGATTGCCCGACAGAAGGTTTGCTGACATTTCAAATATTGGAGCAGAGGGATTTATCAAGGCAGCGGAAAAGGGGTTGTCGAAAGGGACCGTCCTTTCGGGGTTCAAGGAGCTTTGTGTTGCTGAACCCTCGTTCAGGAACATCATGAACAAAGTCTGGGACGCAAAGATCGCCCATTATTTGATACATCCTGACAAGGGTGATCACTCTTTGGGCATAACTTACGACATGGACGGGTCACAGGTATGCAATCGTCTTTATGAGGCCTGGTGTGAAATGGAGCCAAAGCTAAAGCGACAGGGACTTATAAAGGTCATGAACGAAATTGATGTCCCACTGTCCCCCGTTCTGGCTTCAATGGAAATATACGGGATAAGGCTTGATTGCGATAGGCTGGAAAAGCTTGAAGAAGAGCTTGGAGAGAGAATTAAAAAGATACAGGAAAAGATAGACAAAACTGCCGGGGCGCATATAAACCTCAATTCGCCAAAGCAGGTGAGCTGGCTGCTTTTTGAACACCTTGGGTATCCTCCGGTCAAAAAAACCAAAACAGGTTACTCTACCGATGTCAGTGTTCTTGAAGAACTGGCATCACTGCCGATTGGCTCCGATGGCTTGCCGGGGCTTTTGCTGGAACACAGGGAAATAACCAAAGTTTTGACGGGATTTGTGCAGGTCCTTCTGAGAAGCGTCGACGCGGACAGCGGTTGCGTACATACGATTCTCGAACATACAGCGACGGGAACGGGGAGGCTAAGCAGCAGGGACCCGAACCTTCAAAATCTTCCTGCTTACGGTACATGGGCCGGCAGGGTACGTGAAGCGCTTATTCCTCATGATCCGGGTAGGGTCTTTGTCGCAGGGGATTATTCGCAGATAGAGTTGAGAGTACTGGCGCATATGTCAGGGGAAGAAAAACTGCTGGAGGCCTTTGCCGAGGACCGTGACATTCATAGCGAGACCGCAAGGTGGATAATGGGAGACTCCGGTGGTGAAATTTCAGCCGAGCAAAGGCGTATAGCAAAAATGGTTAACTTCGGGCTGCTGTATGGTATGGGACAATATGGACTTTCACAGCGCCTCGCGATAAGCCGACAGGAGGCGGCCGAACTGATAGAGCGCTATTTCTCGGCTTTCCCACGCGTCAGGGAATTTCTGGAAAGAAGTGCCGAAGAGGCTCAAAACAAGGGATATACGGAGACGATTTTCGGTCGCAGGCGTCCTCTCGAAGAAGTAACGACAGTCGATGGCAGGGGGAACAATGCCCTGAAAAGAGTTGCCATCAACACACCCATACAGGGCAGTGCCGCCGACATCGCCAGGATTGCCATGATAAAGCTCGATGAATCCCTTGCTGAAGCCGGGGGTTCTCCCAAACTGGTCCTGCAGGTTCATGATTCACTAGTATGTGAAGTCGATAAAGATCATGCCACGGAAACGGAGATGAAACTGAAAAAGGTAATGGAGTCGGCCGTCGAATTGTCGGTTCCGCTAAAGGTCCAGACTAAATCGGGAGTTTCCTTCGCCGAGATGTGAATTTTGACAGCCGAAGGGACTCTACGTATTATATGATGCGCTGCCTTGGAGTCAATAAAGGCCGAGAAGGCTTGAAGGAGGACGATTTATTGTGCTGATGCGCATGCTCAGAACCAAGACAAGATCTATTATGCTGATAATAGTAATAGTTTTTGTACTGTCTACTGTCGGTGTCTATTTGATGCGGGGTAACGGTGGCGGCCAAAGCGACAGACAGGGTGATTACGCCGTAGCAACGATCGATGGGAAAAAGGTCATGAGGTCGAATATCGACATAGGTGTCCGCAATGTGGCTGAACAAAGCAATTCTATGGATTTAACGCAAAAGACCATCGTACAGATGAGGAAATCCGTGTTGGAAAATATGGCCATATACGAAGAGTTGAAGAAGGAAACCGTGGCTAGAGGTATAACGGTCGAAGAGTCAGAAGTGGATGAAGCGGTAAAAAGGATCGAAGACCAGTTCCCCACCAAAGAAGCCTTTCAGCAATATATGGAGAACAACAAAATCCGCATGAAAGACCTGCGCGAAGAAATAGGCTTAAGACTGGCCCAGCAAAAATTGATCGACCAGGTAACGCAGGATGCCACCGTTTCTGATGAAGAAGCAATGGAATTTTACGAGCAAACCAAAGACTTCTTCTTCAGCCAGCCCGCAGGTTACGAGGTCACCTATGGGCGGTTTGCATCGTTGGAAGCCGCTCAAAATGCGAAGGAACGTATCTTTGCCGGAGAAAGCTGGGACGAAGTGCTCGAAAGCTACAGCGAAGAAGACCTCCTGGAATGGACGCCACTGGATGATCCCGTATTTTTGGCTGAGTGGGAGCTGCAAACGGAAGAACTCAAAGATTTCGCAGAACTTGAAACAGGAGAAATAGGCGGTCCGGTGGAATTTGGAAAAGGGAACGTGATAATTCTCGCCAAACGCTCCAAAGTGGAAGCCAGGACATTTTCATTCGAAGATGTGAGCGGTGACGTTGTACGTATCCTGGAAAGAGAAAAGGTGCAACAAAATGAAAGTGAATTCTTTGATGAACTGCTCAAAAGGGCCGAAATAAAAATTCTTGACGAAGAATATTTCGCAATTCCAGAATCACCGGTTTCCGGGGATGAAGACGCTCAATCTGCAGGAAGCGGCGATCAGGGCCAGAGCGAGGTCGGAGAAAAGACGGCAGGCGAAAACGCCTTGACAGAGTGATTGAGGGTGCATAGAATAGAGCCCGCATGAAACAGGGTGGGATGGCCGAGTGGCTGAAGGCACTCGCCTGCTAAGCGAGTAAGGGGGCCAAAACCTCCTTCCAGGGTTCGAATCCCTGTCCCACCGCCAAAGAATAAAGCCTTGCGCGCCGGTAGCTCAATTGGATAGAGCATCGGACTACGGATCCGAAGGTTACGGGTTCGAATCCTGTCCGGCGCGCCACTTCGAAATAAAGGTCGGTCCCCTGGGACCGGCCTTTTTTACTCCAGGATTCTCGGTAGTGTCTTCGTCCGCGATACCGAAAAATTTCATCTGTTTTATAAAGACAATGGAACAAAAGGACGGACAAGATCAAGGGAAAAATCCGGTTGATTTCAGGCAGACCGCGCAAGGTCTTTCAGGGATTGCAATTCGCGTGGTTCCAATATTTTCGAAACATAGGAAGAAAATATTGTGTTGTTATGCAGAAGGGGCTCTTTCCGGATTTCTGGAAGGGCCCTTGTTATTTCCTCGAAAACCGCGGTACCGGGAATAGGCGAAAATTGCGCTGTCTTGACCCGCACGCCAAGGTCTTTTACTGTGCGTATGTTGGCTTCCATTTCCTCGAAACTTTGCCCCGGAAGACCTATAAGGACATAGGTTTCGATTTCGTCATTGGAGAAGCCAGCCATCCTCAGATTTTCTACTGCACCAGCAAAAGAATCCATATCGGTTTTTTCGCCTTGCGCTTTTTTGAGGGCACTATCCGTTCCTTCGAAGCTGAGTCGTATAGTCGAAAATCCCGTCCGTCTCAAAAAGTGCGCGCAACAGGCGTCTATCATCCGTACATGGAGACCGTTCGGTGTGTGAAACCTTATGCCTGGAAAGTTTTCTATTAACTTTTCACAAAGAGGGTAGAAATGCGAAAATTTGCCGAATAGGAGTGCATCATCATAAAAGGCAACGTCACGAACATGGCCGCAACTTGTTTGGTAACGTATTTCGTCTATAACCTCCTCAATTTGTCTCGTTTTGTAACTCGGTTGCAGTATTGAAGAAGCGCAATATCCACAGTTGAATGGACAGCCGAAAGAGGTCATGGTTACCGCGTATGAAAGCCTCGAGTAAAGGTCCACAGCTGGCAGGGAAAACTCGAGGTTCAAAGGAACGGTCTGGATCATGTCGGCCCCGCTCAAGGCTGCATGCTCAGGGCAAAGTCGCGCGTAAATTCCGCCGAGCATGACTGGGACTTTGGGGAATACCTCGCGGATAAGGGAAATTGCCCAGTAGACACCAGGGTACCAATAAGTCATCATTGAGGTAACCAATATCAAGTCGGGTTCGCCACTTTCCATCAACCTGTGCCTGAAGGTTTCTTTTTCGATCCCGAAGTGGTAAAACCTGCGTGGGATGCCTTTATAAACGTCCGGCTTGGGAGCGGGCTTTTTCGCAGGCGCTGTTTTTCCAAAACTTTTCGGTTTCCCTCCTGCTTCGCTGATACAATCGATCAGGTGAACGTCATTCCCCTCCCGGCGCAATGAATCGAGTATGTAAAGCAACCCAAGCGGCTTTGCCCACAGGTCGAAAAAGGCGAAATCCATCACCGGAGGGTTGATGCCCAAAATCTTGCAGTCGTGCAATTCCTTGAGAAATACTGAGTAGTCGGCCATTTCAGGCGCATTATAGCATGCTGAAAGAGCCTTTCGGGACAGGAAACGCGTGGTTTGAACCAAAGGAGAGGTGTCGTTTCATGCAGGTTATGGTTGTAAGGACGTTACTTGCTTTGGTGACGGTTTTTGCCATTGTCATAATGCTAGCAGTGCCCATGGCAAAATCCTCGGAAGCTTTTGAGAAAATAGAAGGGCAAGACGTTGCCGGGAAAGACGAAACGATTCTCCTGCCGAAACCAGACAGGGGAGGAAGCTTCTCTCTTACCGCTGCGCTCTCCGGTAGACGTTCCTGCAGGAAATATACAGGAAAGCCGCTGTCTCTTGCAGATGCGGGGCAGTTGCTTTGGGCCTCACAAGGTATAACCGATTTCAAAAGAGGATATAGAACCGCTCCGTCGGCAGGTGCAACTTATCCTCTTGAAATGTATCTTGTGGCAAGAAGGGTGGAAGAATTGTTGCCTGGAGTGTTTAGATACCAACCCGAGGTACATGCATTGCAACCAGTGAAAGAAGGTGACCTTGGGAAAGCCCTTCAAGACGCGTCTTTTGGCCAAGGCCCCGTGGGGAGGGGAGCTGCTGTATTTGTTATAGCGGCGGTTTTTACAAGGACCACCAAAGTTTATGGAGAAAGAGGCATAAAATATGTCCATCTCGAAGCCGGTCATGCGGCCCAAAACCTGTGTCTCATGGCGACGGCCCTCGGCTTGGGAAGCGTCGTTGTCGGAGCGTTCGACGATGACGCTGTCCTTGATGTGACAGGAATTCCGGAGACCGAAGATGTCTTGTATCTGATTCCGGTCGGAGAATGCGATCATCAATAAGTGGTCCTGAAAGAAGATATTCCAGGCCGGTTTATATTGACAGATCACGTTCCCTATTCTGTTTCTAATGAAAGAAAGGAGGAACCATAAATGAACAAATTTTGCAACCAGAGAAAGCTGAAAGGCTGGATGATTTTCCTTGTCTGCGCGTTTGCCCTTACGGTATTTACCCCTTTAGTTCATGAGACTTTTGCGAAAGGCCCCGAAAAGGGGGAAAATTTTTCACTTCTCAAAATAACGGAAGTCAGCGTCAGGGGCTCGAAATTGCACATAAGGGGAGAAACGGATTTGCCCGCGGGCTCATCTTTGCATCTGAAATTGGATGGAGGGTCAGGTATTTTCGGAAACGGAAACAAAGGTATCAAAATCCATGTAAACAGTCACTTCTTTTTTGTGCAGGTGGATCTACCGAAGGGTAAAAATGACAAAAATAATAAGGGAAAAGACATCTTTAGAATCCGGCTCAGGTTCGATCCTTCGGGACAACAGGATGGGGTCAGGCTTCGTGTAGGCCCCAAGGGTGAAAATCTGGCAGGGAAATACGTTAAGACCGAAGATGGCGTAAAGGTACTCCAGTTCGACAAATTCCTGTTGCTTTAGTCGGTGGCCCAGAAAAAGTTTTCAATAAGACTCCCTTGGAGGTGACGGCCCTCCGGCGGGCTTCAGGAGTTTCTCAAAGGCGAGAAGGGAGGCATTACGGTGAGACTGGAACTGCGAAATGTCTTTGTAAAAGACGTCCAGTGGGGTGAAAAAACGGAAATCTCAGGCGGGGTTTTGCGAATCAACCGTGACGAGACGATAGCCGCGATTTCCGATGACCCAAGGTTTGTGGAAATAAATCTGGATTTGGCGAAACCTGGCGAGAATGTCCGCATAATTCCCGTAAAGGATGTGATTGAGCCTCGGTGCAAGGTGGAAGGTCCTGGAGATGTCTTTCCCGGATTCATAGGAGACCCATGCACTGTAGGTGAAGGAGCTACACTGGTTTTAAAAGGCTGTGCAGTTGTGACCTGCGGCCCGATAGTGGCCTTTCAGGAAGGCCTTATCGATATGAGTGGACCAGGCGCGAGATATAACCCCTTTTCTCAAACGAACAACGTCGTTCTCACCGTAGTCCCTCAGGAGGATCTCGAAAAACATGCCTACGAAGAGGCGCTGCGAATAGCAGGACTGCGTCTTGCGTGGTACCTGGCCGACAAATGCCGCGATGCCGAACCCGACGAGAAAAAGGTTTACGAAAAAGGAAGCATCCCGGAGGAAAACGCAAAATATCCCGAGTTGCCCAAAATTGCGTATTTTTGTATGTCTATAGCCCAGGGGCTCCTTCACGACACTTTCTTGTACGGGACGGATATCAAACATGTTGTGCCTACCGTGATTCACCCCAATGAAAAAATGGACGGAGCCATGGTGTCTGGCAATTGTGTTTCAGCCTGCGATAAAAACACTACATATCATCATTTGAACGATCCTGTAATTATGGAACTGTACTCCCGTCATGGTAAAGACCTCAATTTTCTCGGCGTGATTCCTGCACCTGAGGATACAAGGCTCTCGGGAAAGGAGCGATCGACTTCCTTCTGCGCCAACCTGGCCAAAATGCTTGGAGCCGACGGAGTGGTGATCTCCGAGGAAGGGTATGGAAATCCTGATACGGATCTTTGCATGAACGCGAAAAAATGCGAGAACCTGGGTATAAGGACGGTGGTGATTTCCGACGAAGCCGCCGGAACAGACGGAAGAAGCCAGGGATTGGCCGACTCGACTCCTGAAATGACTGCATTTGTATCTACAGGGAACGTAAATGAAATGGTTGAACTGCCGGCCATGAAAAAGGTTATAGGGTATCCCGAAGCTATATCCAACCTGTCGGGTGGAGCGGAGGAAAGCCTCAGACCCGATGGATCGCTTTTCGTCGAATTGCAGGCAATCATAGGGTCTACCAACGAGCTCGGATTCAGCCGCATCGGCGCGCAGTGGATTTAAGGAGGTGCTGGTTATGGCTTTGAAAGTCGTATGTTACATAAATCAGTTCTTTGCGGGCCTTGGTGGAGAGGATGCTGCCCATACAGGGCCCTGTATAGAACGAAAGGCCGTTGGACCTGCCATGCAGATAGACAACCTCCTCGGTGGCGATGGCCAGGTCGCAGGCACCGTCATTTGCGGTGACAGTTATTATGGTGAGCATATCGAAGAAGCGAGAGAAAAGTGCCTTGAGTACATCAGGGAGATGAGCCCGGATCTCTTTTTCGCGGGGCCGGCTTTCAACGCAGGACGTTATGGCGTAGCCTGCGGTGACATTGCCGCGGCTGTCGCACAAAAACTGGGGATTCCTTGCGTGACGGGGATGTATTCCGAGAATCCGGGTGCTGAGCTTTACAGGTCAAAAACCTTTATAGTGAAAACGGCCGACAGTGCAAGAGGTATGAAGCAGGCGCTCGAAAAAATGGTTGAACTGGGGAAAAAGCTTGTGTCGAACGAACCTTTGCGACCTGCCGACGAGGAAGGATATTTTCACAGAGGTATAAGAAAAAACTATTTTCACGAAAGAAACGGAGCGCAGCGGGCAGTAGATATGCTTCTTCGGAAAATCAGCGAGGAAGATTACAGGACCGAATACGAAATGCCGGTCTTCAAGCGGATCAAGCCAGCAGAACCGGTAAAAGATCTTTCTAAAGCAACTGTGGCTCTGGTAACCTCCGGAGGGATTGTGCCCAGGGGCAACCCCGACAGGATACGCGTATCTTCTGCTGAGACATACGGTAAATATGATATCTCCGGCATAGAAGATCTGACTCCGGAGATATTCGAATCTGTCCACGGCGGATATGATCGTGTATGGGCGAACGATGATCCGGACGTAGTCCTGCCCGTGGATGTTCTCCGCGAAATGGAAAGAGAGGGAGTTTTCGGCAAGCTTTACGATTATATCTTCACGACAACCGGAACCGGGACGGCGGTGGCCAACGCCGAACGTTTCGGTCGGGAAATAGGGGAGCAACTTAAAAAGGACGGTGTGGATGCCGTTATACTGACGTCGACTTGAGGAACCTGCACACGATGCGGTGCATCGATGGTCAGGGAAATTGAAGCAACCGCGGGTATACCGGTCGTACAGATAGCGACGATTGTACCTATAATGCTTACGGTAGGTGCCAACAGGATAGTCCCCGGTGTTGCGATTCCACATCCGGTCGGCGATCCCGCCGAAGGTCCCAAGGCAGATAAAGCAGTGCGTAGAGAAATCCTAGAAAGAGCTTTTAAAGCCATGCAGACAAAAATAACAGAACAGACGATTTTTAAAAACTGACTCAACATTTGAGAGAATCTGAAGCAGATAAGCAGTATGGCAAATTATCCAATGTAGAATCGTCAAATGTTTAAAACAACAGCGTCAAGGGCTTGCGAATCAGTCGAAAATCTCTTTGCAGGAACGGAGAAGCGAGAACATGAAAGGCATCGTTGCTCAAAACGGCAGAAAAATGTCGTTTTCAATGGTATTTTTTTGTGTCCTTTTTATCCTGATGATGTCCGGTTCACCTGCTGAGAGCGTTATCCAGTCGGTCAGAACCGGGATGCAGCCGAAAGGTCCCAGGATAGTCCTTGACCTTGATGGACCCACGGATTACGGCGTCATTACCAGAGGCGGGCGATTGTATATCCATGTTAAGGCGCCGGCAGCAAAGTCCTTGCGCGAAATAGAAGACCTTCCACGAAACGACCTCGTTGCTGGATGTTTCCTGAAACAAGAAGGCGGCAATACCTTGATCGAGATCGTATTTTCTTCAGAAAAGGCAGATTTCAGGCATTTCCAGATGACAAAGCCCGACCGGATAGTAATAGATTTTTTCCCTAAAGGTCAACAACCACCTGCCTTACCGCAACCGATAGGTGCGGTAGAAGTGCCTTTACACGGGAAAAAACAGGACAGCTCAAAGACGCTGGAGGAATTGCTATGCCTCGTGCCCGAAACGTACACGGCGTCGGGCTTCACCGAAAGTCTTGAAATACCACTGACAGGACGGAGCAACTTGTTCGACGGAGCTGCCGAGAGGGAATACGCCTTTGAGCTTTTCATACCGGAAGAATGGCGATTTGTGGATGACAGTTACGTTGAGCTCATTTTGCAAGGCTACCTGCCGGATGATTCGCCACTTCCTCCGATGGACGTATTTTTTAACGGATATCCCCTAAAGATCGCAACCTTCGACAGGATCGAAAGTGGTAAAAGCAGAATAAAATTTGCGGTATTGCCGGAATATTTTTCCCCGGGGACCAACAGGCTCGTGTTTTTGGAAGCTCCTTGGCTCAATGGATCAGGGATTCCTTTGATCGAGGAAAACCGTATGGTCATAAAGGCAAGGGCGCAGTTTGACCTGCACCTGGCCGATTTTCCGAAAGCTTTCGTCCCCAGCGAAAAGGACACGCGTTTATTTATAGTCATTCCTGAAGGGTTTTCCCTTCAGGTTTATCAAGCAGGACTCAGGGTTATGCAGGTGTTACAGAAAGAAATAAAAAAGACAAACATGATAAAGGATGTCTCGATTCCTGCATTTGTCACCTTTCCCTTACTTGTGAAAGAAGCGCTTTCGGGAAGGGACTTTTCGGGCGATCATTTGATTTTTCTAGGCGAATTCGATTCCCTGGGGCCTGAATTTAAGAGGACTTTCGGTTTAAACAAAAAACCGGGTGCCGACATCTTCCTTTCCTGTTTCGTCAATAAGCAGGGGGGGGCCCGCCTTTATGTGGGAGCAGCAGACAAGGCGAAACTTGAAAAGGCGGTAGAGATCTTATTGAGAAAGGATATAAAAGAACGCCTTGATACGCGAAAGTTGGAGATCTTTTCCGAAAATTTCCCCCCCGCAAGTGAAAACGATGCCGCAGAGACCATTGAAGAAAAGGGGACCGAAGTGTCGGTAGCCGAAAAAGACCTCGTTTTTACGGGCGAAGGATATCACAGGCAATCCATCGAAGCTCCTGCGGCTATCCTTCACCCGCCAGGGAAAGGTCCGAAATTGGGGCTCATAGTACGATATTCCAGATATCTTGACGGTGATTCGTCGTGGGTAGCGGTAGCACCAAAGGGTCAAAAAAGTGAGCCGATCATGCTTGACCCGACAGCTTCGGGAAAGAAGATGCTTGTATTGCCGACGGATTCTCTCAATAAGGCAGAAACGACTGAAATTGAAATTGAGGCCGTTCTCCGGTTGAAAAAAGGCACTTCCTCTGACGAATCTCGCACGGCCTGGTGTGTTGTCGAAAAGGATGCCAGGTTTTTCTCTCGAATTGCAGAAAAACCTTCCAGAGCCTTACTAGAAAATATCGGCCTTTTCATGCATGACGAGAAAGTAGAGATATACCTTGGAAAGAAAGCAGGGCTTTTTGAGCTTAACATGCTGGCAATTTTTTTTATGCAAACGAAGGGGATAGACGGAAGAGACTATCCGCTTGAGGTAATGCCTTTGGAATCCTATCCAGGCCCGCTCAGGGAAAATGTGTGCATTGTAGTAGGGAACGCGACAGAGCTGTTGGAAGCCGGTATTCCTCTGGCAGCAAATTACGACGTCAAGGAAAAAAAATTTCACACCGCCTTTTCTGCGGTACCAGTTCTCGGTGACTATGAAGAAGAGACTGTTCTCTTGCAGCTTTTTGCCGGCGGGAATAAGCCTTTTTCACTCGTAATAGCCTTACCTCCAGGGATTCCGGCAATGCGCGGTTTTCGCAAGGCAATAAATCACCGTGAACTGAAAGGCACGGTAGCCCTGGTGAATAAAGAAGGCGAAGTCTTGTCCTACTCCCCCGATCTCTCCGAAAAAGGCCTCGCCAAAGCTGCGGAAACCAGAGATTCTTTATTACTTGGTATTTTTGTCATTGCGGTGTCAGCGGTTTTTTCCTGGCTTGTTTATCGCTTACTGAAACGCAGGAAAAATAGTAAATAAACCGGTTTACATTGGAAGAAGGAGTGGAAACTTGGTGAAGGTCGCAAGATTTAAAGACACTGCCGAAAACTGGATGCGTTATGCTCTTGGTCTCGCTGCTTTGGGAGCGGGCAAGGGTGAAGTTCCCGTCGGGGCCGTTGTGGTAAAGGCAGATAAGGTAATAGGTGAGGGATACAATCGCCGGGAGGAAACCTTGGATCCTACTGCGCATGCTGAAATACAGGCCATAAGACAGGCTGCTGAAAGGTTGGGCAGCTGGAGGCTTGACGATTGTGACCTTTATGTGACACTCGAGCCGTGTCCGATGTGCGCGGGAGCGCTTGTAATGGCGAAGATAAGACGGATTTTCTTCGGTGCGCCGGATCCTAGGTGGGGAGCCTGCGGCACGCTTTATGAAATACCCAGGGACGCAAGATGGAATCACTCTTGTAAAATACGGGGTGGAATCCTCGCTGAGGATTGTGCTAAAATGCTTCGGGAGTTCTTCCAGGCCCGCAGACGGGCTGTGGCAAAAGGTGGAGAGATGGCCGAGTGGTCGAAGGCGGGCGACTCGAAATCGTCTAGGCGGTGATGAGCCGCCTCGTGGGTTCAAATCCCACTCTCTCCGCCAATTGAAAAAATATCGGGAAAAATGCGGAGAAGTGGCCGAGTGGTCGAAGGCGGGCGCTTGGAGAGCGTCTGGGCGGTAACGCCCCGGGGGTTCGAATCCCTCCTTCTCCGCCAATTTTGCGGTTTTTCTCTGGAGGCCCAGCCCTGTGCGGCAAAGACCCGTGAACCCCGCCAGGCCCGGAAGGGAGCAACGGTAAGCGATGATCTTTGGGTGACACAGGAAAACTGGGCCTCCTGAGAAAAACCGTATTATTTTGGGGTCCTGGGCTATGGAAAACAAGTTCGGAGGTCATATAAGGCCAAAAAAGGAAATAGCCTTCGGAATCGATTGCATACTGCAACCTGTTTACGTAGTTTCTCTGGAAGTATTTCGAAGAGGGCTGTTGACAAGGCCCGAATATAAACATTACCAGGCCGTGGTCGACGGCGGCACGGGAAAGGTCGAGTTTTTCCCTTCCGGATCTATACATGTGATGTCAGGCCTTCCTTTCGATGGGAAAATGCTGCCTGTCCTTATCGGAAGCACTGAGGCGGAGGCCCTTGCAGAAATGGCTGCCAGACAATCCGGCAGAGGAGGGTGGAAGTCGTTTCTCAGTTCAATACATGCTTTTGCCGCGACTCAAAAAACAATCTCGACATGGCGTATCTGGATTGCTTCGGGTGATAAGTTAATAGACTCGGTTACTGAGAAGGAAATAAACGTGGGAGTCTTTTTGGCACAGTTTCTAAGCGGCGAAAGCAACTGCCTTCCTCTTGAGGAAGACCAAGATCTTTACTTTGATGACAAGACCCCGGATGATGGCTAAATTATATTTTTTCGATTTCGGCTTCACGCTCAGGCGGAAGCACGCCCGGCGGCGCGATGTCGATAAGTGTTCCGATGAGTTTTTCCAGTTCCTGCAGATCGGGCGTCCTGGATTCCGCAAGGCAGTTTTTGACGTAGCCTTTCAGAATTTCGATACAAGCTGTCTGCATGGCTTTCCTTGCGGCTGAAAGTTGAAGAATAATTTCCGTACAGGGTTTGTCTTCGATTATCATTCGCTGGATTCCGCGCAACTGACCTTCCACGCGTTTTAACCGGTTAAGCATCGCTTTTCTTTCCGGAGGCATGTTTTCCAGCTGATCGATCAGAGACCCATGAGGTCCTTGTGACATTTTTTTACCCTCCCGGTATTTTCCGTAAGAACAAGTAGCGGTATGGGGTATATAGTACTTTCAAATCAGTTGCTGGTCAATCCAAACCTGTGTTATACTCCCCGTTGGCCTTACTACTCACATGGCTGGACTGTACCGGTGGTGTTCCGAAGAGAAAAATCGGGATTCCGGGGCGGGAAGAAAGTCATGGAGGCTAAACCAAACGCAGGAGGGGTAAAAAAGTGGCAATAGTGACAATGAAACAGCTTCTGGAATGTGGAGTACATTTTGGACACCAGACGCGCCGGTGGAATCCCAAGATGAAACCCTATATTTTTACCGAGCGCAACGGTGTCTACATCGTCGACCTGCAGAAAACCGTAAAAGGCCTGGAGAAGGCCTACGATTTTCTGCGTGAAGTTTCGAAAAGCGGCGGTGGAGTTCTTTTCGTGGGGACAAAAAAACAGGCCCAGGAGACTATTAGGGACGAAGCCATCAGGTGCGGCCAGTTTTACATCACGCACAGGTGGTTAGGCGGCTTGCTGACTAACTTTCCTACCATCAGGAAACGCATCAACCGGATGATAAAGCTTCAGGAGCTTGAAACCGGCGTAAACACCGAAAAATGGACGAAAAAAGAGCTCATAGGACTTAGGAAAGAAAGAGAGAAACTCGAGAAATACCTGCTCGGCATAAAGGATATGAAAGAAATACCCGACGCGGTCGTCGTAGTGGACCCGCGACGAGAGAACATCGCAGTACTCGAAGCAAGGAAGCTGAACATACCGATTATTTCCATAGTAGATACCAACTGCGATCCTGATCTTATCGATTTCCCGATCCCGGGGAACGACGATGCGATCAGGGCGATAAAGTTGATAATCGGGCTCCTCGCAGATGCCGTGATCGAGGGAAGACAGGGACAGGACAGCGAACTCGTGGTTGAAGCTGCTACTGAAGACGACGCCGAGCCCGTAGAGGTTACAGAAGAAGATGTAATCTCGGTTAAAGAAAAGTTACAGGAAAGCTATGGCGAAGTCGAAGAAGACATCGTTGATAAGGAACTTGTTGAACGCAAAGGCTGGAAGGAGGAATAATCTATGGCTGTTGACATGGAAACCGTCAAGGAGCTCCGTTATAGATCAGGGGCAGGCGTCCTGGATTGTAAAAAGGCTTTGGAAGAATGTGGCAACGATATCGAAAAGGCCGTCGACTTCCTTCGGGAAAAGGGTCTCGCCAAAGCAGCTAAAAGAGCGGGAAGAACAGCTTCGGAAGGAATCGTGTTTAGTTACATACACACGAACGGCAAGATAGGAACACTCGTCGAAGTAAATTGTGAGACCGATTTCGTCGCAAGGACTGACGAATTTCAGGAGCTCGGCAAGGAACTGGCCATGCACATAGCAGCTGCGGCGCCGCAATATCTTGCTCCTGAAGACGTGCCGGCAGAGGACCTTGAAAGAGAAAAGGAAATATACAAACAGCAGGCTCTCGATGAAGGAAAACCCGAACACATCGTCGAAAAAATAGCCGAGGGCAGGGTTGCCAAATTTTACGAGGAAAACTGCCTTATGGAGCAAAAGTACATCAGGGATCCTGAAAAGAAGATCAAGGACCTGATCGTCGAAAATATAGCTGTTTTGGGAGAAAATATAGTAATAAGGCGTTTCGCAAGATTTGCCATTGGCGAATAGGAAATGAAGAGGCGGGGGTTTCCCCCGCCTCTTTTTTTGAAATCCCGGCGCGGAGGTGACGGTGCGGGATGATGCCGTTTAAAAGGATTCTTCTGAAATTATCCGGTGAAACCCTCGCAGGTGGGAAATCTTTTGGTCTGGATATGCCTACTGTTGTGAATATTTGCGAGGATATTGCGGATCTTTGGAGAAACGGTGCCGAGGTAGCAATGGTCGTAGGGGGCGGCAATATCTTTCGTGGGGTCAACGCCGATGCAGTAAACCTGGACAGGGCCCAGGGTGACTACATGGGAATGCTTGCAACGGTAATTAATTCACTTGCCCTTCAGAATGCCCTCGAAAAAATGGGAGTACCCACGCGAGTGCAAACAGCAATCGAGATGCGTGAGATCGCAGAACCCTTTATAAGAAGAAAGGCCCTTTCCCACCTGGAAAAGGGGCGCATAGTTATTTTTGCAGCCGGAACAGGGTCGCCTTATTTTTCAACTGATACGGCTGCTGCCTTGAGGGCTGCCGAAATCGGGGCAGACTGCCTGTTGAAGGCGACAAAGGTCGATGGTATATATGATAGTGACCCGGCCGAGAACTCCGACGCACAGCTTTTGCGTAATGTTTCGTATATGGAGGCTCTTACCAGGCAGCTTAAGATAATGGATGCGGCGGCTTTTTCTTTGTGCATGGAGAACAAAATCCCCATTATTGTCGCAAATGTGCTCAAAAAAGGAACGTTGCAAAAGATAATTCTTGACGGAGAGCACATCGGCACTCTAGTCCATCACGAAAAGGAGTGAGGCAAAAATGCCGGACGCTGAATTGAAAGAATTGAGATCCAGAATGGAGAAGGTCATAGAACACCTGAAGAAGGAATTGCAGGGTGTCCGGACCGGAAGGGCACATCCTGCGCTTGTGGAAGATATAAAGGTCGAATATTACGGTACGCAGACGCCGATTTCACAGCTTGCTACGATCAGTATTCCCGATGCTCGTCAGATATTGATATCCCCTTGGGACAAAACTGCGATCAAAACTGTTGAAAAAGCAATTCAGGCCTCTCAACTCGGAATCAATCCCCAGGTAGATGGAGATAACATCAGGCTTGTGATTCCGGAACTTACGGGTGAAAGGCGTGTCGAGCTTTCGAAACTCGTCAGGAAATATGCCGAAGAAGCCAGGGTTGCCGTGAGAAACATTCGCAGGGAAGGCAACGATATATACAAGAAAATGGAGAAAAACGGCGACATCAGCGAAGATCAGATGCATGACTATATCGATGATGTGCAGGAACTGACCCACGAATTTATAAAAAAGATAGACGAGATTAGCGAGATGAAAGAAAAAGAAATTCTCGAAGATTGACCGATATTACAAATCCAGGATTCAAAAAAGGCTGCGCGGTTTGCGCAGCCTTTTTTGAACAAAACGAGCTTGGAAGTTTCAGACATGATTGGCCGTTTTAAGGACACCAGTCGACAAGATCCTGTAATCTGCAGGGAAGAACTGTGTAAACCCGGAGGGGGAGAGCGGTGAACAAAAAGGTGGTAGTAGCTCTTGGCGGAAACGCCATACTTCAAAGAGGTCAAAAGGGAACAGCAGAAGAGCAGATGGAAAACGTGATGTCCACTGCTCGCCAGATTGTTAAAATGATAAAGACTGGATATGAAGTAGTCATCAGCCACGGGAACGGTCCTCAAGTGGGTGCCATTCTTATACAGAATGAGCTCGGATCGCAACAAGTTCCTCCCATGCCAATGGATATTTGCGGGGCGGAAAGCCAGGGTCTGATCGGGTACATGTTGTGCCAGTCTCTGGGAAACCTAATGGAAGAAGAAGGTGTCGAAGGTCGTTGTCCGGTTTGTATAGTTACACAGGTTGAAGTGGATCCGAAGGATAAAGCCTTCAGGAATCCCACGAAGCCCGTGGGACCTTTTTATACGGAGGACATTGCAAAAAAACGCATGAAAAGTAACAGGGAATCGTGGATCGACGATGCCGGCAGAGGATGGCGTCGTGTGGTGCCTTCACCCGACCCCAAAAGTATAGTGGAAGCCGGTCCGATTAAATGTCTTGTAGACGAGGGGTACACCGTCATCGCTTCAGGCGGCGGCGGAATCCCAGTCGTGCGCGGTGAGGATAATAGATTAAGGGGTGTCGAAGCCGTTATTGACAAGGACCTGGCGTCGGAAAAACTGGCTCAGGAAATCGGTGCCGATATTTTTATGATCCTGACAGATGTGCCGAAAGTGGCATTGCATTACGGACAACCAGGAGAGACCTGGCTGAGTCACGTAACGACGGAAGAGCTCAAGGGGTTCGCAAGGCAGGGGCACTTCAAATCAGGGAGTATGGGACCAAAAGTTACCGCTGCGATACGCTTTGTTGAAGCCGGAGGTGAAAAGGCCATCATTTCCAGCCTGCACGAAGCACTCGATGCACTGGAAGGGAAATCGGGTACACACATTACACGGTAAAAGAAGAGCCTTCGGCGGAAAGACTGTGATTTTCCACCGAAGGCGTGTGATTAACTCAAGGATTCGAGGAAATGATGAAGTCTTTTCATGCCCTCCTGAATTTCTTCAAGCGAATTGGAGTAACTCAGACGGATATTTCCAGGTGCGAGAAACGCAGTGCCGGGCACAGCCGCGACATATTCAGTAGAAAGCAAAGCGGAGCAGAAATCGAGGTCGGTTTCGACTGTTTTGCCCTCTGCATTCATGCCGAAGGTTTTTTCTACGTTTACGAAAACATAAAAGGCACCATCAGGTTTGCCGAAGGTTATGTGGGGCATTTTTTCAAGCAGGTCAATCATGGTTTTACGACGTTCCTCAAAAACTCCGCGCATTTTGACTACATCGTTTTCGGCCTCCCGCAGGGCGCCTAATGCGGCCCATTGGGCTATGGAACAGGGATTTGAGGTCAGGTGGCCCTGAAATGCCCAAATTTTTGTGGAAAGCCATTTAGGGGCAATGGCGTAGCCTATTCTCCAGCCTGTCATAGCATAAGCTTTGCTTACACCGTTTACGAGGATGATGCGTTCGCTTGCATCCGGGACGAGAGCCAAGGGGTTTTCGTGAGTTGCCTTACCATATACCAGCCTCTCGTAAATTTCGTCGTAAATGATCCAAAGGTCGTTTTCTTCGGCTATTTTTACCAGAGCCTGGAGCGTTTCAGAATCATAGACCGCCCCAGTGGGGTTATTGGGGCTATTGATGAGCATTCCGCGTGTTTTGTGAGTTACGATTTGACGCACCTTTTCGGGATCCGGCATGCAACCTGACGGGATGGTGTTCACGACAGCCGCTTCACCGCCGCAAAGCCTGATCTGCTCAACGTAACTGACCCAGGCTGGAGAAAAAACGATGACTTCGTCACCAGGGTCTACAAGGCAGCTGAGAGCCGAGTAGATAAGTGGTTTGGCTCCAGCTCCTACAATAACCTGATCGGCGGAAAAGGACAGGTTGAAACGTTTCTTATAGTAGTCTGTGACGGCTTCCTTCAATTCCGGGATTCCCGTAGCCTGGGTATAATGCGTATGTCCGGCGTCTATAGCCTCTTTCGCATACCGTATTGCGGCGGGGGGAGAGTCGAAATCCGGTTCCCCGGCTCCGAAGGAAATGACGGGTTTTCCTTCCCGCTTGAGCTGTTTGGCTTTTCCGACAACCGCCAGCGTCGCAGAGGGCTCCATTCTTTGAGCGCGTTTCGAGAGGTCCAAGAACCATCACTCCTTTCAAAGATGTGCAAATTACAGATTATCATGGCATAATCACGATTATACGTCCTGACCTTGTCATTTCCAACGAGTGGCGCTGATGTTACAATAAGAAATCATAAAAAGAGATGGGAGGCGAGCCCATGGAAGTTCGGTTCGTAACCCGCAACATCGAACTGACGGACGAACTCAAAGGGTACATGGAAAAGAAACTTGGCAAGTTGGAGAAGTTTTTTGACCGCATTCTCGACACGCAGGTGGAGGTCAGCTTCAACAGGGGGATGTATGTAGTAGAAATCACTTCCGACGTCAATGGAGTGATTATGCGAGGCGAGGATTACGCTCCGGACATAAGAAAAGCCTTCGACAAGGGATTGAAGAATATCGAACGACAGGTAAAACGGCACAAGTCCTATCTCAAGGACAAGGCCCGAATGAAATCTCAGGAAGACCTGTCCTTTGACATCGAAGGATTCCTGAACGAGATCAGCCCCGAACAGGAAAACAAAAAAGAAGACGTCGTCAAGGTCAAAAGATTTCCACTACGCCCAATGTCTTCGGAGGAAGCAGCGATGCAAATGGATCTTTTGGGGCATAACTTTTTTGTTTTTCGTGATGCCGAAAGTGGTTCAACTAACGTGATATACAGGAGGAAAAATGGAGGATACGGCATTCTTGTTCCGGAAGAATGACCGGTAGCCGCCCTTTTTTCGTTCGATGGGTGGGGCCCGGCGTCCCACCCATTTTTTTGACGGGTCACGAATTAACGAAAATCCCGGAGGCCCATTACAATGGATGAAATAATACCTTCCGCTTGCCCTCACGATTGTCCTGACGCCTGCTCTTTTCTTGTCCGAAAGGCAGAAGGCTCAAAAAACCGTATAACCATAGAATCCGGCAAGGTCATACCTTTTCAGGAAGGATGGATCTGCCTGAAGGGAAAACGTTGGGAAAGGCGCTACCGCACCCAAAACCGCCTAAAGCGGCCTCTTAAAAAAAACGGAAACGGCTGGGTGGAAATATCATGGGACGACGCCTGGACTATCTGGGCAAACCATCTTATGGAAGCCACCGAAAAATATGGCCCACAGGCCAATCTTTTTTACCAGAGCGCTGGTTCCCAGTATTTCTCCAAGAGATTGGGCAGGGAAATATTCTCAGCCCTCGGCGGATATTCAGAACCTGCCGGTTCGCTTTGTGGAGCAGCTGGAGGTGCAGGTCTCAAAAAAGCTTTTGGGCACATTCCGGTTTATGCACCCGAAAAACTGTATCAAGTCAAGGGTATACTGCTTTGGGGAAGAAACGTTTTTGACACCCACCCTCACCTCGTGCCTCTGCTTACTGGTTTAAAAAATCGGTCGAAAGCTTTTGCTGCAATAGAAATCCGGACGACGAGAACGACTGAAGCAGCTGAAAGATGGTGGAGGATAAAGCCGGGAACCGATGCTATTCTTGCACTTTTGCTCTGCAAGAATATCGTAGAATCGGGCGATGCCGCCAGCGGGTGGATGGAACACTCCGAAAAGGGAGAACAATTTATCAAACTTTTAGCAGAATTGGATTCAAAGGCCCTGCTTGACGAAACAGGATTGTCGCAAAGTGATTTAAGCGACTTGTGTCGTTGGATCCTGGAACACAGACCTCTTGCCATTTATGGGGGGTATGGAATACAGCGTTATTACAATGGTTCGTTCACATTTCATACCCTTGCATCTCTTGCTTTGCTTCTAGGTTCGTTTAAAATCCCTGGGACGGGTGTCGTGTTCGGGAAGGACGAAATGAGGTTTTTCCCGGAGGATATTCTGAAACCGACGGCACTTAAAAGAAAAGTCCCGGTAGCCGACTGGCACCTGCGTGCAAGTACTCTGTCGTCTCCCATAAAGACCGCGCTTTTTACTTGCTCGAATCCTGCAAAGCAGGGTCCGGAGACCGACAGGTTCCCCCGCGCAATGGAATCAATGGATTTCAGTGTCTGCATAGACCTCGAGATGACAGAGACGGCGGCTCTTTGCGATCTCGTTTTGCCCGCTGCCTGTTTTCTGGAAGAAGGCCCCGACTGGAGAGGGTCCTGGTGGCATACTTATCTGCTGCGTAGCGAAAAAGCCCTTGACCCACCCGGACAAGCCCTTCCAGAGCCCGTAATCATGACGGGTCTTGCCGATAAACTGGGGTTGGGGATAGACCTTGAAAACATGAGGACTAAAATGGACCGGATCCTGCTGGAATCACCCGAAACAGAAGCCTTGGGAGAGGGTGTTTTCAGGACCAAAGAATCTCATGGATGGACGAAAGATGCCGGGCCGATAAAGCTGCCGGAGGTCTTGCATCCTGAACGTAGCAGGAATGATTGGCGTGGCTTAAGGTTTATTACCGTACACACGGCAGAATATATAAACGGCCAAAACTGGGGAGTGAATGAAGATCTCCTCAATGCTGTCTTTGTTTCACCTCTCGAAGGAAACCGCCGTGGCTTACGCGAGGGCGACAGGGTGCGTGTGAGAAAGAAAGACGTGGTTATTCATGCTGTACTTAGATTCGACAAGGCCATGGATTCGGGTTACTGTGTCATGGTTCAGGGGGGCAAGGGCACAAATATGCTGACGACGGCAGGCACGAGTCCGGGTTATGGAACGCCCTTTCACGAGAGTTTCGTCGTCCTTGAAGCCGAACCGGAGAGCGATGAAAATGCATGAACTTTCAATGGTGGAATCGTTGATAGAAGAATTGTTGAAACTTCAGAAAGAGCATGGCTGGGAGCGGATCTGTGCAATTCGCCTGAGAATAGGTGCCATGAGGCAGGTGATCCCGGAGATCATGCATTTTGCCTTTGACATAACCGTTCAAGGTACCCTTTTGGAAGGCGCGAAGCTTGTTCTCGAAACTGTGCCATTGAAGAAAAAGTGCCGAACCTGTAAAAACATGTGGACAGATGGAGATGAAGCCGTCTTTTTATGCGGAAAATGCGGAAGCTCTGATGTCGAATTGGTTGAGGGCATGGAGCTGGAGATAGAATCACTGGAGGTGGAGTAAACAGATGCCAAGAAAAATAAACATAAAGCGCTCGGTTCTTGCAGCCGACGAGGAATTTGCTTCAAAAATCCGTGAAAAGTTGCACAAGGAAGGCACGTTAATGGTAAACCTGATCGGGTCTCCCGGCGCGGGAAAGACTACGCTGCTGGAAACAACACTTGGAGAAATTCCCTTTTCCTGTGCTGTTATCGAGGGTGACGTCGCCACCTCGAGAGACGCCGAGAGGATATCGAAAACAGGAACTCCCGTGGTGCAGATAAACACCCAGGGCGGATGTCACCTTGAAGCACATCTCTTGTGGAAGGCACTGGATGAAATTCCCACTTCCGGTTTGGACGTTCTTTTCGTTGAAAACGTAGGAAACCTGGTGTGTCCGGCCGAATTCGACCTTGGAGAAGATTACAAGGTAGCTGTCTGCAGCGTGCCAGAAGGCCCCGACAAACCTCTGAAATATCCGCACCTTTTTCACGAGGCCGGAGCCGTGGTGCTTACGAAAGTCGATCTGATCCCCTACATCGACTTCGACGGCGATCTGTTCTGGGGAGACGTCAAGAAGCTGAATCCCCTTGCAAGCTGCATAGAGGTCGCATCTTTAACCGGAAAGGGGATCGATGCCTGGACGGATCTTCTGGGCCGGTGGCTGATGGAGAAGCGGCAATGAAAGAAGCAGGTTCCACGTTGCTGTCCTCACTGAACCCTGAGCAATCCGAGGCTGTAAGGTATACCGACGGCCCAATGCTCGTCCTTGCCGGGGCGGGAAGCGGAAAGACCCGTGTTCTGACCTACAAATACGCTTATCTAGTTTTGGAAAAAGGTCTGAGCCCTTCCCAGATTCTGGCAGTGACCTTTACGAACAAGGCGGCACGTCAGATGCGGGATCGGGTAATGAAACTGCTTCAAACGGAGACGTACCGCATGGATGTAAGCACCTTCCATGCCTACGGCTTGAAGTTTCTTTCACGCTACGACAAGGAAGTCAAGGCTGTTTTGAAGCGTCAGGTGAAGGTCGTTTTCGACAGGGGAGACACCAAGACTGTTATCAGAAAAATTCTTAAAGAAATGAGCCTGGATCCCCAAAAAGTTGATCCAAGATGGGTGCTTGAAGAGATTTCAAGATGCAAAAGGGACGTTTCCCCTCCGACATTTGAGTTCCGGAAACTGGACGCTCCCTTGGGGCAGGTTTTCGAAAAATACGAGAAACTCCTTAAGGAGCAACACGCTGTAGATTTCGATGACCTTCTGGTTTTGCCTCTAAAAGCGCTATCCACAGATCCAGAGCTCAGAAAGAACGAACGCAGTCGCTACAAGTGGATACTTGTAGACGAATATCAGGACGTGAACAGGACCCAGTACCATTTGCTCAAAATGCTTGCTGGACCCTCCGGAAAAGTCATGGTCGTCGGCGACCCGGATCAGTCGATTTACGGTTGGAGAGGTGCCGATATGTCGATGATCATGAATTTCGAAAAAGACTACCCCAACGCAAAAGTTTTTTTGCTGGAACGAAATTACCGTTCGACGGAGACAATACTTACCGCGGCAAATGCTGTAATAAGGAACAACAGGAACAGAAGGGAAAAAACTCTTTGGACTGAAAGAGACAAGGGAAGTCCGGTGCGGGTCGTTTTGATGGGAAACGAGCACGAAGAAGCTGAATTCATAAGTCAGGAGATCCGAAACCTGAGAAATCTGGGTTACAAATATAAAGACATGGCGGTCCTTTACAGGATTAACGCCATGAGCCGATTGTATGAGGAAAGCTTCCTTCGCAGCGGGATACCCTACCGCATAGTCAGGGGCACCGCCTTTTACGAACGCCGGGAAGTCAAGGATACACTGGCTTTCATGCGTCTTGCCACCAACCCGCTCGATACCGCCTCCCTGGAAAGAGTGGGGAATATACCAACCCGTGGCCTTGGTTCGAAAAGTCTTTCAAGGCTTGCCGAATGGATACGTGATGTCGCCGGTAACGAAATAGAGGAAATATGGCGGAGACTCGAGGATTCAGGCGCCGGATTGAAGGGTAAGGCCGGCAAGGGCGCCATGGAGCTGGGAAAGCACATGAGACGCATATGGACAATGCGCGAAGATGTGCCAGGGATAGTGGAGTATATTTTGAAGGATATGGGTTATGAGGGTGAATATTTCTTTGAATCAGGTGAAAAACAGCAAGAGCGTTTGGAAAATATTCGAGAACTCCTTTCCGTGGCCGACCCGGCGGCCGGTCTTGAAACGATGTTGGCAGAGATTGCTCTCATGACCGATATGGACCTTGAAAGTTCCGAGTTTGCGGACCAGGTAAGCTTGATGAGCCTTCATGGGGGAAAGGGACTGGAGTTTCCCGTTGTTTTCATAACCGGGCTGGAGGAGTCTGTATTTCCGCATTACAAGTGTATGGATGACCCGGATCAACTGGAAGAAGAACGCCGGTTGTGCTACGTGGGCATGACGCGTGCAGAGGAAAGGTTGTACCTGACTGCAACAAGGAACAGAGTTCTTTTCGGTTCGGTTCTCAAAAGTGGTTTTTCCAGGTTTCTCTGGGAGATCCCGGAAGAATGCAAGGAGACCGAAGACAGGGGCGAGGAGGATTCCTTCGATGTTGGTCGTCGGTTTAACAGGCGATATTGGAGCTGGTAAGACGACACTTGCTGGTTTTTGGAAGCGGGCCGGAGCATATGTAATAAACGCAGACGTTGTAGTGGGCGAGATATGGGAACAAGGAAGCCTGGATGCCTCTGTAAGGAAAAGGTGGGGTGATTACGTCTTCCCGGATGGGGGAAAACCCGATCACAGCCGCATTGCGTCCATAATTTTCGAGGACGAAAAGGAATACAGGTGGCTTTGCGGCTTGATTCATCCCTTGGTCAGGAACGTAATAGAAGGGCTCATCCTGTCCCTGGATGGATGGGTTGTTGTCGAGATTCCGTTGTTATTTGAAAACGGTCTCCCGTGGTGGGTGGACGAAACGGTCTATCTAACGGCCTCGCTGGATCTCAGGATAACGAGGAACAGTTCCAGAAACTGGACGGAAAGCGAAATGAAACGAAGGGAAAAATGGTTGTTGCCGGGAGAAATGAAAAAAGAAAGAGCCGATTATGTGCTGAATAACAGCGGGGACATCGAAGACCTGGAAAAAAGAGCGACCGATCTGGCTTCTGTTTTCCGCGATATGGCTTCCTGCGTTACCGTTTCTGTAGAATTGGCGACTAAACAAGACACCCTTGATTTTGCCGAAAGGCTTGTTCGCGAAAACCTCGCGGCCTACGTGAATGTCTTCTCCCAGGAGATGGTGGCATCGAGATATTTCAGTGCGCCGAGTGGAAGGATTATCGAGGCAGAAGCCTTTACTATTGAACGATATGTTCCAAGGATAGCGGAAATTGCCGCTTCTTTGGGTAGAAAGGGTATTTTCACCAAAGCCGAAAGGATCCGCAGAACTGCAAAAAGTTTGCGCAACTGGATACGGGAGGCATGTCGGGATTGAAGGTTATAACGACCCACATAGGTGCGGATTTCGATTCCCTGGCAAGCATGATAGCCGCGGCAAAGTTATACAAAGGCGCCGTGCCCTGCTTTTCTGGAGCAGCGGGGAGGAATGTCAGGGATTTCCTTAAACGTCAAACAGGAAGGTGGGAAATCCTGACGCCAAGACAGGTGAACATGGATGAAATAACGACCCTCGTCGTGGTCGATGCCCGTTCGCCATCGAGAATCGCGGATTTTGCCGCGATTCTTGGCAGGCCCCGCCTGAGCGTGCATGTTTATGACCACCACCCCGCTGTTCAGGAGGACATCAGTGCGGATTTCGTCGTTATAGAGCCTGTAGGCGCCACAACGACGATATTGGTGGAGCGGCTGATAGAAAAAGGCATATACTTCGATCCCCAGGAAGCCACTCTTTTTGCGATGGGCGTATACGAGGATACTGGTGGTTTGACCTTCGGTTCAACAACGGAAAGGGACATACAGGTCTTCTCAAGGCTTCGTGCTCTGGGAGCGGACATGACGGCCATCCCTGCATATATAGAAATGTCTTTGGACCCGGCAGAAAGACGCATACAGGACAAGCTGGTGGAGAACGCCCGTGAGATTTATGTGCACGGTGCAAAAATCGTGCTCTCGGCAATGGTGGCGCATTCCTACGTGGAAGGTCTGTCACTTTTCGTCCATAGGTTAAGGGACTATTTCGATGCAGATGTGGCTCTGGTGGCTGTGCAAATGGAAAAGCGCACCTATGTAGTGGCACGCTCCCGGGAGGAAATCCTGGATGTCGCCAAATTTCTGGCTCCGCTCGGAGGTGGGGGACACCCTCAGGCGGCGTCCGTAACACTTGCCGGAACACCTCCATCGGAAATCCTGGCGAAACTTGAGGAAAGGCTTCTTCAAACCATCGAGCCGGCTGTCACAGTCAAAGAGGTAATGACAAGTCCTGTTTTGGCTATAGATCCAGGCTCTTCGGTTGAAGATGCATACAGGATTATGATACGTTACGGTCATGCCGCGCTACCGGTAGTAGAAGATGGGGCATTGGTTGGCATCATTACCAGAAAAGACCTGGACAAGGCTAAAATCCATGGGCTGGGTCAGGTCGCGGTTGGAGATTTCATGACCGAGGGGCCTATCACTATCCGCCCTGAGGCGTCAGTGGCGGAAGCGCACAGGATTATGGTATTGAACAATATCGGAAGGTTGCCGGTGGTTGACGAATCGACATTATCAGGCATAGTTACGAGAACAGATATCCTTAGGGCGCTTTATCCGAGGTCGCTTCCTTCCGAGACGCGTTCCATCGCTTTACGGATGCCGTGGACGGAAAATGTGTCCGAACTTCTTTCCCAGGAACTGAAACCGTGGGTACTTCAACTTTTGGTTAGGCTTGGGGAAAGGGCGGAATCCATGGGGATCCGGGCTTATGTGGTCGGTGGTTTTGTTCGAGATTTGCTATTGGGGAGGCCCAATGAAGACCTCGATATAGTGATAGAAGGAGACGCCCTGGTCTTTATCAAATCATGGGAAGCTGACGGATGTCATGTGGCCGTTCACCAGAGGTTCAAAACGGGAACCATAGTATTTCCAGGCGGCAGGAAAGTCGATGTAGCGACGGCAAGACGCGAGTTTTACGAATACCCGGTCGCGCAACCGAAGGTCTTGAGCGATTCTCTCAAGCATGATCTATACCGGCGTGATTTTTCGGTAAACGCAATGGCGGTTTCGATTAACCGTTCCCTTTGGGGTACTTTAATAGATTATTTCGGTGGCCGCAGGGATTTGCAGAAAAAGTCTCTGAGGGTCCTCCACAACCTGAGTTTCGTCGAAGACCCTACCCGGGTCATACGTGGAGTCCGACTGGAACAGCGACTAGGATTCAGGCTCGAAGAAAACACATTGCGGCTTTTAAAAAACAGCATAAGGGGAGGACTCGTCTCCCTGCTGTCCGGTGTCAGGCTCAGAAGCGAGCTCGAACTGGTTTTTACGGAGAAAGCTCCCCACGTCATCGTCAGACGTTTTCGGACCCTCGGTTTCTGGAAAGCCCTTTTTCGGGGTGTAAACCCCGGGCCTTTGTCTATAAGGACGATGCGGAGAATTACCGTCTTCCGGCGTAGGCTTGCAAGGGATTTGCCGGAAATGGGGAAATATGCCTGGCTTGCGTTTTTGTGCGCTCTGATATGTGAAGCGAACGAGGAAGACCAACTGGCGGTTTTGGACCGACTGCATCTAAACCCACGTGAGAGGAAGATCGTGGAAGAGGGAGTGACCGACCTCGGGCCTGTGGAAAACACTCTTGGAGAAAGAGGCGAAAAGACGTCATCCTACATCTTCGATTATCTCGAAGACGTACACCCCGTTACCGCGATCTACTGGGCGGCTGCAACGGAACGATGGAGAGCCAGACGCCGCATATTGCTCTACCTTACACGCTTGAGGAAGATAGAACCTATGCTTGAAGGACGCGATCTTTTGGACCTGGGCTACAAGGAAGGTCCCAGGATCGGCAAAATACTTCGGATACTCAGGATGGCCCGGCTGGACGGACTTGTCGAAACGAGGGAAGACGAAATCGAATGGGTGCTCGGCCGGTTTCAACCTGAATTCGAAAGGATGTGAAAAAATGACTCATCTACCTGCCCTCGGAGATTTACTTTTGAGCCTGCCTGCAGTACTTTGGGCCATAACGTTTCACGAGTTCTGTCACGGTTATACGGCCTACCGTTTAGGTGACCCTACGGCCGAAAGAGCCGGGCGTTTGACCCTTAACCCTTTGGCACACCTTGATCCCATAGGTGCGCTTATGTTGCTTTTCTTCCGTTTCGGTTGGGCGAAACCTGTGCCTGTAGAACCGCGATATTTCAAGAAACCGGCTAGGGACATGGCACTTGTTTCGGTGGCCGGTGCAGCAGGAAATTTTGTGAGCGCGGTTTTTTGTGGTCTTCTTATCCGGATTGTTCCCGGGCCGTTTATTGCAATACCGGCTCTCGGTAGGCTTATGGTGCTGATGATACTCATCAACCTTGGGCTTGGCGTATTCAACCTGATTCCCGTACCTCCGCTGGACGGGTCAAAACTTTTGTATCTGGTCCTGCCGCCCAAATGGCTACATGGGTACTTCTGGCTGGAACGGTACGGTTTTTTCGTTTTGATCATCCTGCTTATGACGGGTATCATACAGGCTATCATGGGACCCATTGTAATGACGCTGTTCTACCTGATTCTGTAAAGAACAAAGTTTTGCGGCACCAGGAGTGATCTTACGGTGAAAATACTGATTACCAACGACGACGGGGTTTTTGCACCAGGAATTGTAACCCTTGCCTCATGTCTCCATGAGAGGGGTTTCTGTACCTATGTGGTGGCACCTGACAGGGAAAGAAGCAGCGTTGGGCACGCAATAACCCTTACCAGACCTCTCAGGCTGTGGAAGATAACCGGTGGGCGATACCCGGAAAACCTTCCCGTTTATGCATGTGACGGGACACCGTCGGACTGCGTGGTACTTGGACTTGAAAGCGAAGAATGCAGCGGTGCTGATATAGTTGTATCAGGCATCAACAAAGGACCTAATCTTGGGGACGACCTGACATATTCCGGAACGGTTTCCGCAGCGGTGGAAGGATATTTTCTCGGAAAGCCGGCAATCGCCGTTTCGCTGAATTGCGGAAGCGACGAAGAGAGCCAACATTATGATTCGGCTGCCGAGGCGGTCGTCGCAATTCTTGGAAAGTTGGAGATTCAGAAATTTGGTGAAAAACCTTTATTGAACGTCAACGTCCCAGATTTGCCGAAGCATGAAATCAGGGGAACCAGGGTGACAAAGAAGGGGTTTCGTTATTATAAAGAAAAGGTAACCCGACTGCTAGATCCCAAGGGAAACGAGTATTACTGGGTTTCCGGAAAACCGGAGGATCGGCTTGACGAAGGGAGCGATGTCAAGGCAGTCTCAGAGGGCTATATTTCAGTGACGCCCATACACATGGACCTGACGGATTATGAAGCCATAGAGGTCCTGAGACGTGAGGGTTTCGAGGACCTGAAGATTTGAGCGAATTTTGCCGAAATTTTTGTTGACATTGATTCTGACGGCCTGTATAATGTCACCCAATATGATGGAAACACCTGCTTGGAGCGATTTCAGATGAACGGTACCCGATTGAGACGAGCGAGACGTATAAAACCTGGTTTCTCTTCTTCAGTCGCACATGAATACGCGGCGATGAGGGGGAAGAGTAGGTCGTGTGCTCGTCGACAGAGAGGGGATGCGGTTCGCTGAAAGCGTTCCTCGATGAGACCGACCGAAAAGAGCCTCCGAGCCGGCCCCGAAGAAAGGCACACTTCAGCCAAGTAGGGGCAACAACGGCAGTAAAGCCGTGAGAGGTCGGTAAAACGACAAATAGGGTGGCACCGCGGGTAAAAAGCCCGTCCCTTCCCAGGGACGGGCTTTTTTTATTGGCAATCGGGAAAAAATAAAAAATATATAAAAGGAGATGTGGACTTCATGCATAAGGGGAAAGTTATTCTTGCCTATAGCGGTGGACTGGATACTTCGGTGGCGATCAAGTGGCTTCAGGAAAAAGGTTACGAAGTTATTACGTTGACAGCGGATGTGGGCCAAAATATCGATTTGGAAGCTGCCAAGGAAAAAGCTCTGAAAATCGGCGCGTCAAAGGCGTACGTTATGGACCTCAAAAAAGAATTCGTGGAATCAATGGTATGGCCGGCGCTCAAGGCAAATGCGTTGTACGAAGGCAAATATCCTCTCAATTCGGCTCTTTCAAGGCCACTGATCGCAAAATACCTTGCGCTTATAGCGAAATTGGAGGGTGCCGTGGCTGTCGCCCACGGTTGTACGGGAAAAGGTCAGGATCAGGTGCGGATCGAAGTTTGCTCAAAAGCGCTAGATCCCGAACTGGAAGTTATAGCTCCGGTAAGGGACTGGCATTTTTCTCGGGATGCCGAAATAGAATACGCAAAAGAGCACGGTATCCCAGTGCCGGTTACGAAGGAAAGCCCTTATTCGATCGACGCGAATCTATGGGGTCGCTCAATCGAATGTGGACCGCTGGAAGACCCCTGGACCGAGCCTCCCAGCGATGCTTTCAAGATGACTGCCGATCCGTGGAATGCACCAGATAAACCCGAATATATCGAAATAGAATTCGAGAAGGGGATTCCGGTATCACTCAACGGAGAATACATGGACGGTGTCAGCCTGATTGCGAAATTGAACGAGGTTGCCGGAAAGCAAGGTGTAGGACGTATCGATATGATAGAAGACCGACTCGTTGGATTCAAAAGCAGGGAAGTCTACGAATGTCCCGCTACGGTAGTCCTTCTCCAGGCGCATCAGGCGCTGGAAACAATGACATTGTCCAAAGACATCCTGACGACTAAACCCAATTTGTCTTTGCAGTACGCCGAACTGACCTACGTAGGCTATTGGTATTCACCGCTCAGGACCGCCCTCGATGCATTTTTCGATTCCATTCAAAAACACGTGACCGGAGTTGTGAAGGTCAGGCTTTACAAGGGAAATGCCGTAGTGGTAGGACTCAAAGCGGAAAAATCCTTGTATGTGGACGACATTGCCACTTATTCAACCAACGATTCTTTCGATCATGAAGCGGCGAAAGGGTTTACCACCATCTGGGGGCTTCCTGTGCAAACCTGGAAATCCGTCCATTCGGAAAAGAGCATGGATATCAAGGAGCTTAAGGTGGTAGGAGCCGACAAGTAAAAATAATATAGGGTACCGCTCCTTTTCCTGAATCGGGGTGGTACCCTATATCTAATATCCCCTGATACGGAAATCTTCGAAAAGGTTTACCGGAAAACTCCACTGCACCGAGACGTTACGTACAACAGCATGAGGTGGACCTTTTCTCATCCAGTCTATCATGTCCATTACTGCCGTCTCTTCTCCCTGAAGTATTGCATCAACATCCCCGTCGGGGCGGTTGCGGATCCACCCTTTAAGGCCCAACGATTCAGCTTTCTGAATGGCTTGCCATCGATAGCCTACTCCCTGGACTATTCCTGATACCCTTACGTAGGCTTCTTTCAGAGGCATCATTTTACCCCCCGCCGTAATATTCCTCGCGATCTGCGGGTTTAGTGTATCATCGGGAAAAGGCCATCTGAAAGCACTTGCGCCAGCCAGGGTTTAATTAGTTGGAGGTGTTTTTGTGAACAGTAGGGCTCGTATAAAAGAATTGCTTGAAACTGATGGGAAGAAAGCATTGGTGGTACTGGATGAAAATCCATTTCATCCTTCCGGAGGAGGGCAACCTGGAGATTGTGGGCTACTATCTGGAGAAGGTTTCGAAGCCGAGGTGAAAGACTGTTTTATTCGTTACGAAGTACCTGTGCTGCAGCTAAAATTAAAAAAGGGTCAGGTTGTAAAAGGCATGGCCGTCGAAGCGGTGGTCGATGTCGAAAGAAACAAGGTCCTTTCGCGCATGCATACAGGAGAACACATCCTCAGCAGAGTCTTGGAAAACAGGTATGAAGGACTAGCTGTATACAAAGTAGCCATAAGCGAGGAAGAGAGCTCTATTTCCTTGTCCTATAGCGGCGAGATAAACTGGGAAATCCTTTTTGAGGCGGAAGAGATAGCACAGGAAATAATCTTGAAAGACATGCCCGTTAAGGTACAGGTTATGAGCCGGGAAAAGGCGATTGAAATCCCGGATCTCAAGATAAACTGGGAGCGTGTTAAGGATTCCGGGATTAGGGTGGTTTCAATTCCCGGATTCGACACCATAGCCTGCTCCGGAACTCATACCGCTTCCACCGGGCAAGTAGGAGGTGTCCTGGTGACCGGGTTCAGAGGATCTGCACCAGAATGGGTCGTTGATTTTACCATTCACCGGGAAAGATACCTAACGGCATATAGCCGGGTAATGCGTCCACTTTTACGGAACATCGGCTGTCCCCTTGAAAAGCTTCCGAGTGTTTACGAAACATTGCAGAATGAACGCAGAGAGTTGTTCAAAAGTCTTGACAAGCTGAAGAACATGGTAATGTTACCGTGGGAAAGGACCGAGTGGGGTGGAATTTCAATTTTGTCGGTTGTGGTCGAAAACCTGCCGGTGGACTTGATAACTCCTTCGGTGCGAAAGAAGATGGAAACACGGTCAGCATCGATCATTTTTGCCCTTTCCGTAGAAGGGCAGGGCAAGGCCTCATTCGTTCTGGCCAGGGAAGCGAACCTTGAAGTTGACCTTCGAACTTTCATAAAGAATAACCCCCAACTTGGGATCCACGGCGGAGGAGGACCGCAATGGGTGCAGGGGATGACATCCGAGACATCCACGAAAGCATGGTTGAAGGCCCTGGAAACATTGACAAATAGTAATCATTAATATATATTACTTATACAAAAAGGAGACTTCCGCGGGAGTCGCGCGTTCTGACAAATTCTTACTCAGAAAGGCGTGACAGAAATGAAAGATACCAATATCTGTGTAGTGTTAAGGAAAAGCTATTCTGAGGGACAAAAACAGAGAAATAAGGCAAGGATCACAAAGCCTTTCGGACATCTTTTCGATGGCAATTTGAGCGCCTTTTTCCCTGCTTTGCGTAAAAGAGTCTGTCTCAGGGATCTGGTTGATTGATGGAAGAAAGAAAAAAGGCATAGAATCAAAAAAACGGCGGCTTGAAACAATTTACTTGCGTCGCAATGATGTTTCAAGTCGCCGGGTGGTTTCAGGTGGTAAGGTTTCAGGGATGGAGGAGTCGACGGAATGCTTGTTCTTTTCTTTTTCTCATTAAGCGCCGCGGCTATAACTTTCGGCATCGCTTATTCCTACGGTGTACGCTTGCCTGTGTTGTTTCTGACGAGAGCGTTCAAAAGCGACACCTGGATCAGCGATAACGAGCTGCATGCAGAAGTTGATGAGGAAGAAGTACCACCTGCAGCGAGAAAAATAATCTGGTACCCCCTTCGAACAATACTCTTTCTTGCGGAGACTTATATACAAGCCGGATGGGGCGCATACTGCGTCCTGAGGGCTTATGAGGCCATATCGAAAGCAGGTTTGCAATCAGGTTGGGGATATCACACTGCCGCATTTCTTTTATGTGTAGGTGCTTTGGGTTACCTCGCGCGGAAAGAGCCACGCAAGGATTTGCTTTCTATCGTGCAGTCCTGCATAGGTATGGGAAGTTACTTGGTTTTTTGTATTACACCAGGAGCCCTTGCGACGTATTACCCCTGGCTTCTCGGTTTTTTCAAATAACTACGAGTGCCGCATCCATTTGATCGCAGATGCCTTGAAATGCAAGAAAACAGCCGTTCCCGGTCTGAGTCTCAGGTTTTCGGCCGAACATCCGGTAACGACGGATGTAAAGAGCCTGTCCGCTACTTTCACCTTGACAAGGACCTGGCCTGTACCGTTTTCCAGCGACATTTCGGTTATCGTACCGCGCAAGGAATTCAGCGCCGAATCGATCGCGGGTTTTTCGAGACCGATAATCACGTCTTCAGGGTCCAGTATCGCTACAGAATCGTGAGAGAAATTCCCCGCACCTATTACGAACTGACCATCAGACAATTTTAGTGCAGACAGGCCTTTGCCATAGGGACGCCAATCGCCGGCCAGGATGTTTTCCGGTACTTCTTTTATCAGCTTGCCACGGAAAAGCGATAAGATCCTTTCCGCAACACCATATATCCAGGCCAGATCATGAGTGACTATCACCAATGTGGAACCCCACATATCGCGTGCCTTCAAAACCGCGTTCTGAATTATGCGTCCGCTGGCCGTGTCTACGCTTGCCGTGGGTTCGTCGAGCAAAATGACTTTTGGTCTTAGAACCAGTCGGGAAGCCAGGGCTACCCGCTGAGCCTCGCCTCCGGAAAGTTGGTACCATTTCCTGCCGGAAAAATTTCCCGGATCCAGCCCAACCATCTTCAGGGCTTCATGTACTTTTTCGGTTAGTTTGTCGACTTGACCCCGCATCCTGAGCCCATAAGCTATATTCTCGAATACGGTGCGTTTAAGGAGAAAAGGATTCTGAAGAAGCATGGTCACGTGTTTCCTGTGTTTGTTTTCTTCAAAAACAGCCGGTTCTCCCCGGAAGTAGATGTCCCCCTCCGTGGGTTTCTCAAGCAAAGCCAAGATTCTCAAAAGAGTGCTTTTACCGCTGCCGTTCGGGCCGATAAGCCCGATAATCTCGCCTTCTTGTATCTCCAGGTCATCGATGTCCAGGACTGTTCTTTCGTCATAAACTTTTTTCAGGTTTTCAAGTTTATAGATGGGGGTCATTTCACGCTCTCCTCCGCAGTACCGACACAGCTGTGTTTACCGCGAAAGCCAATGTAAGCAAAACCAATCCGAGGGCTATACCCATGGAAAATTGGCCTTTTCCGGTCTCGAGTGCAATCGCTGTTGTTATCGTCCTGGTATGCCATTTTATATTGCCACCTAACATCATGGACACTCCTACCTCGGAAATTACACGGCCGTAGGCTGTTACAGCGGACACCATGACGGAATAACGACCCTCCCAAAGTGAGGAGAGCGCTACCTGCCGCTTTGTGGCTCCGAGGGTCTTGAGTGTGAGTCTTAGTTTGGGGTCGAGTTCCTCTACCGCGCTTGCGGTCAAAGAGACTACTATAGGCAGGGCCAGAATGAATTGTCCTATTGCGATGCCAGGGATGGTAAAAAGGAGTCCTATTTCCCCGAGTGGTCCCCTCCTCGTGATGAAAGCATAAACGAGAAGACCAACTACAACGGTAGGTAAAGCGAGGAGGGTATCCACCACAGTCCTCAAGGCTCTCTTTCCCGGGAAATGTCCGTACCCGAGAAGAAACCCCAGAGGTATGCCGACCAGAAGACATATGGCTATAGAGAGCGTAGAAACCTTTAGTGTAGTTGCCACCGCAGAGTAAGTTTCTTCATGTCCGGATAAAAGCAGTTGAAACGCTCCGATAACACCTTCCAGGATATAGTCCATATTTTCACTTCCCGCCGAAAATTACGGCGCCGGAAGAGAAAACCGGCGCCGTAACCGCCTCATAGACTAATTATGGTTAATTTTAAAATATATTTTCTCTCCGCAATTGAAAGGATGTTCTATTTGGCGTTTGGAACGAATAGCTGTTTGCCGAGCAGCCGAAAATCGGCAATCTTTTTCTGGGCTTCTTCGGAAGTCATCCACTCGATGAACTTCATGGCGAGATCGTATTTGACGTTATTGCAACGCTTTGGGTTGATGGCGATCACGCTGTACTGGTTGAAGAGCGATTCATCGCCTTCCACCAGGATGACGAGCGGAGGATTACCGTCATGATTTGCTTCGTACTTGATGAAGGTCCCCCTGTCAGTGAGTGTATATGCATCACGTTCCGCCGCGATATTTATCGTATTGAGCATACCCTGTCCTGTCTGGATATACCAGGACTCTTTGTCCGGTTCATTGATCCCGGCGATTTTCCAAAGTCCGAGCTCCTTTGCGTGCGTTCCGGAATTGTCGCCCCGGCTGGCAAAGAGCGCTTTCTTTGAATGGATCGTTTTCAGGGCCTCGACTACGGTCATATCCTTGACGTCAGCAGGATCGGAAGGTGGTCCGATAATAACGAAATCGTTATACATTACTTCTTTCCTGTTGACACCGTATCCTTCTGACACGAAGGCTTTTTCGAGGTCGGGGGCATGGACCAGCAAAACGTCTACGTCGCAGTTTTTCCCGAGTTCCAATGCTTTCCCTGTTCCCACCGATGTCCAACGAAGCTCGATTCCAGTGGCTTCCTGGAAAGCTGGGGCCAACTCGTCGAGAAGTCCAGTGTTGTCTGTGCTGGTAGTGGTTGCCATCATAAGTACCGGTGTATCGGCCCAAGCGACAAAAGATATTGAGAAAACAAGAACGACAGCCGCCAGAATGGCAAAATTTTTTTTCATCCTTCATACCTCCCCAGTAGTGTTTTTTGCAAGCTAAAAAACCTCCCCACAAAAAAAACCGCCAGGAAGGCGGCCTTTTCACAGATTAGGCTCGATCCCTCCTTTCCAATTACGGGAGGCACTCCTGTTTCCAGGAGTACCCTGCGGCCTGGCTCCATTGACATTGCGCCTACAGGAGCAAAGGCTCGGAGGTCAAGAAGAAAATAACACATCTTGATCCGTTCGGCAAGGCAGAAGCTGCGAAGTATCGTAAAATATAGGGTGTTACTGCAGCCTTGGCATAAAGTGCATAAAAAATGAAAGGAGCTTTCCAAAAGTACTGACCAGGTTTTATATAAGAAGGAGCGTGGTTTTTATGGAGAAAAAAAAGTCAACCGCAGAAAAAGTCGGAATAGCTGGGTGCGGTATTACTAGACCGGAAGTCCCGCCGATATATGCTACCTCGGTGTTTTCCTTTGAAACCCTCGAGGATGTAGATGCCGTTTACGAGGGAGATAAACCTGGTTATGTCTATTCTCGTACGTCAAACCCCACTGTCCGTCTCCTTGAGGAGGAGCTCGCCCTTCTTGAAAGAGCAGAGCGTGTTCTTGCGTTTTCGTCAGGGATGGCGGCCATCACCACGACTATATGTTCGCTTGTTAAACCGGGCGACCATGTTTTGGCGTCCAAAGTACTTTACGGAGAAACCCACAAATTGTTTGGGGAATTACTACCTTCCTGGGGGGTTAAAGTCGATTTTGTGGAGTTGCTGGAAACGGATGATATCGAATCCTACTTTCGTGAAAACACAAGGATACTTTATGTCGAAACCATATCGAACCCACTGATGGAAGTGTCTGATATCCCCAGACTTTGCGAGGAGGCGAAAAAATACAATTGCCGGGTTGTAGTGGACAATACCTTCGCCACCCCGGCCTTTTGCCGTCCAATCGAGGAAGGGGCACATATTGTTCTTGAAAGCCTTACAAAGTACCTTAACGGACACAGCGACGTGACAGGTGGGATGGCCGGAGGTTCTGCCGCGGATATAGAGACGGTCGGAAAATTTCGTACATTGATGGGCGGATGCATGAGCCCCTTCGATGCCTGGCTAACTTTAAGAGGACTCAAGACCTTCCCACTCAGGATGGAAAAGCATGCCGAAAATGCTCTTCACCTGGCTCGTAAGCTCGAAAGGCACCCGGCGGTGCAGAAAGTATTTTATCCAGGTCTGGAAAGGAATGCATCATACGGGATCGCACGGAAATTGCTCCGAAACGGCTTCGGCGGTATGCTGAGTTTCGAGGTTGCAGGAGGAGAAGAAGGTGTTTCTCGACTTGTGCGAAACCTGGAAAATGTGGAGCTTTTACCAAGCCTCGCGGCTGTCAAAACCACGCTTTCCCATCCCGCTAAAACCTCACACAGGTCAGTCCCGGCAGATACCAGGATAAGTTCGGGGATTACCGGCGGCCTCGTCAGACTATCCGCCGGAATTGAAACACCGGAGACGGTGTGGCAGGATCTGGAAAAAGCCCTTGATGAACTTGTTGAGGCCTGATTGGCGTAAAGACCGGTCAGGAATGGAGAATGAAAGGAGTGGCCCAGAGTGAGAAACAAAAAAGAGGTAATTGTTACTTTCCATCCCGAACAGGGATGGAAAGAACCTGTGTACGAAGTCTTGAATGACGTGGCTGAAATAATTTTCCTGGAAGATCTCGAAACCAGAGAAAGAAAAGCCCGACTTAAGGAAGTGGACGCCCTTTTGTCGTTCATGGTTCACAACGAGCTGGAAAAGGAAGAATTCCGACTGCTTAGGGATGGGACAATGATACAGACCCTTCTGGCTGGTGTAGATGCCGTCCCTTATGACGTGTTGCCTCAATCAGTGATGATTTGCGCCAACGCTGGAGCCTGGTCGGAACCGATGGCTGAACACATCATAGGTATGATGCTCGCCTTGGGCAAGAATTTACTAAAACGCCACAACGAGCTGAAAAGGGGAGAGTTCAGCCGAGAGGGTTACAGCACATGGTTCCATGGGAAAACGGCCGGGATAATTGGTTTCGGGGGGATAGGAAAGGCCACCGCTGGCTTGATGAAAGCCTTCGGGATGAGAATTATGGCTATCAACACCAGCGGTAAGACAGACGAAGCCGTGGATTTTATAGGGACCATGAAAGATCTCGGCAGGTTGCTCGCAGAATCCGATGTTGTAGTCATTGCCGTTCCATTGACGAGATACACTAAAGGTCTCATAGGCAAAGCCGAGCTCGAAAAAATGAAACCCAACGCCATACTTATCAACCCGGCCAGGGGACCTGTAATCCAGGAAGAAGCTCTTTACGAACACATGCTGAAAAACCCCGATTTCAAGGTGGGTATAGATGCCTGGTGGGTAGAGCCGCATGTGCATGGGGAGTTCAAGCTGAACTATCCTTTTTTCGAACTGGAGAATATCCTTGGTTCTCCTCACAACTCCAACATGGTTCCGGAAATTTACCCTATCGCTGTACGGCGTGCCGCAGAAAACGTACGCAGATTTCTTGAAGGTGAAAAGCCGAAAGGCATAGTGGATCCTGCGGATTATGAATTTCTGTGACATCCTGGTGGTAAAGCGGCTGCAGATATCCCGGCGACGTAGCCTGTGGTCCAGCATGCCTGCAGGTTGTAACCTCCGGTGGGAGCGTCCAGGTCGAGTATTTCTCCCGCGAAGTACAGGTTTTCCGTCAATTTCGACGCCATGGTTCGCGGGTCTACCTCATCAAGAGATATCCCACCGGAAGTTATCAAAGACCACTTGAAACCCAAAAGAGAAAGAGGCTTCAGGGTAACGGCCTTAAGCAGCCTTGATAGCTCGAGCCTCTTTTCTTTTGTCAATGTTGCCGTTTTCTGCTCGAGGGACAGTGAGCAGAGTCTTGCAAAAGGAGGGATGAGCTTTTTGGGCATAAGCGTTTCAAGGACCGCGGAAATTGGTTTGGAACCGGCTACATTCAATTCCCTGAGAATTCTGCGGTCGAGGCTTTTAAAATCCAGTGCGGGTTTAAGGTCCAGTTTCAACTCCGTTTTTTGCTGTTGATTCAGAGCGTAACCGATATTACGCGACAAATCCATACCAATGGGTCCGCTAATGCCGAAAGGGGTGAAATCAAGCTCGCCGAAGCGTGATTCTGTTTCCTTGCCGTCTACAAGAAGCGTAAGACGCACATTTTTCAGCGATAAACCCGAAACCTCGCGAACCCAACCTTCTGCAAGCCGTACCGGCGACAAAGCCGGTAACGTTGGATTTATCGTGTGTCCGAGGGTTTTCGCCCAACGGTAACCATCACCTGTCGAACCGGTCCGTGGGTATGAAAGGCCTCCGGTGGCGATGATAAAACGGGAAGCCTCGATTACGCTCTTGTCTTTTAGGAGGACGCGATTAACCATGCGAGGGGATGTCTCCAATGCGTGGACAGGGCAATTCATACGAAAGACGCCACCCTTACGGGAAAATTCTTCAAGGAGCCGGTCACGCACATCTTTCGCGGACCCTGATTCCGGAAATACGCGGTTTCCTCGTTCCACTTTCAGTGGTATCCCCAGGTTTTCGAAGAACCTGAAAGTTTCCGCTATCCCGAAACGTGAGAGTCCAGAATGCAGGAATCTGCCGTTTTTGCCAAAGGCTTCTGTAATTTCCTTTGCGGAAGATGCCGCGTGGGTGAGGTTGCAACGACCTTTTCCCGTCAGAAGCAGTTTTTTACCGGCTTCAGGGTTTTTCTCAAGCAGGATAACCCTTGATCCCGCCGACGCCGCTATTATACCCGCCAAAAGACCTGCCGGCCCGGCGCCGATTATGCACAAATCAAAAGAGTGCATTTTCAATCCACCTCCGGCCAGGCATTGGAGGCGTCAGCGATGGCGTAAAGACTTTCGACCATATCGGCCAGTGCCGGATCCGTTTTACGGGGCAAGTCCGTTCTCTCAAAGGTTCTTTCCCGGGTAATCCCGTTTTCCTTCCAGGAAGCGCCTTTGGAGATACAATTTTGCGAAAATCCCTGGAGATGGTCGAGCGCCTTTGCAAAGCGGGCTTCCGGCGTAATTGCCGCTTCGAATTCTTTCCAGAGGCCTTGAAGCCATCTTGCAAGATCTTCCGGCAAACGGGAAAAAAGTTTGCCTGCCGCTTCTTCTTCGCGGGCGTTTTGATTTTTTTTGCCTTTTGTGTCATAGGCGTAGGTGTCGCCTGCATAGATCTCTACCAGGTCATGAACCAGGATAAGGCACAAAACGTGCTGCAAGTCGACAGGAAAATCGATTTCGCGGTGAAGGAGCATAGCCCAAAGGGCTGTATGCCACATATGTTCGGCATCCGTTTCGTGTCGGCCTGTTTCTCCGACGTAACCGGCACGTTCCACAGTTTTTGCTTTATCCACAAAAAGGAGAAAATCCAGGATTCGTTCTTTTCTTTCGTGGTCCATTTCCCATGCTCCTTTGGCTTGTTTTGCTTTGATTCCCGACATTAAGTTAGCGCAGATTGCAACTTTTGCAACTCATGGTATACGATTAAGGACAGTCCTGTCACTGAAATGCAAATTCCCATAAAGGAGACTGACCCATGAACGATCTGAGCAGTTTTGCCGATTTTATCGAAAGAAGGAAAGATTTCCCGTCGCTGGAGAGGACTCACAACGGTTATCCCCTGGCTTACCTTGACGGTCCCGGTGGAACGCAGGTGCCACGGCAGGTCATCGACGCGGTTTCCTGGTATTACAAGACATGCAATTCCAACACCCACGGTTTTTTTATCACTACTAACGAATCCGATGCAATGATAGAAGAAACACGCTATAAGCTCGCCGCCTTTCTAGGTGCTGGATCCGGGAAAAATATCTCTTTCGGCCATAACATGACCACACTGAACTATATGCTCAGCCGCGCCCTGGGCAAGCATTTCCAACCAGGAGACGAAATTCTCATTACCCAGCTTGATCACGAAGCCAACAGGGGCCCGTGGATAGCTCTCAGGGAAGAGGGCATTGTAGTTCGAGAGGTGCGCATAAAGGATGACGCCACGCTCGATTACGAAGACCTGGAATCGAAGCTCAATGATAACACGCGCCTTGTTGCTATGGGGTTTTCCGCCAATACCACCGGGACCGTCAACAATGTGCGTAAGGTTCGGCAGATGAGCTACCAGGTTGGTGCGTGGCTTTTGGTGGATGCCGTCCACTATGCTCCGCATTTTCCCATAGATGTCAGCAGTCTTGGTGTGGATTTCCTTCTGTGTTCGGCCTACAAGTTTTATGGGACCCATTTGGGCATCCTTTACAGCAGGGAAGGCCTGCTCGATTCCATACCCGCTTACCGGCTCCGTACGCAGGAACAGCGTGCCCCCTACTGTATAGAGACTGGCACGCTGAACCACGCGGCCATCTCCGGTGCGGGTGCTGCAGTGGAATATATAGCGACATTCGGCGAAGGGGAAAACCTCAGGAAAAAAATCGTTCAAGCCATGGAGCGTCTTGCCCGATACGAACACATTCTGGCGAAAAGAATTTTTGAAGACCTGCAAGAGATTCCGGGCGTAACTGTTATAGGCCCTTCCTTTGCAATGAATGAGAGAGCACCGACGATATCTTTCACCATAGCGGACAAAGATCCGGTCGAAGTATGCAAAAGACTCAACGAAAAGGGAATCTGTGCCTGGGACGGACATTTTTACGGAATCAGGCCTATCGAAGTTCTCGGTTTGCTTGAAAGAGGCGGAGTGACGCGCGTAGGTATTTCCTTGTACAACACGGAAGAAGAAGTGGTTCGCCTCCTTGATGCGGTTCGGGAAATAGCTCAATAGAGGCCAAAAGAGAAACCAGGATGAAAGTGCTTATTATAGGTTTCGGCAACCTGGGTCAAAAGATCGCATCCATCCTTTCTCGGGAGCGAGAATGTTTCCCCGCTCTAGGTGATCTGGAAGTAATCCCAGCAGGAATTATTACCCGAAGCCGGGGGGCCCTGATAGACCCGCAAGGCGTCGATTTGGCCGCAAGTCTTTCGATGATGGAGCGTTATGGTAAATTCGATGCAGGGTCTACCTTCTATTCAGAAACGGGAGCTCTCGAAGCGGCTCAAAGTTTTGAATACGACGTCCTTGTAGAAATGTCTACGCTTTCCATCGAAAACCATGGGGAACCTGCCGTCTCTCACATCCGTGCCGCGCTGGAAAGAGGAAAGCATGTTGTTTCGGCAAACAAGGGCCCTGTGGCTTTCAGGTATTCGGAGCTTGCAGAACTTGCCCGCGAAAAAGGATGCAGGTTCCTTTTCGAAACGGTCGTCATGGACGGAGCTCCGGTGTTCAACCTCGCACGATGTACCCTGAAAGGTTGCACAGTAAAGGGAATCGAGGGAATTCTCAATTCGACTACCAATTTCGTATTGACTAAAATAGAACAAGGCTTTCCCATGGAAGAAGCCGTTAAAGAGGCGCAGAGGCTAGGTATAGCGGAGGCTGAACCTTCTCTTGATCTCGAGGGCTGGGATGCCGCCGCAAAGACGGCGGTGCTGGCGAACGTTCTTATGAATGCAAATATTACTCCATATCAGGTCAACCGCTCGGGAATAACAGGAATCACTGAAGAGGAAATCACCTCGGCCCGCAGAAGGGGGCGATATTTAAAGCTGGTTTGCAGGGCAAAAACCGAAAACGGAAACATAAAGGCGTCTGTTGGGGTGGAGGAGCTCCCTGAAAACCATCATTTTTCAGCCGTATCAGGCTCGGGTTCAATACTCAGGATAGAAACGGACCTGATGAGCCCCATAATGGTGACACAGGAAGCCCCTGACCTTTACGATACTGCCTACGGTGTCATTGACGACCTTCTCACTCTGCAGAGGTCAATGTCATGAAAAGACCTTGTAGTTTAAACTTATAGCTGGTTTTTATGACGGGCCAGGTGGCTGTAGTACTATTTAACGTGTACAAAATATGAAGCTTGCCTGAAATACTAACCTGTGGTAAAAGAAGGGACGTTTTGAAAAAAAGATGCGAGGAGTGGTTATTTTGAATAAAAGCAAAACCTGCAAAAACCTGGAGACTGCCTTTGCGGGAGAATCCCAGGCAAACCGAAAATACGCCGCTTTTGCTCGGAAGGCCGAAGAGGAAGGATACACCCAGGTGGCGAAACTTTTCCGTGTTACGGCGGAGGCCGAGACAATCCATGCCAATGCCCACCTCAGGGCCATGGGCAAGATAGGGACCACGGCGGAGAATCTGAAGGCTGCAATAGAAGGCGAGACTTATGAATTCACCGAAATGTATCCCGAGTTTATTGAAGTAGCAGAAAAGGAAGAAGACAAGGCAGCCTTGAAAGCCTTCAAATACGCAATTGAAGCGGAGAAGGTCCACGCCGAATTGTACAAGAAAGCTCTCGATCAGCTTGGAAGCAACGAGGCTGTTAACCTTTACTTGTGTACTGTTTGCGGGTATATTGCCGAAAGCTCGGCACCGGAAACCTGTCCACTTTGCGGAGCGAAGAAACAAGCTTTTAAAAAAGCTGAATAGCGAAAACGCCAAAATATTATGGAGGTGATTTCCTGTGAATGAGGAGAGGAAAGTAACGTTAAACGGTATGCCGATGACCCTGGTGGGGGAAAAAGTAGAAACAGGCCAGAAAGCTCCCGACTTCAAGGTTGTTGACCAGGACCTCAAGGAATACACCCTGAAGGATTTTTCCGGGAAGATCAAAGTCATCTCGGTAACTCCTTCGCTTGATACGCCGGTTTGCGATATGCAGGCTCATCGCTTCAACGAAGAGGCTGTGAATTTGCCGGATGAAGTGGTTATTCTAAATATCAGCATGGACCTTCCTTTCGCAATCAAGCGTTTTTGCATGGCCGAAGACATTTACAACATAAAAACCCTTTCCGACCATAGAGAGGCCTCTTTCGGAAAGAACTGGGGTGTCCTCGTCAAGGAACTCAGGTTTCTTGCCAGAGCTGTTTTCGTGGTGGACAAGGATGACGTGATCAGATACATGGAAATCGTACCGGAGATCAGCAATCATCCTGATTATTTCAAGGCACTTGAAGCTTTGAAAGGGCTTATAGAAAAATAATCGTCAAAACCTGGTTTCTTTTTAAAAAGCCTCTCCTGTATAAATTTCGGGAGAGGCTTTTTGTTTGGCGTGCGCTCCGGAGTTCTGTATACTTGGGAAACGTGGCTGATTGTTTTTATGAAGGAAAAAGGACCATTCAGGTTGAAAGAGGTGGTTGAGTTGCCTGAAGAGGACGAAAAGGGAAAAAAAGAAAAACAACGCTCGCCTCTCACGACGCTGCTTTTTATTTGTGTCACTTTGGCAATTGTGATGAAATTTCTTTATGGGCTGGAACCGGTCAGACAGTTTTTCGCTGGCCCTGCCAAATTCATTTTTGTTCCGATCCTTCTTTTTTTGGGTTACCTGGGTACAAAGCGCTCCTGATGATTTATAGCTCTCAAAAAGGTTTGTATGTTGAATTTACGTTCGGGCAGTCCCATTATCCCATTCGTCTCCCTGTCGTGCGTCGAGTTGGATAAGTTTTTCGTCGATAGCCTTGAGAACGGATGTCTTGTCCCTAACCCACGCTGGCGCGACAAGCCTTGGCGGTGAAGCGTCAGCCGTCAGTCTTTGTATCACCACAGCGGGACCTGTCATTTGGAGGGCTTCAACAACGGTAGCTACGTATTCTTCCATGGACAGGGGTGAAAATGCTCCACTTCGATACAGCTGTTCCAGGGGTGTCCCGCTCAAAACATGCAGTGGATGGAATTTTACGCCGTCAATGCCGTGTTCAGATAGCCATTTTGACGAAAGGCCCAACTGACGGCGTTTCTCGCCAGGTATGCCTGCGATCAGATGGGCACATAGCGAAATGCCCTTGCGTTTTCGGATCCTTTGAAGGGAATCTTCGACTTCGCTCAGGCCATGCCCCCTGTTCAGCCATTTCAGGCCGGAAGGGTCCGTTGTCTGAACTCCGAGTTCCAGCCAGGTTTCAAGATCTCTGGCGGCAAGGTCTTCCAGATATTCGAGGATTTCGTCGGGGACCTGGTCGGGACGGGCCCCGATTGCAATTCCTGCAGCTGTTCCATGATTATTGGAAAATTCCAGGGCACGTTCTATTATCTTCACTAGTTCGCGTGTTTCAATGTTTGTAGTGGAGTAGCTTTGAAAGTACAGTATCGCGCTGTCTGTTTTGTATTTTTTTTTGAGGCGCTCGTAACCCCGCTGGATTTGTTTTTCGAGTCCTACGCCTGCGAGATGGGCTCCGTTTCCACTCCCCAGGCTGTCGCAAAAAATACAGCCTCCACTTGTCAGACTTTCTCTATGTGGACAGCCGGCCCCTATGTCAATCGTGATTTTCTGTACCCTTTTTCCCCAGCGTTCCCTTAAGACCGAAGACCACTTCAGGTAACGATACGAATTTTTCTGTGTTATCAATATCACTCCTTCGCGAAAGCTTCTTCCGGAGCTAACGGCATTCCTGATATGGAAGTCCTCGATGCCCTGACTTTTTGCCCTCCCTTTAACCCGGCATCGCAAAGACGTTCATGGAGAAGCATGTCTTGCAGGGCAATAATTCTAGCCGCCATAAGAGCGGCGTTTTTTGCTCCCTCGATTCCCATTGCCGCCACTGGTACCCCCGGGGGCATCTGGGCGATGGAAAGTAGAGCGTCAATTCCACCCAACGTTCCCGCGTTCACAGGAACTCCTATGACGGGAAGACTCGTGTGCGCGGCTATAACGCCTGGCAGCGCCGCCGAAAGACCTGCGATCGCTATAATGACCTTTATACCGCGGTCTCTGGCGTTTTCCGCATAAGATTTGGCATCGCCTGGGGTTCTGTGAGCGGAGGCAATGGTAACTTCCGCTTCTATATCAAGCTCCTGCAAAGTTTCGAAGACCTTTTTGGCAACATCCAGATCCGATTTGGATCCCATTACTATACCTACCTTGTGTTCTTTATCCATTGTTTTCACTCTCCCTGTTTCTGCGCGAAAGAAGCGATGTCCCTGCGGTAGTGAGCGCCCTCGAAGGAAATATGGCCGACGGCGTCATAGGCGCGTTTTCTCGCCTGTGCGATCGTAGAGCCTGTTCCTACTACGGTGAGCACTCTTCCGCCGTCGGTGACAAGGCGTACTCCTGATTTTTTTGTACCAGCGTGGAATATATGCGTTTGTTCGTGGTCTTTTAAGTCTTCGATTCCAAAAATCTCTATCCCGTGCTTGTAATTTCCCGGATAGCCGCCCGAAGCCATTACGACTCCGACGGCGTAGTCTCCGGTTGGTTCCCAAAAAATGTTTTCAATATCTTTATGGCAGGCTGCAAGAGCGGCCTCAAGGAAATCTCCTGGAAAAACGGGGAGAACTACCTGAGTTTCGGGGTCTCCCATACGCACGTTATACTCGAGAACACGGCAGTTTCCGTCTTCGTCTGTCATGAGCCCACAGTAAAGAACTCCCTGGAAGGGGATACCGTCGGACGCTAGACCCCGTATCGAAGGTGTGACGATCTTTTCCTCAACCTGGGCAAGGAAATCTTCTCTCACCCATGGGACAGGGCAGAAAGCACCCATGCCTCCCGTATTAGGGCCCTTGTCGCCGTCTAAGGCACGCTTGTGGTCTTGACTGGGCGGAAGAAGCTTCCACGACCTGCCATCGGTTATTACCAACACGGTAAGTTCTCTCCCGCGCAAGTGATCCTCAATGACTATCTTTTTACCGGCTTCTCCGAGGAGGTTTTCTTCCAGGAGTTTTTTGCAAGCGGATAGGGCTTCTTCTTTCGTTTCTGCTACGAAGACACCTTTGCCCGCGGCGAGACCGTCGGCTTTTACCACGAATGGCGCATCGCGTTTTTTAAGGGCAACTTTTGCATCTTCGAGGTTGTAGCAAATATCGAAATCAGCCGTTGGAATCCCGTGGCGTGCCATGAATTGCTTCGCGAAAGCCTTGCTCCCTTCAAGAAGGGCTCCCTTGGATGGGGGACCGAAAGTCAAAATGCCCTTTTCTGTGAGCAAATCGGCCACTCCGGCAACAAGGGGAGCCTCTGGTCCTACGACGACCAAGTCGGGCCCGAGGTATTCGCATAAATTGCAAACATCCTGAATGTCTTCATGGTTGCCCTTGTGTGTTTCTGCTATTTCCCCGATTCCACCGTTTCCAGGCATGCAGTGAAGGTCGTCCAGGAGGGACGACTTGTTTATCGCCCAAGCGAGAGCATGTTCTCGTGCTCCTTTACCCAACAGCAATACACGCATCCGATTGTCCTCCTTAAAGAAGAATCTCTGTCTCAATGTCGGAACGTCCGAGCACCTGAAAGGAACATACTTATTCCAAGACGTTCGGCTGCCTCAATTACTTCCTTGTCCCTTACAGATCCTCCCGGCTGGATTATGGCGGCGATACCGGCCCGTGATGCCTCTTCCAGTGAATCAGCGAAAGGAAAGAAAGCGTCCGACGCCATGACTGCTCCTCGAGCCTTGTCTTTCGCCTGATCCAGTGCCCAACGAACGGCGCCCACTCTGCTTGTAAAACCTGATCCGATGCCTGTTGTGGCCTTCCTTGAAGCCACAACAATGGCGTTGCTTTTGCAAAGCGCGGCCGCCTTCCAGGCGAAAAGAAGATCATCCCAAAGGTCCTTTCTCTCTTTTCCCACCCATTTGCCCTTTTGGGGGTTCGGTAAAGGTGGCAGTGAATCTTCCTGCATGAGCAGACCGCTCCACGTACCGGTGATCTGAATGGGCGAAACCCTTCCACCGTTCCAGGCCAAGACTCTCAGATTTGGTCGCTCCTTCTGAAGGTATTCGACGACATCTTCCGGAAACCCGGGAGCTACGAGTACTTCCGCGAAATTTTCCGTAAAAGCCCTGACCGTTTCCATCGTGACGGTCCTGGTAAATCCGACAATGCCACCGTAGGAAGATAACGGGTCACAGGCGAAAGCTTTACTGTAGGCGTCGAGGGGGCTTTCTCCGACCGAGAGCCCGCAGGGTGTCGTATGTTTTATGATCACACAAGCACAGTCAGACTGAAAAAGGGAGCAAGATCTAAGGGCGCAGTCCACGTCAAGGATATTGTTGTAGGAAAGCGGCTTTCCAGAAAGCTGTCGCCAGGGTATTTCAGCCAGAGGCGGAAGGTAAAGTGCCGCCTGCTGGTGCGGGTTTTCACCATAACGGAGGGAAAGGACTTTTTTCGATGCAATCGGGATACGATTTGAAAGTGAGTCGGGGCTGAATCCCGTTTCCCTGGCCAGGCCGCGAAACACTGCGGCGTCATACCAGCAGGTGGTCGAAAATGCCTTGAGTGCGAGGTTTTCTCTGGTTACAAGCGTTACGTCACCTTCTGAGCGGATTTCTTCGATAACGTTATTGTAATCGGAAGGATCCACCACACAAACGACGTCGCGGAAATTTTTTGCCGCCGCCCTTATCAGGGTAACACCGCCGATATCGATGTTTTCCAAAAGGGAATCCAGATCTGCTCCGCTGGATGCGGTTTCCTCGAAAGGGTAAAGATTGCAGACCACTATGTCCATAAGTGGAATTTGGAAGGATTCGACGTCATAAAGGTCTTCCTGAACCTGTTTTCGGGCGAGGATTCCTCCGACTATAAGTGGGTGAATCGTCTTGACCCTCCCACCTAAAAGGTGGGGGTAGCCCGTAAGGTCCGAGACCTCGGTGACTTCCATGCCTTCCTGGCGCAGGAACTTCGCCGTTCCTGAACTCGAAACTATTTCGTAATCCATTTCGGCCAAAGCCCTTGCGAACGGGGCTAGTCCGGTTTTGTCATAGGTCGAAATAAGTGCTCTTTTTTTCGTCATACAGGTTTCCTCCCTTCCGTTACGGACAGGTTCCTATTTACCAGATCCCTCAAAACTCTGGAATAGATACGGTGTTCCACATCGTGTATTTTGCGTTCGAGGCTTTCAAGGGTTTCAGACCCTGACACACGCACGGGTTCCTGGGCCAATATCGGCCCGTGGTCTACCTTTTCATCCACCAGATGCACGGTGACACCGGTTATCTTGACTCCAGCGTTCCACGCTCTTTCGATGGCTTTCGTTCCAGGTAAAGCAGGGAGGAGGGAGGGGTGAATATTGACGATTTTCCCTGACAGCTTCTGAACGAGGCCCGGCGAAAGGATTCTCATAAAACCGGCCAGCACGAGCCAGTCCACTTGTTCCTTGAGGATTTTATCGATAAGAACCTTTTCCGCACTTTCTTGGCCTTCCTTGAGGTAGGGCAGCACCATGGTGGATATTCCCAAAGACCGCGCCTTCTCCAGTCCCGCAGCGTCCGACTTGTCGGATGCGACGAAGGTGACTTCCGCATTTATGAAACCCCGGATGCAGTTTTTCGCTATTTCTTCCATGTTGCTGCCTGTACCGGAGACGAGGATTGCCAGCTTTTTTTTCATCCCGTTATTTCTCCGATTATTTCAGGTTTTTCGCCCATCTTTTCCAAAAGCGGGCAAAGTTTTTGGGCCCGTTCTTCCGGCAGGATGAATACGAATCCTATTCCCAGGTTAAATACTTTGCGCATTTCTTCTTCGGGAACGCCATGCTCCGCTATGTAGTTGAAAACCGGCGGGCGCGTCCATGAATTGTAGTAAAGATGTAAGGAAAGACCCGGGGGCAGGACACGGGAGATATTTTCCTCGAGACCTCCTCCGGTAATATGGGCCATTGCAGAAACAGGTATCTTTGCACAGGCTTCCAGAGCCTGTCTGACGTAAAGACGGGTGGGCCTGAGCAGGGCGGCGGAAAGTGGTTCGCCTAGTTTACTGACGACCCGGGTCAGGGCTTTCCTACCGTCCTTTCCGATGAGCACCTTCCTTACAAGGCTGAACCCGTTGCTGTGTATGCCGGAACTTGGAAGGCCAACGATCTTGTCACCCGGCTGTGTATTTTCTCCTGTTACAAGCTTTGTTTCATCTACGATGCCCACCGAAAAGCCCGCTATGTCTATCCCTTCAGGTTCGTAGACACCAGGCATTTCCGCTGTTTCCCCGCCGAGGAGAAAGCATCCGGCCTCTTCGCAGGCTTTTACGATACCTTCAAGAATCGGCTCGAGGCGTTTGGTATCAAGCAAACCGCACGCGATGTAATCAAGGAAAAAAAGCGGTTTCGCGCCGCATGTGACCAGGTCGTTGACGTTCATGGCGACCAGGTCCTGCCCAATGCTCCCATAGTAGTCTGCGAGTCGGGCTACTTCAATCTTGGTACCTACCCCATCTGTACAGGCTGCGAGGAGCTTCCCATCTCCAATGCGATACAGCCCGGCGAAACCTCCTATGCCGCTTATCACATTGGGGTCGTTAAGCCGCGAAACATGACGACGGACAGTTTCCACCCAGTTTGTTGCGCCTTCCAGGTCGACGCCAGCCTTTTTATAGGTCCATTTCATAATCGTCGCCTCCTTGAAGGTACTCCCCGGTAAAGCAGGCCGTGCACAGGTCGGGAGCGGGGAGACCGATGGCTTCCGTCATGTCTTCCACACTTATGTAGGCAAGCGAGTCGGCGCCTATTTCCCGGCACAACGCTTCCGTGTCCATTCTTGCGGCTGCAAGTTCCTCGCATGTCGGCGTGTCTATGCCGTAGTAACAGGGGAACCTGACGGGAGGCGAGGCTATCCGGACGTGTACTTCGCTGGCTCCACTATCTCTTATCATCGAAATGACCCTTTGCACGGTTGTGCCCCTGACAATGGAATCGTCCACTACGACGACTCTTTTCCCGTCGATCATCTTGCCTATCGGATTGAGCTTGATCCTGACGCCCAGGTCTCTTACGCGTTGCGTTGGTTCTATGAATGTTCTTCCGACATACCTGTTTCTGACTATGGCTTTTTCATAAGGGAGGCCTGATTCACTAGCGTAGCCGATGGCCGAAATTGTTCCGCTGTCCGGCATGCCCGTAGCCATATCGGCTTTCCCACAAGGGCAGTTTTTAGCGAGATTACAACCCAGGGCCTTTCTGACGCTGTAAACTGAACGACCATCGATGAGGCTGTCCGGGCGAGCGAAATAGACGTATTCGAAAGCGCAAAGGTGTTTCCTGCGAGGAGTGACGGGTATTTTCAGGCTTTTCATTCCTTTTTCGTCTATCACCAGTATCTCGCCCGGTTTTACGTCCCTGATTATTTCAGCTCCGACGATATCCAGTGCGCAGCTTTCGGAGGCGACATAAGTGACTTCCCCCCGTCGACCGATTATCAGCGGTCGGAACCCCCATGGGTCTCTGGCGGCTATCAACCTGTTTCCCAGAAGAACCGCCAGGCTGTAAGCGCCGCGCAACAGCCTCAGCGACCCCACGAGGGCGTCAAGGGGAGGTTTGTGGGACTGGTGGGCCATAAGGTGAAGTATGGTTTCCGTATCGCCGGTAGATTGAAAGATAGCCCCGCGGTTTTCTAGAAAATTTCGTATCGCCGTTGCGTTTGTGATATTGCCGTTATGAGCTATTGCAACGGACCCTCTTGCGTAATTGGCAATGATAGGTTGGGCATTGGAAAAATCACTTCCTCCAGCAGTGGAGTAACGAACATGGCCGATGGCGACATGTGCAGTATTCGAGGAAAGAGCCTTCTGGTCCAGCGCGGTGTGGACCAGGCCGCTCCCCCTCATGGCATGTACGTTTTTATCGCCGAGAATGTCTGTCCAGGCAATGCCCGCCGTTTCCTGTCCACGATGCTGAAGCGCGTAAAGACCAAGATATACATCCTCGAGGACAGAGTTTCCGTCTTTCGAAAAGGCGCCGAATACACCGCACATCTAAATCATCCTTTCCAGGCGACCGAAAGGTCGTCTATGTCGAGGTCGAGAAATCCGTCGATCCTGAGACGTTCGCCTGAAACGCTTCCAATAAACGTACATCCGAAAGAATCCCAAAGGCTACGGAATTCCTTTTCTTTCCCGCCGGGGACTGCATAAAGGGCCCTGGGGCCGCCTTCACTAAAAAAAACCTCGAAGGCTTCCATAAAACACTTCGGATCGACTTCAGCTCCGATTTTCGACAAGACGCACTCTTTCGCAAGTGCCACTGTCAGGCCTCCACCTGCTAAAACCCTGCCCGAGGACGCAAGAGACCGGTGTGCCGTCTCAAGTGCTTTTTGACGGAAAATCCTTTCCTTCGCAGCGTCGAAAAGAAAGGGTCTTCCCGAAGATAGCCCGCAAAGCAATCTTTTCGACAAACTGCTGGCAAGGGAACCCTTGATGGGGCCCACGAGAAAGAGCTTGTCGTCTTCGTCCCACGAACCGCAGGAAAGGTACTCCTCACGGCGGCGGAGCAATCCCACCAGACCGACCAGCGGCGATGGGAGAATTTTTGCGGCCGGAGATTCGTTGTAGAGGCTGACATTGCCGGAGACAACCGGACAGTTCATTTCCGAGGCTGCGGTAGCGAGCCCTTTTACTGACTCCTCCAGGGCCCAGAAATTTCCCGGGTCTTCGGGTGAAGGGTAGTTAAGGCAATCCGTCATCCCCAGAACCTGTGCGCCGCATACGTAAAGAGGTCTTGCAGCTTTCATGAAAGTTTCCGCACCTCCGGCAAAGGGGTCAAGACCGCAGGACCATGGATCGCTTTCCATCGTAAAGGCTAAAAGACGCTCCGAGCCCTTGACACGCAAGACCGAAACGGGACCGCTAGGCGGGACAACGGTATTTATTTGGACCATGTGATCATATTGCTCGTATATCCAGGCACTTTCTTTAAGGTTCGGCGAGGAGAGCAGATCCAGAACGTGATTCCCCCATTCGTCGGGATACTCCGGTTCTACGGTGTCTGTGAGATCTTTTGTCCGTGATTCGGAAAGAGGTTTGGAGGGCCAGTGGATTTCCGGACATCCACCTCCCACGATTTCCGCCGGCAGGTCGACTACGGTCTTGCCTTTTTCCATAATCCGGAAACGTCCATCGTCGGTTATTTCACCGATCGCAGCGCACTCCAGCTGCCATTTCCCGGCGCACTCCGCGACGGTATCGAAATCACGAGGTTCTATAACGAGCAACATCCTTTCCTGCGATTCGGAGAGGGCTATTTCCCAGGCATTCATGCCCGTTTCCCTGAGTGGCACTTTTTCGGCGTGAATCAATACGCCCCTACCGCTTTTTGCGGCTATTTCACTTGCCGAAGAGGTTATGCCGGCGGCTCCCATGTCCTGCATGCTGACGATCAGGCCTTTGCTCAGGAGCTCGTGGCAACATTCTATAAGAAGCTTTTCTACGAAGGGGTCGCCGATTTGAACTTGTGGACGACTTCCTTTCGTGTCTTCTTCCAGCCGGGCGGAGGCGAAAGCCGCGCCTGCTATGCCGTCCCTGCCTGTGCGCGAACCGAGAAGAACCGTGATTTGACCAGGTTTTGCCGTGTTGGACCTGACGATGCCGTCATGCCTCACAAGCCCGGCGCAAAAGGCGTTTACAAGAGGATTTCCATCGTAACATCCGTCGAAAACCGTTTTCCCACCGACAGTGGGGACTCCCACGGCGTTTCCATATCCACCTATGCCTGAAATGACTCCCTGCATAAGACCCGCGGTTTTTTCCTTGGATGGGTCACCGAAAAACAAACCGTCCATACATGCGACCGGCCAGGCGCCCATGGCAAGAATATCCCGTATGATCCCGCCGACGCCTGTAGCAGCTCCCTGATAGGGGGAAACGGCTGAAGGGTGATTGTGACTTTCCACCTTGAAGGCCACGGCCAGTCCTTCGCCTATGTCTACGATCCCGGCATTTTCACCTGGTCCCTGCAGGACTTGCTTTCCTTCGGAGGAGAATTGCCTCAAAAGTCGCCTTGTCGATTTGTAGCTGCAGTGTTCGGACCACATTACGCCGAGGATTCTCAATTCCGCTTCGTTGGGTTCTCTGCCCAGTTGTTTTTTGATTGTTTCATATTCTTCTTTTCGCAGGCCAAAATTTTTGTAGTCCATTTCTAACGGCCTCCCTTTTCAAGCCATATACGCAGGGAATTCCATATCAAGGCGCCGTCATCGGAACCGAGGATTTTTTCCGAGGCCCTTTCCGGATGGGGCATGAGACCCATCACATTGCCCCTTTCGTTTACTATGCCTGCGATGTTATCTAGTGAACCGTTTGGGTTATGACTGTCGTCAAGCTCACCATCGGGTCCGCAATACCGGAAGACCACCCTCTTCTCTTTTTTCAAACGGCTTATCTCTTCCTCGGGAAGAAAATAAAGTCCCTCGTGATGGGCTATTGGCATTTCAAGCACCTGGTTTTCGCGGCAGCCGAGAGTAAAGGGCGTATCTGTACGTTCGACCCTTACCGTGCAGCTGCGGCAAATGAAAGTCAGGCTTTGGTTTGCGAGTATAGCGCCCGGCAACAGACGCGACTCCGTGAGGACCTGGAAACCGTTGCATATTCCCAGTACGAGGCCGCCCCTTTCGGCGAAATGGCGGACGGCTTTCATCACCGGTGTTCTCGCCGCCATGGCTCCACACCTTAGATAGTCGCCGTAAGAAAACCCACCCGGCAACACTATGAGATCGATATTTTTCGGCAAGTCCGAGGATTCATACCACAGGGTTTCCGTATCTGCGGAGATGGTTGTTCTAAGCGCGTGAATCACATCCCTGTCGCAATTGCTTCCGGGAAAGACTACGACTGCGGCCCGCATGGTCAGTCAACTACCTTTATGTCGAACTCCTCGATTAATTCGTTTACGAGCAGTTCGACGCACATTTCCTTAGTGCGTGCCCTGGCGACTTCCTTGTTTTCCGCGTTTATCCTGAGTTGTATGTATTTCCCTACCCTCACATCTTCAAGGTCTTCAAAGCCCAAACGCCGCAAAGACTGTTTGACCGCCTTTCCCTGGGTATCCAGGACGCCATTTTTCAGGTAGACAAGAACTTCCACCGTATAACTCATTACTTTCTCTCCCCTGCGCAAATGCGCCGTTTGATTTCTTCATAGGCCTCAAGAACGTTGCCCAGATCTTTCCTGAAACGATCCTTGTCAAGGCTGTTACGGCTTGAAGTGTCCCAGAAGCGGCATGTATCCGGAGAAATCTCATCGGCTACAACCATTTCCCCTTCTTCGGTACGGCCGAACTCGAGTTTGAAATCAACAAGCACGACGTTTCTTTCCTCAAAGAATGCACGTAGCAGGTCGTTGACCTTCAGGGCCAAGGTCTTCATTTCTTTGATTTCTTCCCTGGTGGCCCAACCAAAAATCACTGCCTGGCCTTCGGTTACTATGGGATCACCAAGGTCGTCATTCTTCAGGTAGAATTCCACGAGGCCGGGATCAAGTCTTTTGCCTTCCGGCACTCCAAGCCTCTTGCAAATTGAGCCTGTCGTTATATTGCGTACTACTACTTCAAGGGGAATAATTTTTGTTTTTTTGACGAGCTGGTGGTTTTTATCTATTATTTGTATGTAATGTGTCCTGATACCATTTTTCTCGAGGTAATCGAAAAGGAGGGCACTGATTTGGTTGTTTAGCGTTCCTTTCCCTTCCATGCTTGCCTTTTTCTGTGCATTATAAGCGGTGAGGCTGTCCTTGTACTCTACGATCAGCGTATTCGGTTCTTCTCCCGGGAAAAGCCTTTTCGCCTTGCCTTCGTAGAGAGGTTGACGATCTTCCATACTTTATCACCAAACTTTCTTTAGGTTGTAATTGGTACCTGACATTATTTAGCGAATAAGCAAAAATGTCAACGATTATAGGTGCAGGGTTCAGTGGTTATGGGACGCCTGAATGTGCGTGCAGAAACGAAAGGAGGAGAGCAGCATGAAGAAAGTGTCACCCGGGCGATTTATTGCGGTACTTGCGGTGGTGGTGTTGCTGGTGGGAACGCTTGCCGGGGCCGGTTTTGCCGAGGAGAAGGTGATTAAAATAGGTACACTTTTCCCGCTCACCGGACCTGTCGCCACGGCGGGCCAAAGATGCAGGGCTGCTGTAGAGACAGCTGTCGAAGTGATCAACAATTCCTACCCGAACATGAATATTCCTCTCGCTGCACAGGAAGGGATCCTCGGCGGTCACAAGATCGTACTGGTGCATGCCGACCATCAGGGCAAGCCCGACATAGGAAAGGCCGAAGCAGAGCGCTTGTTCAACCAGGAAAAAGTATACGCAATCATTGGATCTTACAACAGCGCTGTGACGAAACCGGCCAGCTTTGTTGCGGAAATGCAGAAGAAGATTTTCATGTGTGGCTGTTCCAGTTCGGCGGCGTTGACGGAACGTGGGTTTAAATATTTCTTCAGGATGGCTCCCACTGACAAGACGGAGTCTCATGAGTTTGTCGAGTTCATGAAATGGATGAACGAAACACGAGGCACGGATTTTAAAACCGTAGGGATCATTTATGAAAACACGGAGTTCGGCAAGCATGCTGCCGATGAAGGCAAGGCTGCGGCGAAAGACGCCGGGTTCGAGGTTGTGGCCGATGTGCCTTTCAGCCCCGGTGCAACGAGCATGAACAGCGAAGTTCAGACCTTGAAGGCCGCTAACCCCGACGTGGTGTTCGGTGCTTGCCTTGGAGGCGACTATACGCTATGGGTGCGGACCATGAAGGAGCTCAACTGGCTTCCGAAGGCGGCCTTGAACTACTGTACCGGTTATCAGGACCCGATGATCACCAGGCAGCTTGGTGACGACGCCAATTACTTCTCGGGCGGCATGGGATATGCACCGCAGTTTGCTCATTTGATGCCTGATGTTGCGCCTGTGGAGGCTATATACAAGGAGAAGACAACCCCGAGCGTTCCTTTTGACAGTGACAGCATTCAGGAAGCCGTGGCCATGTTCATTCTGGCTCAGGCCATAGAAAAAGCAGGAACCCTTGATTACGATACTGTGGCGAAAACTCTACATGAAAATGTTTGGGATTCTCCGCTTTCACTTGGCGGAAAGGTCGAGTTCGCACCCGGCGGACAGAATATAAGGGCGCAAAGTTTCCTGACACAGCTCCAGGGTGGAGAATATACGATAATCTATCCCGAAGAATACATGCAGGCCGAACCAATCGTGCCCATGGTACCCTGGGACAAAAGGTAGTAGCAGAATGTAACGCTAAAAACTGCGGAATGTCTGAGGGATTTTCTTGAATACCGCAGGCAGCAGGATTTATCTGCTGCCTGCCTGTTGTCGAAGCGGTTTAATTTGCTGTGCAGGGAGGTTTGCCCATGATTGCCTTTTTGCAGGTCCTGGTAAACGGCATTTTGAATGGCCTGGTTTACGCGCTGGTCGCCACAGGGTTGAGCCTTATATGGGGAGTCATGGATGTGATCAACTTCGCCCATGGTGATTATCTCATGGTCGCAATGTACACCAGTTTCTGGATTGGCGCACTTTTGGGGGTAGATCCCGTCCTTTCCTGGATCGTTTCCGGTGCCTTCCTTTTTTTCATAGGAGCACTGACATATAAACTGATCATTCGCTATACCGTAGGACGATCGGCAATTTCGGCCCTTCTTGCGACTTTCGGCCTTTCCATGTTTCTTAAGAATGTATGCCTGTATCTGTTTTCTCCTAATTTCCGACTTTTATCAAAAACCGTTCTTGGCGGTAAGACCATTGAAACCGGAGGAGTCATTTTCCCGGTGCCACAACTTGTTACGGCGTTGGGTGCGCTCGTCGTCATTGTACTCGTATATTACATGGTTAAAAAGACCAGACTCGGATGGGCGATCCAGGCGACAGCCATGGACAAGGAAGCGGCGGAACTTATGGGTATCGACACGGAGCGTATTTATTTGCTTGTTTTCGGACTGGGAGGGGCTTGCGTAGGGATAGCAGGAGGACTTCTTCCGTCTTATCTGGCGGTTCACCCGGAAGTTGGGCTTCTTTTCGGTCTACTGGCCTTTGTGATAGTCGCCATGGGTGGGTTCGGCAGTATCCCGGGCGCACTATTCGCGGCGCTTTTGGTCGGTCTTGTCGAGTCTTTAAGCGGCTTTTTTATAGCGCCTGTTTTTAAATATGTCGCTGTTTTCGCACTTTATCTTCTTGTTGTTATGGTAAGGCCCAAGGGCCTTTTCGGGTGGTGACCGCCTGATGAAAAGGAAGATCGAACGCAAGGACTGGTTGCTTTTTGTTCTGATAATCCTGTTCGCCCTGTTGCCGGCGATACCGGGGATTCGTGAAAATTCACTTACAATGCACGTGATACTTATGATTTTTCTCATGGCCAGCATGTCCCAGTCGTGGAATATTGTGGGTGGTTATTGCGGCCAGGTGTCTTTCGGGCATTCCGTTTTTTTTGGAATAGGAGCGTATGGTGCGGCTATGGCTGTCGTCAAGTACGGAATGACGCCATGGCCCGGCGCTCTTGTAGGGGCATTCCTGGCGGCCGGTATTGCCGTTCTGATCAGTTGGCCCGTGTTCCGCCTGTCTGGGCATTACTTTGCGATAGCGACTTTCGCCATTGTCGAAATTTTCAACAGACTCTTTATGGTCTGGTATTGGGTAGGAGGCGCCATAGGTCTGGACTATTCGATCTCCGAGCAAGGCATCGTGAACTTTGTATGGTACCAGTCGAAGGTGGGATATTATTACGGTGCCTTGTTCCTTTTTGGTTTAGTGTTCGGAGTGGTGCGCTGGATGGAACGTCACAGAATAGGTTATTATCTCCGGGCTGTTCGTGAAGGACAGGAAACTGCCGAAGCTCTCGGGGTAGACAGCACGAAGGCCAAACTTTCCGCAATGGCTGTTTCGGCTTTTCTGGCGGCGCTGTGCGGGGCCTTTTTTGCCCAATATAATTACCGCGTGGACCCGCCGATGGTCATGTCGCTTGACATGTCCATGAAGTTTGTTCTTGTAACCATACTGGGTGGAACAGGTACCCTCTTTGGCCCTCTTGTAGGGGCTGCAGTTCTTGTCCCGCTGCAGGAATATAGCCGGGCCTTTCTGGGCGGCCTTGGCGGGGGCGTCGACCTGATCATCTTTGGGCTGCTTATTATCCTTGTCGTAGTCAAACAGCCCAAGGGAGTAGTGGGCATTTTCAGTTATCTCAGACGTCGCATGGTCGAGCGCGAGTCGGTGGGAAAGGAGAACGATTGACATGGCCATGCTGGAGATACATGACCTAACGATGAAATTCGGCTCCCTAGTCGCCAATGATTCAGTCAGCTTCTCCGTGGAAAAGGGCCAAATCGTGGGGTTGATAGGGCCCAACGGTGCCGGGAAGACTACGCTTTTCAATTGCGTTTCCGGTTTTTTCCCTCCCACCGAAGGAAAGATATTTTTCAACGGCGAAGACGTCACCGGTCTTCCCGCTCATGTCATTGCCAGAAAAGGAGCCGTCAGAACATTCCAGGTTGTGCATCCCTTGAGCGAAATGCCCGTGCTTGATAATGTTCTTGTCGGCGCGTTTTTGAGAGAAAAAGACATAAACAAGGCTCATGAACTGGCGTGGGAATGCCTGAGGGATTGCAGGCTGGAAGACCTGGCGCACCGTCTTGCGGGAGATTTGACTATCGGGCAAAAAAAGAGACTTGAAGTTGCTCGCTCCCTTGCTACCAGTCCGTTACTTTTAATGCTCGACGAGGCCATGGCCGGATTGACAACGACAGAAGTAAAGGAATCGGTCGAACTGGTAAGCAGATTGAAAGACCGGGGTTTGACCCTTCTCATTGTCGAACACATCATGGAAGCTATCATGCCGATAGCCGACAAGGTCGTAGTTCTCGAAGGTGGCATAAAGATCGCCGAAGGCCCTCCTCGGGATATAATTAACGATGAAAGAGTCATAAAGGCGTATTTTGGTGAAAAATACAGCCGAAGGCTTAAGGAATCGGGGCAGGCGAAACGTTATGAATGATGTTCTTCTGAAAGTCGAAAACGTACATTGCGGATATGGCGGCATACCTGTAATCCATGGCGTCTCCCTGGAAGTAAAAGAGGGTGAAATTGTGGCCATAGTCGGTGCCAATGGAGCTGGGAAAACCACGACGATGCGTACTATTGCTGGTCTTATGCATCCCTGGAAAGGCAAAATCAGTTTTAACGGTGAGGATATTACTCATTCCCCGGCCCATAATACGCTGCGAAAAGGCATAAGCTACGTCCCGGAAGGACGTCGTCTTTTCGGCAAGCTGACTGTCAGGGAAAACCTGGAACTGGGGGCTTTTACAAGCAACGACAGGTCATTTATAAAAGAGCGAATGGAAGAGGTTTTCAACCTTTTCCCTATTCTCGCCAAACGCGAAAAACAGCTGGCTGAAACCATGAGCGGTGGTGAGCAGCAAATGCTTGCCATCGCGCGGGGGCTCATGATAAAACCTAGTCTTCTGATGATCGATGAACTTTCCCTGGGCCTCATGCCCGCCCTGGTCGAAAAGGTTATGGAAAATATAGTGGAGATCAACAAATCCGGAACGACGATACTGCTGGTGGAACAGATGGTGCAGGAGGCGCTCGAGATCGCTCACAGAGGGTATGTAATCCAGACGGGGAGGATTGTACTTTCCGGAACGGCTAAAGAGCTTTTGGATTCAGAGGAGGTCAGAAAGGCTTATCTGGGCATGTAGGCTCCCGGGCACTTCCGCTGGTTTTTTTGCTTGCCAGGCCTGACTAATTTCCTGGGTCTTGTATGTTTCTGGCTTTATCCGAGGAAGATCTTGCAAAGGAGATTCCGTTGTCGAACCGCCTTCGCAGGATGTTATATCACCTCGATTTTTGGATTATGCCTTTGGCTTGTAATTCGAGGTTTGTGTGAAAGATATATTGGAATATAGTACGTATCCAGGGCAGAAAGGGTAGTCTGAGGGGTAAATATGATCCTTCCGGAAACGTCCAATCGCTTCGGGTGGTTTTTACCTGTAACTGCCGTTATTTTGGCCGGTGGCGCTGGGAAACGAATTGGCAAAAAAAAGCTGTACCTGTCAGTCGGCGGTAAAAGCTTGATTGACGAGACGCTCGTTAGGGTTTCCGCGGTCTTTCCGGAAGTGTTGCTTTCCTGTTCTCCAGACGATTTCGAAATTATCAAAAAAAGGGGAATACCTTCACGCTACTTTGAACTGATTCATGAAATCCTTCCGGACTCAATAAATTGCGCAGGGCCGCTCGAAGGGCTTTTGCAAGGCCTGAAAAGAGCATCTCACGACTGGATATTTCTGGCCGGGAGTGACATGCCCAGTCTGATGGAAAACGTCATAAGACACATCTGGGCATTACGGGAACCTGCTTCAGACGTTGTGGTTCCCGTGCTGGACGGATACATGGAACCGCTGCACGCCTTTTATTCCAGGACGTGCCTCAGCCCGGTTGAACATGCGATCGAGAGCGGGCAAAGAAAGGTCACGTCTATTTTCAAGGACCTTCATGTCACTTTGGTGGAAGAGGATCTGTTGCATCACATACCTGGATACCGCGAGTCCTTCCGAAATATCAACACCTTTGACCAGCTTCTCGCCTGGTGGCGGGAAAACCGGGCCTTACGTGGCCTGTGAATTTCCAAACCGGCTCCATAGCTTTTCAAACTCAATGACAATAGGGTCGGGTGCCGCTAAAATATGGGACGTTCTTTTTTAGGAGTGATGTCATGGAAAGCAGATTGTCCCGCATCCGTAATTTTTGCATCATCGCACACATCGACCACGGTAAATCTACTTTGGCCGATCGGCTGTTGGAAAAGACAATGACCGTTGAGGCAAGAAGCATGCGCGAGCAAGTTCTGGACTCCCTTGACCTGGAAAGGGAAAGAGGGATAACCATAAAACTTGTACCTGTTCAGATGAAATATAAGGCCGACGACGGACAGGAATACATTCTGAATCTGATAGATACGCCGGGTCACGTGGATTTCAGCTACGAAGTTTCTCGCTCGCTTGCTGCCTGCGAAGGAGCGCTGCTTGTTGTCGACGCTTCGCAGGGAGTGGAAGCCCAGACTGTGGCCAATGCCTACCTTGCCGTCGAACAGGGACTCGAGATCGTGCCGGTAATAAACAAGATAGACTTGCCGTCTGCACAACCCGAGGTCGTTAAAAATGAAATAGAAGAACTCATTGGCGTAGACGCATCTGAAGCCTGCCTCGTCAGTGCCAAGGATGGAACAGGTATCGATGGTGTAATCCAGGCAATTATCGACAAGGTTCCACCTCCAAAAGGGAATTACGATGCTCCACTGCAGGCTTTGGTTTTTGATTCCATCTACAACAATTACAGAGGTGTCATTTGTTCCATCAGGGTTGCCAATGGCTCGATAAAGCCGGGCGACACCATAGCTTTCATGGCTACCTCGAGGACTTACCAGGTCGAAGAAGTAGGCCTTTTCAGGCCGGACATGCGTCCGGCGGAAGAACTCGGACCAGGAGACGTAGGATATATGGTAGCCAACATAAAATCGGTATCGGAAGCGAGGGTTGGTGACACTGTCACTTCGGCCGGCAACCCGGCTCGGAAACCTCTCCCCGGATACAGGAAAATCAAGCCCGTGGTGTTTTGTGGTTTTTACCCCGTTGAAAGGGAAGATTACGGCCAACTCCGCGAAGCCCTTGAAAAGTTGCAGTTGAATGACTCGGCAATCTACTTTGAACCGGAAACATCCACAGCTCTTGGCTTTGGTTTTCGCTGCGGTTTTCTGGGGCTCCTGCACATGGATATCGCCAGGGAGCGGTTAAACAGGGAATTCGACATAAACCTGGTCGCTACCGCGCCAAACGTCGTATACAGGATCAAATGCTCTGACGGGTCGATCATAGAGGCCCAAAAGCCGTCGGATTTTCCCGGATCCGGTGAAATAGAGGAAATCAGCGAACCTTTCATTCGTGTCACCATATTTGTGCCCGGCGATTACGTGGGGAAAGTTATGCAGGTATGTCAAGACCGTCGGGGTATTTTTTCAAATATGGATTACATAACTCCCGACAGGGTAAGGGTTGTTTACGATCTTCCCCTCGCTGAATTCATCATTGATTTTCACGACAAGATAAAATCCGTTACCAGGGGTTTTGCTTCCATAGACTATGAACATATAGGCTACAGGGTATCGGATCTTGTAAAAGTGGACGTGCTGATAGCAGGAGATCCTGTAGACGCCTTTTCTTTTATCTGCCACAGGGATGAAGCGTACCACAGGGGGCAGTCGGCGGTCAGGAAACTCAAGGAGCTTATTCCGAGGCAGCTTTTTGAAGTCCCGATACAGGCTGCTATCGGGAAACGTGTAATCGTAAGACAAAACGTCAAACCGCTTCGAAAGGACGTACTTTCAAAGTGTTACGGTGGAGACATCACCAGGAAGCGAAAACTCCTGGAGAAACAGAAAGAAGGCAAGAAGAAAATGAAACAGATCGGGAAAGTCTCGATCCCGCAAGAGGCTTTTCTTTCCTTCCTTCAATCCGAAGAGGAGGGACAGAACTGAGGAATTTCGACAAAGGTCTTTCCCTTTATGTACATATCCCTTTCTGCAGGCGGAAATGTCCATATTGTTCTTTTTACAGCCTTGAAGCAGAGGATTCCTGCATTGAAGCATACCTGGACGCTTTGGCAGCGGAAGCTTCCGCCTGGACCTTTAAATCTAGTTCGAGAGAACCTGTGAGAAGCCTTTACATCGGTGGCGGGACTCCAACGGTTCTTTCCCCTTCACAGTGGGAAAAGCTTGCTAAACTCCTTGCGGCGTATTTCGACCTTTCAAAACTTGAGGAAATGACGGTAGAAGCAAATCCGGAGTCGCTCACGCAGGAACACCTTTCATTCTGGAAAGAATCAGGCGTAACTAGAGTCAGTCTTGGCATACAAAGCCTCCGGGACCACGAACTCTTGCGACTTGGACGCTTGCACAACGCTAAAATGGCTCTTTGCGCCCTAGACGCTTGTCTTGAGGCCGGGTTTCTTACGAGTTGTGACCTTATTTTCGGAATACCCGGACAGGGTCTCCGCGATTGGCATGAAACATTGCGGAACCTGGCCAAAAGGAAAGTCCCGCACGTCTCGGCCTATCAGCTTTCGATAGAACCTGGTTCAGCGTGGGCCGGTGTTCCAGTGTCGGACCCGTCGGATGGTTATCCCTTTTACCGCTGGACCCAGTTTTACTTGGGACAAAAGGGGTACCTGCAATACGAGATTTCAAGTTTCTGTATCGATTCAAAGTGGTGTTTTCATAACCTGGGTTATTGGTACGGAAGGGATTGTTTAGGTTTGGGGCCATCAGCCTGGGGTCTTTTGGGTGGGCGAAGGTACAAAAATGTTCGAGACCTTGATACTTACTGTCGCCGGCTTGAGGCCGGGAAAAGCGTCAAGGAATGGACCGAAAGGCTTTCCGGTGATGCTGCCGCTTCTGAGTCCGCCATTTTGGCTCTCAGGACATCCTGGGGGTTAAATTTAAAAATTTATGAAGAAAAATTCGGTACGGAGAGAGCATCCCTGTTGCGCGAGCAGTTGAATGCCCTCCCAAATCATTATTTATTGCGGAAAAAAGACGGAGTCGCGTTATCTCCCCGTGGAATGCGGGTGGGAAACGCCATTTGGGAACGTCTTCTTCGCGGTTTTTAAGATGGCTTCATGGGACTGTCAGTGTATTGTCCGCGTCAAGAAGGGATTCGGTTATTTCGAACATGTTCGAGATTGAACCTGCTGCAATGCGGTCTGTTATCCCGTAATGGTTCGTACAGGTTCCACAGACAAGTACGCGCCAACCTTTGGTTTCCAGGGCACGCAAGCTTTCTGATGCAGAGTTTTCCGGCAAGGCGAGCAGTACCCCACCGTTCATCAGGGCAATGGTACCGCAATTGACGTCAGAGGAGGCCAAAGTACTTAAAAAGCCTTTCATGAGGACTTCCCCAAGCTCTTCATCGCTGCTTCCAAGGACATTCGAGGTAACTAGCACGTTTATTTTTTTCGAGCCTGAATTTGGCTGGAGATTTATGTAATCCACATTTACAGTCTCTTTGGTGGTTTCTGAGGGTTGTGAACAAACAAGTATAAATGTGCCCTGCGTTTCTTCTGTAATGGAAACGTTGCAACTCTGGCTTTCAAGGAACCTTCGGACGTTTTCGACAGAAACCCTGGAGTCCAGTAGAATCCTGAAATTACCATCTGTTTTCTCAAGAGCTTTTTTAGCCATCATGACGGGTTTTGGGCAAGGTTTGCCTCGCGCATCTATGTCCTGCATCATGTCTGTCCCCTTTTTGAATCAGATCGAAGTCAATGATAACATTTTGGGACGGACCAAACCATAAACCTCCCTGCATTTGGCGGATGTTGGTTGTAAACTTGAACAATTACCAGTATTTTCGGGAGGCCTTCAAATGAATCAGATCCAGAGAGAAAGTCTGAGGCAATTGCCAGCCATGGATGAACTTCTTTCTTTACAAGGTATTTCCTGTTACGAAACCAGGCTGGGACGAAAATCGGTGAAATCCGTAGTTTCCGACGTAATTGGAGAGTATAGAAAATCAATTCTCGAAGGAAATACCAGCCCGATATCTTTGGAAAATATACAAAGCGAAATAGAAAAAAGACTCCGAAAGCATTCGCGCAGGAGCCCGTGCAAGGTCATAAACGCCACAGGTGTTATAGTTCATACCAACCTCGGGCGTTCTTGCCTTGCGCGTGAGGCTGTAGATGCCGTAAGGGAAGTTGCCGCAGGCTATAGCAATCTCGAATACGACATCGAAACAGGAGGGCGCGGTCAAAGAAACGACCACGTCGAATGGCTTCTGTGCCAGCTCACGGGAAGCGACTCAGCCCTTGTAGTGAACAACAATGCCGGGGCTGTTTTGCTTTTGCTTGCGACGTTTGCCTCGGACAGTGAAGTTATTGTTTCAAGAGGGGAACTGGTAGAAATTGGAGGTTCCTTTCGTATACCTGACATAATGGCATTTTCAGGCGCAAAGCTAGTGGAAGTGGGAACTACAAACAGAACGCGGGTTGAAGACTTTAAAAAGGCGATTTCCGAAAAAACCGGAATGATCCTTAAAGTGCATCCTTCAAATTTCCGGATCGTCGGTTTCCACGAAGAGGCGTCCAGGCATGAGTTGGCATCCTTGGCGAAGGAAAACGGCCTTTTGTTCGCAGAAGACCTTGGAAGCGGAGTGCTTACTGATTGCAGTATGTTAGGCCTTGCAGGCGAACCGACGGTAAAAGAATGTGTAGAATCGGGAGTCGACATTGTTACTTTTTCAGGCGACAAGCTTCTCGGGGGACCTCAGGCAGGTTGTATAGCGGGCAGACGTCCTTTGCTGGAAAAAATGAAAAAGCATCCCCTTCTGCGGGCGCTGAGGCTCGACAAGATGACTCTGGCCGGACTTGAAGCGACGCTAAGATTATACTTGGAGGAAAAACACGAAAAGATTCCAACGTTGAAGATGCTTTCCGTACGCGGGGAGGATCTCGCGAAAATCGCAAACGATCTTCGGGATCGTATCATTGATGTTGCAGGAGACCGGTGTAAGGTAACCGTCGTTGAAAGGGACGATGTCGTTGGGGGCGGAGCCTTTCCCGAAAAGGTGTTAAAAGGTGCGGCAATCAAAATACAGTCTTCGTATTTGAGCGAGCAGAAAATCTTCGAGCTTCTACGTGCAAATAATCCGCCAGTTGTGGGAGTTGCAGAAAAGGGTGCGGTTTTTTTGCACCTTCGTACTTTTTTCGATGACGACATGGATGCCGTTGTCGAAGCCATGAAGGTTATTTTCCATGATTGACGGCGGGAGGGACGTCGCGATGTCCGAATATCCGGTCGTGCTCGGAACGGCGGGGCACATAGATCACGGGAAGACAACCCTAGTCAGAGCGCTGACAGGGATCGACTGTGACAGACTCCGTGACGAAAAAAAAAGGGGTATTACCATAGAATTGGGTTTTGCCCCCCTTAAACTGCCAAGCGGTCGTATTGTCAGCATTGTGGACGTGCCAGGGCATGAAAGATTTATCAGGCAGATGGTTGCCGGAGCAGCCGGGATAGACGGCGTTATATTCACTGTAGCAGCAGACGAAGGAGTCAAGGCCCAGACCAGGGAACATCTGGAAATACTTGGACTATTGGGTGTAAAAAAAGGCGTGATTGCTCTGACCAAGGCGGACTTGGTCGATGAGGACTTGCTTGAACTTGCCGCGGAGGAGATCAAAGACGAGGTCAGAGGGACTTTTCTGGAAGGTATGCCTCTGGTAAAGGTTTCCGCACTTGATGGAACAGGGCTTGAAAAGCTTAAACGACTTATAGACGAGATGATCGACGGCATCTCTCCCAAAAACCTGGAAGGGGCCTTTTTCCTGCCCATCGACAGGGCATTTAAAGTAAAGGGTTTCGGAACTGTAGTAACGGGGACGGCCTACCGAGGAAAGGTGCGCACTAGCGATCCTCTGGAAATAATGCCGAAAGGAACAAAAACCCATGTGCGGTCTATACAAGTGCATGAAGCCCCGGTAGAAGAGGCCGTAGCAGGTCAAAGGACTGCGCTAAGTCTGGCCGATGTTGCTATAGACGAGCTTTCGAGGGGAGATGTCCTCTGCGAAGAAGGAATATACAAACCGACAAGATGCTTGGATGTTGTCCTTAAGATTTTGCCTTCGGCGGATGAACCGTTGAGACACTGGCAAAGGGTCAGGCTTCACACCGGGACATCCGACGTGCTCGCCAGAACCGCCTTGCTTGACAGGACTGATATAGATCCGGGAGCGGAAGGGATTGCACAGCTTCTTCTAGAGGAACCCATCGTAGCATCAATCAACCAGTCTTTCATAATAAGGTTTTACAGCCCCTTGCGGACAATAGGCGGCGGAAGAATCATATCGCCTAACGGGTCCCGGCCCAGAGGCAGAATTGAACGAACCAGCTATAAAAAACACCTCGAGAAACTTGACGCAAGAAAAAATACAGATGACAGACTCCGTTTGATATTGGAAAAATGGAAATACGGGATAATAAATGACCTGGCTGTCGAACTGCAGGAAAGACGGGAGACCATTTCCGAAAAACTCCAACTTTTGGAAACAAGGGGAGAAACGGTCAACTTCAGTGCTACGGAACTCGATTTCATGACCCGGTCCAATTATGAGGAGCTTGCCGCCAGGGCAAAGGAAATGATTGGACGACGTCATGAAGAGGATCCGGAAAACCCAGGCATGCCCGTCGAAGAGTTTGCCAGAAAACTGCTCACAGAATTTTCCGCCCGTACCGCGAGAAAAATTATCGAAAAGCTGATTGCGGACGGATACGTTGAAGAAACTTCCCAAAGATTGCACCTGTCGGGTTTCGTTCCCGAGAAAGAAGGCGCACTAAACGAGATGGCGAATGCCATATTGTCCTTTTGCAAAGAAAAAGGTGTCAACATGGCCGAAATAGAAGAGATAAAAAAAGACCTAGGTGTGGACGAAAATATTATTAAAGAAGCACTGGACATGTTGAAAGTCAAAAGACAGGTTTACACACTGCCGGGAGGATATGTAATCGACAAATACACCCTGGCAAACGTCGTGAAATTACTTGGGGACATCGATGGAGACATTACGGTGGCAACTGTAAGGGATGCTACCGGTTCCAGCCGGAAATTCATACTTCCGATTCTGGAATTGCTCGATTCCCTTGGTGTTACTAGGAGAGTGCAGGAAAAAAGGATATTGCGCAAAAGTAAAATAATTGAATAAGTATTAAAATATTTTCGATCTATGGTTGAATTATCGGCAATTGTGTGGTAAAATACAGCCATCAAAAATACAGGAGTGACGTTTATGAGTCCGAACCTCGCTACGATCCGCGACAGGGTGGAATTGTACAAAGGTTCGAAAGTTCGTTACAGGGCTTCCAAGGGACGGCGAAAAACTGAAGAACGAATGGGCGTCATCGTAGAAACCTATCCACATCTGTTTACGATGTACGTCGAATCTCAACAGAGCACGGTGTCTTTCAGCTACGCAGAGCTACTCACCAAGGAAGTCGAAGTCGAAATACTGCCAGACAACAAGAAATTGATCCAGCTTTAAAATCTCACCCGGACGCGGTACCCCGGCGGTAATACGCCGGGGTTTTCATTTGTCTGGAGGGAGCAGGTCCATGCCTGGAATTATTTTGACATCACCCGTGAAAATAAATTTGACCTTACGCATCCTGGAGCGAAGACAAGACGGATTCCATAACTTGTGTTCGTCTTTTTTCAGGCTTCCAATTTACGAAACCTTGACAATATCTCCGTTTTTCGGGGATATTTCGGGTAAAGACAAGCTTGCCATCCACGGGGAAAAAGTGGAAGGGAAAAATATTCTCTTCGATGTTCTCTCGATTGCAAGAAAAAGAGGAGCACAAGTACCTCCTCTAGAAATGGAATTGACGAAACTTTTCCCCCCGGGTAGCGGGACAGGGGCGGGAAGCGGCAACGCAGCAGCTCTCTGGAAGTGGATAGAAAACACTTGGCCGCTTAAGACCGGTTATGGAGACCCCGCGGTTCTAGGATCAGATATTCCGTTTCTTTTGAGCGGTGAGAGATTATCCATCAGAGGGGGCAAAGGGGAAGTAGTTCTGGATAAAGGCGTGTCGCTGACGCGAAAATTCGCAATCATAGTCCTGATTCCGAATTTCGAAAGCGACACGAGCGGAGCCTACGCGCTTCTCGATAAAAAGAGGGACTTCGATTTTGAACGCAAAAAAGTGGAAGAGTCCGTTAGCGAAGCCAAGGAACTTCTCAATTCTATTGAAAATGGTAGACTGGTCGGGTTTTTACCGAATGATTTCGCGCAGATACTGATAGAAGAACATCCGGAATACGGACAGGTTTTTAAAGAGTTCGAGCGTTACGGAGCAATCTGTTGGGGGATAACCGGAAGCGGGAGCGGGTGTTTTGCTTTTTTTGATAAAATTGCTGCTGCCTGTTCGGTTGCTCGGAATGCACGGGACTTCTGCTGGGCAAGAAAAATTTTCGTTTTGGAGTAGTGGAGAAAAATGAAAAGTACTCGGACCGAAAGGCTTATACGAATGGTTACACGGTTTCTTCTCGAGCCGTCGAGGCAACACTCCCTGACGGATATGGCCGAAATATTTGGGGTTTCCAAGACCGTTATAAGCGATGATGCGAGCATAATCGACAGGGCATTGTCCGATGAATTTATCGGGCGCCTGGATGTAGAACGAGGCAGAAGCGGTGGTGCCGCTTTCAGACCCTTTCTTTCAGAAAAACTGAGGAGAAAATGGCTTGAGGAGACAGTGAGGCTCCTCAACGAGCCGGGCAGGCTTTTGCCAGGGATGCTGGTTTATTACAGCGATATTCTTTTTCATCCTCTGTATGCGAGGCGCCTTGGCTTCATCCTGGCCTCGGATTTTTTTGATCTCAAAGCGGACATAGTAATGACGTCGGAAATGAAAGGCATTCCCCTTGCCATGTTTACGGCTTATGCGCTTGGCATTCCCCTGGCTGTTTGCCGTTTCAGGAACCGCCCCAGTGACGGCCCGGCTGTCGCAGTACATTATCAGGCGGCAAACGGAGATATCAGGACAATGTATATGGGAACAAGACATTTGTCGAAAGGCAAAAAAGTGCTCATAATCGACGATTTCATGCGCGGCGGCAGTACTGTTGCAGGTATGTTTTCTGTAGCGGAGGAATTTGGCGCGAAACCTGTAGGTGCTGGTGTTTTTATCGTAGCTTCCCAACCGGAAAGCAAAGCAGCTCCGTTCTATAAGGCTTTGTTGAGGCTGGAACGAAGTAAAACCGGAGAATTGAACGTCGCGATTGAATCCTGATGCAAAATGGTGTTTGACGTTGCAGAAACGCTGGGTTAGAATTCTCCCTTGGGAGGAGGTGACCGTCTCCATGAAAGTCGAGCTGGATCGTGACGAATGCATAGGTTGTGGTGTGTGCGCACAGATTTGCCCCGAAGTTTTTCAACTTGACGAAGACGCCGGCAAGGCGAAAGTGGTCCGGTCAGAAGGAGCGGAATGCGCCAAAGAAGCCGCTGAAAGCTGTCCCGTAGGGTGCATTGCCATCGAGGAATAAGGAGTGAGGCTTCACCTTCGTGAAGCATTTATCATTCATGGGCCCATAGCTCAATTGGTCAGAGCCACCGGCTCATAACCGGAAGGTTCCTGGTTCGAGTCCAGGTGGGCCCACCACTAAGAAATCAAAGCCACCCGCAAAGGTGGCTTTATTTTTTGACAAGTTAACGCGGGAGGAAGAATGATGGTTCTGGTTCAATCAATCCTTGATGCGATTGACGAGTTCGCACCGTGGCGGACGGCAACAGAGTGGGACAATTCGGGTCTTGTTATAGGATCTCCTCATGACAGCGTTGAGAAGGTCGGTATCGTTCTCGATGTTTCAGGAGAGGCCTTAAAAGAGGCCTCCTCAAAGGGGTGTGATTGCATTGTATCTCACCATCCGCTTTTGTTTGAACCTGTCAGACGAATCCATACAGACAAAAGCCAGGGGAAAATGCTCGCGCAAATACTCCGTAGCGGTATAAACGTTATTGCAGCGCACACCAACTGGGATGTTTCGTGCCGCGGAGTTAACGTCATACTGGCCGAACTTTTAAAACTCGAGGAGATAAAGCCTCTTGGGAGTGATTTTTCGTGCGACTTCCAATTATGGGAAGGAGCATCGGGAAATATATCGACGCCACTGGAATTGAAAGAATTTGCAATCTTTGCGAAAAAAACCTTGTCGCTCAGTTGGGTGCACACCCTTGGAAGGCACGAAAGGGTTGAAAAAATAGCTCTTTGCGGTGGATCCGGAGGCGGTCAGTGGAAGGAAGCATTGAAGCAAGGTGCTGATGTGTTTCTCACGTCGGATATGAAATATCATGAAATACAGGATGCCGTAGATTGTGGCCTTTCAATACTCATAGCCGATCATGGGGAAATAGAGCGCCTTTCCTTGCCTTTTCTGCAAAAAGAAATAGAAATACGAACCGGTCTTGAAGTTTGCGTGCTTAAAGCACATTTTGATTCGGGGATGATGTTGGTCTAACGCGCGTCAATTCGCAGGACCAAGATATATTCGAAACTTGAAGGAAATGGTCCGCGGATTGATAAAAACCACGGTGTTACACAAAATGATGTCTTTTGAATTGGAAAATCAAAAGCAATATTTTGTGTCAAAATAATAAAAAGAACAGTGCTTCCGAGGAGCCCATGTTACAGCGGAAAACGACCAAAAAGAATGAGGTGAAAACGTAATGACAAAAAGGGTTTTCAGCGGGATGCGTCCGACCGGAAAGTTGCACCTCGGTCATTTGGCCGGAGCTCTTTCCAACTGGGTTAAACTGCAGAACGAGTACGAAAGCTTTTACAGCATAGTAGACTGGCATGCATTGATGTCTGATTATGCCGACAGTAGCGGTATTCGGCAAAACTGCAGGGAAGTTCTTCTTGATTGGCTCGGTGCCGGGTTGGACCCCGAGAAGGCTACTATCTTCGTTCAGTCTCATGTCCCGCAGCATGTGGAGCTTCATGTTGCCCTTTCGATGGTTACGCCTTTAGGTTGGCTGGAAAGGTGTCCCACTTACAAGGAACAAATCATCAACATGCGCAACAAGGACCTCAGCACGTACGCCTTTTTGGGGTATCCAGTGCTGATGGCCGCTGATATTCTGGTTTACAAAGCCGAATATGTCCCGGTAGGTGAAGATCAGTCCGCTCATCTCGAACTGACCCGTGAAATAGTGCGGCGTTTTAATAATTTCTTCGGAGAGATTTTCCCTGAGCCACAGACACTGCTTACGGCAACACCCAAAGTCCCGGGAACGGACGGCAGGAAGATGAGTAAATCCTATGGAAATGCCATAAACATAGCCGATACACCGGAAGAAATATGGGAGAAGATCAGAACCATGATGACGGATCCGGCCCGAGAGAGAAGGACTGACCCAGGTGATCCGGGAAAATGTCCGGTCTGGGATCTTCACAAGGTTTTTAACGATAACATCGAAGAGAAAGAAGAGATCGCCGAAGGGTGCAGGACTGCAGGCATAGGGTGTATCGACTGCAAAAAGAAGCTCTTTAACCACTTGATGCAAAAGCTTGAACCGGTGCAAAAGAAACGCTCATATTATTCCGAACACAAAGACGAGCTGGATGACGTCTTGAGGGAAGGGGCGAGGCATGCGAGAGAAGTTGCTTCGGCGACAATGGAAGAAGTATTGAAAGCAATCGGATTTGTACACAGGTAAAATCAACCGGGCTCGACTGAGGGAGGCACGATTACATTGGCTGGCGGCTCGTTCGAAATTCGTGTTGAAGGTTTTTCAGGTCCGCTGGACGTGTTGTGCCATCTTTTGGAAAGCCGTGAGATAGAAGCTTCTTCCATACGGGTCAGCGATATCATAGAAACCTATTTCAGATTTCTGACACAGACCGAAAGGCTGTCAATTTATGAGGCGGCTGAATTTTTGAGCCTTTGTTCCCGTATCCTTCTTGGGAAAATCAAGGCATTACTCCCAGGAGAAAACCTTGAAACCGACGGGAATGAACCTGATAACGAGGCCGATGAAGAAACGTTATTGGATGTCTTGCAACGTTACAGACCCTATCGCGCCGGAGCCGAACTGCTCAAGACGCTGCAGGAAAGGCGCGAAAGGCACTTTATAAGGGTAGTCGAGGAAAACGAAACCGCCGCTTACGAACTCAAGGACCTGTACTCTTTTTGCAGGCAATGGTGGTCTTTGTATGCTTCGTATGTAGGTAGCAATGAAAAAAGCAAAATAGTCTCCGGAGAGCGTCAGGAAGGTTTTCTAGACCCCGTTCCGGAAGAAAAGCAGGTTGAAGAAAAAATTAGGGAGCTGCAGCAAAGATTTTACGAAGAAGGCGAAATTCCCCTTGAAAAGCTTGTTCCGAAAAGATCGGATAGGAGTTTACTGGTTGTCACAATTTTGGCCCTGCTTGAAATGTGTCGGCTTGGCTATGTAAGTCTCAGCCAGAAAGAAGGTTTTGGAACTCTTTGGATCAGGAGTCTTAAACATGCTGTCATTGACGGCCCGATGTATTGAAGCTTTGCTTTTTGTGGCCAGTGATCCGGTAACTGAAGAAGAGCTTTCATCAGTGCTTTGCGTAACCGTGGATGATGTCAAAGAAGCGCTGGAAGAACTTGCCGAACATTACAATGATCATCATTCACTTACAATTATACGTGTTTGCTCTGGTTGGAGAATGGCTACAGAAGACAGAATGGCAGGAATTATATCTTCTTTCAGGGAAACTTCGCAAAAACAAAGGATGCGTCTCAGCAAGGCATCCCTTGAGACCCTGGCCGTAGTAGCTTTTGACCAACCCGTAACCAGGGCGGAGATAGAAGAGATTCGTGGAGTCCGCTGCGATCGTGTCATTGAGACGCTTCTTTCGCACGGGCTCATAAAAGTCGCCGGGAGAAAGCCCGGAACCGGGACTCCCTTGCTCTATCGCACCACCGATAAATTTCTCGAAAAATTCGGCCTCAATTCCATATCGGATTTGCCCACTCTCGAGGAAATAAAAGAAATGTCCTCGGAAATAGAAGAAAGAGACGTTGATGAAGAAAGCCAGACATGAAAATCCGGGGAATGGAGGATTTCGCCTCAATCGCTATCTGGCCTCCTGTGGTCTCGGTTCGAGGAGAAACGTGGAGATACTGGTTACAAGAGGTCGGGTAACGATAAACGGAGTCACCATTACGACGCCTGCCGCAAGAGTGTCGGAAGGCGATTTGGTCGAAGTCGACGGCATGTCCGTCGAGCCCCGGGAAAAGCTGTATGTTCTTTTCAACAAACCGCCCGGCTATGTCTGTTCCGTAAGGGACACACATAACCGTACGATTTTCGACATTTTGCCGGCTAAATATGCGAAGGAAGGGACCTTTCCAGTCGGAAGACTTGACAAGATGTCCGAGGGACTGTTGATCTTGACAAATGATGGTCAGCTTGCCCTCGGCCTGACCCACCCTCGCGAAGGAAAAGAAAAAACCTATGATGTTCTGGTTAGCACCCCCGTTGGGGAGCATCAACTTGCGTTGTTGAAAAAAGGGACATTTTTTCAGGGAAAACGACTGCGGCCTGCACGAGTCCTTATGCTTGAACGTAAACCGCGAAGCCGATGGATACGATTTGTTTTAAAAGAAGGGGTCAAAAGGGAGATACGTCACATAACCAATGCAGCGGGACTGCAAGTCGAGAGATTAGTACGCGTTGCCATCGGCAAATGTTGGCTTGAAACCCTAAAGCCTGGAGAATGGGTTGAAACATCAAAAGACGAGCTGATTTCGAAGATCAATCAGGGCGGAACCATCTAGGAAGGTTGAAAATGACAGGAGATAAAAAAAGGTTTGTGACCATCACGATAGATGGACCGGCAGGAGCCGGCAAGAGTACCGTAGCCCGGCGTGTCGCAGAAAAACTTGGCTTCGAGTATCTAGATACCGGAGCTTTATACCGGGCCGTTACATTGTATCTTTTAGAAAAGGGGATCTCACCGGAAGACTCAGAAAAAATGAAAGAAGCCCTTGATGATTTGTATGTAAGAATGGATTCAGGCAGAGTTTTTGTAAACGAAGAGGAAGTGACCGCAAAAATCAGAAGCGTTGTGGTGGAACGAAGTGTTTCAGACTACGCTAAATTGCCGCTGGTGAGAGAAAAACTTCTTAAAATACAGGAGATGGAAGCCGAAAAAAACGATATTGTAGCCGATGGCCGTGACATGGGAACTACGGTTTTCCCAAGAGCTTCCCTGAAAATCTACCTCGTAGCCACGCCGACGGCACGAGCCTTGCGCCGATGGAAGGACCTTACCGGAGCAGGAGTGGAAATTACCGTTGAAGAAGTAAAGGAGCAAGTAAGAAAACGGGATACGCTTGACACAAATCGGGAGCAATCCCCCTTGAGGGTGCCTTCTGATGCCAAAATAATAGACACATCGGAAATGGAGATAGCCGAGGTGGTCGCAAAGATAATGGAAATAGCCGAAAAAATCAGGCGGCAAGAAGGAGAAAAAAGCCAGTGAAACGGTTTCAGGAGAAGCTGTTTTATGCAATCGCCTGGATCATTTGTCGAGCCCTGTTTACCGTTTATAACAGGATGACCGTCAAGGGATTGAGACAGGCCTTAAAACAGGAAGGTCCGGTTATCATAGCGTCAAATCATTGCAGCAACCTGGATCCTGTCGTAGTCGGCTGTGCCTTCCCGAGAAGGCTGCGTTACCTCGCTAAATCCAGCCTGTTCAAGGTCCCGGTTCTTGGTTTGATCATCCGCTGGCTTGGTGCTATTCCAGCCCGAAGAGAAGAAACGGCGGGTGCCGCAGCTGCGCTCAAAACCTTAATTCGATTGATAGATTCCGGTGAAAGTGTTTTGGTCTTCCCGGAAGGTCAACGTTCACCGACAGGGGAACTTCAACCCCTGGAGGAAGGAGTAGGAATGCTGGCTGCCAAGACGCGACGTCCCGTGATTCCGGTCTTTATCCGGGGCAGTTACGAAGCTCTGCCGCGACACAGGCTTTTATACAAGCCAGCAAAGATAACCGTCTTTTTTGGGAAAGCGATAAATACAGAGGCGCTGGCGGGTGAGTTTTCCTCAAAAGAAATCCGCAAGATAGTCACAGAGCGCCTCGAAGAAGAGTTAAATAGTCTGTCGGAAAAAGCCAAATTGTAGTAAACATGACAAATATAGTTAACGCATTCAAGAAGCGAAGTGTAGAATTTCTTGATTCCCGGATTTTGGAACCAAAGAACGAGGGGCTGATGTGAATGTTGAAAAGCATGACTGGATCCGGCAGGGCTCAAGGCAATTTCGATTGGGGTTCGGTGACACTGGATATTTCTAGTGTAAACCACAAATATCAGGACATTTCCCTTCGTTTGCCTAAAGAATTGGCAAGAGCGGAAAACGCTTTGCAGAATCGTTTGAGATCGGCTTTTCGAAGGGGGAAAGTGATTTTCAGGTGTGAAGTCTGCTGGTCTTCATTGTACAAAACCTGTTCGATCAACAGAGAAATACTGAAGGAATATGTGGGAAACATAAGGGAAACCCTGCGTGAGCTTGGTCTGGAAGATGAACTCCATATCGAACATCTTCTGGACCTTCCGGGAGTGATAGAGCCAGCCCTTGTGGTCGATTCTGCTTCTGAAGAGAAAATGGAAGAGGATATAAAAACTTTAATGGAATCTCTTCTGGAAGACTGGCTCTTTATGAGAGAAGCAGAGGGCAGGCACTTGACTTTGGAAATCGAGAAACATCTTCTTGAGTTCGAAAAATATCTTGAATCAATCAAAAACAGATGGCCGATCGCAAGGTCTGAAGCGATAGAGAATTTCAAGGAAAGAATAGAGATATTGCTTGATGGACAGCAGGTATCTTTAGACGAATCGAGAATAGCCCAGGAAGTGGCTATTTTAAGCGACAAGTGGGATATAACGGAAGAAATCGCCAGGCTTCTGAGCCACGTGGCAAAATTCAGGGAAATCATGGATAATGTTGAGGTTTCGGGCAAAAAACTCGATTTTCTGCTTCAGGAAATGAATCGTGAAGTCAACACAATTGCTTCGAAAGTCAATGATTCCGTTATCCGCTGGGAAGCTGTGGAAGCGAAGTCTGAACTTGAAAGCATGAGAGAGCAGATCCAGAACGTGGAGTGATATGGATGAAGAACAGACTGCTTCATATAGGTTTCGGCAACATGGTAGTAAGCGACCGTATAGTTTCCATTATCCACCCGAACTCAGCGCCTATCAAACGCCTGAAAGACGAAGCACGCTCCCAGGGAAGGCTGATTGACGCCACCGAAGGAAGAAAGACAAGAGCGATCATCATTACCGACAGTAACCACGTTATACTTTCGGCTATACAGCCGGAAACAGTGTCGCTCCGATTTGAAGGAGAAGAAGATGACCGGGAAGGTGAATAGCGGCAAAGGGACGCTTTTTGTCATCTCGGGCCCGAGCGGCGTAGGAAAAGGGACCCTTAGAAAAGAGCTTTTCAGAAAGGTCCCGGGGCTTTCCTATTCTGTGTCTTGCACGACACGTAAACCCCGGCAGGGGGAACAGGACGGGATCGATTACTTTTTCATAGATGAAAAAACCTTTGAAAGACACCTTGAAGCGGGAGAATTTCTTGAATGGGCAGAGGTACACGGAAATCGCTACGGTACCTTGGAAAAAACCGTTAGAGATTCTTTGGGTCGAGGATGTGACGTTATTCTGGAGATAGATGTCCAGGGAGCGGCACAGGTAAAAAAACGCATGCCCGAAGCCGTACTCATCTTCATTGCGCCACCAGGTGAAGAAGAACTAAAAAGACGTCTTAGCGAAAGAGGTACCGAAAAAAAGCGGGAGTTGTTGAAACGTCTCGAAAATGCCAGGAAAGAACTTGAAGAATCCGACAAATACGACCACATAGTTGTGAACGACGACTTAAAACGTGCATCTGAAGAACTGGCTGAAATAATCGCTTTTTATCGGGATAAAAGAAAACGAAATACTTTTTCTCCAGGAGGTGATTCTTGATGCAGCAATTTAGTGGAAGACCTTTTGAAGACCCAGGCACAAAGAGGAACAAGTTCCTCGAAGCCCAGATAATAGCGAAGCGGGCTAAACAGCTTAGTGAGAGAAAAGGAAAAAGATTTCTTGAAGAAGGGAAAATGAACCCTATAGAACAGGCGATGAAGGAACTTGCAGAAGGGAAACTTCGCTATATTCTCCCTTCGGAAAAGAAAGCTTCCCATTCCAGAGGAGCCGAAGATGACAAATCAAAGCTGGAAACGTAACAGAAAACTTCTTTTAGGTATTACCGGGGGGATAGCGGCTTACAAATTGCCGGAACTGGCAAGGGCATTTGTACGAAGGGAATGGAAAGTGGAAACAATACTCACGGAAGCAGCGGAAAGGTTCGTTACGCCTTTCACATTTTCTGTTCTTACGGGTCAACGTGCCTGGACTGAAAAGGATTTTCTCTCCGACGACCGTGGTGTGGAGATACCTCACATAAAACTGGCCCAAAATTGTGAAGTTCTGGCGATCGCGCCCTGCACGGCGACGACGTTGTCACGGCTGGCCACAGCCGACGGTTCGTCTCTTTTGTCCGCCACAGTCCTGGCCACAAGAGCGCCTGTGCTGCTTTTCCCATCGATGAATACGGATATGTGGTTTCACCCGGGAGTACAGGACAATTGCGAGCAATGCATCCGGAAAGGATACACCCTGATAGAGCCTGGTCAGGGGCAGTTAGCCTGCAGGGATGAAGGAAAGGGAAGACTTCCTGACCTGGATGTCCTGGAAGAGGAAATACTTAAAGCAGTGTGTCCCAAAAAAGATATGGAAGGCATGAAAGTTCTGGTAACCGCCGGACCGACACACGAATATATCGACCCGGTAAGGTATTTATCCAACCCGAGCAGCGGGAAGATGGGTTTCGCGTTGGCCAAAGCGGCATGGTACAGGGGAGCAGAGGTAACGGTCGTTTCTGGTCCGGTCCCTGAAAGGCCTCCTTACGGAGTCAGGACTGTGCATGTAGTATCTGCAGAACAGATGCTTGAAGCAGTTCTGGAAGAAGCGCAAAGTGCCGATGTCATTATCAAGGCGGCGGCAGTCGGCGATTATAAGGCAGCTTCCCCTTCCGGGCAGAAAATGAAAAGAACTGGCGAAAAAATTTCGCTGGAACTTGCCGAAAATCCCGACATCCTGGCGGAACTTGCGAAAAAAAGGAAGGATGGTCAAATCCTTGTCGGTTTCGCAGCCGAAACACAGGATATTATAGACAACGCTTCAAAAAAACTTGCGAAAAAGGGAGCCGACCTTATCGCGGTGAATGACGTAAATGCTCCAGGTTGTGGATTTGGCTCGGACAGGAACGAAGTAACCGTTCTGGATGCGAAAGGTATCCTCTCAAGGATTTCGGGTTCCAAGGAGGAAGTTGCCGAACTTCTCTGGGATTTGGCTCTTGAGCGTCGTGCCCGGCTCCCCTGATGCAAGTGTTATATGATGTCCTGCTGCCCGGCCCCTGGTGGCATCCTCTCACATATAGCGGGAATGGAAAGGATTTTCCTGAAAAAGGGTGCAGGGTAAGGGTTCCGATAGGCAGGACGGAAAGAACAGGTATTGTAACAGATGCCAGGGAAGTAAAAGGCGAAGTCTGTGACAAGCAACAATTTTCCTGCCGATCCATACTATATGCCGTTGATGAAGCCCCCGCGGTCACTGAAGAAATTCTCCAAACGCTTTTCCTGGCGGGAAAACATTTTCTTTGTGGCCCGGGCGAACTGTTGAAGAGTGCCTTCCCGTCTCCTTTTTTTGATGGAAAAGAGGCCCCGAATGCCCCACGAATGTCGCCGGAAGAGACAAGGACTTACAGTGTTACCTTCATAAGGGACGCCAAAGACAGCGACAGGTTCAGGTCTTATTTAGAAATTTTGGGAAAAGACGACCACGGTGGGTTCGTCATCTTTCCAGAACGAAACCGCGCGGCGCTATTTTGGGAAAACCTTCCGGATAAATTGAAAGAAAGGGCAATCCTTTGGCCTGCGGGTAACGGCAAAAGAGCATGGGAATCATGGATAAGGGTCCTTAAGGGGCAACGAAATATCGTAATCGGTTCGATGGGTTGTCTGTTTGCGCCCTTGACTTGCATAAGAAACGTCATAGTGGAAGATGAGGGTAATCCTGTCTATTATTCCAGACGATATCCCTACATTCATGCCAGGTCCGTGTTGACTTACCGTGCCCGTTACTGGAAGGCCAAGCTTGTTTTGGGAGGAGCGATGCCTTCTTCCAGGAGCTTTCTGTTCCGTAAAGAAAAATGTACGGCCAGGACAGGAGGTCGTCTCATTTTCGCAGACAAGTCCGAGGCTCGTGAATTTGAAGTTCGTGGTGTAAGAAGACCTTTGCCCGTGACTGACGCTGTTTTGACCAGAACACAGGAGGCGGCCGCAGGACATGGCGTCGTAATGTGGCTTTTGGACAGGATTGGATACGCCTCGGGGATCTGGTGCCGCGAGTGCGAGTCTATTCTGACTTGCCCAAAATGCGGAACAGCCACTAGATGGGAAACCCGAGAATCGACCGCTGTATGTCCTTTCTGTGGGAACAGAGGTAAATTGCCGGAGGAGTGCCCCAATTGCGGAGGTGCTTTCATGGAAGGCATAAAGCCGGGGATCGAAGCTTCCGTGGATCTCGCGGCCAATTTGTTGGGAAACAAAGCTTTGGTGCACGAATGGCACAAAGCGGTAACTAAAGAAAAAAGCAGTCGCAATAAAATGCTCAAAAAGCTTGAAGTCTCTGGAGGTATAGTAACAGGAACGCGAAAGGCACTTGAACTGTGTGATGATATCCCTGTGGCGCTGGTATGTTGGCTAGACATAGACACGGAACTTCTCAAGCCTTCCTACGACGTAAAATACCGGGCTTTCCGGATGATTTGGGAGTCCTTGTGGCGCGGAATGGAACCCGAAAACCGAAAGGTAATACTTCAGACCAAAAAAACGGGGACCGCCTGGCAAAAAAAACTGGGAAAGGGATGGCATGAGTTTTGGGAATCCGAACTTGCAGAGCGGAAAGAACTGGATTTGCCGCCATGGAAATTTCTGGTTGAAATAAACACCAAAAGTCGAATAAAAAATGAGATGTTGTCGATTCTAGAGAGTGAGGGGTTCGAATGTCTTGATCCTGACCCGAAAAGCGGCCTTTTCTGGGTCAGGACGGAAAAGACTGAAACCCTGAGAAAGGCAGTAGAGCCTTTTTTCTCGGTTTCTCGTTCAAAAGAGGGATTTCCTCGCATGAGAGTATGTATCGACTAGTATTTTCCGGAAGGTGAGAAAAATGGCTATTGTCACGATAGTCGGACGTCCGAATGTAGGTAAATCCTCGCTCTTCAACCGAATTGCCCGTCGTCGTACGGCCATAGTAGATGATGAGCCAGGTGTGACCAGAGATAGGCTCTACATACAGGCAGAATGGCAGGGAACAAAATTTTACCTTGTGGACACCGGGGGTATGACTGGAGCCTCAAGCGACGGCCTTGCTCAGGCAGTGCACCGACAGGTCGAGACCGCCATCGAGGAAAGTGACGTAATCCTCTTCGTGGTTGATACTAAAACGGGTGTAACACCCCTTGATGAGGGAATAGCACAACTTCTGCGAAAAACGGGGAAGCCCGTAATAGTTGTCGGAAACAAGATCGACGACCCGTCCCAGGAAACCCGCCTTTTCGACCTCTACGAGCTGGGATTCGAAAACGTAGTAGGCGTAAGCTCCGCTCACGGGAGAAATATAGGCGAACTTTTGGATATGGTGCTTCCTCATATCACAGAATTCCCTTACATTGAAGAAAATGACGACGAAATACGACTGGCCATAGTGGGGAGGCCTAATGTTGGAAAATCGACACTCCTGAATGCTCTTGCAAAATCAGAGAGAGTCCTTGTGGGCGATACCCCGGGAACGACACGTGACTCCGCTGATGTCGTTGTTCATTTCGATAAACGCCCTTTCAGGATTATAGATACCGCAGGTTTGAGAAAACGGTCGAAAATCAGGTCCAGCCTAGAATTTTACTCGCTTGTCAGAACCCATGAAGCCGTCGACAAGAGCGACGTCACTGTTCTTCTCATGCAAGTCGATCCACTATGTACCGATCAGGACAAAAAGATCGCCGCCCATGTAGTCGAAAAGGGTAAAGGACTGGTTTTGGCCGTCAATAAATGGGACACCATCGAGAAAAGTCCCCGCATTGGCGACGTTGTACGTGAAACCATAAGAAGAGAAATGCCTTTTGTCGACTTTGCCCCTATTGTGTTTGTCTCCGCTAAATCGGGGAGAGGTTTGCACAAGATACCCGGACTTGTATCACAGGTAAACGAAAACAGGAAACGCAGGCTCCCTACTGATTTGCTCGCCAAGATCGTCAGTGAATCTTTTATTTTCGAGCAGATGCCGACCGATAAAAAGGGAAGAAGGCTTTCAATTTACAAATGTGCACAAATTGGGACGGAACCACCACATTTTGAATTTATAGTAAATGACACTACGATAGTTAACACGTCTTTTGAAAGACATGCATATCGTATGTTAAGAAATATGGCGGAATTTGAGGGGGCTCCTATTCGAATCAGTTGGAGACGGGCTACGAAAAGCGTAAAAAAAAGTCGCCGACCTTGACCATGTTCTTTCAACGTGATATTAATACGTCGTGTAGCACCATTGGCAGTTTCAGTCAAAGGCTGATGAAGGGGAGGTGCGTGGAGAGTGACGAAAGCAGATTTGGTTCAGGCAGTTGCCAAGGCTGCGGGAATCAACAAGCGGCAGGCCGGTGAGGCTGTGTCGGCGACGATCGATGCGATCAGCGCCGCGCTGGCGAAAGGGGAAAAGGTGCAGCTTGTAGGATTCGGTACTTTTGAGGTTAGAACTCGCGCTGCCAGGAAAGGAAGAAATCCGCAGGACCCGTCGAAAGTCATCAATATCCCTAGCAAAAAGGTCCCCGCTTTTCGCCCCGGAAAAGCTCTCAAGGACAAGGTTTCCTAGGCATTGTACTGTTTGGCATTTTATGATCGCAGTAAATTCAAAGCGGGCGGAGCGTTCAAGGCGCCGCCCGCGAATATTTCAGCCAGTACGAGTAAAGTGCATCCCACTGTTGCACATTTAACTCCTCGGCCCTTCTGTTTAAGGCGAGATCGCAATTTTCGAACCAGGTAATTACTTGTTCCCTTTGAAGCCTCAACGATGCCGTAAAATTGTTCAAAAGTGTTTTACGTCTCTGCTTGAAGGCCGATTCCAGAAAAACGCGCCATTTGGGATTTTCCTTTATAAAAAGTGGTTTTTCAAGGCGAACCTGCAAGAGGGCCGATTCTACTTTAGGGCTGGGCCTAAAAGCAGCAGGAGGTACGGTTAAAAGAACGTCCACCGAGGCAATTTTCGCCAAAGTAACACTTAATGGATTGCTTCTTCTTGAACCGGGCGAAGCACATAACCTCTCGGCCGCTTCCTTTTGGACCATCAAGATGAAATATATTGATCCCGATGGAGCTGCTTCTTCGACAAGTTTCCATACCAACTCAGTAGTTATTTGATAGGGTATATTGGCGACTACCTTGTTTGGCGAGGGATCAAAGGAAGTCCTGTAATCGACGGAGAGCGCGTCCTCCCAGGTTATTTTGAGGTTAGGGTTTATTTCAGCCAGGGGGGTTAGCTCGGCAAAAAATCTTTTGTCCAACTCCACGGCATACAACAGTGAGGGTTGAGCTTCGAGTATATGGCGCGTCAACATCCCCTTTCCCGGTCCTATCTCAAGAATTCTGTCGTCAGGACGGATATCTGCGGCTGCGCACATAAACCTGGCGGTGTTTCCATCGACAAGGAAGTTCTGGCCGATTTTAGATGTCTTGCGGTTACTCCTTCTGATCATGGTCTCACCTTTCAGTTGTTTCTAAAGAAAAGAAAAGCGGGAGACAAAGGTCTCCCGCTGGGTTATTCTGGTCGGGACGAGAGGATTTGAACCTCCGACCCCTTGACCCCCAGTCAAGTGCGCTTACCAGACTGCGCTACGTCCCGTCAGCGTCGAGTATTGTATCCTTGATCCAACACTGGGTCAAGCACTAATTTACCACCACGTTTTTTCAAGGCTTATTCCTTTGGTTCCCAGGTTTCGTTGCACCTTTCGAGGACATAGCTCCATTTCTCTTCAACTTCTTCTTGCAGTTTTTCTACTACCGGCTTCCATTGGTCGCCCTTGAAGAGATGGCGGAACCTCCCCTGCGGCTTGATGTACTCTTCTACGGGGACGAATTTCCTGGGTTTGTAACTCAGTTTCCATTTCCCGTTTTCGACCTCGTAAATCGGCCATATTCTGGTGTCAGCCGCCAGCCTGCAGATTTCTTTCTGCATTGCGGGATCGATTCTCCAGAAAAGCACGCACGGGACAAGTATATTTACAAAACTTGGCCCAGGCGTCTCCACAGCCTTTTTAACCTTTTCAATAACGTCCTGTGGGTTATGCAGGGTAGTTTGTGCCACATACGGGATGTGATGAGCCGCCATTATGTCTGTAAGATCCTTGGGACGCTGAATTTTACCCGGGATCTTCTTGCCGGCAGGTGCAGTCGTGGAACTAGCCCCATGAGGTGTTGCGCTGCTACGCTGGGCGCCGGTATTCATGTAACCCTGGTTGTTGTAGCAAATATAGGTAAAGTCGTGCCCACGCTCTGCAGCACCGGAAAGGGCCTGAAGACCGATGTCGTAGGTTCCCCCGTCTCCACCGAAAGCGACGAACTTTATGTCTTCCTTGATTTTGCCGCGCTTCCTGAGAGCGACATAAGCAGCTTCTATGCCCGAGACATTTGCGCCGGCGTTTTCAAAGGCGCTGTGAAGAAACGGAACATTCCATGCATTGAAGGGGTAAATGGTGGTTGAAACTTCCAGACAGCCAGTCGCACAAGTTACAACCAGAGGCTTATCGACGGCCATAAGCCCCTGTTTTACCGCCGTTGGAGCTCCACAACCCGGGCACATTCTGTGCCCTCTTGTCATGGGAGTGTCTTTTGTAGTCAAATCTTTAAGCCTGACAACCATCGTGTCGGCACCTCCCGCCTACTCGCGCAGACCGAGGTATTTTTCCTCGGTGCTTACGCGGTTTTCGATGAGATCCATGAACGCTTCCTCCGCGTTATGGGGGAAGAAGTCACGGCCTCCAAGCCCGTAAACGTAACTGTTCGCAGGAACGTGTATCCCCGCATCGTAGAGTGCACCCTTGATTTCCGTGAACAGCGGAGCAGGTGCACCGTATCCGGCTGCCCTGTCACATACGGCGATATTCCTGGCCTTCTTGAGGGCATCGGCTATCTCAGCGGCAGGGAAGGGACGGAACATGCGAATTCTAAGACAACCGACCTTGTGTCCTTTCTCTCTCAGTGCGTCTACAGTCTCTTTTGCCGCCCCTGTCGCCGAGGACATGATTACCATAATGTGATCAGCGTCATCGGTCTTGTAGGTTTCGATAACCGGGTATTGCCTGCCCGTAATTGAGGCGAATTCCCTTGAGACTTCGTCGTATACGCGTCTGACTTGTTTCATTGCCTCGATCTGTTGGCGCTTGATCTCGAAGTAATAGTCTGTGAGAGCCAATGAACCATAAGCTACGGGGTTTTTGATATCAAGAAGGGAGTTTATGGGCTCTCTCTCGCCAATGAAGTCCTTTACCTGTTCGTCATCAAGGAACTCCACTGGTTCGAAGCAGTGGCTTGTGATGAACCCGTCCTGGCAAACGAAAACAGGAAGAAGTACATCCTTGTGTTCGGCCATACGGACACCCATGATCATGCTATCGTAAACTTCCTGTGCGTCTTCGCAGTAAAGCTGGATCCATGACGAGTCCCTTTCGGCCATGCTGTCGCTGTGGTCGCAGTGAATATTTATGGGCGCCCCGAGCGACCTGTTCACGAGTGCAAAGACGATAGGAGCTCTGTAGGAAGCGGCAATGGGGAAAATCTCGTGCATGAGCGCCACACCGTTGGCGCTGGAGGCCGTCATCACTCTGGCTCCTGATATGGAAGCGGCGAGGCAGGCACTGATGGCCGAATGTTCACTTTCAACGGTAACAAGATTAGTGTCGACCAGTCCATCGGCTACGAACTCCGAGAATTTCATAGGGATATCTGTCGATGGAGTGATCGGATACGCGGCCACTACGTCGGGGTTCACCTGTCGCATCGCTTCAGCTACAGCCCAGTTGCCTGAAGTTATATCCTTGCGAGGCATGTGTATCACACCCTTTCCTCTGTCGTCACTCTTCAAGGAACTCGGCCTCGGGCCGCATTTCGATTGCCTTTTTGGGGCAAATGGCGGCGCAGAGTCCGCAACCCTTGCAGTAGAAGTATTCTATGCCGGTCATATTGCCTTTTTCGTCAGCCTTTATGGACCTGTCGGGACACTGGACCCAGCATTGCAGACAATGGATGCACTTTTCTTCGTCCCAGACCGGCCTGATGCTGCGCCACTGTCCCGTTTCTACCTGCTCTGCCGTGGATGCGGGGACCGTCGTGGCGATGGGTAGATCTTTCCAGCCTTTCAGTTTCATCCTTCCTGCACCTCCTCGTAACCGCGCCTGATGGCATTAAGGTTCGCCTCAAGAACTTTCTCGGGGAGCTTGGGCCCCATTTTATTCCTGAAGTGCTCAATGAAAGCGTCGACGGAAACATCTTCGAAAAGCCTGGCGACGACACCGAGCATCGGAGTATTGGGCCGGTTCTGGCCAAACTCTTCAAGGGTTATACTGGTGGCATCCACGGTCATGACTCTTGCGGAATCGGGCAACCCGAGTTGTTTCTTGATTGCCTCGGGTTTTTTCGTCGTGTTGATGATGTAGACCGTGTCGTCCTTTCCTCCTTCGGTCGGGTTCGCGGCGTCAAGAAGAGTCGGATCGATAACGATCACCACGTCCGGGTTCAGCACTCCGGAACGAACGCGAATGGGAGTTTCGGAAATCCGGTTGTAGGCTTTCATCGGCGCGCCTTGTCTTTCGGCGCCGTATTCAGGAAAAGCCTGAGCGAATTTCCCTGATTCAAACAGAACTTCGGACAAGATGGAAGAGCCTGTTTTCGCTCCTTGCCCACCCCGTCCATGCCATCGAATTTCGATGACTTTCGACATGTGTTTCCCCTCCTTTTTTTTAAGCGACCTGTACAATGGACAAGATCGGTCTCCTTTATGTTTGTCTTTCGCTTTTCTCATACTACCACAGGGGACTAAACCAACAGATGCGTTGACTATCGGGTAATAACATCCAGGCGTGTTTGAGGGTATCATGCAATTGTAAGGAGCGCCTTGACACGCATTTGCCGGTAAATTAAAAAAATTTGCAAGTAGACTGTTTATGTATATTGTATGGAGAACATTTATTTCGTCAAGAACGAATCGACGGAAGAGGTGCAATTATTATCATGAGAGCCGATGTAATCCTGGATAACGAAGCGCCGAACTTTCTGGATGTGTTTTTTAAAACACACGAAAATGTTTCGATAATCGGAGAAATCGGGTTTGGTAACGGAGAGTTTCTTGTTCATCTGGCGAAAAAAGATCCGGAAAAGTTTTACTTCGGGTTCGAAGTTTCCAGGACGTGCCTTATGAAATGCCAGGCAAAAGTAGAAAGAGAAGGACTTGACAACGTCTATCTGCTTTCAGGAGACGCAAGGTTTTTGCTCAGGGAATGTTTCCCCGACGGCGTGTTCGAAGGTATTTATATGAATTTCCCTTGTCCTTGGCCCAAGAAAAGACACGAAAAACGGCGGGTTACGGCGGGTTTTTTCCCCGATGTACTTGCAGCGGTTCTGATTTTGGGAGGTTTTTTCGAGCTGGCGACTGATGACGAGGAGTATGCATTTGAATCGAGAAAGATTCTTAGCCGTCATCAGGCGCTTTCTTTTGAAAGCCATGAGATCAATCCTGAAAGAGCTGTAATGACCAAGTATGAACGTAAATGGACAGCGGAAGGCAAAACGATACATGTGGTACGATTTCGCAAGGAAAAACCCTGGACGGTAAAACGGATTAGTGAAGGGAGAGCATCAGAAATGCACCTGGAATCAGAGGGCGCGAAGCCTGATATGAGGCTTCTTTCAACATTTAATGATACCTCCGGAGGATCCAGGGAACAAAGATGGATTTTCAAAAACTGCTTCGAAGGTTCCGATGGTACGTTTCTTCTTGAAACCATGACGGCCGACGAAGAGTTTCAACAGCATTTTTATATCAAGATTGTCCCCAGAGAGGGAAAATCGCTTATCAAGTTTGATCCTGCGACGAAACCCCTTGTCACCCCTGCAGTGAAGAAAGCCATGCAGGAACTTCGAATCAGAATGGAGGAAATTCAATAAAAGTGAAAGGTTATGCCTTATATCCCATTGGTATAGTAAGATCGGAGATAAGAGAGCCTATGCCTCCGGAGCGATTCAAAAATAGAACGTCGATAATCGCGATAGATGAATCTTACAGAGAAGCCCTTGAGGGAATCACAAAAGGGAAGAAAGTCCTGGTTCTTTTCATTTTCCACAGGTCCCACGGCTTCTCGGTAAAAGTTCATCCCAAAGGTGAAAAGGGAAGGCCCTTAAAGGGTCTTTTTTCCACTTGCAGCCCATCCAGGCCTAATCCAGTCGGTGCTACCGTTGTGGAAGTAATCGAAAAACGAGGCTGCCTGCTTACTGTCAAAGGGCTAGACGCCATAGATGAAACACCTGTCATCGATATCAAACCAGTTCACATTGATGAACAAGAATATGAAAGGGGTCGATAATCATACCGTGGAAAATGCGTCCTACCACTCAAAAGGTTATTCTGGCGCTTTTTCATATTCTCGGATCCGTCCGGGGGAAAAAGGTACTTGAGCTTTTTGCCGGGTCCGGCCGAATATCCCGTAAAGCCCTTGACAACGGGGCCGATTTGGTATGTCTTGTCGAAAAATGCGGACATGAAGCATCCAGGTTGAAAAAGGACTTCAGAAACAAGGCGAATGCGAAGGTTTTGCATATGGATGCAAGACGGGCTCTTGCTTTTTTGAAAAAAAAGGAGTTTCGATTTGACATCATTTTCGCTGATCCTCCTTATGAGAAAGGTTGGACGACGTGGCTTACGGGTCGAGGATCTTTTGTCCTGGCGGAACTCATGGAGGAGGAGGGAATCTTTATCCTTGAGCATTCACTACGGGAAAGCCCATCTACCGAAAACATGCGGAAACTCGAATTCCTGGAAACCAGGCGTTACGGCGAAACGTGCCTGTCTTTTTTCCGCAAAACGGAGCGGAAGGGGGAGGAGAAATGATACAAAGGGCGGTCTATCCGGGATCATTTGACCCGATTACGAACGGCCATATTTACATCGCCGAGCGAGCTGCTTCGATATTTGGTGAGCTGGTAGTGGGAGTGCTGGAAAACAGGAGCAAAACCTGTACATTCAGTATAGACGAAAGACAGGCAATGAACCGTGAAGCCCTGAGTCATCTACCAAACGTGCGGGTGAAGTCCTTTGAAGGTCTACTTGTCGATTTTATGCGGGCTGAGCAGTGTCGCGTCATTATCAGGGGGCTCAGGGCGCTCAGCGACTTTGAATACGAATTCCAGCTTGCCCTCATGAACCGTCAGCTTGCGCCGGAAATCGAGACCTTCTTCATAGTGACAGATGCGAAATACTCATATCTTTCCAGCAGGTCGATCAAAGAAGTTTTCCACTTTGGGGGTTCGATCCAGGACATGGTACCACCCGGGGTCTATCGCAGGCTGAGGGAACGTTTCCCGCCGAAAACCATCAAGGATCCACAATAACAGGCGGCATCACGCGTTCACGGTCGGGCTGCGGCGAGTCTACCAGATTCTCCCAAATTCCGCATGCCCTGTATTCCAGATCTGCCAGTGTCTTTTCACGGGATTCCCGAAAATCCTTGTGGCGAAAATAAACCGGCAGTCGGGCCGTTTCTTTCATTTTACGTAGAAGCTTTTTGCCGGTGCCGTTCATTCCCAGGATCCTCAGGTACGGTGGACCCTTCCGCTGGGCCTCGCGGTTTTTTGTATGGCGCAGCCCGAGAAGGATATGAACGAGGTGTCTTTGTATCCTCCCCCTGGTATATCTTCTGCTGATACAGGAACTCACGAGATCTTCAATGGAAGAGGCTCTTTTCGCATTTTCGAGGATTTTGTGTTCAATACCTTCGGAGATTTCTGCGAATGTGCGTATCTCTTCCACATCAAGGCGGAGCAAAACAGAGCGCATTATGCGCCAGTAGAAAACATCTGACAGAAGGCAACGTCCATCACTGATATCCCGCTCAATCAATAGTGAACTTTCGGGAGGCAGCTTTTCAAGGATCCCGAATCTGCGTTTTCTGAGTTCCCGCCGAATCGCCGTGGCGCTTGGCAATATTCCGGTTTCAATGCTATGGTACGCACCGCCTATGCGCTGGATGGGCAAGGGCTCAATGCCGTAGTTTTTTTCACGTATACGGAGCAGGTAAGAAAAAGCAAGCGTGTTGTTGGGTTTTGAAAGAATGTCATGGGCGCCCGGGTATAGAGACTCTGCGGCAAGCGAGCGTGATTCGGCATATGAAAAACCTTTTTTCATGTTTTCCGCAAGATTTGCCTTGAAGGGGTCCGGCTCATGAAGCAAAATATCCAGAATCGCTTTGTCGGCGCCGCCCGGGTCTTCCATGCCGAATGAAATATGCGTAACGACGCCTGTTGCGGCGAGTATATCGACGGCACCAGCGGAGAAAACGCCTGCGTTATGGCATGAAAAGAGCACGGGCAACTCAATGACCAGGTCTGCTCCGTGAGCAAGCGCCATTTCGGTCCTGGTCCTCTTTTCGAGTAAAGCTGGTTCGCCCCGTTGGACGAAATTTGACGACAGAACCACAATTACGGCCTCAGCACGCGATTGGCGGCGTGCCTGTTCCATGTGATATAAATGACCAGAGTGAAAGGGGTTGTATTCAGCAACTATGCCAACGACCCCTTGTTTGTCGAGGGTGATTTTTTGACACCTCCCTCATTGTTTTATGAAAATACGATACGCCGGAGGCTGACTCCGGGTCAAGGAGGATGAGAAAATGAAAGTATTGGTGCTGAATTGCGGCAGTTCTTCATTGAAATACCAGTTGTTCGATATGACTACCGAGGAGGTGCTCGCTAAGGGCTTGATAGAGAGGATCGGCATCGAGGGTTCCCGGATCAAGCATGAAAAGACCGGCGATGAACCGGTGATTTTTGACGTTCCTATCCCTGAACATAAAACGGGCGTCCGCAAAATGCTCGATGCCCTGTTGGATGAAAAACATGGCCTTCTCAAATCTTTACAAGAGTTAATCGCAGTGGGTCACAGGGTTGTGCATGGCGGCGAAAAATTCGCTCGGTCTGTAATAGTAGACAAGGAAGTCCTCAATGTCATCGAGGAATGTGTCCCGCTGGCGCCTCTTCACAATCCAGCCAATCTTACCGGTATCAAGGCCATGATCGAACTTCTTCCGGAAACCCCCCAGGTTGCCGTATTTGACACCGCGTTTCACCAGACCATACCGAAATATGCCTACATGTATGGTGTCCCTTATCATTATTATGAAGAACACAGGGTGAGGCGTTACGGTTTCCACGGCACAAGCCATGCCTACGTGTCACATCGTGCTGCTGAGATCCTGCAGAAACCTTTCAACGAATTAAAAATAGTCACGTGTCATCTTGGCAACGGCAGTTCAATAACTGCTGTGGATTGCGGCAAATCAGTCGACACGAGCCTCGGTTTCGGAACGGTTCCTGGTGTTCTTATGGGAACCCGAAGTGGAGAAGTGGATCCTACCCTGGTTTTGTATCTTATGGAAAAGGAAAACCTGGATACTAAACTAATGAGTCACATTCTTCATAAAGAAAGCGGGATTCTTGGGATTTCCGGCATCAGCAGCGATTTGAGAGACGTGGAAGAAGCGGCTGAACAGGGGAACCAGCGCGCAAAGCTTGCACTCGACATGCTTTGCTATGGGGTCAGAAAACATATCGGTGCTTACGCAGCTGCCATGGGTGGAATCGACGCTATAGTTTTCACCGCAGGTATTGGAGAAAACAGTTCTGTAGTGCGAAAGATGGTTGTCGAAGGACTGGAATTTTTAGGTGCCGACGTTGACCCTGAAAAAAACAACGTCAGAGGGAAAGAACGGATAATAAGCACCGATGGGGCTAAAGTTTCCGTTTTGGTAGTACCGACGAATGAGGAACTGGTAATTGCCAGAGATACGAAGGAGCTGATCAACGGCTAAATGGGCTTTTCAGAAGGGAACCGCCAGCGTATAGACAGTCGTCCGCAAAACTGGAATTGCCCTGTGCAGACCGGGCAGTTCGAAAGCGGGAAAAACTACGAGTTCCTTTGGATACTTCCACTACAAGGTTATGTCCCCTTTGGCGGACAAACATTCTTCTTCGATGGCGAAGTCGAAACCGAAGCGACTGTAGAACGACACCGGGAACGTGTGATAATTGATATCAAAATAAAAGCCAAGGGCGAGGCTGCCTGTTCAAGATGTCTTGAAAAGGTGGAACTTGCTTTTGACAATGAATTCCGGTATTTTTATGTTTCGTCATTCGACGAGTCGGAAAAAGAGGCTGCCGAAAGCGACGAGCACACGGTTTTGACAAGCAAAAACACCACGTCTATCGATATCGCCGATCAGGTTTGGGAGACGCTGGTGATGGCATTGCCCGAAAAAGTTCTTTGCCGTGAGGATTGCAAGGGCATATGTCCCGTTTGTGGTTCCAACAGGAATTACGAGAATTGTTCCTGCGGAGAATCGGGAAGGGACCCAAGGTTAGATGTGCTGGCGGATATCCTTTCCGAAAAAAAGCCGGAGGACGACAGAAAAGGGGGGACAGAACATGGCGGTACCCAAAAATAAGACTTCGCATGCAAGAACACATAACAGAAAGGCCAAATGGCTCGGAGCACTAAAGTCACCTGCGATGACTACTTGCTCCCAGTGCGGGGAAGTTATCCTCACGCACCGGGCATGCCCTGAATGCGGATATTACAGGGGGAGAAAAGTAAAGGTGGAAAAAGCATCCGGCGAAGGGCAAAATGACGAATCCTGAAAAAAATAACAACAGGAAACAACGGCAATAACCAAGTATTAAGCCGGCATGGGGATGGTAAACTTCTTCCATGCCGGTTTTGCTATTGACCGCGCAGCTTTCCCTATATATACTCACCATGTTATGATATCTGATGTTATTATCTGGTGGTAAGGATGAGGGAAATGGTTCGTTCCTCTGGAAAGCTTGCCAGGCAAAGGCGTATACAGGCAGAACTCAAGGCCGATCCACTGCTTACGGATGAAGAACTTGCCCGCCTGCTTAATGTGAGTATAAGTACCATACGCTTGGACAGGGTGACTCTCGGCATCCCGGAAGTAAGGGAAAGGATGCGCGTGATGGCCCAGCAGGCCTTTTCACGGCTCCGCTCCCTTAAACGGGAAGAAGTAATAGGAGAACTGATAGACCTTCAGCCTAACAGTGGTGGCCTGTCTATTTTGACAACCTCTTCTGAAATGGCTTTCAGGCATACGGAACTTGTCTCCGATCACTACATATATGCCCAGGCCAGTTCGCTGGCGATAGCCGTTATAGAAGCCGACCTGGTGTTTACCGGCGCAGCCAGGGTAAGGTATCGTCTGCCGGCCAAAGTCGGAGAGCGACTCATAGCCAAGGCGAAAGTTGGCACCCAAAAGGGAAACAAATATGTAGTCAGCGTAAGGACAAGGGCAGGCGATCGGGAAATATTCCTAGGACGTTTCATTACCGTTGTCAAGGATTCCGAGTGTCTTCACGACAGCCGCTAAGATCGCAAGAGTGACAGAGGAGAGATCGACGTGTTGATAGCACTTGATGCAATGGGCGGTGATCACGCGCCCATGGAGATTTGCAAAGGAGCAATCCTTGCCTGCAGTCAGCATAACGATATACAGATCGCTCTCATTGGCAGGCCGGAGGCTATTAAACCCCACATTGAGACTGCGTCTGCAGAAATTTTGAAAAGACTGAACATTGTAGAAGCCGAGGAAGTAATCGATATGGCTGAAGCTCCTGCCGTGGCCATTCGGAGAAAACGAAAATCAAGTCTTCACATTGCCATGCAGATGGTCCATTCCGGGGAAGCCGTCGGTTGCGTATCTGCAGGAAATACCGGAGCCATTGTCGCCGGTGGAGTACTCATAGTGGGACGTATAAAGGGTATAGACAGACCGGGACTGGGGATCCCCCTGCCAGCCGTTGAACGTGTCAGTCTGCTCATCGATGTGGGGGCGACAGTCAGGTGCAAGCCGCTCAACCTGCACCAGTTCGCGTTGATGGGAGACGTTTACATGCGGACCATACAGTCTGTCGAACGGCCAATGATAGGATTGCTTTCCAACGGTTCGGAAGAAATAAAGGGAGACGAACTTATACAGGAAACACGCAACCTTTTCAAAAATTCTCACTTAAACTTCGTCGGAAACGTGGAGGGGCAGGATATACCTATAGGCGTTACCGACGTCGTGGTCTGTGAGGGACTTACGGGAAACATTCTTCTGAAGTTCATAGAAGGAACGGGAGAAGCCCTTTTTTCGTTGATGAAAGCCGAGATACAAAAACGTTTCCTTGCCAAGATCGGTATGGCTTTCATGCTTCCCATGCTAAAGGAGCTGTCACGGCGTTTCGATTATGAAAGAACGGGTGGGACACCACTTCTTGGAGTAAACGGAGCTGTCATAAAGGCCCATGGAAGGTCGAAGGCAAGGGCAATAAGCAGTGCTCTTGGTGTAACAAGAGATTTCGTCAGCAAGAACGGAGTACAGGCAATCGTTGAGGAACTCGAGGAAGGAGGAGTGCGGAGTGGGAATTGAATTAGGCCTTCCTGTTGCCCTCAAGGGAACGGGAATGTATGTCCCGGAAAAAGTGCTCACAAATGACGATCTGGAAAAAATGGTGGATACAAGCAATGAATGGATAACAACCCGCACAGGGATACGTGAAAGGCGAATCTCGGAAAACGAACTCACTAGCGAGATTGCGGCCAGGGCCGGCCTGGCTGCCTTGAAGGCGGCAGGAATGTCAGCTGATGATATAGATATGATCATAGTCGGTACTAATTCGCCTGATACGCTCTTTCCGGGTGTTGGTCCGAAGGTACAGCATCTTTTGGGAGCCTCCAGGGCCGGCGCGTTTGATGTGCAGGCTGGATGTACCGGATGTATTTACGCCCTTGCGACTGCAGCTGCAGGAATAGGGAGTGGACTTTGGAAAAATGTCCTTGTCATAGGAGCAGAGGTATTATCGAAACTGATTGACTGGAGCGACAGAAATACTTGCGTTCTTTTCGGCGATGGTGCCGGGGCAGCCGTTTTAAGCCGGGGGGAAGGAAGCAATGCCTTTCTCGCCGTGGAGCTTCACGCCGATGGCGGAAAGTGGGACTACATAATTTTTCCCGGAGGGCTCGTGGAAAAACCGGCAACTCATGAAACCGTAGAGGCCAAGGAACATTCCGTGAAAATGAAAGGCAACGAAGTGTTCAAGTACGTCAACACCGTTTTGCCGGGTTTTTTGAAAAAGGTGTGTCATGATGCCCACGTGGAACCCAGGGACGTGGACTGTTGGATCTTTCATCAGGCGAACATACGGATTATCGAAGGTATCCAGAAAAGATTGAAAGTCGACCCGGAAAAATCGATCGTGAACCTGGACAAGTATGGAAATACCTCAGCCGCTTCTGTTTTTTTGGCTCTCCATGAGGGGATTGAAAGCGGTAAGCTTAAAAAAGGCGACAAGGTCATGCTTGCCAGTTTCGGAGCCGGTATGACTTATGGTGCCATATTGTTGCAGATTTGAGGTGTTTTGCAATGCTTAAAAATAACCGAGTGAAAAAACTCCTGGGCATCGAATATCCCATTCTTCAAGGGGGTATGGCTTGGGTCGCAGACGCCCAGCTTGCTGCAGCTGTAAGCAACGGGGGAGGGCTTGGAGTTATAGCTGCAGGTAGTATGCCGCCGGAGCTTCTGGAAAAGGAAATCCAAAAAGCGAAAACACTGACAGACAAACCTTTCGCCGTGAACATAATGCTTATGTCGCCGACGGCGGATGATGCCGTGGAAGTCGTCGCCAGGCAGAGGGTTCCCGTAGTTACTACCGGAGCCGGAAGCCCAGGAAAGGTTATAGAAAGGCTGAAACCCCTGGGGACAAAAATACTTCCTGTCATAGCCTCTACAGCACACGCCAAACGTGTCGCGCGGCAAGGCGCGGATGCGGTTATTGCCGAGGGGATGGAAGCAGGGGGACATATAGGGGAAATTACGAGCATGGTCCTCGTGCCGCAAATCGTGGATACCGTAGATATACCCGTTATCGCAGCAGGAGGCATAGCAGACGAGCGTGGCGTAGTAGCGGCTTTCGCTTTGGGGGCAGAAGGAGTTCAGGTCGGAACGAGGTTTGCCTGTTGCAGCGAATCGAGAGCTCATGATGCCTACAAGCGCGAAATTATAGATGCAAGAGACAGAAGCACCGTTGTAACAGGAATATCTACGGGACATCCAGTCCGGTGCATCCAAAACAAGTTTACGAAAGAATTTCAGGAGCTTGAAAAAAGAGGTACACCCGTGGAAGAACTGGAGGCATTCGGAACGGGCAAGTTGAAGGCGGCTGTCATCGACGGTGACGTCGAGTGGGGGTCCGTTATGGCGGGACAGTCTGCAGGGCTGGTATGTTCAGTCGAGCCGGCTGAAAAAATCATTCGTGAAATGTTCGGGAAAACTACTGACGTCCTGCGGTTCCTGCAGCATAATCTCTTTGAATGAGAGGTATTGACTAAATGTCTTACGCTATGGTGTTTCCCGGACAAGGCTCCCAGGAAACGGGTATGGGGCGCTTGCTCATAGAAAGCTATAAATCTTCCCGGCGTGTCTTCGAACGTGTGGATGATGCCCTAGGTTTCGAACTCAGCAAGCTTATTCTAGAAGGGCCCGAAGAAGAGCTGCAAAAAACGGAGTTTGCTCAACCTGCAATACTCACGGTAAGCCTGGCTGCCTACTTCGCCCTGAAGGAAGAGTTCGGTTACGTGCCGAATCCGGCCTATGTGGCAGGCCATAGCCTTGGAGAGTATTCGGCTCTTGTTGCGGCCGGTACTCTAGGTCTTGAGGAAGGGGTGCGCCTTGTCCATCTCAGGGGGCGCCTCATGCAGGAAGCGGTTCCGCTGGGCAAAGGGACGATGGCGGCTTTACTGGGAATTGACCGTAAAAAAGTCTATGAAATATGTGAGCAAATCTCACCTGAAGGTGTTTGTGAAGCTGCAAATTTCAATGCTCCGGGCCAGATAGTCATATCCGGAGAAACGGAAGCCGTAGAAAAAGCGATGATTTTAGCCAAAGAAGGCGGCGCGAAAAAGGCTGTAAAACTCAAAGTCAGTGCGCCTTTTCATTGCAGGCTTATGGAACCTGTAGCCCAAAAGTTACAGGAAGCCTTCGAAGAATGTACATGGCGAAAACCGGAGTGGCCCGTGGTTACCAACGTTTCCGCAAAGCCTGTGGAGGATGTACGGGAGATAAAACGATCATTGTATCTTCAGACCTATAGCCCTGTATTATGGCAGGATACCGTAGATTTCCTGTTTTCCATGGGAGTGGATACCTTTGCAGAGATTGGGCCTGGTTCGGTACTTTCGGGGCTTATCCGCCGTACCGTTAAAGGTGTGAAGACGGTTACCGTCGGAACACCCGAAGAAGCGGAAATTTTTGTCCATAGTATGGTCGGGAGTGAATAAGATATGACAGGATCCTCTACTGTTGCACTTGTAACCGGAGGTGGAAGAGGAATAGGAAAGGCAGTTTCCCTTGAATTGGGGAAAATGGGTTACAGTGTTGCCGTCAATTACAACAGGTCGCGTGAAAGCGCGGAAGAAGTAGCAAAACTCCTGCAGAAGGAAGGTATCTCCGCCGAGGTGTTTCAGGCGGATGTTTCGAAAGCGGAGGAAGTTGAAAGACTTTTCTGTGAAATAGAGGAACGTATGGGCACTGTTCTGGTGTTGGTGAACAATGCAGGCATTACCCGTGACAATATACTTATGCGCATGAAAGACGATGAATGGGACGACGTCATTTCAGCCGACCTGAATTCGGTTTTTCTGGTTACCCGAAGAGCTATTCGAGGAATGGCCAAATCGAGGTGGGGTAGAATTGTTAATATATCTTCGGTGATCGCGCTCGTCGGCAACCAGGGACAAGCGAACTATGCCGCCGCCAAAGCGGGCGTTATCGGTTTCACCAAAAGTGTTGCAAGGGAGATGGGGTCTAGAAATATAACCGTAAATGCCGTCGCTCCGGGATTTATCGAAACGGATATGACAGCGATACTCCCGGAAAAATACCGGGAAGCGATGTTGGGGCAGATCCCGGCAGGCCGCATGGGTAAACCTGAAGATATCGCCGGGGTTGTAGCGTTTCTGGTATCAGATAAAGCCTCTTATATTAATGGCCAGGTCATCGCCGTTGACGGTGGCATGACCATGTCGTAGAAATCGTTTTCGAAGATTGACGGAAAAGGAGGTGAGTAGAGTGAAAATGGAAGAAATTACAACCCGCCTCAAGGAAATCGTCATGGACAGGCTCGATGTAGAGGAGGAACAGATCAAGCCGGAAGCTTCCTTCGTCGAGGATCTTGGCGCAGACTCGCTGGATATAGTCGAGCTCATTATGGGGATCGAAGAAGAATTCGACATCGAGATTCCGGATGAAGATGCCGAGAAACTTACGAATGTTGGTGAAGCAATGGATTACATCAAGAACAAGCTCGGCGTTGAAGAATAGTTCTCCCGGACCAAGGAGGGCGCAGGAATCAGTCCTGCGCCCGACCGGGGTTTTGGAGTCGTTCCGGGAGCCAAAAGGAGTGAACCGGCGTGAAAAGGGTCGTAATTACGGGCTTGGGTGTTGTAAGCCCTATCGCCATAGGGAAAGAAGACTACTGGAAAGCTCTTTCAGAAGGGAAAAACGGTGTAGGAGAAATAACTCTTTTCGACACGACCGATTTTCCTTCCCGCATTGCAGCCGAAGTCCAGGATTTTAAACCTGATGACTGGATGGAACGCAAGGAAGCGCGGCGAGCCGACAGGGTTATACAGTTTGCCGTTGCTGCAGCGGACCTTGCCGTAAAAGATGCTGGCCTGGATACCGAAAGCCTCGATCCGGACAGGTTTGGTGTTTTCATAGGAAGCGGCGAGGGAGGTATTTCCACGAACTACGAGGGCACAAAGGTCCTGCTGGAAAAAGGACCTGCAAGAGTCGGACCTTTTTACGTTCCCATGATGCTCAGCAACATGCCTGCTGCCTATGTAGCCATTCGCTTGAGAGCCAAGGGGCCCAATATATGTGTTGTAACAGCTTGCGCCACGGCAACGCACACTATGGGTGAAGCCTTTCATACTATAGGGCGCGGTGATGCGGACATACTGCTGGCCGGAGGATCGGAAGCAGCCATCACTCCGGTCGCTGTAGCGGGTTTCGGAGCCATGAAGGCACTTTCGACAAGAAACGACGACCCCGAGCATGCTTCAAGGCCCTTCGATGTTCACCGTGACGGTTTCGTCATGGGAGAAGGTGCTGGAGTTCTTGTATTCGAAGAACTTGAACACGCAAAGCGCAGGGGAGCAAAAATATATGCCGAGGTTAAGGGATTCGGGTCGAATTGCGATGCCTATCACATAACCGCACCGGATCCGGAAGCGGTGACACCCGCAAAGGCTATGCTCCAGGCCGTTGAAAAAGCAGGCTGGGGCAAGGGAGATGTCCAGCTGATAAACGCTCATGGGACGTCTACGGCACTAAACGACAAAATGGAAGCCCTCGCCATACGAAATGCGTTTGGTGAAGAGGCAGACAATATTCTGGTGAATTCTACAAAATCCATGATAGGACACTGCCTGGGTGCGGCTGGAGCCCTTGAATTGATTGCCGCCTTGCAATCTATAGTAGAGGGTATAGTACATCCAACGGTGAACTGTAAGGAAATAGATCCGGAATGTCAGGTGAAAGTCGTTCCAGATGGTGCTCCCCTTAAAAAGACCATTGACCGGGCCATCGTGAACAACTTCGGTTTCGGGGGACATAACGCGGTACTTGCCGTAGAATCATTCAGGGAATGAAAACAATTGCAAGAAATCCAGGATGCTTTGAGTTATGTTTTCCATAATCCACAATATCTGGAAGAAGCCCTGACTCACGCGTCATTTTCAAATGAGTGCGGTTTGCCTTACACAAATGAACGGCTTGAATTCCTTGGAGATGCAGTACTGCAATTGGCTGTATCCCATTACCTTTGGAAAAGCTTTCCCGGCGATACGGAAGGCGATTTAAGTCGAAAACGGGCGTCTTTGGTTTGCGAAGAGGCATTGGCCGATTGGGCTCGCGAAATTGGACTCGGTAAGGTTATTCGCCTCGGGAAAGGGCTTGAAAAAAGCAGGGGGAAAGAAAACCCGTCCGTTTTGGCCGACGCAGCTGAAGCTGTCCTTGGTGCCTTGTATCTGGACGGAGGTTTCGACCGTGCTTTTGATGTAATTTCGCGTTTCTGCCGATCGAGGGAGTCCCTGTTTTTCAGGGAAAGTCGCAACCCGAAAACCCTTCTTCAGGAGTTACTGGAATCGAGGGGCAGAACCCGGCCTGAATACTACCTTGTGAAAACGGAGGGGCCCGACCACGAACCGCTTCATACCGTGAAGGTAATTATAGATGGAAAAACGATGGCAACGGCAGTTGGAAAAACTATAAGAGAAGCGGAAAACAGGGCAGCGGAAAAGTTATTGATGGATCTTAATGCAACCGATTGCATTTAAACTGTATCATTGGTAGAATCATATCCACGGGACTAAAGAAGAAGGGGCCGTGGAGGATGCAGTATATAAAACAGGGAAATTCCGACGGCAAGGGAATTTTGCCTTGGATAAAATAAAGGGGGCAATCGTCGAAATACACGACGTTGTCTCCTTTTTTTATGGGGGTGCTTGGATTGTTGAGAGAAAAGGCTAAGGTGATGAACGCGGATGAAATGACACGGGCGCTCAAGCGCCTGGCTCACGAGATCCTTGAAAAAAACCGGGGTGGAGAAAACTGCCTTTTGGTGGGGATACAAAGAAGGGGGGTTCACCTGGCAAACAGAATGAAAGAATACATAAAAGAGACGGAATCAAAAAAGGTCCAAAGCGGTGTGCTGGACATAACCCTTTACAGGGATGACCTCACGCTTCTTCACGATCAGCCAGTGGTACACAGCACGGCCATCCCGGTTGATATTTCGAACAAAACAGTGATTCTTGTGGATGATGTAATTTATACCGGAAGGACGACTCGCGCAGCCATGGACGCCCTTATGGATCTTGGAAGACCATCGGCTGTGCAGCTTTGTGTGCTCATAGACAGAGGGCACAGGGAACTTCCGATTCATCCCGATTTCGTCGGCAAAACGGTGCCTACCTCACAGGACGAGGTTGTAGAGGTAAGGGTTAGTGAACTCGATGGAGTCGATGAAGTCGTAATCTGCCAACGAGAGGAGTAAAGGTGGGAATGGAGTGGAAACATAGAAGCCTTATAGACCTGGACACCTGGAGTCGCGAGGAAATCGAATATCTGTTGGAAAACGCAAAGAACATGGAGGACCTCCTGGACCGGCCTATTAAGAAAGTTCCTGCCTTGCGCGGGAAACTTGTAGTCAATCTTTTTTACGAACCTTCAACCCGGACGCGTGTGTCCTTCGAGCTGGCGGAGAAGTTTTTGAGCGCCGATGTGGTCAATTGGTCGGCTTCAGGATCAAGCTCCATGAAAGGGGAAACCTTGCGCGATACGGCATGGACGCTTGAAGCCATGGGAGCCGACGCGGTTGTCATACGTCATGGTGCAGTCGGGTCTGCAGCCTATCTTAAGAACAAACTTAAAAGAAGCGCTGTTTTCAACGGTGGTGACGGTACTCACGCTCATCCTACACAGGCGCTTTTGGATATCTACACTGCCTGGAAGCGCCTGGGCCGCCTCGATGGTAAGAAAATGACAATTATAGGCGATATACAACACAGTCGCGTTGCGCGGAGCAACATGATCGGCTTTAAAACCATGGGAGTTAACGTTGTTCTTTCCGGACCGCCGACTCTTTTACCTCCCGACCTGGAATCTTTCGGCGCGGCATACGAGGCAAATCCTTTCGAAGCAGTCAAGGAAGCCGATATCGTCTATCTTTTGAGGATACAAAAAGAAAGACAGGATGAAGGACTTTTCCCCTCCCTGGACGAGTATTTCCTTACCTATGGCGCCGACGAACGACTCATTAAGGCGGCTGCGAAAGAAGCCTTGATAATGCATCCAGGTCCTGTTAACCGGCGTGTTGAAATAGAAAGCGCCGTAGCCGATGGGCCCCAGAGCGCCATTTTAGCCCAGGTAAGAAGTGGGGTGGCTGTAAGGATGGCCTTGCTTTATCTTTGTCTTGGAGGTGCTGGAAAAGAATGACCATTTTACTTCGAAACGGTCTGATTTTCGATGGTGAAAAACTGGTAGAAAAGCCCAAAGACGTTCTAATTGAAGGCGGAAGGATACAAAAGGTTGGAGAAACACAGCCGCAGAGAGGCATGGGAAACCATACATACGATCTGGATGGCAAAATCGTCTGTCCCGGGTTCATCGACCTGCACGTCCACTTGCGCGACCCAGGGCAGGAATGGAGAGAGGACATACCTTCAGGCGCTCTTGCTGCAGCGGCTGGAGGATTCAGCACCGTAGTCGCCATGCCCAATACGGAGCCGCCGATAGATTGCGCCTCGCTGGTTCAGTATGTAATGGACAGAGGAATGAACTCGCAAGGAGCTCGTGTTCTGCCAGCGGGCACGGTGACAAAGGGCCGCTCAGGGGAGCGCCTCGCGGAATTGGCAAAAATGGCGGCTGCCGGGGCGGTTTTTTTTACCGATGACGGGTCGCCAGTCTGGAAATCGGGCCTGCTTCATAAAGCGTTGCTTTATACCCGCAACCTGGGTGTAAGGATCATGGAACACCCCGAAGATCTCGACCTTTCCCGTGGCGCCCAGGTCAACTGGGGTTACAGTTCATCGCGATCGGGGCTGAAAGGAAGTCCCGTTTCCTCTGAGGTCAGCGACATACATCGGGGAATTCATCTTTGTGAGGAAACAGGAAGTCCCGTCCATTTTACTCACGTGAGTTCCAAAAAGGGGATCGAGGCCGTAAGACTGGCGAAAAGACAGGGGCTTTCGGTAACCGCGGATGTTACCTGCCATCATCTCGTGTTTGACGAATCCGCTGTCGTGGAATCGCGGTACGATAGCCTTTTCAAGGTTAACCCGCCCCTTAGAAGTTCCACTGACAGGGATGCCCTCTGGGAGGGGATTTGTGATGGAACAGTGGACGCTATAATTACTGATCACGCTCCTTACCATTCCGACGAAAAGGACGTGCCTTTTCAGGAAGCTCCCTTTGGTATTGCGTCTCTGGAGTGCGCTGTGGCGGCAGTCCTCACTGAATGGAACAACCGAGGCAAACCCTGTCCGCTGGAAAGGATGCTTTATCTGTGGACTGCCGGACCTGCAAGGCTATTGCCGAAAAAATGGAGCGAGCTGGGGAAAATCCGCGAAGGCGGTCCTGCGGATATAACCGTCCTCGATCCTGGTATCGAAAAAACCGTGGATCCATCCCTTTGGAGGAGCAAAGCGAAAATGACTCCCTGGAAAGGACGAACATTTGCAAATTGGCCTATAATGACCATCGTCGAAGGAAGAATTGTTTTCGGGGAAACTGAATGATCCGGGATTCGGAGAGGGCATAACGTTCATGCAAAGACTCTCAGATTTCAGAGCTACCGTCATTGAAAAAGAAAGCATCGCACCAGGCATCTGGGCTATTAAGCTGAAGCCTGAAAAACTTCGCCTCCGGATTTTGCCTGGACAATTTTTCATGATCAGGGCCTGGAGCTCAAAAGACCCGTTCCTTTTCAGGCCCTTTGCCGTATCAGGCAATAATCCTGATGGTTCCCTCGATATAAGTTTCAAAGTCGTTGGCAGGGGTACGGAACTTTTGGCGGAATGCGAAAGAGGCCAAAAAGTGTTGATGAGAGGACCATGCGGCAATGGATTTCCGAAACCCCTAGGTAAAAGGCTTGTCCTCGCAGGAGGAGCGATGGGTATTGCCCCGTTGCTTTTTGCCCGACATTACTACGAAAGCTCCGTAAGGACGCTTCTTTTACTTGGCGTCACGGGAGAGCCGGAATGGGAGCTTTTCTCAAAGTCTATCATCCAGAAGTTTCCCGATACCTTGTTGTTTTCGGAAAACGGGATGATAGGTCGAAAAGGGACCATTGTAGACGGCCTCGCGGAGATTCTGGACGAAAACGACGAGGTATGGGCTTGCGGGCCTGAAGGCATGTTCCATGCCATGGGAAAAATTAAAGAACGGGTGACCTTGCCGATCTGGGTAAGCCTCGAAAGCCGGATGGCCTGTGGTTACGGAGGTTGTCTGGGATGTGCCGTGCAAACCCGGGAAGGGCCGAAACGGGTTTGCGCGGATGGGCCTGTTTTCAGGTTGAAGGAGATCATCCGGTATGAACCCTGATAAAAAGATGGCCATAAATATTGGTGGTATCGAGTTCGAATCGCCGCTTTTCATAGCTTCAGGCGTTTGGCCCATGGACAGTGCCGAATGGCCCGATGGAGCAATGAACGGAGTAGGGGGATTTTGCACCAAAGGACTGACTTTAAGGTCTAAAAGAGGGAATCCGGGAATACGCGTGTGGGAAACACCCTGTGGCCTCATGAACAGCATCGGCCTTCAAAATCCAGGAATAAAGGCATTCCTGAAGCAAGAGTACAAACAGCTGAAAAAAGCCGGAAAACCAGTAATTTTCAACCTCTCATTTGAGACGGAAAAAGAACTGCTTCTCCTACTGGGGTACATAATGGATGCCGCCGGAAATGTACCGGTAGAACTCAACGTTTCCTGCCCCAACGTTTCCAAAGGAGGCCTTTCCTGGGCACAAGACGTGAATGCCTTGGAAAGAGTAGTTTCCCTGGCTAGAAGAAACTGGAAGGGTCTGCTTTGGGTCAAACTGTCGCCGAATGTGTCTTCTTTTACCGAAACCGCCCTGGCGGCGGAAAAGTCCGGCGCCGATGCCGTGGTGGTAGCCAATACGTGGTTGGGCACGGCCATCGACGTTTCGAGGCTTGAACCTGTTTTTGACAACATACATGCGGGTCTTTCAGGCCCTGCTGTTTTCCCGCTCGCGCTCAGGCTCGTGTGGGAAACCTACTCCGCGGTCAAGATACCGGTAATCGCCTCGGGAGGCGTTTGCACCTGGCAGAACGCCGCTTCGATGATCGCCGCCGGGGCTTCGGCAGTGCAAGTAGGATCTGCGCTTTTTTTCGATCTTCTGGCTCCTGCCAAATTGTACGAAGGACTTTCCTCATTGTTGGAAAAGCGAAATATTGGATCTGTAGCGGATCTGACAGGTATTGCCCATGAAAGAAGGCGGGAGACAAACAAGGAGGATTTAAGGCATGGATAAAACAGGAAAGAAAGAGCCTCGTATGATTCTTGCCCTTGATCTGGAGACGACGGACGAAGCCCTCGATTTCCTCAGGCGATGGGGGAAAAGGATAAAATACGTAAAAATAGGGCCGGGGCTGTTTGCGCAAGGCGGAACGGATTTCATAACCAGGCTTCGGGAAGATGGGCGGAAAATATTTCTGGATCTGAAACTTCACGACATTCCCAACACTGTGGCGGAAGCGGTCAAATTCCTTTCTTCCAAAGGGATTTGGGCGATTACTCTTCATACTTCAGGCGGAAGGCCGATGATGGAATCTGCGGTAAGGGCCCGGAAAGACAAAAGTACGCTTCTTTTCGGGGTAACTGTTCTCACGAGCCTTGATTCTACAAGTTGGGATGAGGTGCATCCGGGATGTTCCATTAATGATGCTCTAGCGAAAAGGGCCAAAATTGCAGTAGAAAGCGGAATGGATGGTATCGTTTGCTCGCCTCGGGAATTAGCTATGTTCAACCGCGATCCCTACTTCGGCCTGCTGAAAATAGTTCCAGGTATAAGGCCTGCCGATTACGAGATGTTTGATGACCAGCGCCGCACGTCGACCCCATCGTTTGCGGCCGAAGGGGGAGCGGACTTCGTCGTAGTTGGACGTCCCGTTACAAGGGCTGAAGACCCGGGAAGAATTATCGATACGATTCTAAGGGATTTGAGAAGATGATAGAAAACCAGGAAGAACTAAGAAGACGTCTTGAAGAATCGGGAGCCCTGCAGCAAGGACATTTCGCCTTGAGTTCGGGGCTTCATAGTGGTTACTACATGCAATGCGCGCTTTTCCTGCGGTTCCCTGGCAACGCCTCTTTTGCAGGAAAGCTTTTGGCCGACTCTGTAAGGGTACTGAAACCTGATTTTATCGTTTCTCCTGCTTTGGGAGGGCTTATCGTCGGACATGAGGTTGCGAGGCATCTCTGCGTACCTTTCATTTTTTGCGAGAGAAGAGAGGGCCTGATGCAGCTAAAACGCTTTCCTCATCCAGATTCGGGCAGATTCGTTGTAGTGGAGGACGTAATCACTACTGGTGGGTCCAGCCTTGAAACGGCCAGGGTGATTCTTTCCAAAGGAAAGGTTTTTTGGGCGGCGACGGCTTGCATCGTCGACAGGAGCGACGGGAATGCCTGTCTTCCTGAGCCTTTGATATCGCTATGGAACGTCTCTTTTCCCAATTATTCACCAGAAGACTGTCCATATTGCAAACAGGGAATCCCTTTGACCAGACCCGGGAGCCGAAATTCATGAGTAAAGGGATCCGCTTCGTTCTCAAAAATTGTATTTTCCCAAATTTAATTGCGTTTCTTTCCGTTGTTCTTATTACCGCAGTTGTGTTCCTGGGACAAAAAGCCTCTGCAGCGGCTGTCTCGACGCAGCCAGGGGAAGTTTGGACGACCCATCCCTGGCTTTCGATGACGGCACGTTTTATCGGAGGGGCTTACAGTTCAGTCCGCGGAGTCCAGGGCTGGACTGAAGAAGGCGAACTCAGGCGACTGGGACTTCCTCCCCAAGGAACGGTAATACTCGCTTTCGACCCTACCGATGCGAAAATGGCAGGGGTCGAAGGAAAAGGGCTAAATTTGATCTTGCTTTACGAACGAGACCTGGGTGGAGTTGGTGGACTCGAAATGCCCTTTTTGGACCCGGCCACGCTGCCTTTTGTCGCGCTTCGCACCATGTCGAAATTTTCGCAACTTGACCCCGAAAATTATTCCTACTACCAACGTCGGCTTGCGGAGTTCCAGGCTCGCCTTGATAGTACTGTACTCGTTGGAAGACAGCTTCTAGGGTCCTTAAAGATTCTCGACCTGTGCTGGGAAGTTGGCAGGTGGATGCAAGCTGCTACCGGCATGACCGTAAGTCCTCCGGCGGAAGTAAAAAACTCCTGGGCAAAAGGAAATGATATGGAAACACTCATTCTGGCCGTAAAAGAAGCCCAAAAACAGGGGTGGCTGATATTGTGCGACGCATGGACGCCCCCTGGGGTAGCGGAAGTCGCCATGAAATATGGCAACTATATGATTCTTCCTGTACCTTCACAAGATCAGGATTTTTTTCTCTACCTTTACGACCTTTACTTGATGGTCTGGAACAGTGTGAGGCTAAAAGGAGCTGAAGAGGGGCGGGCAAGCCGTTAGAAAGTTCTCAAATGTCTGATGTCTACGGCCGCAAAAGAACGTCTCAATCCGCCAATTTCCAGTATTATTTCTCCCGAATCAGATATCCCGACGGATTTCCCACGAAGAGGTTCGCCTTCATGGTTTAGAATGACTTCTCGCCCGATTGTAGAACAGCGTCTCAAATAGCTTTCTATACATTGTCTGCTTCCTTCAGGGGTTTCAAGAAGTCTTACCTGCCTTTCCATGATTCTGACTATGGAGGCGATTACTTTCCCCCGATGCACCGGGCGTCCCAATATAGCCAGCAGTGAGGTAGAGTTGCCCGCTACGTCCATGGTGATAGATCTTGGGTCAATGTTTGCGTTTAATCCAATTCCGGTTACTGCAAAGTGAACGTGCCCTGGCTCGCTTGACGCTTCCGTAAGGATTCCGCAGACCTTGGCTCCTTGAAAGAGGATATCGTTAGGCCACTTTAGCTCGAAGTCTACACCGAATTCCCTTTCCAGTGTTTCATGAACCGCGATTGCCGCCGCAAAGCTAAGAAGCTGTATCCTGCCGGGCACCAGGTTGGGCCGGACTATGATGGAAAAACATATGCTGCCTTCCTGTGGAGATAGCCATTTTCTACCTAGACGTCCTCTTCCGGATGTCTGCTCCGCTGCCACGACGAGAAGGCCCTCGGGGGCACCCTGTTTCGCCAGTTCCTTGGCTGGTTCTTGCGTAGAGCCCAATGATTCCCAGAAGAGGACAGTATCTCCCCAGGGAGAGTCTTCCAGCTCCAGTTCCAGCCAAGTGGGGCTCAGGTCGGCTGTCGCTGATTCCACAAGGCGATATCCTTTATGAGGCACAGGTTCTATTTCGAAACCTTCTAGACGAAGAGAGTCGACGGCCTTCCATACCGATTGTCGGGAAACCTTGGCAATGCGGCATAATTCAGGTCCGGAGACCACTTTTCCTTCTTTTTCGATCAAAGCTTTCAAAAGGGCTTTTTTGGTGTTTGTGGAACGCATCATCACGCGTCACTCCAATTGGTAAAACTGAAACCGATGCTGATGATATAATGAAATGCCACCGACAACAATGATAGCTTGAAAAACGGCGATGTTTGAACACCTGTCTGAAGGAGGAGTACAGATGTCTGTTTTACCCATAACTACGATACTGGAGGAACTGCGCTCGCGTATATGTGAGATGCGGGACAGCCTTTGACCCCGACAGCCTGCAAGAACAAATAGGTGAATTGACGAAACTGACGTCAGAAAGCCATTTCTGGAGCCGAAGTGATGCCCAGGAAATTACACGTAACCTGGCAAGGCTCCAGGAGCGAATGGATATGTTGAAACAGTACGAAAAAGAGATAGAGGAACTCGAGACGATTGCCGAACTGCTCTCGTTGGAAGATGATCGTGGACTGGAAAAAGAATTCCAGGAAAGGTCCGAAGCCCTTAGAGAAGACCTTGAGAAAAGGCGTATCACTTTGCTTCTGGATGAAGAATATGATGAATCCGACGCGATTCTCAATGTCCATGCAGGTGCGGGTGGTCTCGATTCGCAAGATTGGGCGGAGATGCTTTACAGAATGTATCTTCGCTGGGCGGAAAGACAGGATTTCAAGGTCCAGGTCCTCGAAGTCTCGCAGGGCGAAGAGGCGGGAATAAAATCAGCAACGGTGCTTATCAAGGGAGAATATGCCTATGGACTGTTAAAATGCGAACGAGGAGTCCATCGTCTGGTTCGCATTTCCCCCTTCGATACTGCAAAACGCCGTCACACGAGTTTTGCCTCAGTAAGCGTATCACCTGACCTTCCCAAGGACGTAGAAGTGGAAATCGACCCGGAAGATCTTAGAATAGATACCTTCCGGTCTGGAGGGGCAGGAGGTCAATATGTCAATATGACAGATTCGGCAGTCAGGATTACACACATCCCGACAGGCATAGTTGTCAGTTGTCAGAATGAAAGATCGCAGCACATGAACCGTGAAGTGGCAATGCAGATACTCAGAGGGCGACTGTACGAAAGAATGCTGCAGGAACGCCAGGAACGACTGGAAAACATTCAGGGTGAAAAAAAGGAAATAGGTTGGGGCAGCCAGATACGTTCTTACGTCTTTCATCCATATACTCTGGTGAAAGACCACAGAACCAATGTCGAAAAAGGTAATGTGCAAGCCGTCATTGACGGCGACATCGAGGAGTTTATTTTCGCGGAACTCAGGCGGAGGAAACAGACCTGATGCTGACAGGGGTAAAAGGGAGGATACTGGAATGAGTAAAACATTTAAATTTCTTTTTTTTGCAGCATTGTTTGTCCTTTTTTCTTTCTTTGAAGCTCCGGGTGCGACTGCTTTTACGCCGAAAGCTGAAATAATGCCCCTAAATCAGATACGACCGGGGATGACTGGTGAAGCTTATACCGTAGTCCGCGGGACCGAAGTCGTTTCTTTTCCCGTCAAGGTCATCAGCATAGTTCCTTCGGAAGAGACACCGAAACACCTGATACTTATAAAGGCTGAAGGACCAGTTATAGAAGAAACGGGCGGAATAGCCGCCGGCATGAGCGGCAGCCCGGTTTACATAAACGGCAAGATTGTGGGTGCGATAGGGTACGGATGGAACTTCAGCGATCACGATCGCGGACTGGTCACACCCATAGAGGAGATGATGGAACTTTGGGACTGGCCCGATAATGTCCCCGGACTGAAGGGGTTGCAACTACCTGTCGGAGTCAACAAACCGGAAACAATATCGTCTCCGGTGATGATCTCCGGGCTGAGTACACGTGCTGCTCAAAGTGTAGGTGAAAGCCTGGACGTAAAGTACCAAACTCTCCCGTCCTCGGGAAACTTGATAAACCTTCCGGTAAATATGACCCCGAGCCTGAGACCGGGATCTGCGGTAAGTGCCCTTGTGGCCTGGGGCGATGTTTTGGTTGCGGCTACGGGGACCCTTACGGCCCTTTCCGAAGACAACCGGTTCATAGCTTTCGCGCACCCTTTCATGAACCGTGGGGCTGTTTCCTTTCCCCTGGCAGAAGCCTGGGTACATGACGTAATTCCGAGTCTACAGGCACCATTCAAGATAGGTACGCCCCGTTCCATTATCGGTATCGTTACCCAGGATCGCTCACAGGGCATAGGAGGACAGCTCGGACGGCTTGCCCCCAGCGTCGATGTCTCGGTGACCCTCAGGGATGTTGATACAGCGAAGGAGCACATAAAGAGATTCCACATGGTTCAGGATCCATACCTTGTCGCGGAAATATTACCCGATCTGGTCATGGGGTTAGTGGACAATACATGGGGCCAGAAAAGGGAAGGGACTGCCAGGATTGCCTTTATGGTCGAAGGCGGGGGGCTGGTCCATGGCTGGCAGCGTACAAACATGTTCTATTCGAATAAGGACATTGCCAAGGACATGTTAAGGGAAACAAGGGAACTGGCTAAAGCGCTTACACTGAACCCTTTTCGTGAAATAAGTCCTCTCGGATTTCAAATAGACGTTGAAATGACACACGAGCCGCGTGTTTTGCTAATCCAGGATGTTTCCGTTCCGGAGCAACCGGTCAAACCTGGCAGCAATTTCGACATAACCGTTACTTTGCAGCCATATCGTGAAGAAGCAATAAAAAGGGCCTTCACATTGACAGTCCCGGAGACAGCTCGGGGACTCTGCGAAGTCGTAGTCAGAGGCGGTGGCATAGACGAGCCCGTCCAGGAATCTCTGCTTGCGGGACGAAGGACCATAAAAAATCTCGAAGGACTGTTGCAAGAAATAGACGCCATGGAAAGAAACAACGAGGTCGTCGTCGAACTGGAGTGTGAAACCGACGCAAGACCCCCCTGGGAAAGAGAGCAAAAAGACACGGACTACAGACTCCTGAGCGAAATAAAGAAAGATAAAATGGAAAAAGGTCTGATGAAAGTCTATCAATCCAATTATTACGTCGATGGCCTCCTTCGCCGGGACGTCCAGGTATTGATCCAACAGAAAGAGGCATTTTGACGGGAAGGAGCCGAACAGTGCATTTTTTTGCATTGGTGGGACGACAGGCTATCGAGCTTCTCAACACCCTTGGAGCTTACGGGGTTTTTTCCGGGAAAATAATTACAGGAATCCTTGCGGGAACCTGGAGTCGCAAAGATCTTTTCGAGCAGCTGGAGCGAATAGGCGTCAAATCGATTCTTGTGGTTTCAATTACAAGCGCCTTTACGGGGATGGTAATGGCAGTCCAGACTCTGGACCAGTTTATCCGTTTCGGAGCGTCAAGCTATATAGGCGGTGTAATCGCCCTCAGCCTTGTCAGGGAAATGTCACCGGTACTCACAGGTCTTGTCGTCTGCGGCAGGGTGGGCGCTTCTATGGCTGCGGAGATAGGTTCCATGAAGGTGACAGAACAACTGGATGCGCTTCGATCTTTCGGATTGGACGAAGTAATTTTCGTGGGAACTCCGAGATTCTTGGCTAGCCTGGTAATGGTTCCTGTGTTGACCGCTTTTTCGTTTTTCATAGGAATCGGAGGCGGTGCCGCTTACGTAGCGGCTCACGGTGTCAACCTGCATATTTTCAGGCGGTCCATAGAGGCGCTCATGGAACCGTCCGATGTCTGGGGGGGATTGTTAAAGGCGTTTGTCTTTGGTGGTCTCATTTCCGCTTCGGCCTGTTCACAGGGTTTCATGGCGACAAAAGGAGCCAAGGGTGTTGGAGAGGCCACGACTCGTGCAGTTGTATGGGGAAACATGCTGATACTCGTTTTTAACTATATCCTTTCCGCTTTTCTTTTCGGTGGTGAGGCTTGATGGTAGACCTCGTGATAGCTCTTCGAGACGTTTCGGTTTCTTTTGACCGAAACCGGGTTCTTCACAATGTAAACCTGAAGATGCAAAAAGGTGAAACAACCTGTCTGTTGGGAACCTCAGGGTGCGGAAAGACAACGACATTGCGCGTCATAGCGGGCTTGCAGAAGTTCGAAAGCGGTAGCGTGAACATTTTCGGTAAGGAGATTTTACCTCAAACGCCAGAGAAGTTTATTGTTCCGTTGAGAAAACGTCTGGGAGTCGTTTTTCAAAATGGAGCCTTGTTCGACTCCATGACAGTGGAACAGAATATTGGTTTCCCATTACAATATTGTAAAGGCGTTACCACTGAAGAGCAGGTAAAAGAAGCTGTTCTCGAAATACTTCAGCATGTCGAACTGAACAAGGATGTCAGCAACATGTATCCTGGCGAGCTTTCCGGCGGTATGAGAAAACGTGTAGCTATAGCAAGGGCACTCGTTCATGAACCGGAGGTATTATTGCTTGACGAACCGACTACCGGCCTGGATCCTGTTACTGCCCGTCATATAGACGCCCTCATTTATGAGCTTACACATAAATTCAAAGTCGCTGCTCTTGTTGTTACCCATGACCTTGTTTCCGCTCTTGGAATTGGAGACAGCCTCGTGCTAATGGAATCGGGGAAGATAGTCTGGAAAGGATCGAAAGAAGCCTGGATTTCATCACGGAATCGATCGGTCAGGTTTTTTGCTTCAGGGCTCGTCTCGATAGGGGAGGCGAATGTTCCATGAGCAGGGAAATGCGTGTTGGGATCGCAATTTTAGCCGCTATAGTCTTTCTTGGAACACTTGTTTTCATAAGCGGTGGAAGGAGCTTGAGGCAACAGGGCTACAAGCTGGAAGTAGAGTTTGTCGACGCCATGGGGCTTTCAAGAGGTGCTCCTGTTCTCGTTTCCGGTATCGAAGCAGGAAGGGTTTCGGATCTGCGCCTTCTGGATCGAGGTGTGTTGGTGGAACTTGAAATTCGTGAAGGGATGAGCATACCTGTAGACAGCGGCTTCAGCATAGATATGGGAGGATTGCTTGGAGAACCGCGCGTCAATGTAAAAAGAGGCATATCAGAGGATTATATGAAACCGGGGGACAAGGGCAAAGGCGAAATTCCTCCTACCTTCGACGAAGTCCTGGCAGGAGCCATTCAAAGCCTTGAAGAGATAGAAAGTACATTCAGGAGTGTCAAGGATTTTCTTTCGGATTTGTCGAAAACCACTGTTAAAGTCGAAACGTTCCTGTCCGACGCTGGTAATTCCGTAAAAGAGGCCAGCTTGTCGATCCAGCAACTGACCCGGCATATAGATGCAGTAATTGAGGAAAACCGGGAAAACCTTTCCGCCACGGTTTCCAAACTACGGGATTTTTCAGTCCGTCTTGACGGCATGACAAAACGATTTGAAGAGGAGGGCCCGTCGGGCAAGGACGTCAAATCAGCTATTCAAAGGGTTGACGTCGCAGCCAGAGAAATGGAGTCAATGGCGGTTTCCATTCGCCGTTTCATGGAAGGTGAAGGAGAAGAGGGACCGCCTTTTACAATGGAAGATGTTAATGTCCTTTTGGAAAAGACGGACAGGATAATGTCCTATCTGGACGATATAGAAGTGAGGGCGGATCTCGCCGTACATGGCGTCAGTTCGGGGTTTTCGGAAAGTGATGCGGTTTTGGATTCCTACTTTCTTTTCAAAAGGAAAAACAGTCCTTATTCGTTGCTTTTGGGAGCACAGGACATAGGCGACCGACATGGTTCAACGGCCGCGATAGGTTATACTACTGATTTCGCCAGGTTTTGGGCTGGTGCAGTTCACGGATACGCGGGAACAGGTTTGGCCTTCAACGATGAATTTTCCAGAGGCCCGGTTTCGGTTAGCGCCCAATGGTGGGACGAGTCTGGAGGAAGCTGGTCCGCGGAAAGCCGGTTCAAAATAGGAGAAAGCTGGGGCGTTTTCTACAAATACCAGGACAGGGATCCAGAAGAAAGGCAGTCCGTCGGTTTATTTTACAGGTTCTGAAGCTGCTTGAAATGCTGGTGTTCAGGCTATTCAAACTTTCCTGGCTGGCAAAAAAGGACAATTCAATTATAGATATGCTCTAAACCCTGGGAGGACATCAACTTGTTCATAACGATAGAGGGCATCGACGGTTCCGGTAAAAGCACACAAACGCAAATCCTGGAAGAAACCATAAAAGATATTGTCGGATGGGCCTGCACACTGGCGACAAGGGAACCGGGCGGTTGGGAAAGCGGACAAGCTCTTCGAGACCTTATAATAAAGGAACATTTTGTGCATTCCTGGACTGAGGCATTGCTTTTTGTAGCCGACAGGTGCGAGCACGTAACGCGTGTTATCCTTCCAGCACTTCACCAAAACAAAATAGTCCTTTGCGAGAGATATAATGACTCGACCATAGCCTATCAAGTATGGGGAAGGGGGCTTCCGGAAGACGAGGTTCGCAGACTGATAAAAACCGCGGGGCTTCCGGAACCGGACATCACCTTCTGGCTTGACGTAGATGTAGAAAAAGCTCTGGAGCGTATATCAAAAAGAGGAGAACCCGATAGGATAGAGTCAGATCGTGAGCTGCTTCAAAGGATTTCGGAAGGATACAGGTCTTTATGGAAAAAAGAACCGGATAGAATTCGCAGGATAGATGCCGAAGGCACCATGGATGAAACCGCTCGTAATATAAAAATAGAACTGGATCGCATCAAGAAGATGTTAAAATCCACGGAAAAAACGATTCGAAAGAGCAGGTGAAAAAGGAGTTCACGGAAATGACTGAACAAAAAGACCATAAATCGGATATCTCGAAAAGTCTTGAAAACATAGCTTCTTTAATAGTTTCAGGCAGAAGCGCCGCTTTAATCGCACCAAAGCTGCTTCAGCAGGAACTGGCGGAAAGACTTGCGGGTCTCATTCTTTGCCTTGAAGGTAATGCTTGCCAAAAATGTCCTTCCTGCCGCCTTTGGGTGGGCAAGACCCATCCCGATCTAATCCCGAAGGGCTCTTTCGATCAGGCTCCGGGGATTGATGATTGCCGTCGAATATGGGAGGATATCTCACTGGTACCGGTTGCCGGACCATGCAGGCTTGCTGTCTTGTATGGCTGTGACAGGCTTTCTCTCCCAGCGGGTAACAGCCTTTTGAAAATAACTGAAGAACCTCCGGAAAAAGGGAGGATACTGTTGTTCCTGGAAGAGGACAATCTTATACCTACACTGAGAAGCCGCCTGGTTATCTTCAAATATCCAGTAAAAAGCATAGGCGGTCCGTTAAAGTTCCCGGAAGATATTGAAGAATTTATGAAATGGATCGAGTCCGCGGAAGGAAAAAAACCTTCTGAGCTCCTTTTGGACCTGTCAGAATGGATTCCCGCATTGGTAAAAAAACGGAAACATCAACTTGCAGCGAGGATCGAAACAGTAAGAATGATAAGCGAAAAGGGCAACCTCAAAGTGGCTATGATCCAGGACCTGGTACACGAAGCATTGCAGGAGGGATCACAATTTGACCATTTATTTGGCGACCTTTGGTAAACCAAGATACATCGGGGCTTTAAATACCGACTTTCTTCTAAAAAAAGCGGAGCAGGTAGTCGTTTCGTCCGCACGAGGTATGGAATTGTCTCTGATCATCGGCCCATCAGAGTCAGAAAAAGTCGAAGATTGCAGGAAACGCGTTCTGGGCGCCCCGACAGACCCTCAGGCCAAGGGAGGGGAACCGCCTTTTCAGGAAATCGAGTTCATTCGTACTGCGACCGAAGAAGACCTCAATACAAGGAAGGAGCAGGAAGAGGAAGAAGAAAAAATACTTGTTGCCGCAAGGCAAATGCTGCGTGAGCATAAATTACTCATGAAACTTGTCGACGTAGAGTACCTCCTGGACGGGAAAAAGCTCTTTTTTTATTTTACTGCTGACCAGCGTATCGATTTTCGGGCTTATGTGCGCGATCTTGCTCGTGTTTTCAAGACCCGTATAGAAATGCGTCAAATAGGAGTAAGAGATGAAGCGAAGGTGGTAAAGGGGCTTTCTCCGTGCGGAATGCCCTGTTGCTGTTCCTATTGGCTCGAACGTTTCGAACCCATTTGTATCAAGATGGTCAAGGAACAAAACCTCGCCTTGAATCCGTCAAAGATTTCCGGTATATGCGGAAGACTCATGTGCTGTATGGCTTATGAGCATGAAATGTATCGCGAGCTCTGGAAGGACCTTCCCAACCCTGGAACGAAGATAAAAACACCCGAAACCAGTTACATAGTTTCAGGTGTGGACATACGTTCTAATTCCGTTCGCATCTTCCATCCTGAAAAAGGTGAATTTCTGGTAGAAATAGAAGATTTTGAAAATTTCAGGACATGCGTGGAAGAAGGGAAGTCCTGGGAAAATGAGCAGCCTGAAAATTTTGTGGAAGAGAAAGAAATAAAATCGGAAACACCAGAAAATAAAAAGACGAAACTTGAAATCCTGACAAAAGCGTATAGTGAAGAGGTAACCGAAGAGAGCGAATCAAAAGGCGAGAGTACTCTCGCTGAACAAAAAGAAAGCGACAAAAGGAAAACCGGGAAAAAACACCGTAGATTTTCTCGCAAAAGCAAAAATAAAACGGCTCGTAAAAAACCCTCTTCTGCCGAATCCTCAAAAGAGAGTGAAGAAAAACAAAAGACGGAAAAAAAAGAAAAAAGAAAGATAAAATCAGGGAAATGGAAGAAGCAGAAACGTATTAATCCAGAAAGGGAAAATTCTCAAGCAGATGAGAAAAACAAATAGAATGTATAACACAAACGTAATGTATCGACTATACGAATAAGATGTTCTGAATCGTAAGCCCTTGAGGAGTGTTGTATATGCTGCAAAGGTTTCGCGAAAAATTGCAGACTGTCGGCTCAAAATGGGGGCTCGACAATTTGCTTGGTGGAAGCGAACAAATTGATGAAGAGTTTTGGGAAGACCTTGAAAGTCTTTTGATACGTGGCGATGTTGGATTGGAAACTTCGGAAAAGATCATTGAAAAACTCAAGGAAGAAAGCCGGCGAAAGAAAGCAAGATCCAGGGAAGATATCAAGAGCGCGCTTAAGGATATCCTGAAAACCCACCTTGAGTCCGTCGAGGGAATGGGTGAGCCTGTAGCCTGCGATGGCGCCGCCCCATGTATCATTCTTCTGGTAGGTGTGAACGGAAGCGGGAAAACAACCACGGCAGCAAAAATCGCCCGGAACCTTTCGCTTGGCGGAAAAAGGCCGATTTTGGTCGCAGCCGATACCTTTCGGTCGGCAGCCATAGATCAATTGAAGCAACTTGGCAATTCATTGGGAATAGATGTTCTTGCCCGGGAGCCGGGTAGCGACCCTGCCGCAGTAGTATTCGATGCCATCAGGTCGGCGAAAGCCGGAAACGCTGACTGCCTTGTCGTGGATACTGCCGGCCGCTTGCATACCAAGAAAAACCTTATGGAAGAACTTCGTAAAATCTCGAAGATAGTTGATCGTGAATGCGATGGATGGAAGAAGGAAACATTGCTCGTCCTTGACGCCGTATCAGGTCAGAATGCCTTCGCTCAGGCTTCCGTTTTTCACGAAATCCTTAATCTGACGGGTGTCATAGTCACGAAATACGACAATACGGCAAAAGGCGGAATCCTCCTTGCCGTTGCCGCAAAATTGCAGCTCCCGGTAAGGTACGTAGGACTTGGGGAAAGGGCAGAAGATTTGACTGGTTTTTCACCGACTGAATTCGCCGAAGGTCTTCTGCAATGAAAGGGTGTGAACGCTCTCTAAATGACCCCGAAAGTCAAACTCGTTATCGGAGTTCTTTATCCTGACACCAATCATCTGGCGTGGGTCCACGAAAAACTCGAGAGTCGTTTCGGCTCCATGGAACGGGTTCTTTCAGGTATCCCTTTCGACCACACGGATTACTACAAGGATATAGCTCCAAAACTTTACAGAGGGTTCGTTTCTTTCAAGGGGTTGTTTGATGCAGGTGAACTGGCTGACTGGAAGAAAGCTACCTGCGAAATAGAGAAACAATCGGGCCTTTCGCGAAAGGTGAATATCGACCCGGGATATATCGACGGAGCAAGGCTGGTCCTCGCTTCCACAAAGGACCACGCCCACAGGATTTATCTACGTGACGGTATTTTCGCGGAAGTGACATTAAGGTATGTCAAAAAGTCGTGGCGTCCTTACGAACATAGTTTTCCGGATTTCGCTTCCGGATTATACAACTCCTTCCTGGATACTGTACGGCTTGACTGGCTGCGCGACGTCAGGAAACTGAAGAAAGGATGACGCCTTGTGATCGAAAGGTACAGCACTCCTGAAATGGACAGGATCTGGTCAAATGCGAACAGGTACAAGATGTGGCTAAAAGTTGAGCTTGCGGTTTGTCAGGCATGGACTGAAGCGGGCCGTATTCCTCGTGAAGCCAACGAAACTATAAGGGAAAAAGCCGGTTTTAGCGAAGACAGGATAAGAGAAATTGAAGCTGACGTGAATCACGACGTCATTGCTTTTGTCACGGCAGTGGCTGAGAAAGTGGGTCAGGAGGGAAGGTTCATTCATCTCGGACTTACCAGCAGCGATGTTATAGATACGGCGACGTCGCTTTTGCTTCGGGAAGCGCTGGATGTAGTCCTTTCATGTCTGGGAGATCTGCTTGATACGGTACTGCTCCAGGCCGAAAAGTATCGACATCTTCGGTGCATAGGAAGGACCCACGGCGTCCATGCCGAACCTACGACTCTCGGACTCAAGATGCTCAACTGGTATGATCAGCTCCGTCGGGACCTGAAACGTATACAGGAAGCGAGACATTCAGCCTGCGTAGGAAAAATATCAGGCGCAGTAGGTACTTATGCCCATTGCCCCCCGGAGATAGAAAAAAGGGTATGCGAGATTCTGGGCTTGAATCCAGCTCCTGTTTCCACACAGATCATACAACGCGACATTCACGCAGAAGTCCTGACGAGCATGGCAATCCTTGGAGGCACAGTAGAACGAATAGCCCTTGAAATCAGGCACCTTCAGCGTACGGAAGTTCTGGAAGCGGCCGAGCCCTTTTCTTCGAAGCAGAAGGGTTCTTCTGCAATGCCACACAAGCGCAATCCCATCCTGTCCGAACGCCTTTGTGGAATGGCGAGATTGCTTAGAGGTTATGCCAATGTGGCGCTTGAAAATATCGCCCTCTGGCACGAGCGTGACATCAGTCATTCTTCAACGGAGCGGGTTATATGGCCCGACAGCTTTCATATCACCCAGTACATGCTAGAGACACTCGCACGCCTGATCCGCAACCTGGATGTCTATGAGGAGAATATCGGGAAAAACCTTGAACTTACGAAAGGGCTCATTTTCAGCCAAAGGGTGCTTTTGACGCTGGTAGAAAAAGGACTTGAAAGAGAGAAGGCCTACGAACTGGTCCAACGGAAGGCCATGCAATCATGGATGCAAGGAAGCGACTTCAGGGACCTTTGCAAGAATGATCCTGCTATTGCTGATGTAATCGGCACCGATCTTTTGGAATCTCTCTTTGATGTGGGGTATTATTTGAGATACGTGGACAAGATCTTTGATCGTTTCACAGAGAGTAAAGAATGGGACAATCATAAAATACGCGAGTTTTGACTTGTCGAGGAGGTGGGGCAAATGGCTAAACCTGAACGAAACATGGCTCTTGAACTAGTTCGAGCCACCGAAGCAGCGGCAATGGCGGCAGGAAGATGGATGGGAAGAGGCGACAAAAATGCCTCGGACAACGCCGCAGTAAACGCTATGAGGTATATGCTGAACACTATAAGCATGAACGGTGTCGTTGTGATAGGAGAAGGCGAAAAGGACGAGGCGCCGATGCTTTACAACGGCGAGGTCCTGGGTACTGGAGAAGAGCCTTTAGTCGATATAGCCGTAGACCCGATCGATGGGACGCGACTTCTCGCATTAGGGCGCCCCAACGCCATAAGTGTTGTGGCACTTTCTGAACACAACACCATGTATGATCCAAGACATATATTTTACATGAACAAGATTGCGGCCGGACCAGGAGCTGCCGACGTAATAGATATAGAAGCACCCATCGAGGAAAACCTTAGACGGGTGGCAAAAGCCTTGCGCAAATCCGTTGAAGATGTGACAGTCGTCGTTTTGGATCGACCCAGGCATGAACAGATAATAGGAGACATTCGCGCTGCCGGAGCCAGAATCAGACTCATTCCAGACGGTGATATAGCCGGAGCATTGATGACTTGTCGAGAAGAAAGCGGCATCGATCTGCTTCTGGGGATAGGAGGTTCGCCGGAAGCCGTAATCAGTGCGTGCGCCCTTAAATGCGTGGGAGGGAACATGCAGTGCAAGCTTTGGCCCAGAAATTCAGAAGAGGCGGCTAAATGCAGGGAACTCGGCATGGACCTTCAGCAGGTTTTGGAATTGAATGACCTCGTAACCTCCGACAACGTCTTTTTCGCGGCGACGGGTGTTACCGACGGAGAACTGTTAAAGGGTGTAAGGTATGAGGGAAGCAGAATCAAAACTACTTCGATGGTCATGCGATCTAAAAGCGGGACCATACGTTACGTGGACGCCATTCACAGTCTCCAGAAGCTTGAAATGTTCAGCGATATCGAATACGGACCAAGATTCGAATAAGTCGTTTACCCGGATCAGGTCCCAATCTGTTCCGGGTAAACATTTCCACCTTTCAGTCCATCAGCTTAGCCGCTCCAACGGCAATCTGTCCGACAGAAACGGCTTCGTCGTTCGGCGATAGTGAGGTATGCCAGAAAGGTATCAGGTTTTTCTTTCTCAACTCCGCAATCGAAAGGGAAAGCAAACGACGGTTTTGCCAAACTCCCCCCGAAAGTACTACTTTCGTGACGCCGGTGTCGAAAGACACTTTTTGGCAAGCAATAGCCAGCGATTCGGCAAGCCCGAGGTGAAAGGCGGCCGATACACGCGATATCCCCAGTTTGGTCAGGTTTTGAACCGTCCATCTGATTGCCGGGCGCCAATCGACCTGGTAAACGCCTCCTTTTGAAATTACTTCAAAAGGAGTTTTTTCTTTACCGCCGCCAGCCGAGGATTCGAGCTCCATCGCGCCCTGACCGTCATAGGTGACTTTGTCCCTGATTCCGGCGATTGCCGAGAAGGCGTCAAAAAGCCTTCCGCATGAAGAAGTAACAGGTGCACCGGTTACAGATTCGGCCACGGGCCTGATCTTCTCAGCATGTTGCGGCCAGAGACTAAAGGCTTTTTCCATTCCTTCCTTTTTGCCAAAAGTTTCCAGAAACAAGGAAAGGGCATAGCGCCAGGGTTCTTCGATGGCTTTTTCTCCTCCAGGCAGGTGTGCCTGAAGAAGATGTCCAGCCCTTTCAAAAGAGCGCCTGTCACCAAAAAGAATTTCCCCTCCCCAAATCGTTCCGTCAAGACCGTATCCCGTTCCGTCGAGTATCAGCCCTATGGCAGGTCCTTCGATTCCCTTTTCCAACAGGCATGAAGCCATATGGGCATGATGGTGCTGAACTTTCAGAGATTCAACGGCGCTTGCAAGTACCTTGTCGGCGATGAAACCGGAAATATACTGCGGGTGCATATCTTTTACCAGCAATTTGGGCTGAAACTTGAACAGGTCCAGAAAATGTTTCAGCGTTTTTTCATAATATAGCGCTGTTTCCAGTCGCTTCAAGTCTCCCAGATATTGACTGACAATGACAGACTTCCCCAAAGACAATGCGAAAGTGGACTTCATTTCGGTCCCTGATGCAAGAATCGGGGGGAGGTTTTTCGACGACAAGATAGGGTGGGGGACGAAGCCCCTGGCCCGTCGCAGCAGTATGGGTCTTTTGCCAGCGAAGGTAACCACCGAGTCATCGATTCTGTTTTGAATTTCTCTGTCGTGAAGAAGGAAGTAGTCCACGATTTCAGCCAGATCATCGAGGGCCTCTTTGTTTGTAGCCAGGATAGGGCTTTCCGAGAAATTTGCGCTCGTCATCACCAGCAGTGGAATATGTTCCATGAGGAGGTGGTGTAAAGGTGTGTAGGGTAACATTACGCCCACAGTGTCCTGACCTGGCGAAACCAGTCTGCTCAGGGTACAACTTTTTCTTTTGGGACAAATAACTATCGGGCTTCTGGGGGAGCACATCATTTGTTCCGCTTCAGGAGAAAGGTGGACTAAGGCCCTTGCGGTCTCAGTGTTTCTGGCCATGACGGCGAAGGGCTTGTGGGGTCTTTTTTTCCGTTCTCTCAACAGGGCCAGCGGCCCGGTTTCAGGAAGGCATGCTATATGAAATCCACCCAAACCCTTTATGCCCAGGATAAAACCTTCCTTCAAAAAACTTACGGCTAAATCAAGGGCCTGGTTTTCGTTGCCTAGGGGCTTTCCGCTTTTACCTTCGACGAGTAAAAGGTGTGGTCCGCATTCTGGACACGCAACAGGCTGCGCGTGAAATCTTCTGTTCTGGGGGTCGCTGTATTCTTGCCCACAAAATTCACACATTTTAAATTCCGACATCGTCGTTTTGGGCCTGTCGTAAGGAAGTTCACGAATAATGCTGAAACGAGGCCCGCAGTTTGTGCAGTTGATGAAAGGATATCTGTAACGACGGTCGGTGCGATCTTTCATCTCACGCATGCAATCCTCGCAGGTAGCAATGTCTGGAGGTATCAAAACAGTATTTTTCTCTTCCGCTATGCTGGGCAGTATGACAAAATCTTCGGGCAAAGATTCGACCTTTAAATCTTCGTCCAGGCGAGAAATGTTTTGAATGTTTGCCAGCGGTGGAGCCTCGGTATATAGACGGCACTCGTACTCGTCAAGTTTTTCCCTGGTGCCTACGATCTCTATACGGACACCGGCCGAAGTATTCGAAACAGTTCCAAAAAGACCTATTTCCTTTGCCAGACGAACACAGAAGGGCCGGAACCCGATCCCCTGGACAACCCCGGTTACGTTGAGCTTTCGCTTATGGTACATTGACAAGCCTCCAGTCTGAAGGCATTGTAATGCCGAGGCTGAAAGTGCTCAACCCCGACTTTGAAATGAAAAAGACATTTTTAAAACCAGAAAGGGAGAGACTAAATGGCTCTTTTCGAGAAAGGATTCGTCCATGTGTATACCGGAGAGGGAAAGGGCAAAACCACTTCGGCGCTTGGTTTGACCCTTCGTGTTGCAGGACATGGAGGAAGGGTGGCCTTCGTACAGTTCATGAAAGGTTGGCCCTTTTACGGAGAAATTTCCGGATTGGCGAAACTCGAAAGTGTGGACCATATTGTTACGGGTCGCCCCGATTTTGTCGACAGGAGGAATCCAGATCCCGTGGATATTTCGGAAGCCAGACGAGGGTTCGAGAAGGCCTTGAACATCCTCTCCGAGGGCAGTCATGACCTTGTCGTTTTAGATGAAATCATAGTGGCAATAGACTACGGAATACTTTCCAGCGCGGAAACACTGAAAGCGCTAAAATCGCGACCAGCTCACGTGGAAGTGGTTCTGACAGGAAGGAACGCACCAACAGAACTTCTCGATTACGCAGACTACGTGACGGAAATGGTGGAGATAAAACATCCCTTCCGCAAAGGTATCACCGGACGCAGGGGATCGGAATATTGAAAATGCCGGGCTTTTAGCGTAGCTCAGAACTTTAGGGGAATTTCTCGCTAAAAGCAGTGGCATAAGGATTTGGTGCTCAAGCCTTTGAAATCGGGATGTGCGCATTTTTTATCCTGGAAAGGAAGGCGGTATTAATTTGAAAGTGGTCCTAGGCCTTAGCGGTGGAATTGACAGCACGATGAGCGCTTATTTCCTTCGCGAACAGGGGCACGAGGTTTTACCTGTCACTCTTGTTTTCAGTGAGGAAAACAAGGACAAGACTGTCAGAAAGGCTCATGAGACTGCAGAAGCCCTGGGCCTGAGAGAGCCCGCAATCCTCGATCTAAGAACACGTTTTAAAAAAACAATTATCGATACCTTTGTTTCCTTTTATGAAAGGGGAATGACTCCGAACCCTTGTGTTTTTTGCAATGAAAAGACAAAATTCTCAGGGCTTTTCGAAATGGCCTGTAAGTTGGGTTGTGATGCGGTAGCTACCGGGCACTATGCGAGGATAGGTCGAAAAGGAAGTCGACTTTGCCTTTTGCGAGGCATCGACCCAAAGAAAGACCAAAGTTACATGTTGTATCGTCTAAAGCCTGAGCTTTACGGCGAGGTCCTTTTCCCCCTTGGCCGCTGGACAAAAGCCGAGATAAAGGAAATGGGCAAAAAACTTTACCCGGGCCTCTTTGAATCTGAATCAGAAAGCAACGATCTGTGCTTTCTCAAAAAAGGTGAGCTCCCCTTTTTTCTGAAAAAGAACGTCAAAAGCAGAGCGGGCGAAATTCGCTCCGTTAACGGTAAAGCCCTTGGTGCCCACGATGGACTTTCAGGATATACAATAGGCCAGCGTCAGGGTCTTGGACTCGCGGGGGGGCCATGGTTCGTTGTCTCAAAAGACCTGCAATCCAACACGCTGGTTGTGGGACGCAGGTCGGACCTCGGCGTAAATGTCATCGAATGCAGTGACGTAATTTTACATGAAGCCCTTTTTGTCGGCCAGATAGTGTCCATGCGACACAGGTACCGTTCATCCTTCCTCAATGCCAGGATCCTTCAGATAACCCGTGATGGGATCAGGCTTCAGTGTCTTGAAACTGCATACGGCGTCGCACCAGGTCAATCTTCTGTTCTTTATTCGGGTGAAAGAACCCTTGGAGGTGGTATCATTGAAAAAACATGCTGAAGGAGGGCTTCACATGAAAAAGGCGTCGCTACCACTGAAAATCGAGGATTTACGTAAACGCACGAACCCCGATTCCCTTGGGCTGGAAACGACCCGGGACGTCGAATGCCTTGATGCCCTTATTGGGCAAGAACGGGCAGTGAAGTCGATTTCTTTCGGGCTGGAGGTACAGAATAAGGGATACAACATCTTCGTAGTCGGAGATCATGGCAGCGGTCGAACTACCTATTCGCTGGAAAGAATACGCGACAGGGCCAGGTCAGAAAAGACGCCCGATGACGTTATATACGTATATAACTTCAAAAACCCGGATGAGCCTTTGGCTATAAACATACCAGCGGGCCAGGGGGAAAAACTTGCTTCCCATCTGGATGACCTCGTTGAAGAACTAAAAAGCGCCTTGAGCAAGGCCTTTGAAAACAGCCAGTACGAAGATGCGAAGGCGCAACTTGTCAAGGAGTTTCAGGAACAGGTAAATACTCTGATGGAGGAATTGCGGACATGGGCCGCGGAAAAAGGTTTTGCCATCAAACGGACACCCCAGGGATTTGTAAATATACCGCTGGTAGAGGAGGAAAAAAGCGAAGCGGATCAACAAAAAAACGGAATAGACAGCGACGAAAAGGATGCGGGAAATTCCGGGAACGGTCCGGGGAAAAAGCTTAAGGAAATGCAGCAGGAAGACTTCGAAGCACTTTCGGAAGAAGAGAAGAAAGCCCTGCAGGAGGCTTCTGAGGAGGTTTCACAAAAAACCCTCGAAGTACTTAGAAAAATCCGTGACAAGGAAAAAACTCTGAAAGAAAAGATTCGCGATCTGGAGGCGGAAATCTGCAGAAGCGCCATTCGTCCTTACCTCCAGGAAACTAAAGAACGTTTTCAGGCGGAAGGGAAGTTGGGGGAATGGATCGATGCCCTGACGGAAGACATTATCGAAAACTTCAATATCTTTGTCGCAGCGGCAAGAGACGACAGCGGACCGGAAGTAGATTTCAGCCGCTATTCCGTAAACGTTTTCGTAAGCAACGACCCCGAGGCGGGTGCGCCCGTGATTTGGGAGACGAACCCCACATACTACAACCTGTGCGGCAAGATCGAATATGAAAGCAGGCAAGGTGTTCTTACTACGGATTTCAGAAAAGTAGTTGCCGGAGCGATACAAAGGGCGAACGGCGGCTATCTTGTTTTGCACGCCGAGGAAGTTTTACGGAACTTCATGTCTTGGGATGCCCTCAAACGTGCTCTTCGGACCCAGGAACTGGCTGTGGAAAACCTCGGGGAACAACTCGGGATGATACCTGTTTCTTCACTAAGGCCGCAACCCGTACAACTTCGGACGAAAGTGGTGCTTATAGGGACTCCATGGCTCTATTACCTGCTCAACATATATGATCCCGAAGTCCAAAAGCTCTTCAAAATAAAAGCCGATTTCGACGTTGACATGCCCAGAACCGCTGAAACGCAAAAACAGATGGCGTGTTTCGTAAGCGGTTACGTAACAAAAGAAGGCCACAGGCATTTCTCCGCTGAAGGAATTGCAGAATTGATCGAATGGTCGTCCCGTTTAGCCGGACATTCCGAAAGAATGTCAACTCAGTTTAACAAAATCACGGAAGTGATAGTTGAGGCTTCTGCCTGGGCGGGGACAGAAGGCGAAGTAACAGTAGGCTCCAGGCACGTAAGGAAAGCCTTGAAAGAAAAAGCTTTCAGGGTGAACCTGGTGGAAGAACGTTTGCACAGGGCTTTTTCGGAGAAAACTATCAGGATTCAGACCCACGGAGAACGAATCGGCCAGATAAACGGATTGACAGTCGTAGACATGCGCGATCACGTTTTCGGGCATCCCGTCAGGATAACAGCAAACGTCTACATGGGCAGCGAGGGAATAGTCAACATAGAGCGGGAAGTCAAGATGACCGGCCCTATTCACAACAAGGGGCTTTTGATACTTGGAAGCTACCTCGGGAAAAAGTATGCCCAGGATATGCCCCTTTCCCTGACTGCACGGATTACCTTTGAGCAGACTTATTCCGGCGTCGAGGGAGACAGCGCCTCTTCTACCGAACTTTATTGCCTTCTTTCGGCACTTTCGGACGTTCCTCTAAGGCAGGGAATCGCAGTTACCGGATCCGTAGACCAGCATGGGAACATACAGCCTATAGGTGGTGTTAACGAGAAAATTGAGGGTTTTTTTGAATACTGCAAAACCTCAGGACTCACCGGAAACCAGGGAGTTATTATACCGAAACAAAACGTAAAGAACCTAATGCTCGATCATGAATTGATAACGGCAGTCGAAGAGGGCAAGTTCAATATCTGGCCCGTGGAAACAATTGAAGAAGGAATAGAAATACTCACCGGGATCCCAGCAGGGGAGCCGGATGAAAAGGGAGGTTATCCCGAAGGCACCATTCACGGAAAGGCCATGAAAAAACTGCGAGGGTGGGTGAAAAAGGCGGCTAGGCTCAAAAAAGAAGTCGAAACAATGGAGGAATCCGCGGTAAGACCAGACGAAGACCCCGACGAAGGAGACTCCGACCAAAAATACGGCGGTGAAAAAGAAAATGGCCGGACCTGAAACAACCATAAGGAAACATTCTGAAACAAAGCCTGAAGTCCAATCGGAAGGTAATCTTGATCCCGCGCATGTGGCGTTATGCCTGGATATAATTGAAAGCCTCTGGCGACAGGAAAGCACACCGTCGGTCGCATCAGGAGAAAAGCCTTTGGACGGTTTGATCAGGACAGTGCTTTCCCAGAACACCAACGACTTGAACAGAGACAGGGCCTATGAAAGGCTCCGCCGGCTTTATCCGACGTGGGAGGATGTCCTTGAAGCCGAAACAAAAGAAATCGCTGAGGCTATTAAAAGCGCCGGCATTTCGAATATAAAGGCAGGTCGAATTAAAGCTATTCTTGAAACGGTTGAAGATGTCTTCGGAAAGCTCAACCTGGATGAACTGAAAGAATGGGATCACATTAGTGCCCGTGATTTCCTGCAGAACCTGCCCGGTGTAGGGCCCAAGACAGCGGCGTGTGTGCTCTTGTTCAACCTTGACATGCCGGCTTTCCCGGTGGATACTCACGTTTCCAGGGTGAGCCGAAGGATAGGATGGTTCCATCCTTCCGCTTCGGCTGAGAGCATACAAGCCCGTCTGGAAGAGATAATCCCCCCGAAAAGGCATCTGGGAGCCCACCTGAATCTGATACTGCACGGCAAAAACATTTGCCGCTCCCGCAAACCAGAGTGCGCACGATGTCCAATAAGGTATCTTTGCCTGACGGGAAAGGAAACGGCAGGGTCTTGAAGCATTACATTGTAGGGTGCGCGGCTTGTCCCGACTACTCAGATGAAAATGTAAACAGTGCCCTTCGTGTCGCGATAGAAAAAGCGGGAGGACTTCCCTCTGTGGGAAAGCAAGTATTGCTGAAACCAAACCTGCTTTCCCCCAGGGAGCCCGATGAGGCTGTTACCTCCCACCCGACAATCGTGCGGGAAACTGCGAGTCTTTTAAAAGAAAAATTTCCTGCTTCCTCTTTGCTTGTAGCCGACAATCCCGGGTATATTTTCACGGACAGAAAAGAAAGTCTTTTTCGAGCAACGGGAATGTGGGAGATAAAAAAAGAAGGCCTGGCCGAAGTTTCCCTTCTTTCGCGTGACGGTTATAAATCGCTAAGGTTACCCAAATCGCTGGCTCTTGAAAGAGTCAGCATATCGTCCATATGGCTATCGTCAGATTCGGTGATTAACATCGCTAAACTCAAGACTCATGTAGAGACCGAGATTACGGCATCTATAAAAAATGTCTTCGGAACAGCAGACCGGGATACCAGGATGGCTGCACACAGCGCGAAAGGGAAAGCTCACCTGTACCGTTCGATCATCGATCTTTTCCTTGTACGCCCTCCGGAGTTCAACATTCTCGATGCCGTCTGGTGTATGGAAGGTAACGGTCCCTCCAGGGGCATGCCTCGCTTCGCCGGGTGGGTTTTGGCATCACGGAATGCGCTGGCCCTGGATGCGGTCGCGGCTTTCATGATGGGATACGTAAAGCCCTTTTCTGTGCCTTTTTTGGAAGAGGCCGCAAAGTCTGGCCTCGGCCCCCGGGGTATGGAGGAAATCGAAGTCCGTGGGGCGAAACTGGAGGAGCTCCGAATCCCGTCTTTTAAAAAAGCTACATCAGTGATCGGAAATATCCCCGAAAGGTTTAGAGGCTTTTGTCACAGATTGTTATTTCTCTATCCGGAACTTATCCCAGAAAAATGTGTTAGCTGTGGTGTATGCGAAAAAGTGTGCCCGGTACAAGCGATAACTATAAAGCGTATTCCTGAAATTGACAGGAGCAAATGTGTCAAATGCCTTTGTTGCCATGAAATGTGCCCCGAAGGAGCCATGACTGTGAAAGAGAACTTGTTGCTCGGGATGTTGCGTAAAATTTCGCGAACCGGTACCTGGTAAAAAAGGGAGATCTTCCGTCCTTTTTTATGACGGATAGATCTCCCGAAAAAACCAGAAGTTTTTTGTTAAAGCCTTATTCCTGCTCCTTGATCCTCTCAAGGACCATCTTGTAGCCGTCCGCCCCGTATTCGAGAAACTTCTTCACACGGCTTATCGTGGCAGTGCTGGCGCCGGTCTGCTGTGCTATTTGCGGGTAGGTATACCCTTCACTCAAAAGCCGTGCTACTTCCAGTCGCTGGGCCAGAGCCCTGATTTCACCGATCGTGGCAATATCCTCAAGGAAACAGTAGACTTCTTCAACCGTTTCCAGAGATAGAATCCCTTTGCAAAGTTGATCGGTAAGTCTGTCTTTCCATTTTTCGGCCATGAACAATCTCCTCCTTATGGCTAAAACTATTTTGCGTACTTTAGCAAATTCTAGCATTGCTGTTACGAGATAACAAGCATCCCACCCGAGGTTTTTTACCAGATTTTGTTGAGAAGGCCCTTCCGCTTGACGGTTTCAGGGACGGTGCATATAATAATGTCCGCCGGCCGGGCTGGCGGAAACGGTAGACGCACGGGACTTAAAATCCTGTGGACGGAAGTCCATGCGGGTTCGATTCCCGCGCCCGGCACCAAAACAGCGACAAGGCCTTTATCGCGGGGTGGAGCAGTCAGGAAGCTCGTCGGGCTCATAACCCGAAGGTCGCAGGTTCAAATCCTGCCCCCGCAACCAAAACGGCGGTGTAGCTCAGTTGGCGAGAGCATGCGGTTCATACCCGCAGTGTCAGTGGTTCGACTCCACTCACCGCCACCATTTTTAAAAAAACCAGAAAACGGAAGGTTGGTGCCTTCGCCTTCCGATTTTTCTTTATTTAGATCGAAAACAAGGCTCCTTGCCTGCAATCAATTGTACGAACCGGGACGACGTTGTTTGTTTCAAGGACTTTGCGTTATAACTTTTGGGAAAGTTGATAACAAAGCAAATCGCGGGGTGGAGCAGTCAGGAAGCTCGTCGGGCTCATAACCCGAAGGTCGCAGGTTCAAATCCTGCCCCCGCAACCAGACATCAGAGTGGTTGGGTTTTTCCCAAAAGCCTGAGCACGTAAACACAATAAATCTGAAACATGTCGTAAAATGGAGGCGGGAGCTTCGCTCCCGCTGTTTTGTTCTTTGAGGTGCGGGAATTTGTAAAAACGGGGTTGCTTTTTGTGGATGAAAGGTTTTTGATGGCTGCCCTTAAGAGGGCAGGAAAACGCCAGGGATGGTTGGGCGAATCGCAAAAGATGGTTGCAGCCGTTTCCGGTGGAAGCGACTCGGTCTGCATGCTTTGGCTGTTGATGAAAGTCATGCCTGCAGAAAACCTGATCGTGGCTCACGTAAACCACGGAATCCGAGCTGAAGCCGCAAAAAGGGATGAGGAATTCGTAGGAAACCTGGCCAAGGAATGGAACCTGGCCTTTACGAGCGTGACCTTCGATGTGCCGCGGGAAAAAAATAAAGGAGAAAGCATGGAGGAAGCCGGCAGGCGGCTTCGTTATGGTTTCCTAGAAGAATGTGCCGAACGGTTCGGAGCTGATTGGATCGCCGTAGGCCATACTGCGGATGACCAGGTGGAAACGATACTGCACAATATACTCAGGGGCTGTGGTATACGTGGCCTTGCAGGGATACCGGAAAAACGGGGGAAAATAGTCCGCCCTGTCATAGAAATGAAACGCCTCGATCTTATGGAATTTCTCAAAGCCCGTAAAATTCCGTGGATGACTGACGACACCAACAAGGACACATCATACCTGAGAAACCGGATACGTCACGAGCTAATTCCGTATCTTGAGGAATCATACAACAAAAAGATCGGCGAGCACTTGCTTGGCCTGGCTGAGGATGCACGCAAGATATCCGAAAGACGAAGTTACTTGATTTCCCGCATCCTGCCCTGGCTACGCACGGAAGTTCCTTGTGCTATAAGGTCATGGGACAGGAAAAGGCTTTCCGGCATCGATGCAGAAATGGCCGTTGAAATCCTGGTGGAAGATTGCAAAAAGCTCGGTTTGAAAAGTCTTGAACGGAGACGATTGAAATCCCTGGTGCGGCTTCTAGGAAAGGAAGATCCCTGGCGTCTCCAATGGCAAGACAGGATAGAGATGTGCGGGAGCAGTGAATATTTAATGCTTGTAGAAAGGGACTGGCTCACCAGGGAGAAACCGGCTGCCGCCAAGCTTTCTTTCGACGAACCTGAAGGAGCTTTCTCTTGGGGGCTATGGAAATTTTCGTGGAGACATGTATCATGTTCTCGGTCGCTTTCAACAAGGCCATGGCGAATGTTCATTCCGAAAGAAGAATCTCGTAATTGTCTTCTGACCGATGCCGCGACGTTCCAAAAGCAACATTCGGGCGAAATGCCGGTGCCATGGTGTTTCCGGAGGCAGTGGCCTGTTATTGTCGCCCCATCGGGCAACTGGTGGACTTTGGTGTACAGGAGCAAAGTCGGGTGTAAAGAAGATTTAGATTCTATCGCCATACAGGCGGAGCTGGCCTTCAAGGGGGATTATAGGGCATGAGCAGTTACTGTCCAGGCGAGATACTGATTTCCAGGGAAAAAATATCGTGCCGTGTAAGGGAATTAGCTGTGGAAATAGAAAAAGATTTCGACGGTGAACCACTTCTTTTTATCGGGGTTCTCAAGGGTTCGGTGATTTTTTTATCCGATCTTGCGCGTTGCTTGAATTCAAAGGTTCCCGTGGAACTTGATTTTTTGGCAGTTTCTTCTTATGGTTCTTCCACGAAATCGAGCGGTGTAGTGAAAATAACAAAGGATCTGGATGAAGAAATCACCGGAAGAAAGGTCCTTATAGTAGAGGATATAGTGGATACCGGCTTGACATTACACTACCTGACAAGCATCCTCGGGGAAAGGTCCCCGAAGGAAATCAGGATCTGCTCATTGCTCGACAAACCTGAACGTCGTCAGGTAAAAATCGATATAAATTACAGGGGATTTGAAATTCCAGATGAGTTTGTTGTCGGTTACGGGCTGGATTTTTCCGGGCGCTGGAGAAATCTTCCAGATATTCACGTGCTCAGGACCACATCCTGACAAAAAAAGCGAGATAAACGAGAGGTGGGAATCTTTTGGGACGAATGATGAAAAACCTGGGGCTGTACCTTGTATTGATCGTTCTTGTCGTCAGTCTCGTAAACGTCTTTCTCTCTCCGGTCCAGGGACCTGCGGAATATGAGCCTCTCGCCTATAGTGAGTTCCTGTCGGCTTCCAGGGCAGGGAGAGTGGCTACCGCAACTATAGAAGGCGAAAAAATTACAGGCACAATGAAAGACGGTCAGAAGTATTCGACCACGGCCATCGGTGTCGGCGATCTGGCCAGGGAATTGGCCGAAAAAGGTGTAGATGTGACGGTAACCCCCCCCCAGCAGGCACCATGGTGGGCCACGATGATGTCATCTCTTTTCCCGACACTCCTTTTGATCGGGGCATGGATTTTCATCCTTTACCACATGCAGGGTGGCGGTAACCGTGTGATGAGTTTCGCGAAAAACAAGGCGAAACTGTTTCTGGACAACCGTCCGAAGGTAACCTTCGCCGATGTCGCCGGATGCGACGAGTCTAAGGAAGAACTACAGGAAGTAGTCGAGTTTTTAAAGGATCCGGGGAAATTTGCGTCCATCGGCGCACGTATTCCGAAAGGGGTACTGCTTCTGGGTCCCCCCGGGGCGGGGAAGACGCTGCTCGCACGCGCCTGTTCGGGCGAAGCCGAAGTCCCTTTTTTCAGTATCAGCGGTTCGGATTTCGTCGAAATGTTCGTCGGAGTAGGAGCAGCGCGGGTGAGAGACATGTTCGAACAGGCAAAAAAATACAACCCCTGCATTGTTTTTATCGACGAAATCGATGCCGTGGGACGGCAAAGAGGAGCTGGACTTGGTGGTGGTCACGACGAAAGGGAACAGACACTGAACCAGTTGCTTGTAGAGATGGATGGGTTTGATGCTACTACGGGGATTATCCTTATTGCTGCCACGAACAGGCCCGACATCCTGGATCCAGCCCTGCTTCGGCCAGGAAGGTTCGACAGGCAAATCGTAGTCGACAGACCGGACCTTAAAGGCCGGGAAGAGATATTGAAGGTTCACATAAGAAACGTAAAAATCGCCGATGACGTCGATCTCGAAGTGATAGCTAGGAGGACTCCTGGTTTCGTGGGAGCGGACCTTGCCAACCTGGTTAACGAAGCGGCCCTTCTGGCGGCGAGAAAGAACCGAAAGACTATAAGCATGGGCGAATTCGAGGAAGCCATAGACAGGGTCCTTGCCGGCCCGGAACGGCGCAGCAGGCTGATTTCCCAGCATGAAAAGGAAATCATAGCCTACCATGAGGTAGGTCACGCCCTGGTTGCAAAACTCTTGCCTGGATGCGATCCTGTGCACAAGGTATCTATAATCCCTAGAGGACACAAGGCTTTGGGCTACACGTTGCAGTTACCCGAGGAAGACAGGTTTCTTATGTCCAAAAAGGAACTCATAAACAGGATCTCCGTCCTTTTGGGGGGGCGTGTCGCAGAGGAGATCCATTTCGAGGACATCACTACGGGAGCCCAAAACGACCTGGAAAGGGCGACACAAATCGCCAGACAGATGGTTACGGAGTTCGGCATGAGTGACAGGCTTGGGCCTGTAACGCTTGGCAGAAAACAGCACGAAGTATTTTTGGGACGCGACATCATGGAGGACAGGAACTATAGTGACGAAGTCGCCTACGCCATCGACCAGGAAGTTCGCAGAATCGTCGACGACTGCTATGATACGGTACGTGCGTTGCTGGTTGAACATGCCGATTCTCACCGACGAATCACCAAAGTTCTTCTTGAGGAAGAAGTCATCGAAGGCTCGAGGCTGGACGAGTTACTCCAAAAGGGCCTTGAAGAGGAACAACAAGGGGATGAACCGATCGTCGAGGAAGATGGTTCGTTAAACGACCCCCTTTCCGTGGCTTCCGGAAGAAGGACAGATGATGGAACTTCGGATAAAGTCGAAGGAGAAAGTTGATTCGAGAACTCACTACGGTTCTGTCAAGAGAAGATAGGGCGGTTTGAGCGTTCGGAGAGATATTTTTTTCTTCGAACGCTCTTTTTTAAGACAGGGATGAAGGTGAAAAGCACCATGAAAGGACATCAATTTCAACTTTCGGCCCCATGGCCCCCTGCAGGCGACCAGCCGAAAGCCATAGAATTGCTGGTAGAAGGATTCAGCAAGGGATTAAATAAACAATGTCTGCTGGGTGTCACAGGAAGCGGAAAAACCTTTACGATGGCCCATGTTATTCAAAAACTACAGGTTCCCACCCTGGTACTTGCTCATAACAAGACATTGGCCGCTCAGCTTTACAGCGAATTCAAAAGTTTTTTCCCGGAAAACGCCGTGGAATATTTCGTAAGCTACTATGACTATTATCAACCTGAAGCATATGTCCCCTCGAGTGATATTTATATTGAAAAAGATGCCTCTATCAACGAAAGGATAGAAAAGTTGCGGTTGTCCACCACTAAGGCGCTTCTTGAAAGGCGGGACGTCATCGTGGTCGCGAGCGTATCCTGTATCTACGGAATCGGTAAAAGAAAAAATTACGAAGAGGCGGTTTTCAGGTTCTCGGTGGGTGAGAGTTACCAGCGAAGAGATTTCGTGGAACAACTTGACCGGAACCATTATGTAAGAAACGATGCTGTGCTGGAACCCGGCAATTTCAGGGCGCGTGGTGAAATTTTCGAGATTTTCCCGGCTTACAGCGACACGGCCTTAAGAGTGGTTTTTTTTGATGAAACAATCGAAAAGATAGACGAAATTGACCCTGTAACAGGAAAGAGTCTGGTATCTAAGGAAAGCGCAGCTATTTTCCCGGCGCAGCACTACATAACTTCCGATGAAGCAATCTCGAAAGCCCTTGGGCAGATAGGAAAAGAGTTGGAGGAACGAATCGATTATTTCCATTCATGCGGCAAACTGCTGGAGGCACAAAGAATCGAAATGAGGACTAGATATGATATGGAAATGCTTGCCGAGGTAGGATATTGCTCAGGCATAGAGAACTATTCCAGATATCTCGACGAACGTGCCCCAGGCGAACCACCTGGAACACTCCTGGATTTTTTCCCGGAGGATTTCCTTTTCTTTATCGACGAATCACATATCACTATTCCCCAGGTCCAGGGCATGTACAACGGAGACAGGGCAAGGAAAGAAACACTGGTCGAGTATGGGTTCAGACTACCCTCCTGTCTTGACAACAGACCACTCAAATGGGAGGAGTTCAAGGGATACCTGAAAAAGGTCTGTTTCGTTTCGGCCACACCCGGAGACTGGGAAATGAGCGTATCTGACCAGGTTGTTGAACAAGTAGTCAGGCCTACCGGTGTTGTAGACCCTGTGCTCGAGGTCTCTCCTGCGCGTAATCAGGTGGATGACCTGGTCGAACGCCTGAGATCCGTAGTTGAAAAGGGGGAAAGGGCCCTTGTTACTACGCTCACGAAGCGATCTTCAGAAGATCTTGCGGAATATCTTTCCGAAATCGGGTTCTCCGTCAGGTACATACATTCAGAGCTGGACGCCTTTGAAAGAGTCGAGTTGATCAGGGAACTACGACGCGGCGATATATCGATACTGGTCGGAGTAAACCTTCTTCGCGAAGGCATCGATCTTCCCGAAGTTTCACTGGTAGCAATTGTCGATGCCGACAGGGAAGGCTTCCTTAGGTCCCACAGGTCGCTCGTACAAATGATAGGCAGAGCCGCCCGCAACACAGCGGGAACGGTCGTTCTTTATGCAGACAGAGAAACAGGGAGCATCCGACGCGCCGTGGAAGAGACCACCAGGCGGCGCAGGATTCAAATTGAATATAATGAAAAACACGGCATTGAACCACGGTCAATTATAAAAGATATAGTCCACATTCTCCCGGAGGAGCTTCAAACCACCGGAAAAGACCAAATAAATGCTGAGCCTGGTGTTGTTACACTTTCGAGGCAGGAACTGGAACGAATGATGTGGGAAGCCGTAGAAAAACTGAACTTTGAAAAGGCTGCCGCCATCAGGGACATCCTGCAGAAAAAAGGTGGAGGTGAAACCATACGTGCCCAGATGGATACAGGTAAAAGGCGCAAGAGAACACAATCTAAAAAATATAGACGTACGCATTCCTAAAAACCGGCTCGTGGTGATAACCGGTCCTTCAGGTTCGGGTAAATCCTCACTTGCCTTTGACACGATCTATGCCGAAGGTCAGCGGCGCTACGTGGAATCCCTTTCAGCCTATGCAAGACAGTTTCTTGGAATGCAGGACAAGCCTGACGTAGACGACATATCAGGACTATCACCGTCCATCTCGATAGAGCAGAAAGGAGTTTCCCATAATCCCCGGTCAACGGTAGGAACGGTCACGGAAATCTACGATTACCTCAGGCTTCTTTTTGGAAGAGCCGGGATCCCCTATTGCCCCGAATGCGGCAAGGAGCTGAGAAGTTACAGTCTGGACGAAATTGTCAGTCTCATCTTGGGCAACTACGAAGATCAGCCAGTGGAAATACTGGCCCCCGTTATAAAGGGTAAAAAGGGTGAATTCAAGAATCTTTTCATACAATTTCTCAAGCAGGGATTTCTGCGGGCAAAAGTGGATGGTACTTTATATTGGCTTGAAGAAGATATACCCCTTGATAAGAACAGAAAGCATGACATAGAAATTTTAATCGACAGGATGACAGTTTCGTCAAAAAACAGGGGACGCCTTGCCGAGGCGGTGGAAACCGCTTTGGAAACCAGTTCAGGCTTCGTCAAGATCGAGGCAATGGACGAGACCAAAACCCTGTCGGAACATGCTGCTTGCCCGGATTGTGACATTTCCTTTCCCGAAATCGAACCAAGGCTATTTTCCTTCAACAATCCTTACGGAGCCTGCCCCGATTGTAACGGATTGGGTAGTCACGAATATTTCGCCCCCGAAAGGATTGTCGATGAGTCTTTGCCCCCCCTGGGAGGGGCACTTCTTCCATGGAAGAAAAAACATTACATGCTCCGCAAGCTTAGCGCTTTAGACGAGTTCATTGAAGCGAATTTGGGCGAGAATGCCTATAAAGATTTGTCCGAAGAGGTTAAAAACATAATCCTTTACGGGTCGTCACAGAAACTCGTCCTTAACTTCAGAGACAAAAAACGCGGCGAGACAGTCGAATACATGGGCCGCTATGAAGGATTGATTCCATGGCTCGAGACACGCTGGCGAGAAACTGAATCCGAGGCGGTTAAAAACGAACTTGCAGGCTATAGAAACGAAGACATCTGCAAGACCTGCGGTGGGGCTCGCCTGCGTAGGGAAGCCCTTGCGGTGAAAGTCGGAGGCATGCATATAGGTGACGTCGTGTCAATGGCCGTTGAAAAATTGAAGGAGACACTTGAAACAATAACCCTCTCAGAGGATAAAAAGGACTTGTCTGAACCGATTGTCGCTGAAATCATTAAAAGACTTTCTTTCATGAACGATGTCGGTGTCGGATACCTTTCCCTTTCAAGGCGAGCCGACACGCTGAGCGCGGGGGAAAGCCAACGCATCAGGCTTGCCACCCAACTGGGGTCGAAACTTACGGGAGTATTGTATGTACTCGATGAACCGACCATTGGGTTGCATGCAAGAGATACATCCAGACTTTTGAAAACCCTGGAGACCATTCGCGACCTGGAAAACACTGTGCTCGTGGTCGAACATGACAGGGAAACAATGATGCAGGCCGATCACATCATAGAACTCGGGCCCGGCGCAGGAGAATGGGGAGGTAAAGTTATAGCTTCGGCACCTCCCCTAAAATTGTCAGAAAAATCCACGCTTTCCGGTCCTTATCTTAAAGGCAGCGTTTCCGGAATCGTACGCAGCGAAACGAGAAGAAAACCGAAAGGATTCATCGGAATAAGAGGTGCTTCGGAAAATAACCTGAAAAACCTGGATATAGACATCCCCTTGGGGCTTTTTGTATGTATCACCGGTGTTTCAGGTTCGGGCAAGAGCACACTTATGCATGAAATCCTTTACAAGGGGCTCAGGCGGAAGACAGACAAAATTTTTCGAGAACGGGCCGGGAAACACAAGGAAATTACCGGCTGGCAGGAAGGCATGAACGCGGTGATGATAGATCAAGCTCCCATAGGAAGAACCCCACGATCTAACCCGGCTACCTACACTGGCGTTTTTACACCTATACGTGAACTGTATTCGAGACTCCCCGAATCCCGTATGCGAGGGTACGACCCAGGCAGATTCAGTTTCAACGTTAGGGGAGGGCGTTGCGAGGCATGCAAGGGTGAAGGTGAAGTCAAGATCTCGATGCTTTTCATGCCTGACGTTTACGTGAAGTGCGATGTATGCAAGGGTTCACGCTACAACCAGGAGACGCTTGATATCCGATTTAAAGGGAAGAACATCGCCGAAGTACTCGAAATGACTGTGAGCGAGGCTTCCGAATTCTTCTCTGATCAGCCTGGAATCGCAGGAAAACTGCGAGTTATCGCAGAAGCCGGACTCGGCTATATCCGGCTGGGGCAGCCTGCACCTACCCTTAGCGGAGGAGAGGCGCAGCGAGTGAAGCTGGCAACCGAACTTGGCAAGAAATTCCGTGGTAATACGCTATATCTAATGGATGAGCCAACCACGGGATTGCATTACAGGGATGTTCACAAATTATTAATCCTCTTACAAAAACTAGTAGACCAGGGTAACACTGTAGTTGTGATAGAACACAACCTGGACGTCATCGCTTCATGTGATCATATCATCGACCTCGGGCCGGAAGGTGGCGAGAATGGAGGACTCCTTGTAGGTGCAGGATCTCTTGGAAGCATTTTGGCTAACGAGACATCCTATACTGGAAAATATCTGCGGAAATACCTTGAAGAAATGGGGATGCAAAATGAACAATAAATGGAGCGCACCCCACGGCCGTAAAAAGCCGGAACAACCAAATCCCGTTGCCGACGAATTGTGCTTCGGGAAGCATGCTGTCAGGTCTTTTCTCGAAGGAAAGCCCGAAAGATGTCTCGTACTTTACGTTTCAGAAGGCAGTCACAAAGATGAATTATTGACTGAAATCCTCGCCATCTGCAAGAAAGAACGAATCCCTTTCAAATTTGTCCCAAGGCCTTTTTTGGACAAGACATGTCCAGGATGCAACCACCAGGGTGTCGTGGTGAAAGTAGCACCGGTTAAATTATCCGGGATGGAACAACTAGAAGAACAGGCGTCTGAAATACAGGGGCCTTTATTATATTTACTACTGGACAGGGTCCAGGATCCACATAATATGGGAGCCATAATCCGTTCAGCGGAAGTTTTCGGAGCCGCTGGAGTGATTTTCCCCAAATGGCGATCGGCCATGCCGACCGGAACGGTATTGAAAACCAGTTCAGGGGCGGCAGGACGCATTCCGCTTTTTTCAACAGGAAGTCTCACCGATGCCATAAGGCGCCTCAAACGTTCCGGAATCTGGGTATTTGGACTGGATCACAAGGCGGCGGTACGTATAGATGGAGCCAGGATTCCTGAACGTCTGGCCCTGATTGTGGGAAGCGAAGGCAAGGGGCTGACTGTTCCTGTCAGAAAGTCCTGTGACGAAACAGTCAAAATTCCGATGAGAGGAACCACTGGTTCCCTCAACGTCGCGACTGCAGCAGCCATCGGTATGTACGAATGGTTACGCGCTGTTGACAACCAAACGCCAGGCAGGTAAAATGCATTGCGCCCAGGGTGGTTAGTTCAGAGGAAGAACGCTTCCTTGACGCGGAAGAGGTCGCAGGTTCGAGTCCTGCACCACCCACCATAAAAAATAGTCGGCGTCCGGGAACACGGGCGCCGAATTTTTTAACCTTCTTGACTGCGCGACGGTTTTTCCCTCCTGTTTCATCATGTATAATGTTTCCCGGTTTACGAAAGATATTCCATCCTTGGGGGCCCATATGATAACGGGTGTTGGAATTGATCTTTGTCGTATTTCCCGAATCGCGGAATGTCTTAGCCGGCCTGGATTTGAAGAAAAGGTCTTTGCCGAAAGGGAAAGGATTTACGCCAAAAACATGAAAAACCCAGCCCAACATTTCGCTGCTTCCTTCGCCGCAAAAGAAGCCTTTGCCAAGGCCGGAGGATGGGGCATAGGCAAGGTGGGGTTAAAAAACGTGTGGCTTGAACGCACACCAACGGGTCCAGTAATTTTTTTGGAAGATCCGGCCAGGTTGCTTGTAGAGTCCACGGGAGCGAAAAAAGTTCATGTTTCGTTAAGCCACGATGGCGACAACGTAGTTGCTATTGTCCTTCTTGAGGGGGGCAGCCAAAATGTATCTCTATGATGCGGCTGCAACAAGGGAAGCAGACCGCAGGGCAATGACAGAAACAGGCGTTCCCGGTCTGGTTTTGATGGAAAATGCTGCCAGATCTGCGGCTAATCACATTTTCAGTTTTTACGGCAAGCCCTCCCGGGTCGTAATAGCCTGCGGGAGCGGTAATAACGGCGCTGACGGAATGGCTCTCGCACGTCATCTTCTACTTTATGATATGGAACCAGTAATCATCCTGGCTGCTGAACCGGACAAATTGTCAGATTTTGCGACTCGACAGTTCACGATTATAAAAAAACTGGGAATCAATGTGGAACTTTCACGTGAAATGACGGACGAAAACCTGCATAAAATCTTCGATACCTCCGACCTTATCGTAGACGGACTTTTGGGCACCGGCGCGAAAGGTGCCCCCAGGGGCGAAACGCAACGTATTATCTTTTTTTTAAACGCTGCAAAAAAACCTGTCCTTGCCCTTGATGTTCCCAGCGGAGTAGATTCATCCACGGGTAGTGTGTCCACGGTCGCGGTAAAAGCCACTTCCACTGTTACCTTCCTCGCCGCAAAAACGGGGCTGTTCGTAATGCCCGGCCGCTTTTTTTCCGGACAGGTAGTAACGGGACACATAGGCATACCCCATTGGAGCGTTCTTCCCACGGAAACCGACACATTCGTACCTGACGACAAAACAGCCTTTTCACTGTTGCCGAAAAGAAATTCCTTCACCCACAAGGGACAACGCGGAGCGGTAATCATTTTCGGCGGTTCCCGGCTTTACCAGGGTGCCCCTTTCCTGGCTGCACGGGGGGCGCTCAGAGCCGGCGCAGGAATAGTGGTCGTTGTTACACCTGAAGAGGATATATTGCCCGCTTTTGGAGCCTTGCCTGAATCAATAATTTTCAGGGCACCCTCCCAAAAGGGTTTCCTCTTGCCTGAAGCCTACGATGCGGCCATGAAACAATGGGGCCGAAAGGCCTCATCGATCATTGCAGGACCGGGGATAGGCCGGTCCGAAACAACAGCGGGTCTTGTCAGAAAAATTTGGGAAAAAAGCGACCTTCCTGTTTGTTTTGATGCTGATGCTCTTTATTTTCTGAAAGACATAAAGAACCACCAGGAAAGGAGTGGCGACACCGTCCTTACGCCCCATGAAGGAGAAGCAGCCACGCTCCTTGGGAAAACGACGGAGGAGATTTCCGCGGAAAGGCTCGAATCCGCCAGAGCACTGGCCCTCAAGTGGAAAACGGTTATTCTCAAGGGTGCTGGAACAATTATAGATTCCGGAAAGACAAGAGCCGTCATAGGAAAAGACCACCCTTGCTTGTCCGTTCCAGGTTCGGGGGATGTGCTTTGCGGTATTGTCGGCGCAATGCTCGCCGCCGGTCTCGATTCTTTCAATGCCGCCGTTCTTTCAGCTTTCCTTCATGCAAAAGCAGGCTTGTTTCTTGGAGAAAAAACCGGCACAGAGGGACTTCTCGCCTCCCAAATTGCCGACGAGCTGCCGTATTGCATAAACGCCCTGAGAAAAAAATTCCAGCGCACCGGCTTTGAAGGAATGCCATGAACGTGAGACGTGATTCGAGCATGCCCTTGTGCTTTTCCATTCAATCCGACAGCGAGGATGACACTTTTAATCTTGGAAGCCAAATGGCGCCCTTCGCCTACGAGGGGTTGTGTATTATCCTTTCCGGTGAACTAGGGAGCGGCAAGACAGTTTTCGCAAAGGGGTTTGCTTCCTTTTACAGTTCGACTCCGGCCAGAAGTCCTTCCTTCACTTTGGTCAACGAATATCCTGGACATATCCCGGTCGTTCACGTCGACCTTTACAGACTTTCAGAAACGGACGGATACGATATCGGCCTTTTTGATTACCAGAAAGACGGTTGCATTATCCTGGTGGAATGGGGGGAAAGGTGGAGCCTTCCCCCGGAAGAGAATTTATGGCACATAAGTTTCAGGCGCGCTTTCCCGAAAAACGAAAGAGCACTGCAGAATGGGGGAAATACCAGGTTGCTGCTTTCGATCCGATGCAAAGGCGAAAAAGCATGTAATCGTTTGGCGGAATGCATGGAGAAACTGCAAAAATACTGGAGAGTTTCCGATGAAAGTGATTCTTTCTCTTGATTGTAGTACCGGATGGACGGCCCTGGGACTTATAGAAGGACTTGAGCCTCTTGGTGAAATTACGCTTTCACTGTCACGCAGACAATCGGCGCGTCTGCCTGCACTTGTCGACACGTTGCTTATGGACTCAGGCAAGAATCTGGAAGAAATAGACGAGTTTGCCGTAACCACCGGTCCCGGATATTTCACTGGAATACGTGTTGGGCTTTCTTATATCACCGGTCTTGCCTACGCGCTTGGCAAAAATGTAGCTTGTGTCCCGACACTTTTAGCCATGGCCTTTCCTTATCTTGCGGAGGGTATTAACGTCGCAGCCGTTTTACGAGCGCGCACAGACAGCCTTTTCGCCGCAATTTACCGGCTTTGTGGCGGTAAAACAGAAACCGTCATGGAAGGCAGGTTAATGACCCCTTCTGAATTTATGTCGCTGTTTGGCGACCAAGACACTAGATCAACCATCTTCGTCGGAAATGATCTGGGTACCTTTTTCGATCTCGAAAAACTTTCATCGAAGGCGCTTTTTTACAGCACTTCACCTGTCTCGGGTCTGGCAATAGCCACGATCGCCGCTTCCGGAGAAGTTGAAAGCATACCACCCGGGACCGTCGAAGCAAATTATTACCGGGGCCCGGATATCGGGGTTGCAGGCGCAAGAAAGGGAATCACACGAAATCAGAATCGATGACTCTCCGATTTTAGTTGATTTTTTAGCAAGCCATATTCTAACGACCTTCATGGTTGTATGATATTTTTTGTTGATCCTGAAGGGTCGCCCGAAAAAGTGAAGTAAAGAACATGATTAGATAAAGGTAAAAGAACGGGCTACCGGTTCCATGAAAGGAGGAGTCCTGCGGTATAGGCTTTTGAACGACTTCAAAACGGGGAAATATCTTTAGGCAGGGAGGGAAAAACTGCATGAAGCTTATCGAGGAACATCCCATACTCGATTTCAAGCATGGGAAACGGGTAACGTTCTCCTTCGACGGACGTCAGCTGGAAGGCTACGAAGGGGAACCAATAGCTGCCGCACTGCACGCCAACGGAGTCAAGGTCTACAGAGAAACGCCCGAAAGAAAACAGCCCAGGGGGTTTTTCTGCGCTATCGGCAAGTGTTCTTCATGTTTCATGGTAGTCGACGGAATTCCAAACGTCCGCACTTGCATAACTCCGCTGAAGGAAGGAATGCACGTGGAAACCCAGCGAGGGAAGGGTGTCATTCCAGTCGTTTCGGATAAGGGGAAGAGGTGAGGACGTTGCGTGAAACGGATGTAATGGTAATAGGAGGAGGCCCCGCAGGATTGAGCGCTGCAGCGGAAGCCGCTTCGTTCGGGTGCGATGTCACACTGGTTGAAAGCGATCTCGCCCTGGGAGGTCAGCTTATAAAGCAGACTCACAAATTTTTCGGTTCCAAGGATGAACGTGCCGGAACAAGGGGATTCAAAATCTCTGAACTCCTTCTCGAAGAACTCTCCGGTTACGGGAATGTAAAAGCCTATACCAACTGTACGGCGACCGGGTATTACCCTGAAGATGGTGTGGTTACCTGTGTCAGGGCAGAGGACGAATATTTCAAGATAAAACCGAAAAAAATAGTCATGGCAACGGGTGCACAGGAAAGGCTCATCCCCTTTCCGAATAACCACTTGCCCGGTGTTTACGGTGCTGGAGCGGTGCAGACGCTGATGAACGTGTACGGCGTAAAGCCGGGTGACAAGGTACTGATGGTAGGTGCCGGTAATATCGGCCTTATCGTGAGCTATCAGCTTATCCAGGCCGGCGTTCAAGTGGCGGGAATCGTCGAGGCCATGGACAAGGTAGGCGGTTATTGGGTCCACGCTGCGAAAGTAAGGCGACTTGGAGTGCCGATCTATCTACGCCACACCATAGTCGAGGCGATTGGAGAACAATATGTTACAGGTGCAGTGATCCAGGAAATCAATGAACGTTTCCAGCCGCAGGGTGAAAAAAAGTCCCTTGACGTGGATATCATATGCATGGCCGTCGGATTGTCTCCCACTTGCGAACTGCTTTGGCAAGCAGGCTGCGAAATGGTATTCGTTCCCGAGCTTTGCGGGTACGTAGCCCAGCGTGACAGGAATATGCGCACCAGCCACAAGGATATTTGGGTTGCGGGAGACGCCGCGGGGATAGAAGAGGCGTCCTCGGCAATGGTCGAAGGGCGCATTGCAGGAGTAAGCACAGCAAAGGCCCTAGGGCTTGGAACTCCTGAAGAGCATGAAAAGCGCCTTGTCGAGTATCACCGGCGACTTGACGACCTCAGAGGCGGAGAAGTAGGCGAAAAAATCTGCCAGGGCCTTTCCTGCTGCACTGTGGACTGCTGGGAGGTGTAAATAAGTGACGGACAAACAGAAGCTCTTCAACAGCGGGATCCTGACGGAAGAAAGGCCGGGAGCAGTGAGTCCTCCCCGTGAGCTTTGGGAAAACAAGAAAAATGGTCTGGTGATCATCGAGTGTCCCCAGCGCATCCCCTGCAATCCCTGCCATACCAGTTGTCCCACCGGGGCGGTTGTGCCTTTTGACGACATCAACGACCAGCCACAGATCGACTACTCCAAATGCACCGGCTGCGCGCGGTGCGTGGCCGTGTGTCCCGGTCTGGCTTGCTTCGTGGTAGATCTGACGTGGGGAGATGAAAGCAGAGCCCTCATGAAACTTCCTTACGAAATGCTGCCTTCCCCCGAAGAAGGGCGTCAGGTAGATTGTCTTAACCGCGAGGGTAAAGTTGTAGCGAAAGGCACAGTCGTGAGAGTGACAGAACCGATGCACGACAAGACCAAAGTGGTTCACGTGGAAGTCCCAAAAGATCTTGTAATGGACATCCGGGCGATCAAGGTGGTGTAAAGTTGATGCCGAATAAAAGCAAGCAGGATGAAATCATAATCTGCCGTTGCGAGGAAGTGACTCTTGGTGAGATTCGTGAATGGATCGAAAAGGGATACGATACCTTTGACGAACTCAAGCGAGTCTTGCGTGTGGGAATGGGTCCATGTCAGGGGAGGGGATGCAGGGATCTTGTATTAAGAGAAATTTCCAGAATATCCGGAATGAAAATTTCCGAAATTCCGCCTGGCCGTTTCCGTCCGCCGTCAAAACCAGTGAAGCTGGGCGTCCTCGCAAAAGGGGGAGACGATGAATGACCCTGCCTAAAACTGCGAATGCCGTCATTATCGGCGGCGGAATCCAGGGATGCTCCATAGCCTACAACCTTGCAAAATTCGGCCTCAGGGATGTAGTTGTCCTGGAAAAGGGCACCGTTTGTTCCGGCTCGACGGGCAGATGTGGAGCGGGCATCAGGGCCCAGTGGGGCACTGAAATGAACTGCCGCTTCGGCCTCGCCTGTGTCGAGAAATTCGAACAACTTCACGAAGAACTTGGCATGGATTGCGGTCTGAACCAGGGAGGTTACCTCCTCGTCGCTTACCAGGAAAGCGAGTTCGAACAGTTGAAAAAGAACATGAAGCTCCAAAACAGCCTCGGGATCGACACTAGGGTCGTATCCTACGACGAAGCCAGGGAAATATGCCCGGGGCTTTCGGCCGACGATGCCGTCGGCTTTACCTACCATGCGAGGGATGGACACGCCGACCCCTTCCTGACAACCTACGCCTACCAGGAGGCCGCAAAAAGACTCGGTGTTGTCTTTCACAAGTTTACGGAATGCACCGACGTGAAAACCCTAAACGGAAAAGTCGTCGGCGTTTCCACTAACCGCGGGGATATCGACACGCCCGTAGTAGTAAACGCCGCCGGCGGCTATTCTCAGCAAGTTGCCAAAATGGCCGGCGTGGATCTTCCCATCTTTTCCGAAAGACATGAAATAATAATAACCGAGCCTGTAGAACCCGGCGTATGTCCGCCCATGCTTATGAGTTTTTCGGGGAACTACTACATCCAGCAGCGCCCTCACGGCTCGATCATAGGGGGATGCAGCCCCGAGGACCATCCCGAAGACTACGAAAACGGAAACAGCTGGGACTTTTTGGAAAAGATGTCCCAAACCATAACGAAACTTCTTCCTAGAACCAAAGGTATACGTGCGGTGCGACAGTGGTCGGGACTGTACAATATGACTCCGGACCGTCAACCTGTTATGTGTGAAGCAGATAACGTGAAAGGTTTTTACCTCTCGGTAGGCTATTCAGGTCACGGTTTCATGTTCGGCCCGGTTTCAGGAGAATTGCTTGCCCAGAAGATCCTCGGTCAAAAACCATGGATACCAATTGATCAGCTTCATTACAGCCGCTTTGAGAAAGGCGAACTTTTGATAGAACCGGCCGTCGTCTAACAAGGAAAGATCACGGACTGAAATCCTGGATCAGGAGTAAATTATGTTTAACGCGGGAATGGGGATAGAGCAGGCGAATCTGTCCCCTTTTCGTTTGCATTACGCCGGGAATATCAAATTCTCGTAATTGTATAGTCAGCAATATAATTTTCAATTTTTTCCAGCACTTATACTTGTCCGATTGATAACAAAATGTCATAATGGCCCTCGGACTGCAGCAAATCCTTATCGTAAATATTACAAACAAACCCTTCGAAAGGAAGGTGAGTGTGTTGCCGTCAAAGTTCAAGGTCACGATCAACAAGACCTGGTGCAAGGGGTGTGGGCTCTGTGTGGCCGTTTGTCCGAAAAACGTTCTCGAACTCGATGAGAACATCAAGTCCGACCCGCTTCGTCCCGAGGACTGTATCGGCTGCAGGCAGTGCGAGAACATTTGTCCTGATTTGGCAATAACCGTTGGAGAGGGTGACCCGAAATGAAAAACGAGACCAATTTCTGGCAAGGGAACGTAGCCTTGGCGCATGGTGCCCTTGCAGCGGGTTGCAGGTTCTTCGGAGGATACCCCATTACACCGTCTTCCGAAATAGCCGAGGTGATGGCCGAGGAATTGCCCAAATTAAACGGTCGATTCATCCAAATGGAAGATGAAATAGCGGGAATCGCCGCCGCGATCGGAGCCTCGATGACTGGCAAGAAATCCATGACTGCCACTTCCGGGCCGGGTTTCTCCCTTAAACAGGAAAACCTTGGACTGGCCTACATGGCTGAAATCCCACTGGTGGTGGTGGATGTAATGAGAGGCGGTCCTTCCACCGGACTTCCCACCTCTATTTCGCAACAGGACGTAATGCAGGCCAGATGGGGAACCCATGGGGACCACGCCACTATAGCCTACGCACCGTCATCGGTTCAGGAGTGTTACGAGACAGCTATCAAAGCATTCAATATGGCCGAACGTTTTCGACAACCTGTTCTGATCATGAGCGATGAGGTTCTTGGTCATATGCGGGAACGGGTGACAATCCAAAAAGACATGATGCCGAAGATCATAAACAGGAAAAGACCTGCCGTAGACCCTGATGAATTTAAACCATACAAACCAGATGATGAAGACAACCTTCCCCCCATGGCCTCCTTTGGTGATGGCTATCGGTGGCACATAACCGGCCTAACCCATAACGAATGGGGCTTTCCCACCAACGATCCTGAGGAAATCGAGAAAAAGACAAGACGACTTATGGATAAGGTAAGCGCTTATCGAGATGAAATAGTGGAATACGAAACTGAAAGTGTCAACGACGCGGAAATCCTTGTAGTGTCCTACGGCAGTGTGGCCAGAACGGCGCTCAGCGCCGTCCGTATGGCAAGGAAAAAAGGCCTGAAGGCAGGCTCTTTCAGGCTGGTCACCTTGTGGCCTTTCCCTGACAGGGAAATCGAAAATATCGCTGAAAGATCCAGGGTGATCCTCGTACCGGAACTCAACTATGGACAGATGGTCCTGGAAACAGAAAGAGCGGTACATGGCAAGGCCCGTGTCGTACCCTATAATCTTGTCAATGGAGAGCTTTTCAAACCTGAGGAGATCCTTGAAAAAATCGAGGAGGTGGGCTAAAAGATGCCACGCCCTGAAGTTATGGATTGGCTAAGAAAACAATTTTTCCCACACCTGTGGTGCCCCGGTTGCGGCCACGGCATAATTCTCCATGCCATATTGAGGGCGCTCATCGACAGCGGCAAAAAACGCGAAGAAACGGTTATTGCCTCGGGCATAGGATGTTCCAGCCGCATGCCTGGTTATATTGATGCCTGTACCGTTCATACCACCCACGGCCGTTCCCTGGGTTTTGCCACCGGCATAAAGCTGTCGAACCCCGACCTTACAGTCGTCGATGTAATGGGTGACGGAGACTGTGCCGCCATCGGAGGCAATCATTTCATACACGCATGCAGGAGAAATATAAACATAACCGCAGTAGTCATGAACAACAACATTTATGGAATGACCGGCGGACAGGCCTCACCAACGACCCCCCTGGGCGCAAAAGCAACGACCGCACCTTATGGTGCGATCGAACCACCCTTTGACATATGCAAGCTGGCCCAAGGCGCAGGGGCAACCTACGTGGCACGGGCAACGATCGCCAATCCAGTTTTGTGCGAGAAATACATCAAAAACGGAATTGAGCATAAAGGATTTTCGGTTATCGAGATTATATCCAGCTGCCATACTCAATTTGGAAGAAGAAACAAACGAAGGACCCCTTTGGACAACCTTAACTTCCTCAAGACAGCTTCAGTGCAGTTGGCCAAAGCGTCTTCGATGTCCGAAGAAGAACTTGAAGGGAAAATCATCATTGGTGAGTTCGTAAGAAAAGAGATACCCGAATACACCGAAGGCTACGAAAAGCTGATCGAAGCTGTTGGGGGGAGTAAGGTATGAGTGACCGCTATGAAATCCGTTTTGCCGGTTCGGGTGGACAGGGCATAATACTGGCAGCGGTAATAACCGGTGAGGCCGCCGTCCTCTACGGAAACCTGAACGCGGTCCAGACTCAATCCTACGGTCCCGAAGCCCGTGGAGGAAAATCAAAATCCGAGGTCGTCATTTCAAGGGGCGAAATTGATTACCCGAAAGCGTCAAGGCCGAATCTCCAGGTTATACTAAACCAGAATGCCTGTGAGGAATTCGTCTATGACACCGCACCCGGGGGAACAGTCATTCTGGATGATACTTATGTAAAAGTAAAACCACAAGTGGATGCCGAAATACACTTTTTACCTATAGTTAAGGTTGCTCGTGAAAAAATAGGCCGGGAATTGGTTACGAACATGGTAGCTCTGGGTGCGACGGCACATGTCCTTGAAAAGGAAGGGCTTCTAAAACCTGAACATCTCAAAGAGGCCGTTATGGCAAGAGTTCCACGCGGAACAGAGGAAATGAACGGCCTGGCCTTCGACGAGGGCTATAATCTTTTAAACTGAGTGTTCGAAGAAGCTTCAGCCGACGAATAACGAATTTCAAGTGTAGGGGGTGCGACATTGAATATTATTCCGTCGCATCCCCTTTGATATTGTTATCAAGTGAAAAGGGGGCTGTTTGTAAAGACAAATGAAACCCGACGAAGGTCAAAATATCGTAGTAAATATAACTTCCGTCAACAGCCGAGGTGAAGGAGTCGCAAAATTTGGCGAAGACCGTTTTGTACTTTTTGCGGCAGGTGCTCTCCCCGGTGAAAAGATCAAGGGACGAGTAAAAAAAATAAAAAAATCCTACGGAATACTTGAAATTGAAGAAATACTTGAGAAAAGTCCTGACAGGCGAGCACCATCATGCCGCTGGTTCGGACAGTGCGGAGGCTGCTCCCTTCAGCACGCGGACTATGAACTCCAGTGCCTTTTAAAAAAGAGGGCCCTGCAGGACGCGTTAATGAAAGAACTTGGTTCGGATTACGACTATATTGTAGATGATTGTGTCAAAAGCCCGGATGAATGGCATTACAGAAACAAGGCTTCGTTCCCTGTAAGATTTGACGGCAAAAAGTCACAGTACGGTTTTTTCATGAGGGACAGCCACAAGGTAATTCCGGTTGACTTTTGTCCTGTGCTTCACCATGCACTTGAAGAAGCGATGAAAGACATCCCGAAGATTATGGAATTTCTGAAATGGCCCGCCTATGACGAAATAAAACACGCGGGAGTGCTCAGGCACATCGTACTACGGGCAACAAAGTCGGGGAACGTGTCTTTCGTCTTTGTTGTTCGATCGTTCAGACAAAAGGACGAACGGAAAAAACTACGTGATTTGTGTTCTTTCCTGAATAGCAGGGGTTATCGGTCTTTCCCGTCGGTTTTCGTTAACGTGAACAAAAAACGGGGTAACCAGATTTTTGGATTGAGAACCTTTCACATCGCAGGTCCTGCTTTTATAGAAGAAAGGATAGGCAATCACATACTGAGATTTGGCCCTACGTCTTTTTTTCAGATCAATTCCCTTATCACAGAAAAAGTCTTCGAGACGGCCATATCCGGATTCAAAGCCGGAGGTAGAATAGTAGAACTTTATAGCGGTGTAGGAGCAATGACTCTTCCACTGGTCGAAAAATCCTCTTTTGTACATGCCGTTGAGTCCTGGCCGGAAGCGGCAAATTTTCTGAAAGACAATCTTTTTCGAAGCGGATTTACAAATGCCTCGGTAGAAGGAACGACGGCGGAAGATTTTTTGGAGCGAGTAGACAAAGATTACTGTGAAGGAATCCTTCTTGACCCACCCAGAAGTGGGTGCAGCAGGAAAGTTATCGATAAACTCCTTTTTCTCCGACCTGAGCGTATTGTCTATGTATCCTGTAACCCGGCGACTTTGGCACGAGACTTAAAAAATCTCGTCGGCAACGGTTATAAACTTACCCGCATTACGCCCTTCGACATGTTTCCGCAAACCACCCAGCAAGCTGAAACATCGGGGAATCAGATGGAGAGTCTACTCCACCTGATTAAAACCCACCTACGCTGCGCTTAGAGGTGGCGGTCTTGACCGTAAAGCTAAAAGATAAACACACTTGAACAATTACTCATATGTTTTTATTGACAAACGGAGAATTGAGGTTTATAATATATATGAAAGCTTATTCAAGTGTTCAATTGAATGATAAAGAGGTGATATAAATATGGCAAAAAAAATTCAACCAATTGAAAGATGCGACTGTGATGTAATACATGAGGAAATTGTAAATAAAGTGCGAGAAAAAATGCCTCAAGAAGAAACTCTATATGATCTAGCAGAACTATTTAAAGTTTTTGGAGATTCAACAAGAATTAAGATACTCTGGGCATTAGATGAATCAGAGATGTGCGTTTGCGATATTGCATTCTTATTAAATATGACCCAATCAGCAATT
>NPIF01000108.1_pt1:0-112500 | contig 367622 bp, 357 predicted proteins | sample 8637461 | NCBI WGS metagenome assembly NPIF01 (sample SAMN07420641, study PRJNA396082) | bioreactor metagenome | isolation source: sample BR12 brine-fed electro-methanogenic bioreactor BR | place: Japan: Kochi | collected 2016-12-09 | reverse complement strand
ACTCGAAAAGGCCGAAAAACAGGCCAAGGAAATCCGAGAAAAGGCTCAAGAGGAAATAAAGAAAACACAAGAAGAATACGACCGAAAACTTGAAAAAGAAAAACCCGAAATATTTGAGAGAAGGAAAATCGTTGCACGCCTTGACGTTCAGAAAATGAAACTGGGAGCGCGGAGGAAACTTATAGACCAGGTTTTCGATTCAGTTTTAGAGAAATTCCAGAAGATGGAAGATTCCGAATACGAGCAATTCATCAAGAAACTTCTCAAGAAGGCTTCAAGTGAAGGTAAAGGGACAGTGATCCCAGGCAAGGAAGAGAAGTTGATAACAAAAGAATGGCTCAAGAAGTTCAACGAGGAAAACAAAACAGACATTGAACTTTCAAAAGAATCCTTGCCCGCAAAGGGTGGATTCATCTATCGCGTGGGAGACGTAGACATAAACTGTACCTTTGGTGTTTTGCTCGACAACCTTCGCGAGGAGCTTGAGGCGGAAATTGTCAAAAGCCTCTTTTCCGATTAGAAAACTGGAGGATCTCGGTAAATGACCCTAGAAACAGGATACGGCTATGCGGTTTCGAGACTGCGAGCCATGGAGTTACGTATACTGGGCAAATCCTTATTTCAAAGGCTACTCGAAAGCGATGATTTTAAAGACGCAATAAAAACTCTTGGCGAGACTCATTACGCGAAGTGGCTTTCCGATGATAAGGGCACCCAGAATTTTGAATATGCCATTTCCATGGAGTTGCAGGAAGCCTATGACGAAGTAGATCACTTTACGCCTGATAAGGAATTGTCCCAATTATGCAGACTACCCTACGATATCCATAACGTAAAGGTGCTTATCAAGGGGCAAATACTGAAACAAAGGGGCTCAAAGAAAAGAACGGACCTACTGACAAAGTTGGGAAACGTTCCCGTCGACGACCTCATTCTAGCGGTAGAAAGCGAGGATTATCGTCTTTTGCCCTTCGGCCTGCATCGTGCAGTTCCCGAAAGTCTGATGCTCTGGGAACAGACTCATGACATTCTCTCCGTAGAGACGCTACTGGATTCTCATTTATTTCTTGCAATGCGTCAGCTTGTCCAAAAAGTGGGGTACAAGGGCGTGGAAGCCTGGGCGCGCGCAAAAATCGATTCCGAAAATGTACGAAATATCCTACGCCTGAGACGAACAGGTATGGACGCAGGCCGGGCAATAGAGTTCCTGCACGATGGTGGGTGGATTTCAAAAGAGAAGGTTCTTTCTCTCCTGTCAGAACCCATTGAGGGATGGAATCGGATCCTAGGTTTTGCGGACGTGTCAAGGGTTTTCGAAGGAGTGCCCGAAACAGGGAATGTCGACGACCTTGTCAGTGATATTGAAAAAGCACTGGACGACTATATTACGGGTGTTCTGAGACCTTACAGGTACAGTACTTTCGCTCCGGAAAACATCTTGACCTATCTGTGGTCCAAAGAAATCGAAAGTAAGAACGTGCGGATAATTCTCGTCGGAATTGCCAATGGAGTGGACAAGGAATCACTAAGGAGGCTTCTCAGAAATGTCCAGTAATCCCGGTAAGCTGAAGATGGCGGCGGTTGGGGATTACGAAAGCATACTGCCTTTTCAGGCTGTGGGCATTGACCCGTTTTTCATGGAGCAAGGGGAGGAAGAACAACTTCGCAACCTCTTGAAACAGTTATTGCAGGAACGATACGCCGTAGTTTTTATGGTGGACAGGTTGTACGAGACTCAACAAGAGTTCATAAGGGAACTGAATGAAAGTTACCCTGTGAGCATTCTTCCGGTACCAGGTGTGCAAGGCTCTACAGGGATCGGAGTGGAATCGATCCGCGCAAGCGTGGAACGTGCAGTCGGAATGGATATATTTTCGGTGGAATAAGGGAAAACGACGTAAAGGACTACAAATTCAGGAACTCAACAGGTGGTGGCCATGGTTAAAAACATTAAAGGAACAATTTTAAAAATTTCAGGTCCTCTGGTAGTTGCAAAAGGTATGGGTGGGGCCTCCATGTATGATGTTGTACGAGTCGGAGAAATAGGGCTGGTGGGTGAAGTGATCGAACTCAAGGGTGACACAGCCTCGATACAGGTTTATGAGGAAACATCCGGCCTATTACCAGGGGAGCCGGTAATTGGAACAGGAGCTCCGCTAAGCGTCGAACTTGGGCCCGGTCTCATCGAACAGTTTTTCGACGGAGTGCAAAGGCCTTTGAACCTCATAGAAAAGGCTGCCGAAAGCCCCTTCATCTCGCGCGGCATTGACGTTCCTGCGCTGGATAGAAAAAAGAAATGGGAATTCGAGCCCAGGCTTGAAAAGGGGGCAAAAGTTTCTGGCGGCGACATTCTAGGCACGGTACAGGAGACGGTACTGGTGGAACACAGAATAATGGTTCCACCAAACGTCAAGGGGACGCTTAAGGAAATCAAATCCGGCGAATTTACTGTAGAGGAAACGATTGCTTTAATCGAAGACGGGGACGTTGAAGTAGAAGTCAGTATGATGCAGAGATGGCCTGTAAGGGCTCCAAGGCCCGTTTCGCGTCGTCTGCCTCCAAACGTCCCGTTGACTACAGGGCAGAGAGTAATCGATACCTTCTTCCCAATGACGCGGGGCGGAGCAGCCTGTGTCCCGGGGCCGTTTGGATCGGGCAAGACGGTTATACAGCACCAGCTGGCCAAGTGGGCCGACGCGGAAATCGTAGTTTACGTAGGATGTGGAGAACGTGGGAACGAAATGACCGATGTGTTGCTTGAATTCCCCGAGCTGGAAGATCCCCGTTCCGGTCATCCTCTCATGAAAAGAACGGTACTGATCGCAAACACCTCTAACATGCCCGTCGCGGCCAGAGAAGCCAGTATATACACCGGAATCACCATGGCCGAATACTACAGGGACATGGGTTACTCCGTAGCACTTATGGCAGACTCGACGAGTCGCTGGGCAGAGGCGCTGCGCGAAATTTCGGGGCGTCTGGAGGAAATGCCCGGCGAGGAAGGTTATCCGGCCTACCTCGGCACAAGGCTCGCTTCATTCTATGAAAGAGCAGGAAGGGCTATTTGCCTCGGTAACGACGAGAGAGAAGGTTCCGTAAGCGCCATAGGTGCCGTATCTCCCCCGGGAGGAGACCTTTCGGAACCGGTAAGTCAGAATACACTCCGAGTAACTAAAGTCTTCTGGGGACTCGACGCAAACCTCGCCTATCAAAGGCATTTCCCCGCAATCGACTGGCTTCAGAGTTACTCGCTTTATACGGAGAACCTTAACGAATATTGGGATAACATATACGACGGTGAGTGGAGCGTGACGAGAACCCGAGCGATGGGAATTCTTGAAGAAGAAGACCGCCTCCGGGAGATTGTAAGGCTTGTAGGGATCGACGCACTTTCGAAGGAAGAGCGGATGATACTTGAAACCGCAAAATCTATACGGGAGGACTTCCTGCACCAGAATGCCTTTCATGAAGTAGATACCTACGCTTCCATGGATAAACAGACAAAAATGCTACGTACCATTATGGTTTTTCACGATTTATGCATGGATGCCCTCAAAAGGGGAGCGATGCTAAACGACATTCTTAGGCTTGAGGTCAGGGAAAAGATAGCTCGAATGCGCTACCTCAGCGAAGGCGATCTGGAAAGCATCGACGCCCTTGAACCCGAAATGAAACAGCAGGTTAACAAACTACTGCCCGAGGGGAGCATCGGTGATGTTGCCTAGAGAGTACAGAACCATAACGGACCTTTCCGGTCCATTGATAGTAGTTGAGAAAGTTGAAGGTGTCAGGTACGACGAACTGGTTGAAATCGAGCTTGCAGACGGGGAAAAACGCCGTGGAAGGGTCCTTGAGATCTCTACGGACCGGGCTCTTGTACAGATCTTCGAAGGCACATCCGGAATAGATGTCGCAAGTACTAAAGTAAGATTTACGGGCAAGGTGCTCAGGCTACCCGTCAGCAAGGATATATTGGGTCGCATTTTCAACGGGAGGGGAGACCCCATTGACGGCGGAACTTCCATAATCCCCGACAAAATGCTGGATATCAACGGATATCCAATCAACCCTTATTCCAGGGACTACCCGTCGGAATTTATACAGACCGGTATTTCGACAATAGACGGGATGAATCCCATGGTAAGAGGACAGAAACTTCCGATTTTTTCCGGAAGCGGCATGCCCCATAACAGGATTGCCGCACAGGTTGCAAGACAGGCGACAGTGCTTGGAGGCAAAGAGGATTTTGCTGTGGTATTCGCGGCAATGGGAATCACTTTTGAAGAGGCATCCTTTTTCATGGAAGATTTCCGGAAAACCGGGGCGATCGAAAGAACCGTCATGTTCGTCAATCTGGCCGACGACCCTGCCATAGAACGTATAACAACGCCGCGACTAGCCTTGACTTGCGCTGAGTACCTCGCGTTCGAGCATGATTACCAGGTCCTGGTAATTTTGACGGACCTTACAAATTATTGCGAGGCGTTGAGGGAAATTTCCGCAGCCAGGAAAGAGGTTCCGGGACGGCGCGGCTATCCCGGATATCTGTACACTGACCTTGCCACTATGTACGAGAGGGCAGGACGCCTGAAAGGCAAGAAAGGTTCCATAACTCAGTTTCCCATTTTGACGATGCCCGAAGACGACAAGACACACCCCATTCCAGACTTGACAGGCTATATTACGGAAGGCCAGATTATTCTGAGCAGGACATTACACAGGAAAGGCATATATCCACCAGTCGACGTGCTGCCCTCCTTGTCAAGACTTAAAGACAAGGGGATAGGCGAAGGAAAGACCCGCGAGGATCATGCCGACCTCATGAACCAGCTTTTCGCCGCTTACGCAAGGGGAAAGGAAGCCAAGGAACTGGCTACGATCCTCGGAGAAGGGGCACTTACCGAAGAGGATAAGGCTTTCGCCGCTTTCTCCGATGAGTTCGAAGATACCTATGTTCGCCAGGGCGAATACGAAAACCGCTCAATCGAAGAAACGCTGGAAAAGGGATGGGATCTGTTGAAAGGCATTCCACTGTCAGAACTCAAACGTGTACGTGATGCCTATATTGAAAAATATCTGAAACCCCGAATGTCCGAAAAGGAAGCAGCTGAGGAAGCCAAAACACCCCAATAGCAGGGCTTCCAGTAAAACAACGACTGTTTTTTCGGCGTTTGTCGCCCGGGGAGGTCTTTGATGACAAAGAAAATGAACGTGAACCCCAACAGAATGGAATTGAATAGGCTCAAGAAACGCCACGCCGTTGCAAAGCGCGGGCACAAGCTTCTCAAGGACAAACAGGACGCACTTATAAAGGCCTTTCTCTCAAGAGCCAAGGAGGTCAAAAAAGAGCGGGAGGAAATCGAGGCCGAATTGGCGGAATGCTACAAGAGTTTTCTTCTGGCAAGAGCGCAAACTCTTCCAGCCATGCTGGAACAGGCCCTTATGATAAGTGGAACGTCAATCAATCTGGAAGTCTCCTACAAGAATGTCATGAGCGTCCTGGTTCCCGAATACAAGGCCACGCAGGAGGGACGTGCCCTTAACTACGGTCTCGCCAATTCTCCAGGAAGCCTTGACGTGGCCCTGGAGCGTTTCTCAAGGCTCATTCCCAGGCTGATATCCCTTTCGGCTGAAGAAAAGGGACTTCGTCTGATGGCAGTGGAAATCGAACGTACACGTCGTCGGGTAAACGCTCTTGAGCACGTGTTGATCCCCTCCTTTAAAGAGACAATCGGTTATATTACTATGAAACTGGACGAGCAGGAAAGGGCAAACCTTAGCAGACTCATGCGCATAAAGGAAATCGTAAGGTCTCACTGACCAGCAATTTCGAATTACTCGACTCGGTAAAGTCAAAATCCGGGCTGCATGCGGGATACTCGTCTGCAGCCCTTTTTATTTGAAATCCGGCAATAAACTTATCGACGGAAATGCCTTATAATTTCAAAGAAGGGAAGAGAGTACTTCATGCGGCCGCCGCTTTCACTGGAAGCGGAGGAAAGTCCGGGCTCCACAGGGCAGGGCGCTGGAGAAAGTTCCAGTGGGTGCGAACCCAAGGAAAGTGCCACAGAAACATACCGCCCGACACTCACTCACAGGCTGAAACACATAAAATAATCCGACCGGGTCGGGTTGTAGCCAGTTTCAACCAACTGGTGAGTGCCGGGTAAGGGTGAAAAGGTGAGGTAAGAGCTCACCAGCCGCCGGGTGACCTGCGGGCTAGGCAAACCCCGCCCGGAGCAAGACCGAATAGGAGGGGATGAGGTTGCCCGCCGACCCTCGGGTACGGTCGCTTGAGGCCGGGCGCAAGTCCGGTCGTAGAGAAATGGTCGCTTAACACAGAACCCGGCTTACGGGGTGCTCTCTTTCCATAGTCTATGTTTTTACCGGTAACTGCAACCTCCCTTCATTACTTCCATACTTTATCCGCAAAAAGAAATTAGTAATCAGGGCCTATTGCAACTCTTAAGAAATAGGCCCTAAGACCCTCTTATGTCGATTAAATGGTGATAGAGTGGAGCAAAGTGGCAGGTAATGGCATAAAATGGGAGGAATTTCCCATGCTTGTGGGAACCTATGAACACAAGATGGACGCAAAAGGGCGTATAGTTTTGCCTTCCCGGTTTCGCGAAGAACTGGGTGATGGAGCTATTGCGACTATAGGAATAGACCGTTGCGTCGCCATTTACTCTGCAGAAGATTGGGAGAACATACTGGAGCGCCTCCAAAGGTTACCCTTTTCAAAAGGGAAGACCCGAGACTTTACAAGACTGCTACTCGCGATGGCGCACGAGGTACAAATAGATTCGTCGGGGCGAGCCCTGATCCCGCCCCACCTGAGAAATCACGGAGATCTCTCGCAAGAGGTAAGCATTGTCGGTGTCGGTGACCATATCGAACTTTGGAATAAGAACACCTGGAGTTCGTATGTGGAAGAAGTCAGGAACGAACTTCCTGAAATAGCAGAGGAGGTCGAGGGGCTGTGATAGAACACGTCCCCGTAATGGTTACCGAAATATGCGATGTCCTGGCCTCTTTCGACCATCTGGAGAGAATCGTAGATGCTACGGTGGGTCTTGGCGGCTATTCAGAAGCGTTCCTGAAAAGATGGCCAAACCTGCAGATACTAGGAATAGATCGTGACAACCAGGCGCTCGAAAGGGCTCGAGTAAGACTTAAGGACTTCGGTGACAGAATTTTTTTCAGGCAGGGAAATTTCAGGTACATCGATAAGATTCTCAAAGAAGAAAACTGGGAAGGACCCGATGCTATTGTATTTGATCTTGGAGTTTCGAACCTCCAGTTGTCTGTCCCGGAAAGGGGGTTTTCTTTCAACCACGACGGCCCGTTGGACATGAGGATGGGTAAAGCGTCTAACGGTCCCGCTCCTTCGATTACCGCCGAGGAGCTTGTTAATACCTGTTCTTTCGAGGAACTGGCGAAAATTTTCACAGAATACGGTGAAGAAAGGTTTTCGTCGAAAATCGCAAGGGGTATCGTGAGACATCGCGAAAGAAACGGCCCTATTACCAGTACGCAGGAACTGGTCAGTGTCATCCGTCAGACCATACCCGCTCCGGTACAAAGGAAGATAGGGAGGAATCCTGCCAGAAAGGTTTTTCAAGCTCTACGGATTGCTGTAAACGATGAACTCAGGGCACTTGAAGAGGGAATCGAAGGCTGCCGTCGAACAGCAAAGCCCGGGATGATCGTCGTATTTGTCAGTTACCACTCCCTGGAAGATCGAATAGTGAAACACAGTTTGCGTCAGTGGTACACAGAGGGACTGGGAGTTTTTTTACACCGCGGGGGACTGAAACCTTCGGAACAGGAAATTCTCGAAAACAGGAAGGCACGAAGTGCGAGACTTCGGGCTTTTTCTTTTAAGAACGTAACCCCTTATGGAGCGAGGTGAGACGTATGCCTGCGGAAGTAACCATTGAAACAGTTCGACCTTCGCGGCGCGCTAAAACCGGGAAAAGCAGGCTTTTTTGTCTCGTTTCTTGTATAATCCTGACGACCTTGCTGACAGGGCTGGTGGGTTTGAGACTTTATTCCCTATCCCTCGAATACAGGCTTACCAGACTACAACAGGAAATACTGACTAAAGAGGATACATGTACCCGCCTTGAAAAGGAGCTCGCCAGCCTTATGAGTCCTTCGCGGGTCTTTGCCAAGGCAATGAACGATTTGGGAATGGGAAACGCGCCCAAGATTGTCGTGGTAAAGGTAAAGACCGGTAATGAACCGGTGTTGGCCGCACAAGGCGCAAAAGGAACGCGGATCGCCCTGTCAGGCAATAAAGAGCGGGAAGGTTCATTAATCGCCGGAATCCTGAATCTTTTCACACGCAAGGCTTCGGCGCGCCAATAAACCCGATTTCTCGCCAGAGAGGATTTGCAATACATCATGCGACGATTCCCCGGTTTTCACTGGATTATTATCCTTTTATGCTTTTTCCCGCTTTTTATTCGATTGTACCTTTTGCATTTCAACCCGGATCCAAGAGTCATATCTCAGGCGAAATCACAATATTGGGCACGCATTACCGTAAGCACAACCAGGGGAACCGTCGAGGACACCAACGGAATTCCACTCGCCCTCTCATCTCCAGCTATCAGTTTTTTCATTGACCCGGCGGTTTGGGACCCCGCAAACGCCAAGCTCCTGAAACCCTATGTTTCCAATGAACGTTACGCAAGGCTCCAGACAAAACTTCCCGGCAGGTATTTTTCCGTGGCAAGAAAGGTAGACACAAAAAAGGCAGAAGAAATCATTGCCCTGAAGATCCCGGGGCTTTTTTACATAAAAGAAACAAACCGTGTGTACCCGCAAGGACAAACCCTTTCCCACGTTCTAGGGTTTTGCGACATTGATGAAAAGGGTCTGGCGGGGCTGGAGCTGTCTTGGGATCATTTGCTGTATTCGCCGCCGCAAAGCAGAATTTTTGCGAAAGATGCCAGCGGTAATATCGTGGATATTTCTCCTGGAGACGGGCTCGGCGCATCCTCTGAAACTGGCGTCCTTCGCCTGACCATAGATTCCAGGTTCCAGCACATAGTTGAAAAACGCGTGGCCGACGCCTTCGGCAAACATAAGGCTGAATGGGCCGCCGCCATTATGGTCGATCCATTAAGCGGAGAAATACAGGCAATGTGCAGCATGCCGGATTTCGACCCAAACCGCAGGGAAACCTTTGCACAACAAGAAGCCCTCCTGAACAACGCAATAGGCAGGGTTTACGAACCAGGGTCTACGTTCAAACCAGTTATAGCAGGAATTGCCCTTTCCAACGGGATAACGAATGCCCGGGAAAGGTTTGATTGTAAGGGTAAAATTCGCATAGCCGACGTTGTCATTCATGATATAACGTCTCATGGCAAACTCGATTTTCCAGGCCTTCTTATAGAATCCTGCAACGTTGGCATGGCCTCTATCGGCAACAGGATGGATCCTCATTTGACATACTCTTCCCTAAAGCAATGGGGGTTTGGATCTCCTTTGGGAGTAGGTTTGCCCGGAGAGGAAGTCGGGCTTTTAAACCCTCCCGACCAATGGAGAGGTTCCGTCCCCGCCAATATTGCGATAGGACAAGGACTGGGTGTTACGCCCCTTCAGATGACCATGGCCCTTTCCGCCGTCATTAACGGAGGCCACGTAATGAAACCGTATATAGTAAGGGAAGCCCTGTCTTCCGACGGAAAAATCGTTTACAAGGGAAATCCGGAAAAACTGTTCACAGTTCTTTCAGACAAAACTTCGGAGTACCTCAAAGGAGTTCTGGAACAAGTCGTAACCAAAGGGACGGGTCGCACGGCTTTTTTAGGTAACCCGCGAGTCGGCGGCAAGACCGGAACCGCACAGGTGGCACAAGGCGGCGTCTATTTGAAAAAAACCTATGTCTCTTCCTTTGTCGGCTTTTGGCCCGTCGAACGCCCCAGACACCTTCTGTTTGTAGCAATAGGACATCCAAGAGGAGGAGAATATCTTGGAGGAAGGGTAGCCGCTCCGGTATTTAGGAAGATTCTCGAAGATGTGTTAAAAATAAACTCGTGATAAAAAGAGAGCTTTTGCCCTTTGCTCGGTCCTGTTAAAGCTTTTCAAGATAGTTGTTTTCATAAAACTCCTGGAGGTTCGCAGATGAAATTGGACAGTATTTTCCCCATGCTCGAAAGTCACGGAGAGCTGGAAAGGGTTATTCCCCCCGATGGAATGACGCTGGAAAGGTGCGGGGGAATAGAAATAAATGATTGTTTCCACGACACGAGAAAAACAAAGGCGAACAGTCTTTTCGCCTGCGTTGTGGGTAAATGTCACGACGGGCACGATTTTGCCGATGAAGCCATCCGCTATGGAGCAGTAGCTCTTCTTTGCGAAAGGGAATTGCCCGGAAAAACTGTTCCACAAATCATAGTAAAAGATGTACGACGCGTTCTGGGTTACATTTCCGCAAAAATCCACGGGAATCCCGCGAACTCCCTGTTCATGGTTGCCGTGACCGGGACAAACGGGAAGACCACCACGACTTATATGATACGCTCCATTCTTGAGTCGGCAGGCTATAAAACCGGAATGATAGGAACCGTTTCCTATGACACGGGAAAGGGAGCCGTCGAAGCCGACAGAACGACACCGGAATCGTCGGATGTCCAGAGAATGCTGGCGGAAATGCTTCATAACGATTGCGCGGCCTGTGTAATGGAAGCTTCATCTCACGGCCTTGTATTAGGGAGGTTGTCCGGTTGCCTTTTCGACGCCGCTGTTTTTACGAATCTTACCGAAGAGCACCTTGATTTTCACAAAGATATGGAGACATATTTCTCGGCGAAGTCTCTTCTTTTTACAAAATACATGAAAGACAAATCCCTTGCGGTAATTAACTGCGATGATCCTTACGGAAAACGATTTCAGGAGATAGCTGGAGGCAAAACAGTCCTTTACGGCATCAAAAAGGCCCCTCGGCAAGACGAAACATTTTTGTATGGGAAAATACGCTCCATGAATATAACGGGGTCTTCCGTCGAGATCCGATATTTCGAGGGAAAATCCTGTTCCCGTTTCTCTCTCGAAATTCCGCTCGTTGGTCGGTATAACGTCTATAATGCCCTTGCAGCCGGCGCCTTTGGTCTGGGCTCGGATATCGACGCTGAAACTGTCCGCAAGGGAGTTTTTGCTGTAAAGACCGTTCCAGGAAGACTGGAGAAATTGCGGTTCGAAGGTGGGCCTTCCGTCGTAGTGGATTATGCCCATACACCGGATGCCCTCGAGAAAGTACTCGAGGCAGTCAGGGAAATCTGCAAGGGGGATATCTGGCTTGTCTTTGGACTTGGCGGGGACCGTTACAAGGAAAATCGACCGATAATGGGCAAGATAGCGGCGCAAAAAGCGGATCGGCTGATTATAACAATGGACAACCCGAGAAGCGAAGATCCACTTGACATAGCAGAGGCCATAAAAAAAGGTGCCGCCGAAGCAGGTTGCCTTGACGCAGAGATCATCATCGACCGAAAGGACGCGGTATATACCGCACTTGACAGGGCTAAAGCAGAGGATGTGGTTTTGGTCACAGGCAAAGGGCCTGAACGTTATATCATAATCGGAGAAAAACTGATTCCCTACAATGACATGGAAACAATAGAGGACTGGGGCCGAAAGAGGGGACGTACCAAATGCCTGGAAACTGTTTCATGACCCTGGCTGAAATAGCAAAAGTCACAGGAGGCAGGCTTTTGGGGCCTGACAGACCGGTCGGACCTGCAATCAAGAGCGACAGCAGGAAGGTTGACCCTGGAGACGGATTTATCGCTTTGCCCGGGGCGAAGGATGACGGGCACATTTATATAGCCGACGCGGTCGCGAGGGGCGCTCGCGTCGTCATCATGGAAGAGGGTAAGGCCGGGGAAAAGGTTTTAAACGAATCTCGGGAGAAGGTATCATTCCTTCTCGTTAAAAACACGTCTAAAGCTCTTAAAGAGGCGGCGGCGCATCTTTTTCTTCGAAAAGCTGAACTTGATGAAATCGTGGCTATAACGGGAACGGTAGGAAAAACCACTACAAGAGAATGCATTGCCGCTGTCCTGAGGAAGCGCTACAGGGTGCACGCCGCCAGAGAAAGTTACAATACGTGGATAGGCTGCGCCCTTTCTATATTGGAAATGCCTCTCGATACAGAGGTCCTGATTCTGGAAATGGGAACGAATCACCCCGGAGAAATCCTGGAGATGGCACTGAACTATCCACCTACGACAGCTGTGATAACTGCGATAGGTCCCGGACACCTTGAAGGTCTATCCGACCTTGACGGAGTTTTAGAAGCAAAAATGGAAATACTTCATTCCCCAAGGCTCAAGCGGGTCTTGTACAATGCGGATTCAGAGATTCTGGGAAACAGGCTTTGCTCAGGTAAATTTCCCTTCGACCTTTTTCCGGTGGGTTTCGGGAAAGGGACTTACCCTTTGAAAGAAGTGGGATTTTCCTTTGAACAGGACACGATCAAAACAAAGATTGAAATAGCAAAGGGAGACGAAAGACTGGTTTTTTCCTCTTACCTTTTCGGTCCCCAGCACGCTTACGCCATTGGATTTTCGATCGCTTGCGGCGATCTTTTTAAAGTTGAACACTTGCAGATGGTGGAGGCCATTGAACAGGTGCGACCCCTCCCCGGGAGGGGAGTAACCGGGAAGTCAAGCCGTGGAGTCTGGTACATAGACGAAACTTACAACGCAAACCCGCTGTCGATGCGGCAGGCGCTTGTCAACCTCAAGTCACTCAAGCCAGGGGGCCGAAAATGCGCAGTCCTGGGCGGAATGAAAGAGCTTGGCAAGGAAACCTCCCGCTTGCATCGGGATGTTCTTGACTTTGCAAAGGACCTGGATTTCGTCGTCCTCGTAGGGAATGAGTGGACAAAAGCACTTGGGTCGCGGGATGGGGAAAAAACTTTCAGGTACTATCATGACATCGCCGGTGTTGCGCCGCTTCTGGACGGGGAACTTGCCCCTGGCGATATTGTATTGCTTAAAGGATCCCGTGCATATGGCCTCGAAAAAATCCTTAAAGAAGCCGGGTGTCTTGCATGACGAGTCTTCAGCAAGCCCTCATTTGCCTCGGCCTGGTAGTTTTCCTCTCCGCTGTCGCCTTACAGGTGCTCTGGATCAGGTATTGCAGGGCAAAAGAGCTGTCTCAGGTCCTTAAGCTATATGGCCCTGCCCGCCACATTTCGGAAAAAGCAGGCACTCCTTCGATGGGTGGAGTCGTATTCGTGATCATAGCTCTTTCCCTTTCTTTATTGTGGTTGTTTTTCGGAAATTTCTCCGCCGGAGAGCTTCTTTTTGTGTGGGGGTTCCCTGTTACAGCCGCGGCGATAGGGTTTCTGGACGATTTCCTGAAACACAGGAAACGCTCCAGCGAAGGCCTTTCAACACTCCATAAACTGGCGCTTCAGGTTGTACTTTCGATACCCTGGGTGGCGGTTTTTTCAAGAACATGTGGCGTAACCCTCCTGTCGGGATTTCCTCTTGAAGGGCCGACAGAGTGGGCTTTGCTTTTGTTCCTGCTGGTGGGAGGCATGAACGCCGTCAACATAACCGATGGCCTCGACGGCCTCGCAGCGGGTTGCTGTGCCATATCTTTTACGGGAATGATGTTCTGGCTTGGCCTTTCGGAAGCACAGATAGCCTCATGTGTAACGGCTTTGGCCCTTACCGCGGGTTTTCTGTGGCACAACGCTCACCCGGCCCGTATATTCATGGGTGACGTCGGTTCTCATTTCCTTGGCGGCCTGCTGGTAACGCTCTGTATCCTTTCGGGAAAGGTGCTTATGATTGTTCCCTTTGGTTTCATAATGGGCATAGAAGCCCTTTCAGTGCTGATTCAAATTTTCACGATACGTTGCCTTGGGAAACGGGTATTCAGAATGAGCCCGATCCACCATCATTTCGAGCTGTCCGGGTGGAGCGAGACGCAGGTGGTGACCCGGTTTTGGTTGCTTCATGCGACAGGGATGATCGCCACAGCAGGTATTTTGGTAAGACTTGTTTGAATTTTTTCAAGGAGCCGGTACATGTCGATAGATGAAAAAATTTCAGGTGTCAAGAAATACACCATAATCGGTGCGGGAGTGAGCGGGAAATCAATAGCCCACCTTGCAAGAGCTTGTGGGGCGGATGTCTTTGTTTCAGAAAAAGGCCCTATCAAGGAAGATACGCGTCAATTTTTCAGACGCCTCGGAGTAATCTTTGAAGAAGGCGGTAACACTACTGAAGCTCTTGAGGCCGATTCTCTCGTGCTGAGTTCCGGCGTACCGCCGACGGCCAAAATCGTTGAAAAGGCCCGGCTAAGAAAAATTCCCGTCATAGGCGAACTCGACTTCGTAGCAAGACACATCAAAGGTCGTGTTATAGGAGTAACAGGCAGCAACGGAAAGACTACCACTACGGCTCTTGCAGGGCACATTCTCGCCCACGCCGGATACGAAACAGCTGTTGCCGGCAATATCGGGACACCGCTTGCTGAATGTGCCTTCAAGGAATACGACTGGATCGTGGCCGAACTAAGCAGTTTCCAGCTTTACTGGGCCCGAGAGTTCAGAATCGATATTCCGGTAGTTACTAATATTGCACCTGATCACCTGGATTGGCACGGCAATATGAACGATTACATTGCAGCCAAGGTAAAAATTTTTTCGCTGGCTAGGGAAAAAAGCGCGGGGATTTGCCAGGAGCGAGACATAAAAAGAATCAGGGAAATAACCGGCATCGCTGATTTTAAATTATTCCCCTTAAAGAAAGGGACCCTCAATGCAGCGCAAACTGAAAGCGGAATTCTTCTCACGGAAGAAGCGTGTTATCTTCTTCGTGAAAACCGTCGTATTCCTCTTTTCTCGGTAGACGACATCCCGCTGGTCGGGTCACACAATATGGAAAATGCAGCAATGGCTTCAGCAGCCGTCTTATTGGCCGGTGTAGACAACATGCAAATCGCCAAATCACTAAAAACTTTCGTCCCGCTGCCACACAGATGCGAAAAGGTAGCTGAAATCGGCGGCATAACCTACGTGGACGATTCAAAAGGAACCAACGTGGCTGCGACAGTAACTGCCCTGTCTTCAATCAAGGGACCGCTTGTGGTGATCCTTGGAGGAAAAGGCAAAGGTGAGGAATACGGTCCGCTGGCCGAAGCGGTTGCAAGGTACACCTTAGCCTCGATACTGCTAGGGGAGGAAAAGGACCGCATAGCAAACGCTTTGCAAAAGGCTGGATACGAATCATTTTGCAAGGTCGATACCATGGAAGAAGCTGTCGAAAGCGCAACAAAAAGAGCTTCGCCGGGGACGACGGTCATCTTGTCGCCGGCCTGCACCAGCTGGGATATGTATGAAAATTACAAGGCAAGAGGAGAACATTTCAAGAAGATAGTAAGGAGCATGGATGGAGGATCTTCATGAAGCAGCCGGAAAGCAGCCTGGCGAAAGAAGACCTTGTCGCTGAAGAGGGAATGCCCGAAAGAGGAAATGGTTCCACTTTCTTCCTTTGGCTCATCCCCCTTCTCTTGAGTGCCCTTGGTATCGTAATGATTACCTCCGTAACGACAAACCTTTCCGTTTCAAGATGGGATGTTCCTTTCGTTTACGGCATAAGGCAGATAAAGTGGCTTCTTCTCGGGTTGGCATCCATGGTGGCATGCTACTGTATTCCGATCAGGATATGGAAACGTCTTTCGGGTATCCTGTGGATCTTTGCGGTGGGTATGATGATTATGACCCTCGTACCCGGATTTTTCAATGCGGCGGGAGGGGCTACGCGATGGCTCAGCGTGGGTCCCGTTTCCATTCAGGCATCGGAATTTCTTTTTTTGGCGGTCATACTGCATGGAGCCAAAAAGCTGCATGCCCCCGGGCTTTCGCCTTTACATGCTTTTTCCCGGATTCTTCTTATCTTTTTCATTTCTTCCTGGCCTTTTGCGCTGCAACCGGACTTTGGCGGTGCCGTTCTTCTTTTCGCGTTTCTCATGGGGCTTTACGTAGAGCTGTACGGCTGGAAATACCCGCTTTTTTTCGGACTAGTCCTAGCCCTAACAGTCTTTTTACCACTGCTTGTGACAAGCGCCTATCGGATGCGAAGAATCATGGCCTTTCTCGATCCCTGGGAGGATCCCCTTGGAAACGGATTCCAGATCATCCAGGGGTTCATAGCTTTTGCCAATGGCGATCTCTGGGGAGTAGGTCTGGGGCAGGGCTTGCAGAAACTGAAATACCTTCCTGCGGTTCATACTGATTTCATATTCGCTGCTATCGGAGAAGAATTGGGGTTCATTGGAACAGCGACTGTCCTTGGTCTGTTCTTTCTTTGGTTTTTCCTTTTGATGATGGCTTACTGCAGGTTGCGTGGAACATTTGCGGGAACACTTTTGTGGGGCGGAACCCTTTCCATTGCTCTGACCCTTTTCATAAACCTTGGAGGGGTAATGAAACTGTTGCCCCTGACAGGAATTCCGCTTCCTTTTCTAAGCTACGGTGGAAGTGCCCTGGTAACATTGTGGGCAAAGACGGGCATAATTTTAAGGAGCATCAAGGATGGGACAAAAGAAGACCCCGCTTGAAGAAACCACCGGGATGAAAATAGCTATAGTAGCAGGCGGGACAGGTGGACATGTTGTACCGGCCATCGCTTTCGCGGAGTGGATATATGAACATCATCCCGAAACTGAAATACGCTTTTACTGCGGATCTCGGCCCCTGGAAAGGGAAATATTCCGGTCAAACGGAATTCCCTCCAAAGTCCTTCCTATTGACGGTTCTCCTCTTTCGGGTAACATATTTCGCCGGACCATGCGATCATCGGGGCTTTTTCTTTCGACCTTTACCTGCATGAGGGATTTTTTGACCTGGAAGCCTGATGCGTGCCTTCTTTTCGGAGGATATGTTTCGTTACCCGCTCTTTTCGCAGCAAGGTTTTCAGGTATCAGGTCGTTTGTCCACGAACAAAACGCCGTTGCTGGAAAGGTAACAAGGCTTGCGGCATCCTGGGGAGTGCCCGTTCTGTGTGGATGGAAGACGTGCCGGAAAATCGAGGGGCAAAATGTGCACTACACCGGAATCCCCGTAAGAAATTTCCGGTATTTGCCCCCTGAGGATGCTTGGCTTAAACTCAACTGTAAAGACAAGCCTCCAGCGGGTCCTATAGTACTGGTTTTAGGCGGATCACTCGCAAGCGCTACCATAAACGTCCTGGCAAGCAGGCTCGCGGAACTCGAACAGTTCAGTGGGTGGACTTTCCTTGTGGCAAGTGCACGAGAAGAAACGGTAAGAAGAGGAAATGTAATAATCGTTTCAAGAATGTGGGACATGGGCCCGTTATATTCATTGGCGGACTGTGCAATTTCCAGGGGTGGAGCTTCAACACTGGCTGAACTGGCTTTGTATGGAATTCCTTCCATCATTGTTCCCTGGAAGGATGCGTCAGACGATCACCAAACCGAAAACGCCAGAGTCTTTGCCGGGATGGGTTATGGACTCACATGGGAAGAAGACAGTGAAAGCCTCGAAAAACTGGCTGCCCGTCTTCAAAAACTGCCATCCCTGGAGCGCCGAAAGAAATCGGTTGCAGCGGCTCACGAAACGGAACGCACAGGGGCGGCTATTTGGGACGTAGTTTTTCCGAAAGGAGATGTTGCCGTTGAATCAACCGGCTTGTGATTTCGACCGATTCAAAAAAATACATCTGATGGGCATCGGCGGGGCAGGAATGAGCGGTCTGGCTCTTTTGCTCAGGCAAATGGGGTTTGATGTAAGCGGTTGTGATGTTGCCCACAGTTGTTATATAGACAAGCTGAACACTGCCGGGATTCAGTTCCGGATTGGACACAGCCGGGAACATATCGAGGAGTTCCATCCGGACGCTCTCGTATGCAGCAGTGCCATACCTTCAGGGAATGCCGAAATTCTTTTCGCAATGAAAAACGGCGTCCCGGTATTCAAGCGGGCCGAAGTTTTAAGCTGGATTTTCAACCGGCGCATCGGCATAGGTATTTCCGGTACTCACGGAAAAACGACTACGTCCTCCATGGTGGGATGCGTTTTCGAAAGCGTTGGGCTGGAACCGACGGTCGCGATAGGCGGAGAGCTTTGCGACATCGGAGGCAACGCAAAACTCGGTAGGGGACAACATATGATAGCGGAACTGGACGAAAGCGACGGTTCCTTCGAACTATTCAAATCCCACGTTGCCGTAGTAACCAATGCGGACTGGGATCACGTGGATTATTATCCGTCACTTCACTCTGTCCTGAGTGCTTACGAGCGTTTCCTGGACAACAGGGCAAAAGGCGGAAAGGCTATCGTGTGTGGCGAAGACAAAGGTTTGACCGCGCTACTCGAAAAAGGCATCAAGGGTGAAGTGATCACCTATGGTTGGGGCAGTTCATGGGACTGGGGAGCCCACGAAGTGGTTCATAAACCGGGGGGGGGCATAAACTTCAAGGTCTTGCACCGAGGCCGTGAAATTGGTCCTGTTACACTGCAGGTTTCCGGTGACCACAACGTACTGAATGCCCTTGCCGCCTGTGTTGTTGCCTCCTGCTTTTTTATCCCTTTTGAAAAGACAGCAGAAGCCCTTCAGACTTTCAGGGGTGCGAAACGACGAATGCAGCACATGGGCAAAATCTCGAATATCGACGTATTCGATGATTATGGGCATCACCCGAAAGAAGTGGCTGCCACGCTTACAGCCCTGAGGAAAATGTTCCCCGGCAGAAGACTTATGACCGTATTCCAGCCCCACCGATTTACCAGGACTGCAGCCATGTACAGGGAATTCGCGGATGTCCTCACCCTGGCCGACGAAATATTCCTCATGCCGATCTACCCTGCGGACGAAATGCCTATCGAGGGAATCGACTCGAACCTGATCGGCGACCTCATGAATCAGAAAGGACTACGTAATTTCAGGCTCTGCTCAGGATCGGACGAAGTTGTCGCTCAGGTTTGCGAATTTATAAAAGACGGCGACGTGATCACCACCATTGGCGCTGGAGACGTTTTTACCGTCGGCGAGAAGGTAATACAGCAGCTTCAAAAAACCGGTTTGCCTACAAATGCAGTGGCTCTCGAGACTTGAAAGGATAATCGATTCACATCTTTTACGTGATGTTCCTCTGGCAGGGAAAACTTCCCTGGGAATAGGAGGTCCAGCCAGGGTTTTTCTGTCGGCACGGAACATGGCAGACCTTAAAAAGGTTTCGGAATTCGCTAACGCAGAAGATGTCCCTCTTTGGGTAATCGGCGGTGGTACAAATTTACTTGTACACGATGAAGGACTTGACGGGATTGTAGTTTCTTCTATCGTACTTCACAAACTGAAATGGGAGATACAAAAGGAAGAGGTTCGCATCATCGCCGAGAGTGGCGTACATCTGTCTAAAATCCTGCAATTATCAATGCAGTCGGCGTGGTCGGGTCTCGAGTTCGCATCTGGTATACCCGGTACCATCGGAGGCGCCTTGGCTGGAAACGCGGGGGCTGACGGGAAAGGTCTTTGCGACGTCCTCGAGTGGGTCGAAACCATAGAACCAGGCGGGAACTCCCGGACCTGGTTAAAAAAGGAAATAAGCTTCTCCTACCGCAAGTGTAGCCTTTCTCTGGACCGAAGAATAATAACACGATGTTGCTTGAACCTGAGAACCGCAAATGCTGAACAAGTTCGGTCCGCCATCAAGAGTTTCCAGAAAAAACGAAGTATGCAACCACGTTCGACGAAAACAGCGGGTTGCGTCTTCAAGAATCCCGATGGAAGAATCAGTGCCGGCAGGCTTCTTGACCTGGCAGGTTGCAAAGGATTACGGCTTGGCGGCGTCAAGGTCTCCGAAATTCATGCTAATTTTCTGGAGGTGGAGAAGGACGCGAGCGCTCGCGACGTTTATGCAGTCATCGAAGAATGCCGGCGCAGGGTTTACGAATCTTCGGGAGTGTGGCTCGAACTGGAAATACGACTTCTCGGCGGACCATGGGGAAAATGATCAAGAAATTTTTGATTGGCCTCCTGTTGGTCGCCGTGCTCACAGGTAGTCTGTTCAGGCTTGAAGAGCGCTTCCAGCTTTTCAGGCTTAAAGGCATCGAAGTGCAGCCACAGGCTATAATCTCCAATAAAAAGGTGTGGGATCAGATCCCGAAAAGAGATAAACGCCTCTGGCCTCTCCTTTTGTTTCATCGCCGGGAACTGACAAAAAACATAATGGAACAGGTTCCCGTATCGGCCCGCCTCGAGCTTGCCGGATGGGGATATTTCAGGCTGAAAGTCACTCCATTGACTCCCTGGTTCATGGTATTCTGGAATGGAAGCGAGTGGTACCTTTCTCTGGATGGCAGAGTCTGGTCCGTGCATCATGAGATGAATAGCGTAATTTTGCACCAGGAACCTCGGGAGGGCCCTATTCTTGTTTGGAATGAAACAATGTATGATCTTGTGTCAGGATCATCGCAAAGGATGACTAAAAGTAGCGTACTGGTGTCGCGCGCTCCTGTCGAAAAATTGAAAATGTGGAAGGAATCCTTGCAATCGCTCGGCTTTTATGACGACATAAATTCCATTATGATTCTGCAGAACGGTGGGACCCTGTTACTCGAACTTATGATGCGAAAAGATTCAAACACAGTGAAAATACTGGTTCCTGCCTCTCCGGAAGAATGGGAATATACTTTCCCGGCTATTCGGGAGATCATTATGCAAACCGGTTCAAAAAGCGGAGAGATTTATATCGACGGGACGTATTCCGGAAAGATCCTCGTAAGAACAGAAAACTGACATTGAATCTAACTCAAGTCCTATTCCTCTTTCTGGAGGAGGGTAAATAATGAAGAAGACATCAAAAGACCCTGAACTTTTCGCAGGCCTCGATATCGGGACCAGGAAAACAGCCGTCCTGGTTGCGGAAAAACCGGCTCAGGATGAAGAACTTCACGTCATAGGCGTTGGGAAGGCCCGAACAAGGGGAATCAGGAAAGGAATCATTCTGGAACCGGAAGCAGTAATCGAATCGATACGAAACGCTCTTGACGATGCGGAGAGTATGATAGGCCTTCATATAAAGAGTGCTTATCTGTCTCTTGGGTTGAACTCCCTATTTTGTTTCCGTTGCAACGGATCACTGGATCTCGGCGAAAGCCAGGACACCATAACCCTTTCAGATGTCCGAAAAACCATGGAAGAAGCACTTTCCAAAGCCCCGCTGCGCGAGGGGGACATCATAATCCACGCTTACCCTCAGGAATACATTATTAACGGAGAGAAAACCACTGCTGAACCTGTTGGAGAAAAAGGTGCGCGTCTCGATGTCAGCATGACGTGTCTTTCTGTTTCCGAAAAAGAAGCCCGCTTAGCCGTCCAATGTGCGGAGAAAGCAGGGCTTCATGTCGAAGGGATAGTACACAAATGCATAGCTTCCGCTTTCGGTTCTCTACGGGAAGAAGATATGGAAAAGGTAGCCCTTGCTGTTGATTCAGGCGGCGGGACTACTTCCTACGCGGTCATAAAGAGAGGAATGCCTCTTTGCGCAGGCATCTTTCCCATCGGCGGTGATCACATAACCAACGATCTCAACTACGTTCTGAAACTTCCGCCCTCGAAATCCGAAATGCTAAAACGCCTGATCCCGCTAAACGAGCCCGAAGATAACTGGGATGACGAACTCGAATTCGACATAAACGGCGAACCCTACCTTTGTACCGTAGGAGAGATTCTGGAGGTGGTACGCCCCAGGATTGCTGAATTATGGCTTGATTTACTCAAGACCGAACTGGAAAAATCGATACTAGGTGGATTTCCCTCCCGTATCGTTTTATCTGGAGGTGTAGCCAAAACCCAGGGAATGTCTGATTATTTGAACGAAATCATTGGATTTCCAGTAAGACCCGGGAACCCGGTTACAGCCGATGCGATGCCACCTGATCGAAATGGCCTGGAATTCACCACGGCGGCAGGTATATTGCGATATATCCAGATGAAAGAAAAATTTCCATACAGGTATCTCGACCCGCAAGGAAAGGAAGGGGTGCCCAAACCGCCAGACAGGGAATTTTTTCAGTCTCCAACAGCCGAGAGAATAAAAAAGATCAGGAGTGGACAAGGTTACACAGCTCCAGTGAAAAACCTTGTCGATGTTATCAAGAAAACGTTGAAAGAATTGTTTTGAGAAGCCGGGGGGAAGAGTAATGTTTGAAATGTTTGAAATAGATGGAGCCCAGAGGCAATTCCACGAAATCATAAAGGTTGTGGGAGTCGGGGGGGGTGGCGGAAACGCCCTTAACCACATCGTCAGAAGTGGTGTGCGTGGTGTCGAATTCATTGCCGCCAATACCGATGTGGCGCATTTAAGCCTTTCCGAAGCGGACATCAAGATTGTTCTCGGACGTGAGTTGACAAAAGGTCTGGGGGCGGGAGCGGATCCTGAAATTGGTCTTCGCGCCGCCGAGGAATCATTAGATGAATTAAGGGAAATTCTGAACGGTGCGGACATGATTTTCCTGACGGCGGGAATGGGCGGCGGAACGGGAACTGGCGCATCCCCTGTCATAGCCGAAGCCGCCAAGGAGACGGACGCTCTTGTGGTTGCCGTAGCCACCCGTCCTTTTTCGTTTGAAGGAAAGCGCAGAATCGCACAAGCGGAAGAAGGAATAGCTCATCTGAAAGAAAAAGTAGACGCCTTGATCATTATTCCGAATGACAAGCTCCTGGAAATCACGGATCGCCGGACGACCCTTTCGGATGCCTTCAAGCTAGCCGACGAAGTCCTTCGGCAGGCAGTCCAGGGGGTGACCGACCTCATTCTAAGGCCCGGCATGGTGAACGTAGATTTTGCGGACGTCAGGACAGTCATGCAGAATTCCGGAACGGCCATAATGGGTATTGGAGAAGGAAACGGCGATGACAGGGCGATCATAGCTGCACAGGCGGCCATCAACAGTCCTCTCATGGACTCCCCGATAGGTGGAGCAAGGGGAATATTATTCAATGTAACTGGAAGCCCAAACCTGGGCATTCATGAGATACAAGAGGCTGCCAACATCATAACCGAAGCGGCGGACCCCGAAGCCACAATCATTTGGGGTCATGTGGTAGACCCGGAAATGGACGAGGACAAGATACAAATTACCGTAATTGCCACGGGATTCCCGACCGGTGGGGTGAGGAAAAAGGATAGGAAAAGGGTCAACGGAATGCCTGTCCGTCTCGAATTGACTGAAACCGATGTCAGGATGGCAGGGGAGGAACAGGTTTTCAATCTCGGTGGCGTACCCGGGAATGATATAGATTTTCCATCGGTGCTTCGCCTGAGGAAAGACCGCAAAGAATGAACGTCTTGAAAGATCCTTTTTACGAGGGATCTGAAAAAACTATTACAAGATCCGGGACGGATTCCCGTGTCATCAAGGAAATCATGGGTTGATTTCCGCCTAAAGGAGCGAAAGGTTGGCGACTTACCCTCTGGAGGAGATCCTTTATGGGCTCTCGTCTACCCGCAAGGCTATGAAGTGGGAATGGCGAACCTTGGTGTGCACTCAGTTTACAGGGCTTTACGCGAACGAGGTGTAGCCGCAGAACGTTTTTTCAAAAGCCCTTTCCCGGATATATCAGTGGAAAACGACCGCCCGATCAGTGACTTTCGGTTATTGACCGCCTCGGTGGTCTATGAACCCGATATGACGTCTCTCCTTTCAATGCTCAAAAAATGGAGAATTCCGGCAACCTGGATCGAACGCGAGGAAAAAGACAGTCCTATACTCGGGGTTGGGGGAGGCATTTCGTATATCAACCCCCTCGGACTTTCAAAATATGCGGATTTTATAGCCCTAGGCGACGGAGAAGAGATTTTTGACCACCTGGTAGATGCAGTCAGGGATTTTTTTCGGCATCATGGAAACAGGAGGCGTTTATGGGAAACCCTGGCTGAGAATGCTTCTTTTTTCGTTCCCCCCATCCATCTTGAACAACTTGTGAAAGGGCGCCCGCTGTCAAGGAAAAAGTCCATCTGTCTGGATCTGAGTGCAGCGGCAGGGAAAAGCACCTGGATAACACCCAGAAGCGTTTTCCCCGACTCCTTTTTGGTAGAAACCCAGAGAGGATGTTACAGGAAATGTCCTTTTTGTACTATCCCGGCCTGTTTTGGTCCGCCCAGGACGCGACCGAAAGATCTCGTCCTGAAAGATATTGATGCCGCGAAAGAATACGGGGCTTTGCGCCTTGGAATCATCGCGCCTGAATCAGGGGATTACCCCTGGATAAGTGATGTGATTGCCACAGTCCGACAGCAGGATATTTCTGTTTCCTTTGCGTCGCTGAGGCTGGATTCTCTTACCCCGGAAATGCTCGAAGTCCTGTCTCAAAGCGGTCAACGCACACTGACCGTGGCGCCTGAAACAGGCGACGACGAACTCAGAAAAAAATGCGGGAAACCCTTTACACAGGAACTGATTATCGAGAAACTGAAACTGGCGCGAGAAAAAGGGATAACTAAAACGAAAATGTATTTCATGCTGGGTCTGCCAAATGAGACCGTAGAACATATCCTTGAAACAGCGCGTTTTATATCGCTCGTACGGAGAGAAACCGGTTTGAAAACGGTGGCTTCTTTCAGCATTTTCGTACCCAAGCCGCAAACGCCTTGGCAGGACAATGAGTTTTCTTCTCTTGAAACCATAGAAACAAAGACAAGGCTTCTAAGAAAGAATCTATTGAAAACGGGGACAAGCGGGGTGGAACTTCGATTCCCCAGTTACCGTGAAGCGGATGAAGAGTATAATCTGGCCTGGTGCCTTGCAGATTCCGATCTTGTTTTTACAAGAAAGAAAAAAGCGCGTCATGATACCATACTGGTAAAAAGACAACTGGAACTTTTGGGATTTCAGAGAAATATCCCGGATCGAGGTGAAGGGGTGTGAACATGCGAAGAGGACGAAAATTCAAGGAACGCCGGTCGATCTTTTCCTTCGGCCATATCATGCTGCCGCTCGTAGGCCTGCTCGCACTGGGTCTTCTCATTCTCGGCGTGCGCCTTTTGTTCTTCCAGACACCGGAGGAGTTTTCCCTGAGCGAATATCAGGTGGAAGATACGGTATGGCCGACACAGGAACCTCCTCAAATGCCGAAAGAGCCGGAAAAGAAACCTGAATATACCGATGCCAAACCGATGCAGGTAGTGGCTGTACCTGTTGAAATTTCCGATGAGGAAGGGAAAACACCGACCAGTATAAGCACGGGAGATAAAAATACCCAGGCTGCAACCGGCCAGGCCGGCAGGCAGGAAACAGTCGGGAATCAAACTAATGCAGGAGCCGCCCAAATGGTTGTTGCAAGTCCCCAGACTGCCCCGACAAGTTTCTGGGGAGTCCAGGTAGGAGCATTCACGGTTCGTGATTCGGCCGAAAAAGTAGCATCGGAGTTGAGGCAGGAAGGCTTCGAGGCCTTTGTGATTCCCGCAGAGGTGGGAGGAAAACAATACTACAGGGTAAGGGTAAAAGCAGGCGATAATCGCAAGGCAGCAGAACAGCTCGAAAAAACGCTGGCCTCCAAGGGATACCCGACGCTCGTTACATACCAGGATTAACCAAGACTGATGATGGGTTACCTTTTTTCATGAAAACGGAAAACGGGAATCGGGAAATCGCTATGCATCGCTTCGTCACCGAGACATTATCCAGAAAAGACGCCCTTGGGGAGGTTGCCTCTGGACTGCTTTTTCCATGGCCACTCGAAACGAAGAAACTTTCCTTGGTGGAGGCCATCGGGAGCAGGCTGGCGGAAGATGTTTTTGCGCCCGAAGAACACCCTCCCTTTAATAGGAGTTTGAGGGACGGGTACGCTCTAAACTCCCGCGATATTATCGGAGCGTCGACTGGAGCGCCTGTTTTTCTCAAGGTCAAAGGCTCAGTCCCCATGGGCGTACAACCGGATTTCTCGCTTTTGCCCGGCGAAGCTGCCTCTATTTCTACCGGAGGGTTTCTGCCCGAAGGTTCCGACGCGGTGCTTATGATAGAAGACACATCTCTTCTGGGCAATATGCTGGAAGTCAGGCGCTCTCTTCAAAGCGGAGAAAATGTTATTCTTAAGGGTGAAGAAATAAAAATCGGCGACAGGCTTTTGTCCAAGGGCTCTTTACTTGATTTCCGAAGCATAAATCTTCTTTCCGCCTTCGGTTTCTCTAAAGTACCTGTTTTCAGGATTAAAATAGCCGTAATAAGTACAGGAGACGAGCTGGTTCCTCCTGAAATGAAGCCTTTGCCACCAGGAAAGATCCGTGACACGAACTCGGGCATGATTGCTTCCATCCTTCAAAATAACGGATTTTCGTGGACCTGCGAGGGCATTGTTCCCGACGATCCGTCACAACTGAAATCCCGCGTAGAGGCTGCTCTTGAAGGAAACGACGTAATCTTCTTAAGCGGTGGATCATCGGTAAGCGCCAGGGATTTCACAAGCGAGGCTATAGCTTCTCTAGAAGACCCCGGTTTGATAGTCAGGGGACTGAATATCTCACCCGGGAAACCGACCCTTGTGGGCGGCAATAGGCGGAAAAGGAAATTAGCGGTCGGGTTGCCCGGCCACCCCCTTTCATGCGCTGTCGTCATGTGGACCTTCGTGCTGCCCCTTATGATCTCAATGGCAACAGGGCAAATAGATACTGAAAGGAATGTTTTCAAAAAGGTGGTTCTAGAGCTTGCAAAGGACCTGTACGGAAGAACCGGCGTTGAGGAATTCTTCCCTGCCTACCTGGAAAACGACCGCATCGTGCCTGCAATAGGCAAATCCGGTTATATTGCCTCCATGGTCCAGGCGACGGGACTCGTAAGAGTGCCTGTAGACCAGGAAACCATACGAAAAGGCACTCCGACGGAGGTATGGTTATGGTAGCGTCTTTGCGCCAACACATCGGCATAAAAGAAATATCCCTGCTTCTGGATGAGCTTTTCGAACCTTTGAACCGCATCGAGACAAGTGATATTTTCGATGACCGTTGCATGGGAAGGAGGCTTCATTCCGACGTCGTATCCCTTCGTAACATCCCTCACTATCCTGCTTCCGCAGTGGACGGGTACGCCGTTAGAGCTTCCGACACCGCGCATGCTTCGACCGCACGTCCCGTCAGATTGACCGCCGAATCGGTGCATTGGGTCAACACTGGCGGCTGGGTTCCCGAACCTTATGACGCAGTCGTAATGATAGAGGACATCACTGAAGAAGATGGCACGATTCTCCTTTCACGAGCCGTCAGCAAGGGAACCAACGTCAGACCAGTGGGCGAGGATATTTCCAGGGGACAAATAATAGGCCGCAAAAAAGAAAGGATCACTCCATACAACAAGGCTCTTTTTGCCGCTGCTGGATACAGGCGTATTCAGGTTTTACCCCTGCCCAGGACGCTTTTCATCCCTACGGGTGACGAAATTCGTTCGCTGAAGACAATTGAAAGCGAAGGGGACCTCAGACCCGGTACGGTACCAGAGACAAACTCGCTGCTTCTTTCAGGGATTTTCAACCAGTGGGGATATCCTCTGGATGTACACCCTGACGTTCTCCCTGATGACCCTGATGTCATCGAAAATACAGTGCGCGAAGTCCTTGGAGATTACGATATGATCCTTCTGGGCGCTGGCACCGCAAAGGGGAAACGTGATTACAGCGCAGAAATCATTTCCAGTGTCGGCGAACTTAACCTGAGGTGGATCAGGATGAAACCTGGCCGTCCCGTAATACTCGGCAAAGCCTCGGGCAAGCCCTTGCTAGCCCTGCCCGGATTCCCCATGTCTGCGCTGGTCGCGACGTGGGCGTTCGTCTATCCAATACTCAAGCTTCTCGAAGGCAGCGGTCCTGCAAGAGAAATACCAATAACTGAAGGACTGGGATCACCAGAAAAAATAACGACAAAGCTTTTGGTGCATCATTCGTCTTCCCAGGGCATTGCCGAGTGGCTAAGGGTAAAGTGTGCAGATATCGATGGAGAAAAATACAGCTGGATAATGCCTTCAGGTTCCAGCACCATGTGGTCTATAGCCGAGGCCGACGGTTTTTCCCTTCTTCCCGAAAATGCCCTGGAACATCCAAAAGGCAGTCCGCTTCAAGTATGGATGGTCAAAAAGGTTGACTGGGAGAAACGCGCTCTCTACCAAGGCTCCAACGATCCAGGGATAGAAAGACTTCCCAGCTTTGTAAAAGCCCGCGGCGCCGAGATGGTGATACGTTCTGTGGGGAGTCTGGGAGGAGTCATGGCCCTCGCCAGAGGTGAAGGACACATGGCTGCCTGCCACCTGCTGGATCCGGAGAGCGGCCGATACAATACACCCTATATAGAATCCCTTCCCGGAGCAGATGAGTGGAAAAGAATACATGTCTACAACAGACTTCAGGGTTTTCTTGTACCGCGGGGCAACCCGAAGGGTCTAAGAAACGTGAATGATCTTGAGCGCGAAGATGTGTCCATTGTCAACCGGCAGTCCGGGGCAGGAACCAGGGTTCTCCTGGATGCGCTTCTTACGGAAGCCCACATTTCCTGTCAGAATGTCAGGGGATACGAAACCATCGCTATCACCCACCTCGATGCGGCTGGGCGTGTCGCGGCAAATGCCGCTGACACGGCACTCGCCATCAAGGCGGTAGCCGATGCAATGGACCTGGACTTTATCCCCGTAGCCGAAGAACCTTTTGAACTTTACGTTCCCCGAAAGTTTCTCGATCATCCGGGGGTTGCCGCTTCATTGGACGCGCTCGAAGATCCTTCATGGAGGAAAGTCGTAGAAGCAATGGGAGGATACATATGGAAAAACTGACAGATTCTCACGGGCGTAAACTTACCTATCTGCGCATCTCCATCACCGACAGATGCAATTTCCGGTGCAGATATTGTATGCCTCCCGAAGGTATAGAGTGGATACCGCACGACAGGATCATGTCTTTTGAAGACATTGAATTTCTTGTTTCAGCCCTGTTGCCTATGGGCATAAGCAAGGTGCGTTTTACTGGTGGGGAACCCTTTGTCCGGCGAGGATTCGTGTCATTTTTAAAAGACATCAGGGAGCTGCATAGCGAATTGGAAGTTACTGTAACTACGAACGGAACCATGTTGAAACCTTACACCGAGGATCTCCAATCCAGCGGTGTTTCCGGGATAAACATAAGCCTGGACACCCTCGACAGGGACAAGTTCCGGTTTGTAACGCGTTCTGACGGATATGACGACGTAATCAACGGGATCAGTACTCTGGCTGAAAAAACAAGTATACCTCTAAAGATCAATACGGTACTCATAAGGAAATTCAACGACATGGAGGTCGAATCACTTATAAGGTTTGCGCGAAAAAACCGGGCCGTTATAAGGTTCATCGAGTTCATGCCGCTTGACGAAGAAGTATGGACAAAAGAGAGTTTTATTTCCTCCGACGAAATTTTCGAAAATATGCCTGGAGGCCCTGAGCAATGGATGGCTTTAGCACAGGCGTCGAACAATGCTTCAGGCGGTCCCGCCAAGTATTATAAAAACAGGGAAACGGGACAGAAGATCGGCATAATCGCGGCCGTAACGAACCACTTCTGTAACAGTTGCAACAGGCTGCGAGTGACAGCAACAGGACAACTGCGAGCTTGCCTGTTTGCGAAAGAAGGTGTGGAACTTCTTCCCGCCTTGAGACGGCGTGACGAGCAGGGACTCCAGAAGTTGATACGTGAAGCAGCTTTTTTGAAACCTGAAAGCTGGACAATCCTTGAAAATAGCGAGCGGCACATGTCACAGATCGGGGGATAGAAGTAATGCAGGAGTTCACTCACCTGGATTCAAAGGGGCGTCCCAGGATGGTCGACGTAAGCGACAAGGACGAAACACTCAGGGAAGCCGTTGCCGAGGGGTTCGTCTTCCTTCCGCCTGCCGTCTGGACGGCACTGAGCTCAGGTACGACGAAAAAGGGTAACGTACTCGTAATAGCTGAAACGGCGGGAATCATGGCATGTAAAAGAACACAAGAACTTATCCCCTTGTGCCATTCTATCCGTCTGGACAGCGTATCTGTCGCGTGCGTTCTCGAAGAGGAGCCCAAATCGGTCCGCATCACCTGCCGCGTTTCAGCCAGGGAAGTCACCGGTGTTGAAATGGAGGCACTGACGGGGGTAACCGTCGCGGCTTTGACCGTATATGACATGTGCAAGGGCATTGACAAAGGCATGCAGATAAAAAATATAAGGCTGCTCGAGAAAAGAGGCGGCAAATCCGGGGAATACTTGGCGGAGGTCACAAAATGAAAAGCAGAATACTATGCCTTTCCGAAAGCGGCAAAAAGAACAGTTTGCCCTTATCCTTCTTCCATACCGATTCAACAGGACGCACATGCGTAAACGGACTTAATAAAGATATATTGTTAACTCCCCCGGGAGAAGACAAAGGTTGCGTCGAAGGTGTTTTCGTGGTCTGCCTTTCGGCAGGCCTCTTCCCCTTGCCCGATCATGGTTTTCTCCTGATTCACGAGGATGGCGCACTTCTTGAATGCAACCTTGACGAGGAAGGGAAAACACTGTGTGAGGTCATAAAACCCGGCTTCGCGGTCGTATCAGGCACCGTAGAATTCTGGGAACCATTAAAAGCAGGGATACTTACGGTCAGTGACAAGGGAAGCAGGAAAGAAAGAGATGACACTTCCGGACCTGCTCTGGCGGAGGCCTTGAAAAATATCGGTGGAATCCCTGTCGAAAGGGCAATCGTACCCGACGATATATCGGATATCTCGGCCGTGTTAAACAGATGGACAATTGGAGAAACTCCGTTGGACCTCGTGCTTACCACGGGCGGCACTGGACTATCGAACCGAGACGTCACTCCGGAGGCCATCTCAGGCCTCCCCGGGAAGGACGTACCGGGCCTTTCCGAATATATGCGATGGAAGACCTCTGCTTTCACCCTACGTTCCATACTCTCCAGGTCAGTGGCGAAACTGGTCGGCCAAACCTTGATAATAGCTCTTCCCGGAAGCAGAAAAGGGGCGCTTCAATGCTTTGAATCCGTGGCTCCTGTACTCAGGCATGCCATTGAGACGGCTTCCGGAAGAGGTGGAGAATGTGGTGGGCATTAATCCCGATGAAAGGATGGACTCCCTGGCAGTTGGGCAAAGGGTTAGTCGTTGCGTAATAATAACAGGCATGTCCGGTGGAGGAAAATCGACGGCACTACACATGCTCGAAGACAGGGGATTGTATGCCATAGACAACATTCCACCCGCGCTTTTACCTCAATTGCTCTCGGTACTCTCGCGTCACGAGGGGGCCGTCCAAAATGGAGTAGCCGCCGTTGTCGACGTTCGCGGCGACCGCTTGTTGAAAGACCTGTTTTCGGTCATTGAGATGCTGAGAAAAAAGGGCGTCTCCGTGACTGTACTGTTTCTGGATGCATCGGAGAAGGTACTTTTGCAGCGTTTCGAAAAGACCAGGCGGAGACACCCGTTGGCTTTCGACATATCCATTATTGAAGCCATAGGCATCGAAAGGGTGGAATTATCACCGATTCTTGAATGGGCTGACAGTATCATAGACACATCCAATACGGACCTCGCAGGCTTGAGGGAAAAACTCGGCTGTGAGCTGGATGTTTCTCCTGTCATCCCGATCGTCCTTTTTACATCCTTCGGTTTCAAATACGGAATACCACAGGACAGCGACTACGTCTTCGACGTACGGTTTCTGCCAAACCCCTATTACGTTCCGGAACTCAAACCGCTTTCAGGAAAATCCGAAAAAGTGCAAACTTACATGGAAAGTTTTGCCGAAACGGAAGAATTTATCGCAAAGCTACTTAACTTGCTGGAATTCGCCTTTCCACTTTATGTCAACACCGGCAAACATCAAATGCATATAGCGATAGGGTGTACCGGCGGACGCCACCGATCTGTAGTTATCGTGGAAAAAATCGCAAGAGATTTCACTTCAGGAAAATGCATGGTCCGTCATCGCGATATCGACAAGGAGCAGGTGGGGACATAATGAACTGGTTACCCGCTTTTACTCTGGGATTGCTTTCAGGGGGAGCAATAGTCTTCATTCTCTTTCTGTTTTTACGACAAGATCAGGAAGAAATGCTCTCCAAAAAGCAAAAAAAAGACCAGCGAACCAAAAACATCATGTTAAAGGCGGTTCAATATCGTCTGACCCAAGGACCTGAAATAGTGACCATCGGCGGAGGAACTGGACTTTCCACTTTGCTCGCGGGATTGAAATCTTATACACGGAATATTACAGCCGTAGTTACAGTTACCGACGAAGGCGGCAGTTCGGGGCGCCTGAGGAACGAATGGGGAGTGTTGCCTCCGGGAGACATCAGAAACTGCCTGGTTTCACTAGCTGAACACGACAGTTCGCTCAACAGCATACTCAATTTTCGCTTCGACAGGGGACAACTCGCCGGCCATAACCTCGGCAACCTCATACTCCTGGCCACTACAGAACTGACCGGTGATTTCCGTCTTGCAGTAGAGGAACTGAACAACCTGCTCGCCATTCGTGGACGAGTACTGCCCGTAACGACCGAGGCAATCATAATCGCCGGCCAAACAAGTGATGGAGCAATCATCAGGGGAGAACTGGAAATCGCGGACAAGGGGTTCAAACTCGAATCAGTCTGGATAGAACCAAAGGACGCCCGACCCGTTCCGGATGTGATTGCCTCTCTCGATGTGGCCGACGTGGTGGTCCTGGGCCCTGGAAGCCTCTTTACAAGCATACTGCCTAACCTCCTGATCAAAGAGGTTTCGGAAAAACTTTTAAAAATACCGGCTCCAAAGGTATACATAGCCAACCTTATGACCCAGCCTGGTGAGACCACGGGCATGAATATCCTCGACCACGTCGAATGGGTCCGCCGAGGGCTTGGAGACTATCCCGACTATGTGATTATCAATACAGGCAAGGTGCCCGATAAATATCTGAAACCATACAGGTTAAGTGGAGCGGATGCATTGCTCTTGGACGAAAAACAGGAAGAAACGCTAAACCAAGCTGGCTGTAAAATCCTGAAGGGAGATTTCCTCAACATCACGATGACGGGAACCATCAGGCACAATACACAGAAACTTGCCGAAACAATAATAAAAATAGTAAGGGAGGTCAGGGAAAACCTCTGATGGAACGCCTTACAAGCCTGCTATGGGATGAGTGGACCGAAGGAGAGCCGCCTTTCGGGCACGAATCCGTGGAAATTTCGGGCATTGTCTGCGGAATGTCCCAAAAAGCCGGAAAAGACGAAATGATATGCTCAAACAGCAGGTTACATGTCTTCAAGCGTCTCCGCAAAATTTGGAATTTTTCGGAATGGGCGGGTGAGGTCCCTTTTTCGTCGGTTCTTCGCATTCCGAAGTCCTTCCACGGCAAGATAATCCTCAAGCTCCCTTTCTCCGTCTATGATTACGTGCTTCAGTCTTTAAAATCTCCTGCGTCCACGACAACGGAGCAAGCATGGCTCAGGGGTTTTTTCGGAGCCTGCGCCTCCTTGTACCTCCCTCGTTCAGGCTATTATCTGGTCTTCAGAAATACGAAAGATCATGAAACAGGGGCAATGGACAAGGCTGCATCGATACTCAGGCGCCACGGGGTTCCCTTGCGACTAAGGCAAAGAAAGGGACTACGCGAATTGACCATACGGGACCAAGAAGGGATAGTCACTACCCTGACGGCGATAAATCTTTTTAGGACATCTCTTGAGCTTGAGGAAAAAGCCTTGCTGAGATCGGTACGAGACAGGGCGAACCGACTTGTGAACTGCGATGCCGCCAACATCAAAAAAACCCTCGATGCAGCTCGAACGCAGCGTGCGGTTGCCCTTAAACTGCTGGAGACAGGCAGGTTACAGCAGCTACCACCTGAATACCGTAATCTTGCGGAAACCAGAATAGAAAATCCAACGGCTACTTTGAAGGAACTCGGGGAGCTTTTGCAAAAACCTGTAAGCAAAAGTACGATAGAATACAGATGGAAGAGAATGAAACAAATTGCCGAAGAGTCGTGCCAATAAAACGACAACGGCAGAGGGGGATGATTGCGATGTACCTTGGCAAAGCGGACGTGAACACCTTCGAAAAAGGTGCCGGCCGGGAGTTTCTCGTCTCAAACGGTCAAGGCGGTTACGGTTTCTCAACCGTAGTGGGCGCCAACACGAGAAGAGAACACGGTTTGTTGGTTGTGAGAAAAGACCGGTCGGCCCTCTCGACTGTTCTTGTAAGTAAGGTCGAGGAAACGCTTTTCACGCGAGGCAAGAAATACCAACTCTCGACCAATCAATATAAAGATGTGGTGTATCCAGACGGATTCCGGTATATACAAGAATACGAGTCATATCCTCTTCCCAGTACGTTATTTGTCATCCACAGCACTTTGCTGAAAAAAACGGTCTTTATGCCGCGTGACTCGCAGAGTACGGTCATAAGATACGAGCTTCTCGCGAGTCCGGAATCGGTGCAGATCGAAATACGTCCCCTTTGCGCCCATCGGGGTGTGTCTACTGTCAACAGGAAGGATACTCTCGGCGACGCATTTCAGGCTGAAATCAGAGACAGGGTAATGTCTGTGAACGGGAACGGCTTTCAGAGCCATATTTATGGGACCCACGGTGAATGGGAGTATAAACCTCTCTGGTTTGAAAACGTTTTTTATGCGCAAGACGAATGCGGGCAGCAGGACAGGCTGGAAGATCTATGGTCTCCCGGTGTACTTGCTTTAGACATGTCAGAAGGTGACATTGTATACCTGGTTGCAGGCTCTGATCCCGTCACAATGGAACCTGATGCTCTCGAAAGAATGGGAAGAGAGACGATCCAGTGGATCAAAAGCAGGACCCATGATTCCCGTATCGTCGAGAAGGCTCAATTCACGTCGGAACTTCTCCAAAGTGCAATGCATTGTTTTGCAAAGGATACAGAAGGTAAACCTGCCATACTGACAGGATACCCTTCTGCAAGGGAATCCGCCAGGGACACCTTTGTCTCCCTTCCGGGCCTTTCGATAACTTCGGGAAAGATCGAAACGGCTGTGAGAATCCTCGAAAACTGGTTGGAAAGATCAAAATGCAATAACGGAATAATGCCTTCGGAAATAGACCCTGCGACGGGTAAATGCAGTACAACCGCCGTGGATTGTGGACTTTGGTTCATTTACGCCGTCGACAAGGTGGCTGAGGCTGCTGAAAGCATTGAACTCGTAGAAAGATGGTGGCAGGACCTAAAGGCACTTGTCGAAAGGTACATGAAACCTGTACCCGAGCTGGATCTGCGTTGCGACACCGATGGACTTCTTTCGGTTTCATCGGATAACCCTCAAAGACACTGGATGAATGGTTCCGTAAACGGTAAGCCAGTGGTAAGTCGCAAGGGCAAGCTCGTGGAAGTCAATTCTCTATGGTACTATGCACTGCGAAAAATGGAACATTTTTCCGAATTACTCGGTGACGCGGATGCGCAAAAGACCTTCGGAGATCTGGCCGAATCCGTCAGAGAATCTTTCGTTAAAGTTTTTTGGTCCGATAAAGGCTATCTCAAAGACTGGGTCGACGGTGAAAACGCGGATGATGCCTTGCGATGCAACCAGATACTTGCCGTCTCGCTCCCAGTAAGCCCCCTCGATCCTGAACTGGGGAGATCCATTACAGAAACATGCTGGAGAGAACTTTACACAACCTACGGCCTGAGAACTCTGGATGCCCGACATGACAAGTACAAGGGAAGGTGCGAAGGCAGAATCGATCAGAGGGAAAAGGCACGATTCAGGGGAATGGCGTGGCCGTGGCTTTTGGGCCAGTTCATAACGGCCTTTCTCAAATTCAATCCGGACCGGCAGGATCTGGCATGGTGTTTCGTCAGACCTTTTAAGGCGCACATCCGCCACGGATGCCTCGGCGGAATCGCCCAGAATTTCGACGGTAGCATGCCATATTGCGCTCACGGAGACGCACTTTCGGCAATGAGCGTGGGTGAAATACTCAGGGTGATAGACGAAGACCTGCAAAAAGAACGTAGTGTATGACGCTGAACCGGTACCATTACGGAAAAGATCAATTCTCGCAAGTAATTCTGGATGGAGGTATGAATAACCATGAAAAAAACACGAGTAGCCATCAATGGATTCGGCAGAATCGGGAGGCTGGCGTTAAGGGCTCTTTTTGAATACGACAAGGAAGGCTTGTTTGACATAATCGCGACCAACAGTAGAACCGATGCGGGACAGAGAGCCTATTTGTTCAAGTATGATTCTGTTCACCGCAGATTTCCTGGAACTGTCGAAACAAAAGACGACGCAATCGTAATAGACGGCAGGGAAGTAAAAGTCCTGCAGGTCCCTGACATAAAAGACCTGCCGTGGAAAGACCTTGGTGTGGACGTAGTCATCGAATCTTCGGGGAAATATACCGACGCGGACAAGGCCCGGGCACATCTGGACGCAGGCGCTAAAAAAGTAGTGATTTCGGCTCCCGCCAAGGGTGAGGACGCCACTATCGTTATAGGGGTCAACGAAGGCATATACGACCCGAAATCACACCGTATACTTTCCAATGCCTCGTGCACGACCAACTGCCTGGCTCCTGTTGTGAAGGTACTTCACGAGCGTTTCGGCATCGTAAAGGGCCTGATGACTACGGCTCATTCCTATACTAACGACCAGAAAACGCTGGACGCGTCGCACAAGAAACTCCATCGCGGCCGAGCCGCGGCCCTTTCGATAATTCCCACTACAACTGGTGCGGCGGCCGCCATCGGCAAGGTCATACCTGAAATCCAGGGGAAAATGAACGGGATCGCCATGCGAGTGCCGACACCCGATGTTTCAGTGGTAGACCTTGTCGTAGAGCTCGAAAAAACGGTCGACGCGAAAACCATCAACGAAACCATCAAAGAATATTCTGAAGGAGAACTCAAGGGTATCCTGGGCTACGAAACGGAAGACCTGGTATCCATGGATTTCGTGGGTGACAGCCGTTCCTCGATCTTCGCAGCTAATCACACCATGTGCATAGACAATATGGCCAAAACCCTTGCCTGGTATGACAATGAGTGGGGTTATGCCTGCAGGGTGCTGGATTTGGTGAACTACGTCATAAAGAAGGGGTTATAAAAACCATGCAGCTCAGAAAAATCTCTTCTGTGGATGTGAAGGGCAAAAAAGTCCTTTTGAGAGTCGACTTTAACGTACCCATAGAAAACGGCAAAGTAGCCGACGAGACGAGGATAGTGGCGCATCTAGAAACGATAGGGCTTTTGAGGGAAAGGGGAGCCAAAACCGCTCTCCTTTCCCATCTCGGAAGACCGAAGGGGAAAATAGCGCCAGAATATTCCTTGAAACCGGTCCGCAAAAAGCTCGAGGAAACCCTGGGCTTCGAGATCCCCTTCGTTGAAGATTGTATTAGCGATAAGGTACCCCAGGTTCTCCAAAACATGCCTGAAGGCGGATTGGTTCTTTTGGAGAACACGAGGTTTCATCCCGAAGAAGAAGCCAACGACGCCGAATTTGCCAAAAGGCTCTCGGCCCCCTTTGATATTTTCGTCATGGATGCCTTTAGCGCTGCACACAGGGCTCATGCTTCTACAAGGGGAGTTGCCGACTATCTTCCGGCCTTTGCCGGACTCCTGGTAGAAAAGGAGGTAAGAATCCTGGGCACCGTAAGGGATAATCCGCCGAAACCCCTTGTATTGGTCCTGGGTGGAGCGAAAGTCACCGACAAGATCGGAGTAATAGAGAACATGGCCGACAAGGCTTCCGCCATGCTCGTAGGAGGTGCTATGGCCTTTCCCTTTCTATTGGTCAAGGGTTTTTCCATAGGCCGTTCGAAATGTGACGAGGAAAACATCGAAAAAGCCCGATATATCCTCGAAAAGATTCGTGGGAAGGATTTCAGGCTTGTTCTGCCGCGGGATTTCGTTGTCTCCTATAGTCCCGAAAACGAAACCAACATCGGTATCGCAAAGGCAGATACATTCCCTGAAGACATGATGGGGCTGGATATAGGACCAGAGACCTGTAAAGAATTTTCAACCGAAATCGCCGGTGCAGGCTCAGTTTTGTGGAATGGGCCTATGGGTATGTTCGAACACCCTGCCTTCGCTGAAGGGACCAGGGCGATAGGGGCTGCGGTTTCAAAACGAACCGCCGAAGGTGCAGTTACGGTTCTGGGAGGAGGAGATACAGCGGCTGCAGCAAACAGCCTGGGATTCGCGAAAGATGTGACCCATGTCTCTACAGGCGGTGGTGCAAGTCTTGAATTTTTCGAAGGGAAACTTTTACCCGGCCTGGAACCGCTCACAGAAAAAGGAGAAGCGTAAGGTACGTCGCCATGATTGCAGAAAACAGACGGATGGTAGTAGCAGGCAACTGGAAAATGAATTTGGGAGTGGAGGAGACCAGAAGCTACGCGAAAACCCTGATTGAGCTTGCATCCCGCAAAAAGGAGTTGAAACATGCCCTTTTTGCCGGTGATTTGGAATTAATCCTGTTTCCTCCCGGTATTTCTATTTACATCGCATACACTGAACTAAAATCGACCTCTGTGGCAATAGGTGCCCAAAATGTGCATTGGGAACCAAAGGGAGCTTACACGGGAGAAATTTCGGTACCTATGATTGTTGAAGCGGGCTGCCGTTACGCTCTGGTCGGTCATAGCGAAAGGCGGCATGTCTTCGGCGAGACCATCGATATGACGTCAAAAAAACTCGCAGCCTGCATCGAAGGCGGCGTGACGCCCATGCTTTGTATAGGTGAAACAGAAACTGAACGAAAGCAGGGCCTTACAGAAAAGGTTTTGTTTGAACAGTTCAAAGGAGCATTCGGCAATAAAATCGTTCCCACCGGAAACATCTATATAGCCTACGAACCAGTATGGGCGATAGGAACCGGAAATACTGCGACCCCTGATGACGCGGAGTCCGCCTGCCGTTTTGTCAGGGAAAAGATAGCCGAAAGGTTCGATGCCGAAACCTCGCATAAAGCGAGAATACTTTACGGGGGAAGCGTCAATCCCGAAAACGCGGAAGAGCTTCTTTCCCAGAATAACGTCGACGGCGTCCTTGTAGGGGGTGCATCCTTGAAACCCGATGCATTTCTTTCTATCGCCTCTTCGGCAATTCGTTGACGAATCCGAATTACGCAACATAAGATATATTATAGGACACCTTATATAACGACAAGAAAAAAGGCGGTTACCTTGTACAACGTACAACGGATCCCGCCTTTTCTCATTTTCAAACCATCAGTCAGCCTATGCAATTAATGGGGGGTTTTAGATATCCGCCCCTTCTTCGCTTTCTTCTCCACCGAAATATTCGATCGGGGCGTCGGCCCATATACTTTCAAGCCGGTAAAATTCCCTGCCTTTTCGGCTGAAAATATTTACTACCACGTCCTTTGCATCGATAAGTATCCAAAGTCTGCTGTTTTCACCTTCGACACTGTAGGAGATCTCCTGTTCTTCGAGATAATCAGTAACGTAATCTTTCAGCGTCCGCATGTGGATGTCTGATTTGGCAGTAACAAGGACAAAATGATCCGCTATTGTCGATTGCCCGGCAAGGCTTATCACGGCTATTTTTCCACCATGCCGGTCTGACAGTATGTCGACGATTTTACTGAAATCAGCTGATTTAGATGTCCGCATCACATCCCCCTCTCTTTTCCGTCTCAAGGCGTAAGCCTTTCCAGGCGGTTAAATACCATTTCATAATCTTTTCCTAAAATAATTGTAACGTTTTTCAGGCCTTTTTCAGGTCTTACAACTTCGGCGGAAAGGCCACACATTTGTGCCAACGCCTCCGCCCTGTCCGAGGCCGCTTTCGAACCATCGGGATACCTTATTGACGTATAGTGATAATCGAAATGTTTTGCATTTCCTATGTAGGCCATATCCACACCTATGCTCTGGAGCAACCTCGAGGCGCTGCCCGCCAGCCCGGATTGTCCCGTACCATTAAGCACCGCTATAGGTTCTTCTATCCTTGCCACAAGTTCCTGAATTTGTGGTCCTTCAACAGTAAGCGTGTCTTTTTCCGGTGCGACCTCATCGACGGATGCCTCTGCCTCCTCGGGCACTGCAGTCAGAAGCTCAGATGCCGCGCTAAGATCGGGAATCCAGTAGCTCACACCCGCTATATATGCCGACCGGCCTGGAAGCATGGCAATGACGGTTTTGTAAGAAGGGATGTCTTTAAGGTAGGCCACAAGCTGTATCGCCTGACTTACCGTCATATTAGTATCAACCATCTCAAGGCCCTGTTTCAGGATTTCAGGGATTTTCGAAAGCATTTCAGGTTCTTTCATCTTCTGAAAAACGGCCCTGTAAAAACGTTGCTGTCTACCCACTCGACCTATGTCACCCAGGGCATCATGCCTGAACCTGACGTAGTCAAGCGCCGTTTTGCCATCCATGTGCTGCTGCCCCTTGGGGATGTCTATATACACACCTCCTGCGCGGTCGGTATATCTGAGGTGTTTGTTTACGTTGATGTCGACGCCACCTATGAGGTCGACCAGCTTTGGGAAACTATCGTAATTCACTATAGCATAGTAATGTATTGGTATCCCCAAAAGGTTCACCACAGTTTCGTGCAAAAGTTCAACTCCCCCATAGGCAAAGGCGTGATTAAGTTTTTCCCATCCCCTTTCAGGTATCTGTACCCTCGTATCTCGCGGTATGGATATTATTCTGATGGTTTTTTCTTCTATATCCAGGGAAGCTACGGCGATGGTATCGGATCTTCTTGTTTTCTCTCCCGGGATCTCGTCTACACCTACTATCAGGATGTTGACCGTGCCGGTCTTCTCATCGTATTCGATGTTTTGTTTTATAGACGCCTCATCGGGGTTAAAAATAGGGAATACTTTCATTCCAGCGCCGGCGGCAAAAGAAAGAACCGCCGCCAGGATAAGCAGCAACCCGCCCTTCTTTAACACTCTGGAATCACCATCCGTTCCGGTAATACATTCCGTTTTTGTAAATATAGTGTTCGACAGGCCACGGCACCAGATACCTTATGCTTCGCCCCTCGGCGACTCTCCTGCGTATTTCGGTACTGGAAATTGCCAGAAGGGGAATTTCCAGTGGTATTATACTTCGACGGATTTCTTCGGGAAGTTTAGCCAGTCCCTCGGTACTGTAACCAGGGCGGCTTACTGCAACCACTCGCGAAACTTTCGCTATGGCCTCCGGTTCCCGCCACTCGTCAATGCTCAATACCGCATCGAGACCTGTTATAAAATAAAAGGTGACGCTGTTGGGAGGATACCAATGCCGCATCTCCCTTAGAGTATCTATGGTGTGACTTGGCTCTCCCCTGTCGATTTCCACCCTGGAAAGCCTGAAATGCGGATTGTCCAGAGTAGCAAGCATAGTCATGGTATACCTTTGTTCAGGAGGAGAAACCTTTCTTGAACTTTTGTGAAAGGGCTGACCTGTAGGAACGAATATTACCTCCGAGAGCCCCAAGGCGAAATAAGCTTCTTCAGCCGCAACAAGATGACCGAAATGGATCGGGTCGAAAGTTCCACCCATTATCCCTATTTTTCTTTGCCTGAGCCCTTCGGTGTTCAAAGGCGTCATCTTTTTCGAGCTCCTTTTCTTTCATTCGCGTCGGTCGTCATTTCGGGCAGGTAGGAGAATTCAACCTCGCCGATAATGATTGTATCGCCTTCTTCTGCTCCCTTTTCAGCAAGGGCTTCCTCGAGCCGATACCGCCTCAAAAGTTTATGGAAACGCCTCAACGCCTCTTCCTGCTCGAAGTTGTACCTATGCAACATCTTTTCCAGGAAGGGTTGTCGAACAATAAAAACCCCGTCTCCTGTATCTTCAATTTCGAGGGGGTACGCCTTCCCAGATAACTCTATTTCGCCAGGCTCAATTTCAAAATCTATTGGACGCCGCTCCAGGACCTCTCTGCTGCCGACATTTTGACATATTTTTTCTATGAGTGCTTCTATGCCATCGCCATAAAGTGCGCTTACGGCAAGGAAATCTACATGCTTTTCCACAAAGAAAATTGTGACTTCCCTTAGCATTTCCTTTCCGGGATGAAGGTCGACCTTGTTCCCAACGACGATGCATGGCACCCCGAGCAATTCAGGATTATAACGATAAAATTCATCCCTCAGTGTTTCCCATTGCCTTATAATCGCATGGAAGTCGCCGGAAGAAAGGTCAAGAACATGCACCAAAAGACGGGTCCTTTCTACATGCCGTAAAAAGGCGTGGCCGAGCCCTTTGTTCGCGTGAGCACCTTCGATCAGGCCTGGAATGTCGGCAAGGATTATTTTCCGGTCTTCCGTCACCAGGACGCCCAGGTTCGGCGTCAGAGTCGTAAAGGGATATTGCCCCGTTTCGGGACGTGCTGCTGTAAGGGCACCTAAAAGTGTCGATTTTCCTGCGTTAGGTTCCCCTACTATACCCACATCCGCCAGAAGCTTCAATTCAAGGATAACAGCCCGTTCCTCGCCTGGGTCACCCTGCTGAGCGTAGCGGGGGGTTTTCTTTCTGGAAGAAGCGAAGTGAGCGTTACCCGCGCCTCCACGTCCGCCCTTTGCGACGGTCACGCGGTCACCATGGACAACCAGATCGGCCAGGACCTTGCCTGATTCCGGATCTTTCAAAAGGGTACCGCAGGGGACTTTCAGGACCAGGTTCGCTCCTGCCTTGCCGTGTCTGTTTTTACCCTTTCCATTTTCCCCGTTTTCAGCCTTGAAGCGCCTTGCGTACCGGAAATCAGCAAGGGTAAAGAGGTTGCAATCCGCCTCAAGGATTATATCCCCTCCCTTACCCCCGTCCCCGCCGTCAGGGCCACCCTTGGGTACATATTTCTCCCGGCGGAAACTCACACATCCGTTTCCGCCTTTTCCGGCGCTAAAATGAATTCTGGCCGTATCGATAAACTTCATGTAACAAACACCACCTGATTTCCAGTAAAAAAGAAAAACGGGCCTACCATCACATGGTGCAGGCCCGCAGTTTTTGCTGTTAACACTTTTACAAGTGCTTTTGTGACTTTGACATTTTCACGGCAAAAAATCCGGTTCAGCCTTCCTAGATGGTCGCCGCTGGCTCAACGGCAACAAATTTCCTGCCGGCTTTAGTGACATAGCGCACAGTACCTTCGGAAAGTGCAAACAGCGTGTCGTCCTTTCCTCTTCCGACGTTGGCACCTGGATGGTACTTAGTGCCGCGCTGTCTTACAAGTATGTTCCCGGCCTTTACGTACTGCCCATCGGAGCGCTTGATTCCGAGCCTCTTGCTTATGCTGTCCCTTCCGTTCGCTGTACTGCCTTGTCCTTTTTTATGGGCAAAAAACTGAAGATCAAAAAACTTCATTGTAGTCCACCTCCGTAATTCGAACATAAGACGGGTATGATTTGGCAATGGCCCGAAGGCTTTGCGCCGCCGTTTCCATAAGAACGGCCGCACATTTTTCCTCCGGCCCGTAAAGACCGACGGACATGAAACCGCCTTCGGGATCCTTCCTTATCTTGACATCGGAATGACCGAGAACTTCCGTCAACCCTATCTCGAGGGACTGTATAACCGCTGAGATGCCGGCGCATATTATATCTTCGCCTTTTTCGGCAAAACCCGCGTGGCCATTGATCTCAATAAACCGTGTCTGGCCCTTCCTGATGCCAAGAAGTACTTCAGTCATTTTTTCAGGCTTCGATATCGGCGATTCGGAGCCTGGTGAAATGCTGCCTGTGCCCTTGCGTCCTTCTCGATTGTTTGGACTTGTTCTTGTATTTGAATACCGTGATCTTCCTGCCTTTGCCGTGCTTTTCGATCACGGCCTTGACCCTGGCGTTCTCCAGGTACGGGGAACCGACTTCGACTCCCTCGTCACGTGCCACCATCAGTACCTTGTCCAGCTCGACCTCGTCTCCTGGCTGTCCTTCGATCTTCTCCACATCGATCACGTCTTGCGGGGCGACCCTGTACTGTTTGCCGCCCGTTTCGACAACTGCGTACATGCACATCCTCCTCCCGCTGGAACAGAGGGCGCCTCCAAAGAAGGTCTTTCAAGCCCTTTCCATGCGATTTAGCTTGCAGCTTCTGGATTTTAAAGTTCAAGACCCAATGAGTCAAGACTTTCTGATCCAAATGCGGATTATATCATAAATATAGAGTCATTTCTCCTTCATCCCCACAAGGGACCTTGCATGTTCGAGAGCCTCGGGGGCTTCGTGATCTCCGGCAAGCATCCTCGCTATTTCGACTACCCTGTTTTCACCTGCGACCTCGGTTACCAAAGTCAGGTCAGCGGATCTTTCGACTCTGAAGTGCTGGTCGGCAAGGGCGGCAATAGAGGCTTCATGTGTAACCAGGATCACCCTGCACTCCCTCGAAAGCTCCCTTAATTTATAGCCCGCGAGCATGGCCGCCTTTCCTCCCAAACCAGCCTCGACTTCGTCAAATACGAGCGTAGAAGGCAGCAGTTCTTTCGGGCATGTACACTGTAGTGCCAGCAGGATCCTGCTAAGCTCCCCTCCAGAAGCCACTTTTGCCACAGATCCATATAAATTGCCTCCGTCGGAAAGGAAAAATTCGACATCGTCCGCGCCATGTTGCCTCACTTTTTCTACTGGTCTGAGAAGGACAGAAAGACGGAAGTCTTCCATCCCAAGGTCATCCAACACAGTGTTAACAGATTTTTCCAGACTTTCTGCGGCAGCTTTGCGGGCTTCCCTGAGTTCGAGCGCCAGGCGTGTTACCTTTTTTCTCAACGCGGCGCATTCATTCTGAAGTGTAACCAGGATTTCCCTGCTGTTTTCAAGCCAGTCCAGTTCTCTTGAGGCCCGTCTTTCATATTCGACAAGATCTCCCACGGTTTCCACGCGCGCAAGGCGCTTGAGTTTCCGTAAAAGCCCAAGCCTGCGCTCGAAGGTGGCAAAGGCCTCTTGCAGTTTTTCGGGGTCGTCCTTTTTCAGCTGTTTCTCGCAAAGTTCTTCCAGGTACTTCATGCCTGCCAAAAGGCTTTCGATCAAGGAATCGAAGTCTTTGCTTTCGTTTGTTTCGGCTTCTACGAGATTTTTCAGCTCGTAAATAACTGTCTCCAGACGATTTACAAGACCTTCACCCGCAAAGCCTCCTGTCATTTCGTCAAAAAGATTTTTTAGCTTCTCCGCCCTTTCGATTTTGCAACGGATTTCCTCCAGCGACTCCTCCCATTCCCTCTCACTGCCTACATCAAGATCAAGGGATCGAATCCTCGAGAGAATCTCTCGCGCACCTTCGTAACGTTCCTCTATTTCTTTTCTCCGTTTCAACAGGCGGATTTGCTCCCGCTCTTTGTCAAGCGCCTCGGAAACCGTTTCCTGCAGGTTTTTTCGCAAGACCTTTACGGTTTGACCTCCCCGGGCGTCCAGAAGATTCAATTGTCTTTTGGGGTCCAAAAGGTCGATCTGGGCAAACTGGCTCTGTATTCCTACAAGATGATTCATAATGTTCTGAAGCAGACCAAGCGATACGGGATTATCCTGTATATAAGTCCTGGTGCGTCCATTTCTCGAAAGAACGCGACGCACTACGAAAACCCCTTCTTCTGGTTTTATTCCCTCAGGCAAATGCGGTTGCGAAAAGCCACCCGCCAAAACGGCATGAACCTGGGCTTCATCGTTACCAGCCCGGATGAGCGAAGCCTGGGCCCTTTTGCCACTCGCCAATTCCAGTGCTCTTATCAGGCTGCTTTTTCCTGCACCGCTTTCCCCGGTAATGGCTATGAATGAACCACGAAATGTGAGATCTGCCTGACGGATGCCACCTATGTTTCTGACATGAAGTTCTTCAAGCATGGCCTTCATTCACTCCCGAAGTCATCCTCGCTGTGGTGTCCCCACCGGAATTTCTCCTGGAGAAGCGAATAATAGTCCTTTCCGGGCATAACCATGATGCTGATATGACGTTTACTATCCAAAGAAACGCTTACCTTGTCACCTGGAAGTATTTCGTATCCAAGCTGACCGTCCTGGGTAAGCATTATCTCTCTTTGCTGACCCTCGGGGCTTATGGTGATCAAATCGGAGTCACTCAGAACCATTGGGCGAGAGTACAAAGTGTGAGCGCAAATGGGAACGACCAGAACACATTGAACGTGAGGAGGAACGATAGGCCCACCGGCGGAAAGCGCATAGGCCGTGGAACCGGTAGGTGTAGCAAGGATAATCCCGTCGGCACGCATGACGCTCAGCTGCCTCGATCCTACCGATATACCAAGGGAAACAAGGCGGGCAAAGGGGCCCTTTGTAATGACGAGATCGTTCAACGCAAAGACTTCGTGCTTCTTGGTCTCACCCCTGTAAACTACACCGTTGAGCAATGACCTCTCTTCAAGAACATAATCGCCTTCCATTATTTTTTTTACGTAATCGCGGGCACTACCTGGATCACCGCAGGAAAGAAAACCCAAACGCCCAACGTTTATGCCGAAAAGAGGAATGTCATGCCCGAAAACATATCTTGCCGCCCTTAAAAAGGTTCCATCCCCGCCCATGATGATCGCGGCGTCGACGGAATTTTTCCATTCGGCATCGGGCGTTTCGGGTTCACCAAGGACATGCGCTTCGTGGGGCGGCAAAAGGAAAGGCACTTTGTTTTTTCTTCCCCAGTTCAAAAGTTCTCCTGCGAGGTCCAGTGCTTCCCGTTTCTGTGTATTTACGAGCATTCCTATTTTTTCGGGCTTGCTCAATTGCGGAGTCCTCCTTCTGCTCGCTGTGTCTTTCCACCGAAAAAGCCGGGGCTGTGGGCATCTTCGATTTTTTCGGCTATGATCTCGTTCATGTTTTCCCGGCACCTTTCCTGCCCGCTGGATTCACCGGCTCCTCCACCCTTTTCGAGATAGAGGAGAAACTCTCTGTTGCCTTCCGGGCCCAAAATCGGTGAGACCTCAAGTCCTTTCACCATAAAGTTCGTTTCCTGATGTACAAAATCGCATATTGCCCTGAGAACTTCCTCATGGACCTGCCTGTCCCTGACAACGCCTTTTTTCCCTACTTTTCCGCGCCCCGCTTCGAACTGGGGCTTCACAAGAGCGATGCAAAATCCTCTGCCATCGAGAATCCTGTCAGCTACTGGCAGTATATGACGCAGGGAAATAAACGAAACGTCGATCGTGACCAAAAAGACGTCCTCAAAAGATTCCGGCGACAAGGTCCTCGCGTTTGTCCGTTCCATGACAATGACTCTCGAATCCTTACGCAATTTCCACGCCAGTTGTCCATAACCGACATCAACAGCATACACTTTTTCGGCTCCTTTTTGGAGCATCACATCGGTAAATCCCCCTGTCGATGCGCCTATATCGACGCATCGCCTTCCTTTTACGGAAACGCCGAAAGAATCGAGAGCCCTAAGGAGTTTATAGGCTCCCCTACTTGCCCATTCCTCATCCTTTCCAGTCAAGTCGATTGAACAGTCTTCCCGTACCATAGAAGCCGGTTTTTTTACCGGAAAGCCGTCCACAACGACTTCGCCGGCCAGGATTTTCGCCTGTGCGCTGGACCGGCTTTTGACAATACCTCGTTCAACCAGCAGTTTGTCAAGCCGTTCCCTTTTTTGCGGCACGGTACAGACTCACCACTCTTTCGGCCGTGAGGCCGCAATAAGCCCATTGCCTTTCCCTTGACCCATGAGGGACAAAGACATCGGGAACTCCGAGTACACGAACATCAGGCAAGGAACTATTTGAGGCGGAAAGCGAGGCTATCTGCTCCCCTATGCCGCCCCGGCGGCTGCCCTCTTCCAGGACCAAAGCCATTTTATACCCTTTCAGATAACGGCTTATCCTTTCTACATCAAGCGGCTTGAGAAAACGCAAGTCAACAACCGCAGGAAGAGGCAAACCGGCCTTGAGGGCAGATTCGCGGGCTTGGAAAGCCAAGGGAACCGTCGCACCATATGCGAAAAGAATCCATTCCTGTCCCTCGTGTAAAACCGCAGGTTGCCCCCAGCCTGGGGAGTCTGCCCGTTGGAAGCCGGCGCTTTCTGGAGCTAGTCCCTTTGGATATCGTATAAGGCAGGGCCCATTCCTGTGTAAAGCCTCACTATGCATCCATTCCATTTCGGAGATGTCCCTTGGCGCCATTATTGAAAGATTCGGTATAGCTGAACACCATGCCACGTCGAAAAGGCCGTGGTGGGTCGGACCGTCCTCACCTACGAGTCCGGCACGGTCAACCGCAAGAATAATGGGCAAATTCTGCAATGCCACATCCTGAACCAACTGGTCCAAAGCCCTCTGCAGAAACGTGGAGTATATAAAAACTACAGGCCGCAATCCGCCCATTGCCATACCGGCGGCGAAGCTCAAAAGGTGTTCCTCTGCGATGCCCACGTCGAAAAACCTGTCCGGGAACTTGAGGCTGAAGGATTCCAGCCTGGAACCAGACTTCATGGCAGCCGTAAGGCAGACAATACGTTCGTTCCGGCTCGCCATTTTTTCGATAGAGTCCGCAGTAGCTGAGCTCCAGCTTTTCCTTGACCAGCGTATTCCGGGAATTTCCGGACAAGCGTCTTTTTTCCTTGGGGGCAGCCCATGGTACATTTCAGGATCCTTTTCTGCTTCTTCTAAACCTTTACCTTTTTTCGTAACCACATGCACCAGAAGCGGTTTGTCGTAACATTGCGCCAAGCGGAAAATGTCTTCCATTTCACGAAGGTCGTGCCCGTCAAAGGGACCCCAGTAACTGATCCCCAGGTCCTCAAACATATTCTCCGGCTGGAGCAGATGTTTCAGGGAATGTTTAATACGAGAGAGTGTCTTTTCGATGCTCTCTCCTTTAGGGATGTTTCTGCAGTGTTGCTTTATAACAGCTTTCATCTTCCTGTATGCCGGGTGGACGCTGAAACGGGCGATATGATCTGCAAGACCGCCTACATTGCGGCTGATTGACATGCGGTTTTCGTTAAGTACTATGATTATCTTTGATCCAGTCTCTTTCACGTTGTTCAAAGCTTCGAGGGAAACGCCGTTTACAAGGGAACCATCGCCTATGACCGAAACCACATGATGGTTTTCGCCGCACAGGTCCCTTGCTTTTGCGTATCCCAGCGCAGCCGAGATGGAGACACTGCTGTGTCCGCCACAGTAATGATCGTAAGGGCTTTCATGAGGAGTCGGAAACCCGCTTATCCCCCCCCATTGCCGCAATGTCCGAAACTGGTTTTTCCTGCCTGTAAGGATTTTATAAGCATAGGCCTGATGCCCTACGTCGAAGATAATCCTGTCGTCGGAGGGATCGAACACCCTTAAAAGAGCTACGATCAGCTCTACGGCACCTAGCGATGAACTTAAATGTCCGCCGTTTTCCGTCACGGTTTCTATTATTTCTCTACGTATATCCTGACACAGCAGTTGCAACTTTTTTTCATCGAGACCTTTAAGGTCCCTGTAATTTTCAATACTTTCGAAAAGGGTCATCAAGTCTCCTCCGGACTCATGTTCCGCGCGACACCAGATAGCTTGCGACACCTTCCAGCACTTTTGTGTCGCGCCTTATCCCTTTCAGCGCAGATTTTGCCCTCACGGTCTGGTCTGCCGCCATTTCCCGGGCAGTTTCGATTCCCCACCGCAGAGCAAAGGAGTTTTTATCCTGAAAGGCATCCTTCCCTGGAGTCTTGCCAAGGTCTTTGGCTTCACCCAAAAGATCGAGTATATCGTCAACGATCTGGAAAGCAATACCAAGGTGTGAACCAAAGGCCGAAAGAAGGCGAAGTTCCTCCTTTGAAGCCTCTCCGAGGAAAGCGGGTGCCATCATACACGCCCTGAAAAGAACCGCTGTCTTCCAGTAGGCGATTCGCCAGGGCGAAGTCCTGGTTTTTTCCGTTTCATCGGTATCAAGGGTTTGCCCTCCGCAGATTCCTGAAGGTCCCGCCGCTTCCAGAAGCACCCGAACCGCTTCAAGGATTCTGTCACTTCGAAGGTGTCGCGTTTGCGACAACTTCTCCGCAGCAAAACACGGGCCAAGCAAAAAAAGCGCATCCCCCGCCAGAAGCGCCAAAGCTTCACCGAAAACCACGTGGTTAGTCGCCTTGCCACGCCTGATAACATCGTCATCCATACAAGGCAAATCGTCATGAATCAGGGAAGCGGTATGTATCATCTCAAGCGCGAGCCCAAGTATCATGCTGTCTTCTTCACTGACGCCGAAGACCTGGCCACTTGCGTTTACCAGAAAGGGTCTGATTCTTTTGCCCCCCGCAAGAAGGGAATAGGTCATGGCTTCCCAAAGCCGTGCGGGGACCGCTGGTGGTTTCTGCGACGCGAAATCAAGTATGGCCCTTTCCACTTTCTGGCTTTCTAATAGTAAACGAGTCTTGAAATCGAAAGGCTCATCCTTCATCGTCACTGTTCCTTTTCACCAGGGTCCCAGGGCTGACCCGTAACATCTGTGGAGTCCTCCGATAACATAATGATTCGCTGCTCTGTTTCCGTCAAAAATCGTCTGCACTTTTTCACCAGGCCGATGCCTTCCTCGAAAAGAGCCAAAGACTCCTCCAGGGGCATGGCTTCCCGATCGAGACTTTCCACAATTTCCTGGAGTCTCTTCATGTCTTCCGTAAAGGTCATTTCCACTCCTCCGATCCAGATATGAATTTAATAATCGGCTTACAAGACCGTTCTTGCAGTTTTTATAAAATGCGTGATACAATTCTCGTCGTTTTGATGTGCAAGGAACGCTACGAGGAGGAATGCCACATGTCCAAAATATGTGAATGCTGCGGTCGTGGTCCGGTTACTGGTAATACCGTCAGTCATTCAAATCGCCACTCCAGAAGACGCTGGCTGATCAACCTGCAGACCGTTAAGGTGGATCTCGGCGGCAACGAGACGCGCAGGATGAAAATTTGCACTCGGTGTCTCCGTTCCGGCAAAGTCAAGAGGGCTGTCTAGCACAGTCCTCTTTTTCTACCCTCGGTTGATAAAAATTGAGATAAAGGCCCAGCATCCCCTTTTCGACGGAAATCTCGACCACTCCACATTTAACCCCGGAAGAAAGCAGAACTTCGTTACTGACCGCATAAGGCTCTTCAATCAAAAGAACAGTATCCTCAAGCTCCCAGCGGACTCCCTTTATGGAAACACCTTCGCATTTGCTGCTCAACGACAGAAGGGAAAGGTCATAGGGTCGTTCATAAAATTCCAGCCTCGCACGAGCGGGGCCTTTCAGGAAAAGGAGTGTTTCCTTTTCGTCTGCCATACCCATGGGTAGAACACCCCACCTGAAAGACCATGCCAAGGAAAAGACTGCGCTCAAAAGGTGGTCGAATCGTCCTCCCCACGCCCCTGTCACGAGAACCGTGGCACCGGCAATCCGCCTGCCGGCTTCATGCAAGGCAAGCTGCAGGTCCGTCCAGTTTTTCGCCCGAGGAAATCCAAGAACTTCCACACTTTTTTCATCAGCCCAGCGAAGTCCTTTTTCGTCTACACTGTCTCCGTCACCTATGTAAACTTCAGGGACAAGCCCGGCTTTCATGCAGTATTCAAGGCCCTTGTCAACAGCCCAGATTTTGTCGAAAACAGCAGCCGTCTGACGAAGCCAGTTCCCTCCAGGTTCTCTTCCTCCTGCAACCAGAAGAACAGGTTTATCGATGGTTTTCCCATTTTTCTCCGTAACTTTTAGCTGGGGAAGCCTCATTGCAGGCGTCATCAGGCCCCGCCGCCCCTCAAGTGTTCTTCGAGTATCTGTCTGGCTTCATCCTCGTCGACCAGGATCTCCCTGGGCCTTGCGCCATCCTGTGCCCCGACAATACCCATCTGTTCTATGGCATCCACCAATCTTGCAGCACGTGTAAAACCTATTCTAAGCTGTCTTTGCAACCTGCTGGCCGAGGCTATGCCGGATTGAAGTATTATGTCCACAGCCTCCTCGACAAGCGGATCGTCCAGAAAAGGTGAATCTTGTCCCCCTTTTGATTCCATCTGTTCGTCCAGGTCTATATGCTCGGGTTCGCCGAAGGTTCCGACAAGATAATCGATAAACCTGTTTATCGCCGTTTCTTCCAGCATTGGGCCCTGAAGGCGCATCGGCTTTGTAAGTCTCGGAGTCAAAAACAGCATGTCGCCGCTTCCCAAAAGTTTTTCCGCTCCCGCTATGTCAAGGATAGTTCTAGAGTCCGTTTGAGAAGGCAACGTAAAGGCCACCCTGGCCGGGACATTAGCTTTTATAAGACCGGTAACTACGTTTACCGACGGCCGTTGCGTAGCTATTATCAGATGTATGCCTGTTGCCCTGGCCATCTGTGCCAACCGGCATATATAATCTTCGACTTCCTTCGGAGATGTAAACATCAGGTCCGCAAGTTCGTCAATGATTATAACTATGGAAGGCAGCCTGTCTTTTGGAAGTGCCCTGGCGTTGAACCCTTTCAGGTTTCTCACTCTCGCCTGGGCAAACATCTCATAACGTTTTTCCATCTCTCTGATCGCCCAGCCCAGGGCATGAACCGCCTTTTTCGCATCCACCACGGGAGGCATCAGCGTATGCGGAAGCCGATCGTACATTTTCATTTCTACCCGTTTAGGATCGATCAAAAGCATCTTCAGCTCATCGGGTCTTCTCGAGTAACAAAGGGATGCAATGCAACAGGATATGAAGACGCTTTTCCCCGAGCCGGTGGTACCTGCAACTAATAAGTGCGGAAGCTTTTCCAATCCGACGCTGACATGGCGTCCGTCAACGGCCACTCCTATTCCCAGCGGCAATTCGTTTCCACCTTCCACAAAGGAAGGGTGTTCCAGTATCGACCTCAAGTTGACGGGTTTCCTCGAGGGATTAGGTATTTCTATTCCGACATAGGGTTTGCCTGGTATCGGAGCCTCCACCCGGAGGCTCGGAACCGCGAGAGCAACTGCCATATCATTGGCAAGTCCTGCCACACGGCTGACTTTGATGCCAGGGGCAAGCTGCAGCCTGTACTGGATTACCGTTGGTCCGACTATAGTTTCAGCAAGCTCCGCCTCGACGTTGAACTCCGCCAACGTGGATATGACATGGCGTCCGTTTTCCGCTATCTCTTCTTCATCGATATCTGAAGAGTAATCCCCGCATTCTCCGAAAAGTTCCAACGGAGGAGGGAAACGTCCCGGTTCCATTCCCTCAATATCAAAACCTGTGCTTTCAAATTCGTAATCTTCACGTTCTCCTTCGTCCATGGGCAATGTAATGTCCAGATCTTCTTCCGGAGAAGCTTCGATATGCGCGATTTCCTCTCCCTTGTGCCTTCTTACAAGGACGAGGCCTTTTGTTTTTTCTTTCACTCTGGTGCCGGCTTTTGTCATTTCGGCTTTTTCCGTTTTCTTTGCCGATTTTCCAGGAGCCCACCTGAAAAGGCTCTTCGCCAAACCTCCTGGTAATCGTAACACCTCGCGAAAATCTTCTCCGGAAACAAAACCGTAAAACCAAACCGCCGCGATTAACAATGCGAACCCTGTTATCACGGCACCTGTAACTCCTACGTAACGGAAAAGACTTCGCGTGAGGTAAGTGCCTACGAAACCCGGACTCAGCCAGTATATTCTTGCGGTCTTCAATGTCAGCTCACCCATGCCCAGTACGAGAGCTGCACAAAGGTAAAGGCAGATCGTTCCTGCCGTTTCCCGAAGGGCTGACTTGCCGTTTTTGGCAAAAAGCTCCATTAGGATGGCATAGGCGGCGTAAATAAGCAAAAGGAGCACGGCTCCTCCGAAGATATTTACAAGGTACATGTTCAGCACCGCTCCAAATTCACCGGTCCTGAACCTGAAGAAGGAGGCCACGAGGAAAAGATCAAGTAAAAATAACACAACAAGCAAAGCCCGAATGGCCGCCCCCGATGAAATGCCCAGGGGAAAGAGGTCCTTTCCCGAGGAGTCGTTCCGTCGGTTTCTTATCGTGTTTCCTCTTTTGTTTTTGTCTTTATTGACTTGCTCTCGTCCGTTCCTACGAAAGAGCCGAAATATTTTCATTCGCGGTATCGCTTCCCCCAACTGTCAAACCGTCGATGAGAACGGTCGGTTGGCCATCTGTTACGGGAACATGTTGTCCGGACTTGCCGCAGACTCCTGCTTCAAAATGCAGGTCGTTTCCGACGGCTTTTATTCGCTTCAGGACTTCGGGGCCATTACCTGTCAATATGGCGTTTTTTACGGCCTTTCCAACCTTTCCCTTTTCAACCAGGTACCCTTCTTCAACATGAAACACGAAATCTCCCGACGTAGGATGAACTTCTCCGCCACCCATCTTGAGAACGAGAAGCCCTTCTTTCAGAGAGTCTATTATTTCCCCCGGCTCCTGTTCCCCATTCATTATAAAGGTATTGGTCATCCTCGGCATCGGCGGCACACTCCAGAAAGCGCGCCTTCCGTTTCCAGTTTTAGGCAAACCCATGTTTATCGACGTTTCCACGTCGGTAAGAACCCCGCGCAAGATTCCGTTTTCAATCAGTATTGTTCTCTGCGCAGGTGTACCTTCATCATCGAAGTCATAGCTCCCGTACAGGTCCGGCAATGTGGCATCATCCACGAGTGTAACCAGCTCGCTAGCTACCTTTTGTCCGAATTTACCGCGATAAATGGAATAATCCTTTTCCAGGATATCGGCTTCAAGACCATGACCGCAGGCTTCATGAATCATTGTCCCTCCCGCCTGCCCAGCAAGGATAACAGGCATAAACCCCGCAGGGCACAAAACGGCTTCTGCCTGCAAAAAAGCCCTGCGTAAGGCTTCTTGGCCAATTTGGACGAGGTCTTCTCTTTCGAGGAACCTTTTCGCGTCCACCGAGGCGGCCTTTATTTCATAACCTGTAAAAAGGGATCCCTTATGTTCTACCACTACCTGAACGGAAAAAATTGTAGATTTTCTGGCTTTTTTTACGACCACGCCTTCCGAGGAAAGCATCGTCACATTGGAAACTCCTGTTTTGAATCTTATCCTGACCTGACGAACCATTGACGAATTCTTCCTGATCCTTGAATCGATGCCTTTCAGGCACTCGAGATCAACCTTCAAGGTTGGGGAATCCTGCGCTGTAAGTTCCCTTTTGGAGTGTAAACCCTTCATTTTTGAAACAGCACCGGCTCGCATGCGGCAATCCTCTATACAATCCGAAGCATCCTTAACGAGCGTACCTGGCGTATAGGAAAAAATAGTGTTACCCTGCGAAAGCAATCTTACGCCTGTTCCTCCGTTTTTAGTTGTTTGGATCTCGGAAATACGTCCATTTTCGAATTCCACAGAATAAACCATGGATTTAGCGGCAAATACGTCTCCGAACTTTGCTTCACTTTTTTTCAGAAATTCGCCAAGTTCAAATAATTCGTCCATCTTTTATCACTCGCTGTCTACTGGCTGGTTTGAGGATTTGGAATCGGTCTGGTTCCTTACTTTCCTTATAGCCTTAAGATGTTCCTGGTAGGTACGGCTGAAGAGATGACGCCCTCCTTTATCTGCAACGTAAAAAAGATAGGGCGTCTCGTTAGGGTTAAGGGCGGCCAGCCAGGATTCTTTAGACGGAATGCAAATAGGCCCCGGCGGCAGACCGGATACCTTGTATGTGTTATAAGGGGAATCAATTTCAAGGTGGCTATGAAGCACACGTGTGATCTTTTCTCCCCTGAGGCTCCAGGCATAAACAACTGTCGCGTCTATCTGGAGCGGCATACCCAATTTCAGCCTGTTCATAATAACACCCGCAATAACGGGCCGTTCTTCTTCGATTGCGGTTTCCTTTTCCACCAAAGAGGCCACCGTCGCGACTTCAAGCATATCTGAGGCATTTTTTACACCGTCGTACTCGACGGCCTCAAAACCAATTTTATTCCACCATGCCTTTGACGCGCTCCTGATTACTTGCGCGGCGCTACTCTGTCCGGGCACGACCTGGTAGGTCTCCGGGAGTAAAAAGGCGAGTCGATCTTCTTCCTTATCCGGCAAAAAAGGGCGAAGCCTTTCCGGAAAGATGTTGATATCCTCGAGGAGGAGTTTCAATTCCTCGTGGGTAATGGACAGGACTTCCGGCAAGTTTTGCCATGTCTCACCCGGCACGATAGTTATGCTTGCCGTTTTCGGTTCGGCTTCCAGCATCTGTTTCGCTACTTCCCACGGGCTTCCTTTTTTAAGTTTATACGTGCCCGGGCGTATTTTCCTGTCGATCTCAAAATAACTGAACCACCTGGCGAGAGCCTGTGGATTATCCACAATGCCCGTGTCTGCGAAATCTTTTGCAACCTGAAAAGCGTTTCTGCCCGGAGGGATTTGTACCTGTATTTCCGGCCCACTGCCATATTCCAGGCTTTCCAGCACTAGTTGGGGGACTCTTGAGACAACAAAGAAGAAAAAGCCCGCTGCGAGAAATATCAAGATCGCCGAAAGAGCGTTCCAGAGGTTTTTGTTTTTTTTCATCCCGGTTAATGTCCTCTCTTGCTTCTTTCTTCATCGAGGCAGGCAAGGGACAACGGTTTTTTTGAGAATTCACGCCCCCTTGCGATAAAAAGCCACCCCTAGCCCGGGTAGGACTCGTCGTCCCGACAAAGTGGAATTCCTGGTTTTCCCGGGCTATGGACACCCCTACTCCAGGTCGCCGACTGCTGCCCTGGCTGCTTCAAGAAGTGTACCATCCTCGACGAGTCGGGCCGTATCCTCGATCAGGGGACGAATATATTCGTCTTTTTTCAGAAAGGGGACTTTTTGTCTTATGGCTTCGTGAACAGCTCCTGTTCCCTTCCCGGGACGAAGGGGTTTTTTGAAGTCCAGTCCCTGGGCCGCGGTAAGAAACTCTATAGCAAGTATATTCTTGACGTTTACCAGTATGTTGGCTGCCTTTCGCGCGGAATACATTCCCATGGAAACGTGATCTTCCTGGTTAGCCGAAGTGGGAATCGAATCCACCGAGGACGGATGGGCGAGAACCTTGTTTTCCGACACAAGAGACGCGGCAACATATTGTGGTATCATGAAGCCGCTGTTGACTCCGCTCTCGGAGATAAGAAAGGGTGGAAGTCCCGAGAGTTTATGGTCCACGAGCCTAGCAACACGCCGTTCGGAAATATTCCCGATCTCCGAGAGGGCTATTCCAAGAAAATCCATCGCCAAGGCTATAGGTTGACCGTGAAAATTCCCTCCGCTGATCGCCTCTCCTTCCGCAGGGAAAATAAGCGGATTGTCCGTCACGGAATTGATCTCGATCTGGATCTTGTTCCTGACATATTCCACCGCGTCACGGCTTGCGCCGTGCACTTGGGGGACACATCGCAACGAATAGGCGTCCTGGACCCTGTCGTGCTTATGTTTATCTATGATCTCGCTGGATTCTATCAGGGAACGTATATTTTTGGCCACTATTTGCTGTCCCTCATGGGGGCGCAGTTCATGGGTTCTTGGGTCGAAGGCGTAGGGCACACCCTGCAAGGCTTCCAGGGATAAAGCCGCGGCAATATCTGCAAGCGGTAGCAAGCGCAAAGCGTCATAAAGGGCCAACGCCCCTACGGCCGTCATTACCGTAGTTCCATTGTTCAGGGCGAGTCCTTCCTTGGGACCGAGCCTGATTGGCTCAAGACCTGCCTCGCGCAACGCCTTGGAAGCGGGCATCCTCTTTCCCTTGTAGACTACTTCACCCAGGCCCAGAAGCGCAATGGCCAGGTGTGAAAGGGGGCAAAGATCTCCACTGGCTCCAACCGACCCCTGTTCGGGGATAACAGGATGTATATGGAGATTCAAAAAATGCACGAGCTGCTGCAGCGTTTTCAGCGAAACCCCTGAAAAACCTCTAACAAGCGTGTTTACCCGAAGAAGCATGACCGCCCTTGTCACATCTTCAGGAAAGGGATTCCCGACACCGCAGGCGTGGCTTTTAAGCAGATTTTCCTGTAATTCCTCGCTTTTTTCAGGCGGAATAGCCGTCGACGCGAGGTCGCCGAAACCGGTAGTGATCCCGTAAATTGATTTTCCTTCCTTCACCCAGGATGCGACCATGCTGGAGCCACGCTCTATAAACACTACCGCGGAATCGTCAAGTTCCACCTTTTGTCCATGACGCGCCACATTGATTATGTCTTCCAAACGCAGGGAGTGCCCGTTCAGCTTAAGCGTAGCCTCACCCATTTCAATCAGCTCCCGGTCATGCCGGCTTTCGGCCGGTTAGTAGTCGTTTCACCGATAAAAGAGTATATGGAAAATCATTTCATGACAATACCTAGCGGGGTATGACAAAAGGAACATCGCCCTTCTTCGTCAACTCCCTGATTTTCAGTCAAATATCCCCTTCTTTTTAAAACTGTGGACTTACACCTCGGACAATGGGTAATCGCTTCCTTCTCCACGTTTCCAAGGTATACATAATTTAGTTTTTCTCTGGCGATCTCTTCGTAACGCTCGAGAAGTTCCAGCGACGTCGGCGGGTTCATCCATTTGCGACTAGGGAAATACCTGGAAATATGTAAGGGTATCGAAGTCGATATTTCCGCTATCCAGGTCACCATGGCGCGGAATTCTTTCTCGTTGTCGTTTATGCCCGGAACGACAAGATGCGTCAGCTCCACATGGACTCCTGCTTCCAGGGCTTCGGCAATTCTTCCAAGTACCGGCTCGAGCTTCCCTCCGAGGCGGACGTAAGTGGCTTCGGAAAAGCCTTTCAGGTCGATGTTCGCTGCTGACAAAAGAAGCAAAAGATCAGCCCATGGTTCTTTAGTGATATAACCGTTAGTCACCAGCACTGCCGCCAGGCCTTTTTCTTTCAACCTTGCGGAGGTTCGGTAGACAAATTCATACCATACTGTAGGTTCGTTATAAGTAAAGGCGACAGACCCTACCCCTTCACGTCTTGCCAGAAAGACAACTTCATCAGGATCAATATCTTTCAGCACGATGTCTTTTGAAAAACGCGCGAGCTGCCAGTTTTGGCAGAAAGGGCAGTCCAGGTTGCAACCAACCGTCCCCAGGGAGAGAATCTGTGTCCCTGGTCTCCAATGGTACAAAGGTTTCTTCTCCACGGGGTCCAGTGCTATGCTGGCTACCTTGCCGTCGTTTTCGGAAACCAGCTCCCCGGAGGCACCTTTTCGCACCAGACAACGTCCTCTCCCACCCTCGGAGATCAGGCAGGCATGTGGGCAGAGATCGCAACGGAACTTGTTTTTTTCCCTGTGCCACCATTGTGCGCGTCGGGTTTTGCCGCCGGCGTTCTTCTCGATCATGGCAATCAACCCTCTCGTCTTTCGACATGACGGGATACGGTAAATCTGCTGACGCTCAGATGTTCCGTACTTATAATACCCGCCTTGCGCATCGCGATGCTCAGTTGTTCTTCAACGGTATTTACCCCCGGAAGGTCTGGAAGCAACACACCTCTTTGAGCCCCTTTTGAGACAATTACCCCATACCTGGAAGGATCCAGTTGCGAAATCGACGTAACTGGTTCCGGTTGTGAAAGTATGTCTACAGATAAAACAAGATTGTCGAGTTCTTTTCGAGATACCGGGGGAAACCTGGGATCCCGGGTCGCAGCAGCGACAGCGTTTTCGGCTATTTCTCGTGCCAGATTTTCATAGACCGGTTCTATGGTCCCTATGCAACCTCTCAGCGTTCCATCCCGTTCTTTGAGAGATACAAAGCAGGCTTTTCTTTCCTTTAGCAACTTTATCTTTTCATCTCTCAAGAGTGTATTAACGTCAGGCATTTGTCCCGTTTCGAGGTATTTCTCAAGAACCCGCCTGGCAAGGGAGGTATAGGGCTTCCCATCGTCTCTTGCACTGCCGGAATCCTGTTGTTTCATTTTTTGCAACGTGGATTCGTTTTCCGCCCGGGCCTTCGGGTTTATCCAAAGAGCCACGCCGTATCCTACACCGAAAGGACCTTCGTAAGACAACAGGTCTATGCTGCCTTCGGTGACAAGACCTATAAGTACCAGCGCTGACCGCAGGCCGCATTCCCCACCATTGTAGATAACCCTTTCCCCGAGATCGAAAAGCGGTACTGGCGACACCTTTTGAAGAGCTTCGCAAATGGCGCTGTCAAGTTTTTCTCCATCGGGGTGATATCCACCGGGAGCACCCGGAGAAAGGCGGTGAGAAAGGTCGCCGCTAGCGATCAGCGCCCACGAATTTTCAGACTCAAACCTGGACAGTGCCTTTCCGAATTCCCAGGCTTCCTCGTACCCAAGTCCGACAGGGTTCATGACCAAAACGGGAGGAAGCCACCCCCAGGTCCTTGCCAAAAATGAAAGGGGTACGATGGCTCCGTAGTCAAGTTTTATCCTGTCCCTTTCAACCCATTCGACAGGAAAATCCGAAGCAAGCATTTCAACCAACCTGCGACCTTCTTCGCCTGCACCTTCGGTTTTTACCGAGACATTTGCAGCACCAAAATCGGCCAAAGAGCCAGAGTACTCCCGAGCGTAAAGGACCGTACATCCTCCCCCAAAAGGTGCATGGGGGTTGAGTACCAGCAAGAAGGAAGGTACGTAAGGTCGCGTCCTTTCGCCCGTCATTTGCATTGCCCTGACCGATGACAGGCATTCCCGGTTTCGGGTTCCACCTACTTCGGGAACGATGATGGGTGCGTGAGGCATTAAGGCTCCCCATTTCCACATTTCTAACACCCCCGGCTTCTCGGCCTTTTAAAATCTCAAAATCTTTTGTTTTACTTTTATATTATGCACCTGCAGGCTGTAAGTTGACAAAGGTTCCACTAAAAGGGAAGATGCCTTAAGGCAGGTTATTACATTTCAAGTTCAAAAGAGGTGGCTCTCGTGAACCGTGGGGGAAAAGACATCGGTGCTATCCTTCACGAACTCGAACAAACGGTGGAGAAACTGCGTAATCATACGCAGGAGAAGGCTTCACAAAATTTTGAAGAAGAACAATTCGTCCATCCCTTGTCAGGAACGTTTCCTGAAGATATTGTCGTCTCCGTTGCTAACATCATGACCCTCCGGCTTTCGATGGGTGCCAGGTTGCTTTTGCTCGGTTGCCTTTTGCAGAATTCGCTATGGGGTGAAAACAGATTTTGTTTCAATGAAATAGCATCGCTGGTCGGCATCTCCGACAGGACGGCCTACAGGGCCTTGAAAGAGATAAAAACAAGCGGTCTCTTCGACGTGGATTCCAGGCCGGGCATAGGGGTTTCCATAGAACTGGATTGCATAAAACACAAACTGAAAGATGAAGGGAAAAACCTTCTCTGCAAGCCGCCATCAGGCGTCAAGGAAAGAGATACTTTTCTTTGACTAAATTATCAGCATGGCGTCCCCGAAGGAAAAAAACCTGTACCGCATGCGGACAGCTTCTTCATAGGCTTCCAGGATGAGGTTCCGCCCCGCGAATGCCGCGACCAGCATTAAAAGCGTACTCTTGGGAAGATGGAAATTAGTCACCATAGCGTCTACGGCCTTAAAAGCGTACCCCGGATAAATATAGGCTTTCGTCCAAAGACTTCCCGGATTTACCTCGCCGGTTCTTTCATCGGCAAGGCTTTCCAAAGTGCGGACAACGGTCGTTCCCACCGCTATCACCCTGTTGCCTCCTCGCTTGGTCCGATTTATCTTTTCCGCTGTTTCCTTGTCTATGCTGCAGTATTCTTCGTGCATTTTGTGATTTCTTATGTCATTTTCTTTCACGGGCCTGAACGTACCCAGCCCGACATGTAAAGTCAAAAAAGCCTTTTCCACCCCGCTTTCGTGGAGCCGCCTAAAGACCCTTTCGGTAAAATGGAGACCTGCCGTAGGTGCCGCCGCCGAGCCGCTTTTGTCGGCGTACACCGTCTGGTACCTTTCGGAAGGAGCGGAAGTTTTCTTTATGTATGGGGGAAGCGGCACCTCCCCTATCCTTTCCATTAGGGCTCTGACGTTGCAACCTCCAGGAAAACCCACCCGACGAGTGCCTGCTTCGGCGCTTTCGCCAATGACGATTTCCGTTTTGTCTTTCAGAATGACAACTGCTCCGGGACTCAGTCTTTTCCCGGGCCGGACCAAGGCTTCCCACTCTTTTTCCAGGCGATCTAATGGTCTCAGAAGCAGTATTTCCGCCTCTGTCTGCCCACCTTTTTTCACACCCTTGAGCCTTGCGCGGAAGACTTTGGTATCGTTAAGCACCAGCAAATCACCGCTTTTCAGGAATGAGTGCAAATTGCTGAATATGGAGTGGGTGATCCTGCCGTTTTCGCGATCCACGACCATGAGCCTGGAACTGTCCCGCGGCTCTGCGGGGTTTTGGGCTATAAGCTCCTGAGGGAGGTAATACCCGTAAGCATTTATATCGAAATAATCGTTGTTATGCATATGATCCATAACGTTTTTGCCTCAAGAAAAAAGCAAGTGTTACCGGTAGTCTCGTTTGAGATGAGTCTGGGGGTAATAGTAACCGATTATCTTCGAATAATCCCATCCCTCTTCGGCCATTTTCCTGGCACCCCATTGAGACATTCCGACACCATGCCCCCATCCTTTCCCTGTTATCGTTATCGCTCCGGAAGTAGACAGGCTGGGTGTTGGTTCTTTCTCGACACCGCTTCGCCTTTTAAAGGCAAGCTGAAGATATTCAGGACGTTTTTCCGGATGCATCAGCATGTCCATCATTTCCTCGGAGGTAAAAGCGCCCCCTTCGATCATGCTTATGAGAGCCCTTTCATCGTGAGTTGAAAGGACATTTCCTCTGACAGCCCGGTTGGAAGGCGCGAATGAGCTCGTTTGTTCTCGCGGCCGGGTCGTCTGGGATATGGTAAACAATGTGCTTTTTATTCTCGAGCTGCCAAGGGCCATCCGAAAAGTGCTCGCTTTCATCTTCATTCGGCCCTGGTCTCCAACAAGGCCCACATAAACGGCTCTTCCGGCCTGATCGGTTTCCAGAACGCGAACTTCAGTCAGATTGCCGACGCGGAGCCCCCTGGGCTTCAGCGCTTCCTCAATTTCGCGCAACGTCAATGATGCCTGCCAGTTTGAATAAGGTGATTCGTAGACAAATGGTTCGGGTCGTCCACGGAGGTAGGGAATATCACCGCTCCATACATCGGCTACATTCGCCGTATGCCCTCCACTGTCTGCATGGTAGGGCGTTACGGCGTAATCGCCTTTTTCAGTTACGACAACTATCCCCCTTGTCGCTTCTACTGCTTTCGTAAGGCGGCTGTCTTCCGCGTTTACGCCCCTGTAAACCTGACAATGCTGCAGGGCACAAAGATCGTACCCTTCCTTGCCATGTTTTCCGAGGTTCCTCAGGGCATAGGTACGCGCCACAATCGCCTGAGCCTTCAGAACCTCCATCCCCCAGGCGGGGTTTACCTCCATCTTGAGGACTCCTCGCAGGTAGTTTTCTGTATCAACTATATTAACGACTGTAAAACCTTTGTTTGAGCGGACTAAGCGAAGACTTCCGCGGTAGGGATGGTTGCCCCACTGCAGAAGGTTCTTCCCGGTTATCTCCACTGGAAGTTGAAGTGATACATTACCGGCGTTTATGAAATTCCCTGAACGATCTATGGAAATTGACAAACTGCCCTTTCGTGTCAAGGTTTTTCCCTTTGCATCTTTTAAAGTCTTCGTACCAGAGGAGTATAGAGTACCCTTTGTCTGGTCCATGGCTACGCCGACACGGATCGTTTTCGCCTCTGCTTCGGCCGGCAAGGGTCCCGCTTGAATAAACAAGAAGGCGAATAAAAGAACCGCAAAAAATACGGTTGATGCAAGATTTATCTTCCATTTTGGCATAAGTTTTGAAACCTCCTGGATTCAAGAGATAAATTCCCCGTTTTTATCTGAAAAACCGAGAGATGACGTTCAAGATAACCGTAAGCACCAGGCTTAAGACCAGCATCGATACCAGGGGAACAAAGAGGACGAAGTTATCGCGTTTGATGACAATGTCGCCTGGCAGTTTCCCGAACGGCATGGACATCCGACCTGCGAGGATCATAACCAGGCCGAGAATGACCAGTAACACACCCACAAGCAGGAAGACTTTTCCTACACTCTGGATCATCACCAGTCACCTCCCTTTTTCAGATTTCCTCATCCTCGACAAGTCCCAGCCGTTTCTGAGGGAATTCCGCATCCGGTTCCCTCACACCCAGATAGGAATAGGCCTTGCCCGTTGCCTTTCGTCCCCTGGGGGTTCTTTCTATAAGCCCTTTTTGTATAAGAAACGGCTCATATATGTCCTCTATGGTCTGGCTTTCTTCCTGGAGAGCCGCCGACAACGTGGACAAGCCAACAGGCCCTCCGCCGAAAAGATTTACAAGGACCCTCAGGTACCGTCTGTCACACTCGTCCAGGCCTGCAGCGTCTATTCCAAGCATGTCCAGTGCTTCGCATGCGAGTTTAGCGTCTATTATCTTGTGTTCCCCTACCTCGGCTACATCTCGCACTCTCCTTAGCAATCTCAGCGCAATCCTGGGTGTTCCCCTGGCCCGTTTGGCTATGAGGCGCGCGCCTTCCTGTAAAATATCCACACCCAAAAACGCCGCCCCGCGCATGACTATTTCTACCAGTTCGTCAGGTTCGTAGAGGTTCAACTGCTCCACTATGCCAAAACGGGCCCGAAGAGGCGACGTAATGAGACCAAGTCGAGTCGTGGCTCCGACCAGCGTAAAAGGCGGAAGGGTGAGCCTTATGTTTCGTGCCATGGGCCCCTTTCCTACGATAATATCCAGTGAAAAATCCTCCATGCCAGGGTAAAGGACTTCTTCTACTACAGAAGACAAGCGGTGAATCTCGTCGATAAAAAGAACATCCATAGGCTGCAGGTTGGAAAGAATGGCCGCAAGGTCTCCGGCCCTTTCGAGAGCGGGTCCCGAAGTGATGCGTATCTGCCCTTGCATTTCCCTGGCGATGATTCCGGCCAGCGTGGTCTTGCCCAGCCCAGGCGGTCCGTAAAAAAGGCAATGGTCGAGGGGTTCGCCTCTCATCTTCGCGGCTTTTATGTAAATCGACAGCTTTTCCTTGAGTTCCGCCTGTCCGACGAAATTCTCAAGGGAAGTCGGTCTGATGCCCTGCGAATCTTCATCTGGACTTCTGCTTGACATGTCAACGATCCTTCCGGAACGTTCGGTCATGGGAAACTCCCTTCACTACTTGCGTCGTTGCAACTCTTTGAGTGCCGCCTGAAGAAGCTTTTCTTCCGTTTCCGCGGCGGCCGAATCCTGCCTTGAAGCCGAAGCCACGGCCCTCATGGCCTCTCCGGGCGAAAATCCGAGGCTCGCCAAAGCCTCCAGGACCGTCCCGGTAACATGCCTGTCTCCCAGGATGGGCCTCAAAGACGAAGCCGACGATTTCTCGATTTTTTGCTTGAGTTCAAAGCATACCCGCTCCGCAGTTTTTTTGCCTACTCCCGGCACTGTCGACAGAAGTTCTACCTGTGACGTCGATATAGCTTCGGCGATCTCGCCAAGGTCGAGATGTCGCAAAAAGGACATGGCCATCCTGGCCCCGACTCCCTTTACGGTTAAAAGCAACTGGAAGAGCTCTCTTTCTTCCTCCTCCATAAAACCGTAAAGTCCCAACGCGTTTTCGCCGACCTGCAAATGAGTGTAGATTTTTCTTTGATCGCCCTCGTTTACCGAGTTGATGACACTTTTCGAGCAATAAAGGTAAAACCCGAAACCATGGACAAATAGGCAGATCCCTTCGTCCTGTTTTTCGGTGACCAGACCTTCAAGATAGCGGAGCATTTGCGGCAACCCCTCCCGCCCGGTCCTCGAATTCCGTGATTACTATCCCGGCTATGGCTACGGCAAGAGCATCGGCCGAATCATCAGGCCTGGGAATTTCAGGAAGGCCGAAGATACGTTGAACCATCAGCTGAACCTGTCGTTTCTGAGCCCTGCCGTTTCCGCAAACAGCTGTTTTAACCTGGGCAGGCGTTGGCTCGGCCACCCGCAGCCCGTTAAGCGCCCCAAGTAAAAGGACTACTCCCCTTGCCTGAAAGATCATCTCCGCCGTTGTCCTGTTTCGTCCGAAAAAAAGTTTTTCCACAGTCAAAAGCTGGGGGTTTCGGTTTCTTATTATTTCCTCGAGTTTTAAATAGACAAAAGAAAGTCTTTCGGGCAATGCCGTTTGCGCCCTCGTCTCGATTACTCCGTACTCGAGCGCCTTGTAGTAAGAACCGTCACTTTTCACTACTGCGAAACCGAGTCTTCCAAGGCCTGGGTCGATACCGAGGCATAGCGTCATGGTTTTAACCGGAGATTTCTTCCAGGATTTCGTCGGGGATATCGAAGTTGGCGTAAACGTTTTGTACGTCATCGTGGTCTTCCAGGGCATCCACAAACTTGAGTATCTTTTCTGCTTCTTCCCTGGAACCAACCGTTACCTGCGTTTTGGGGATCATGTCCAGTTCCGCCCTTTCGACGGAATAGCCCAAAGATTCCAGCTTCTCCCTTACTTCCGACATAAGGGAAGGATCCGCCGTGACAGTGAAACCGCCTTCCTCGCGGGTAAGGTCCTCTGCACCGCTTTCGAGGCAGACAGAAAGCAGTTCGTCCTCGTCGAGTTCTTCGCCCTTTACAAAAATGGTACCCTTGCGTTCGAAAATCCAGGAAACACAGCCAGCCTCGCCGAGAGAGCCTCCGTTTTTGCTGAAGAGATGTCGTATCTCTGAAGCGGTGCGGTTTTTGTTGTCCGTGAGGGTCTCCACTAGAACAGCGACGCCGCCGTTTCCATATCCTTCGTAAAATACTTCTTCGTAACGGGCACCTTCGATATCTCCCGTACCCTTTTTTATCGCCTTCTCGATGGAATCGGCAGGCAGGTTAACCGCTTTCGCCCTTTCGATAGCGGCCTTCAACCGTATATTCATCGAAGGGTCACCTCCTCCCTCACGAGCGGCGACCATTATCGCTCTTACGTGCTTCTGGAATTCCCTTCCCTTTTTGGCATCCTGAGCGGCCTTCCGATGCTTTATGTTAGCCCATTTCGAATGTCCGGCCATTTCTTACCACCCCTGTGTCGTGTCGTTGTCATCGATTACGCAGATAGGAGGAACGTCTCTCTTGTGGGAAGTTCTGCGGTTCATTTCTTCTATCTTATCCTTTACTTCCACTGGGACGTCGCCACCTGCAAGATATTTATCAATCAAGTCATATGAAAATCCAATTTCGCCTTCGTCGGTCTGCCCTTTCCACAACCCTGCCGAAGGCGGTTTATTTATGATCTCTTCGGGTATTTCGAGGTACCTGGCAAGCTCTCTCACCTCTTGCTTGAGCAGGTCTCCAAGGGGAAGCACATCGACTCCCGAATCGCCATGCTTGGTGAAATAACCTATTGTCAGTTCCGCCTTGTTGCCGGTTCCGCAGACAAGATAGCGCCTCTGTTGTCCAAGCATGTACAGCGTGGTCATTCGCAACCTGGGTTTTGCGTTCGCCAGTGGCAGTACTTCAAAATCGTCATCTACTGCCGAGGAAACTGATTTCACCAGCGCGTCGTAAACCGACGTAAGGTCAACGAGTGTATGAGGGAGATCGAGCGATTCCGCCACCTTGTATGCGTCTTTGACGTCATCCTCTTGGCTGTGGCAGGGCATGATTACCGCGAGCATCTGCAAACCACATACTTTTTTTAGCAAACCCGCCACAACGGCGGAGTCTATACCTCCGCTCAGCCCGACGATTCCTCCGCGCCTGCCGGAGCCCTCTATCTTCTTTTTCAGCCACTCCTGTATGGTTTTAGCAAGCCTTTCCGGATCCCTGTACAACGGCCTCATAAATATCAACCCCAGATTTGCTGTTTCCCGCTCCATCGTCACGTGATATTCTAACACAGCCGATGTTTCGGAATATACTTCCCGCAGGTGATGAAGGTGACGAAAAAAGCGCTTCTTCTGGATGGTTATGTCGATGAGCCTGCCTGTTTCGGAGTACCACCCTACATTTCGCCCTATGTCCGGTATGCTTTTGGAGTACTGGAATCTCATGGCTTTGAAACGCGTTATCTCACGGCAGACCAGTGGCGCATCACTTGCCAACGGGAAGCCGTGGCCGAGGCGGATATTATCACCGTAATTTCAGGTTTGACCGTACCCGGACGTTATCGTGGAGGATCTCCCTTGACCCTTAGCGAATTAAAAGACCTTTGCGGGTTGCCCCGGAAAGGATCACTCTTTTTAGGAGGCCCCATACGTCACGGTTACACCCTGAAGGGCGGAAGCAAAGCGCTGGACCTTGTCCTCGACGGAGTCGATTGCTTGTGCACCAGAGATCCGGAAGCGGCTCTCGATCATTTTCTAAAAACCGGCGAATTGCGGCCCGAAAAGACGAGAACCTATGAAAAAATAAGACGGTGGGCGCAACTCGGTGCTAAAGTGGTAAAAGCTCATCCCTTTTATCCATGGCTTGTGGCCGAACTGGAATTGTCGCGCGGGTGCGACAGAAAAGGCGGTCGATGCAGTTTTTGTTCCGAAGGAGCTTTTTCAACCTACGAAGAACGTCCGGTCACCGATATCGCAGAAGAAACAAAAGCCCTGGCGGATTCGGGGGTCACCGCTTTCCGGTTCGGGAGGTGCTCAAACATCCTTTCCTACGGCGGGACCGATACTCTCTGTGGAATCCGACCGGAGCCATCAAAAATTAAAGAACTTTACGCCGCCGTACGAGGCGCCTGTCCCGATCTGGAAGTGCTGCATACCGACAACTGCAACCCCCTTACCATTGCCGCCTTTCCAGACGAATCCCTCGGGACGCTTGAGGAAATATGCAGATGGAATACGGAAGGTGACGTACTTTCTTTGGGCATAGAAAGCCTCGACCCAAAAGTCAGGAAACTGAACAATCTCAAGGTGGACGCCGAAACCGCGCTTCGTGTTGTACGCCTCATCAACGTCGCCGGAGGCCATCGCAAAAGGAAGAGAGGTTTGCCCACTGCTCTTCCGGGGCTTAATTTCCTGGCCGGCCTCGCGGGAGAGGACAAGGGGTCCTTTGAAGCGAACAGACTTTTTCTCAAACGCCTGGTCGAGGAGAACCTTACCGTAAGACGGATAAACATAAGACAGGCAATGATCTTCCCGAGGACGCCCCTCGCTCGTCTTTCGAAAGAAAATCCCTCGAAGGCGGGGAAAAAGGCCTTTATGAAATGGAAAAACTGGGTTAGAGAAGAAATCGATCCCATAATGCTGAAACGAGTCGCCCCCACCGGCACAGTTATCAAACGTGTCAGAATCGAGGAACGGCAGGGACGTTTGTGCTTCGGGAGACCTCTTGGAAGCTATCCCCTTTTGGTCGGCATAATAACGTCGACGGAACCCGAATGCGAAGTAATCGATGTAGTTGTCACGGACCATGGAAGCCGTTCCGTAACGGGAATCCCGTGCCCTGTCGACATAAATCGATGCGGCTTCGAGGAAATAGAGGCCCTTCCCGGAATCGGCAAAGCTCGCGCGAGAAGGATAATTCAGGCCAGGCCTTTTGCCTGCTACCAGGATCTTGCCGCCATACTCGACGAACCCGGGGTTCTGGACGGAATAAGCGAACTTTTGGCTTTTCGTTAATAGCGGGATGGGTCCGACAAAAAAGTTCGGAACATCCCTTTTGTCTTCCGGATGTCACATTGCAAAATTTAAAGGTTTGAAAGGACCGATAAAAGGAGGGAAATACCGGTGGAAAGACTGGCGCGCTTCGGTGTCTCACTTCCGGAATCACTGCTTGAGGAATTCGACTCCCGCATTGAGTCCGCGGGCTACAAGAACAGGTCAGATGCCCTGAGAAACCTCATCAGAGACTATATTGCTGAATCCGTATGGGAAAAGGGAACGGAAAGCGTTTACGGTACGGTAACTATCACCTACGATCATCATTCACACGACACCGCACAGGAGCTCACAGCTCTTCAACACGATTTCGGTCACATTATCATATGCTCCACCCACGTGCACGTTGATCATGACCACTGTTTCGAAGTGGTGCTCCTCAGGGGTTCTTCGGAAGACGTAAAACGCTTTGTCGAAGGAATTTCCGGCATCAAGTACGTGCACTCCACGAAACCGGTCTTTACCGTTCTTGTCTGAAAATAACCCAGGCTGGGGGGTCGATTCCCCCAGCCTGTCACATCGCAACGTATATGGTTCGGTTAGTTCCCTGGACTACGCTGCATCTTCAAATGTTCGAGAATCTTTAAATATCTTCCTGTCGAAATGCCGCCCGACGGGCGGCATTTATTTATATGCTTCACCCCGAAGGCGCACAACCGCCTTTTTTACCGACCGATTCCCCCTCGATTAAAACAAGGGCCCTCGAACGGCACTTCGGGCATTTCAAGTCGGTCTGAGTGTTTTCAAGACGGAATTCATAGCCGCACATAGCACACCGAAAGAAGCGTTTGCCCTCTTGAGGCATACGATTCACTCCCTCCAGAAACAAATACCCATATAGGGTATCAAATATTTCCGATGGTGGCAACCATAACCGCCTTTATGGTATGCAGTCTGTTCTCCGCTTCATCGAATACCTTTGACTGACTCGACTCGAAGACTTCCTCGGTTACTTCGTTACCTTTGACGGCGGGCAGACAATGGAGGAAGATCGAATCATCCCGTCCCGTTGAAGCCATCAATGATGCGTCTACCCTGTAGGGTTCGAGAAGGGCGATACGCTCCTGCAGCTTGTCTTCTTCACCCATGGAGGCCCAGACGTCGGTATATATGGCATGGGCACCTTCTACGGCTTCTTTCGGGTTTTCAAAGAAGGAGATAGATCCTCCCGTTTCCTCCGCGAGGGCTTTGCACTCGTTCACCAGCTCGCTCTGCGGGAAAAGGGATTTCGGTGACGCGATGACAAAATGCAGTCCGAGCTTCGCGGAACCAATCATCAGTGAATTTGCCATGTTATTTCGACCGTCTCCAAGGTAAACGAGGCGAACTCCCTTGAGGGTTCCGAAATTCTCCTGGATCGTAAGGAAATCGGCAAGAATCTGTGTCGGGTGATACAGATCCGTAAGGCCGTTCCACACCGGGACTCCGGCATACCTCGCCAGTTCTTCCACGGTCTTTTGTTCAAAACCGCGGAACTGGATGCCGTCGAACATCCTTCCCAGCACCCTTGCGGTGTCAGCCACGCTCTCCTTGTGCCCGAGCTGGATGTCGTTTTTCCCCAGATATTCGGCATGGCCTCCTTCGTCTACGCAGGCTGCCGTAAAAGCGCACCTGGTGCGTGTCGACGGTTTTTCGAAAAGAAGTGCTATGTTTTTGCCTTCCAGGGCTTTACCCCTGATGCCTGCCCTTTTTTTGGACTTCAATGATGCCGAAAGGTCCAGAAGATACTGAATTTCCTGAGGTGAGAAGTCCCTCAGCGTAAGAAAATGACGTCCCTTGAGATTGATTGCCACTTTAACATCCTCCTTTACAGTTTTATAGTTTTTTAAACATGCCGGTTTTCATTGAAAGCCAAACTAGTCTCTGGCCAGAGGCATACTCATACATCGGGGACCGCCACGTCCCCTTCCAAGTTCGGCACCCCTGATTTCATACACCTTTATGCCGTTTTCACGAAGAACCCGGTTGGAAACTACGTTTCTCCTATACGTCACCACAACTCCAGGCGCAATGGCAAGGGTGTTGGTCCCGTCGTTCCACTGGTCTCTCGCTGCCGCAATGGGGTCTCCTCCACCGGTTTCTATAAACCGGACGGTTTCAAGTCCCAAGGTTTTCTTTATACACACTTCAAGGTCCCTATGCTCCTTTATTGACGACAGCGACCCGTCTTCCCTGTACTGTAGCTCCCAAATCCTTATGGTCTTTCTGGCTTCCGGATACACCGTGAATGCATCATGATCCACCATTGTAAAAACCGTGTCAAGGTGCATTGCGGAGCGTGCCTTTGGGATATCAACAGCGAGTACTGTCCTGACCGAGGTGTTTTGCGAAAGCCGGTTGCCCACTATCTGTACGGCTCCGGCGGCCGTCCTTTGGCTTATTCCTATGGCGACCACCTTGTCAGAAAGCACTAGAACATCTCCTCCCTCTATGTGATAAGGATAGGTATCCCTGCTCCTGTTGCCGAAAAATACCTTGAGTTCCTTAAAGTAAGGGTGATGTTCAAAAATATATTTCCCATAAAGAGGCTCTTTCTTCCTTGCGTCGAAGTTCATGGCGCTTATAATCACACCATCCTGGACGAAGCTGAAGGGGTCCCGCTGAAAGTACAGGTTAGGAAGTGGTCTTATGAGAAAATCATAAAGACCCATAGAGTTAAGGACAAGGCTCGTACAGGGTTTCAGCAGTTCCAGGGCCTCGCCCTTCGTCAAGCCTGCTATGAGAATTTCTGAAAGTTCGTCGGCGGGAAGTTCCAACAGCTCTTTCTCCAAGGCCTTGGACAGCGGTATATCCAAAGCTTCCATGGCAAGAACGTCATCTAGCAGTTCTTTCCGTATCTCTTTTTCCTTTAGAATATAGGACAGGCAATCCTTGAAATAAACTACTTCAGCTCCATTATCACGAAGAAGGTCGGCGAATGCGTCGTGTTCCTTCTGGGCTTCCTCGACCCAAAGGATATCATCGAAAAGGAGTTCGTCCTTGTTGTCGATCGTAAGGCGGGCAAGCTCTTTCCCTGGCCGGTGAAGCATTACTCTCTTCAGTCGTCCGATTTCCGATTTCACACAAAAGTCGTCCTTTCTGTCTTCCATTCGGGCTCCCCCCATTCAAAAATAAACTATTTGGGTTAACTAGTTTATTTACAGTATACCCTTTTTCAAAAGCCATTGCATGAAAACAACAAAAAAGCGGGTTTTAAAACCCGCTTTCCTGCTTTGAGCCTCCATATTCATGTAAATAGACGAAATCCGTTTCGGACTTTTTTGCACGACGGAGTTCACCAATTTCTCCACGCCTTATTTCCATGGTGGTTATTTGATCAGCTCCCAGAAAATCAGAAAGGACTTCAAAGGCCTTCCAGGGTCGTGCTCTTTCACCGCAGGTGAAAAGGTCGATTGCCGCATACCCATGCTCGGGCCAGGTATGGATCGTTAAGTGGGATTCGGAAATGATCACGACCCCACTTACACCCTGGGGCGCAAACTTCCTGAACGAAACATCCAAAACGGTGGCACCCGCCGCCTCTGCCGCCTCAACCATGGCTTGCCTGATGCCTGGAAGGTCATCAAGTGCATCATCCCGACACCCCCAGGCCTCAACGAGAATATGTCTTCCCAGACTGTCAATGCTTTCCACCTTAAGCTTCACCTGCCCAAAAAAGCAGGCTATCCCTGCAGATTCTGGCGCCAAGCGACGCTGTGATACCGTTTACATCCAGCATGGGCGAAATTTCGACTAAATCGCAACCAACTATGTCGAGAGATCCAAGCAGCCTCAGGGCTCCAAGAAGCTCTTGCGGTTTTATGCCACATGGTTCCGGAGTTCCTGTACCAGGAGCGAACCCTGGATCTACGACATCAATATCGATGGAAACATAAACAGGATGCCCTCTCAATAACGGCAAAATTTCTTTCAAAGGCTCAAGAACTTTCCCGGGCGCGAAGTTGGTATTTTCTTTCGCCCAACGGAACTCGTCACGGGTAGCGGACCTTATCCCGAGTTGGTACAGGCTTTTGGGTGAATCGAGACACGTTTCAGCAACACGCCGCATTACCGTGGCATGAGTCAAGGGCGAACCATGGTAGTTCTCCCTTAAATCCGCATGAGCGTCAAAATGCAGGACTTTTATGTCCGGGTGCAGCTTCGAGGCCGCTTTTACCAAAGGGAGGGTGACGAGATGTTCGCCTCCGAAGGTAAAAAGTTTTTTCCCCATAGCTAAAAAACGATTCACCACTGCCTCGATGACTTCGAGGGATTCACGAACATCTTTGCCTTCAAGGACTATGTCACCGACGTCATGGAAAGAGATATCTTCAAGATCTCTCTCTGCATCCATGCTGTAGGTCTCAAGATGGATCGATTCAACACGTATCGCTTCCGGTCCCTTGCGGCTTCCTGGAAGCCTGGAGACCGTAAGATCGAGTGGTACTCCCATAAGAATCCATTCCACGCCACGGACATTCCCTTTGGAAGCAAGGAAACTTTTCAATTATTCGATCCCTTTCGTTCAAGAAGTTCCTCGAGGAATGCTGGCAAGACAAAAGCCGCCCTGTGGATTTCGTCGGTATAATACCTGGTTCCTTTCGGCTTTTCACGAAGAGGTAGTCGGGGATCGTGGAGCTTCGAGCCGATGGTGTAAGTCCACATGCCTGTGGGGTAAGTAGGCATTGCTCCCCAAAAGACCTTTACCACCGGGAAAACCTTCTTCATTTCAGAGACTGAATTACGCAACAGTATCGGCTCCGCAAAGGGAGACTCGGTCTGGGCAACCACCATTCCATCATCGCGAAGAGCCCCGTGCACGTCACGATAAAAGGGTTCCTTGAAAAGTCCTTCGGCAAAGTCAACAGGGTCGGTACTGTCTACGATTATTACATCGAACCTTCCCTTTTGATTCTTGATGTACTCCAGCGCATCCATGGGACGCACCTCTACTCGGGGATCATCGAGAGAGCAACTAAGACTGGGGAAAAAATCCCGCGAGGCCTTTATAACCTCTTCGTCTATATCGACGAGCACGGCCCGCTTCACCGATTGATGCTTCAAAATTTCCCTTATACTGCCGCCGTCTCCCCCACCGATAACAAGAACCTCCACGGGTTTCGGATGCGAACAAAGCGCGACATGGGTTATCATTTCGTGATAGGTGAATTCGTCTTTTTCGGTAACCTGTATGGCTCCGTCAAGCGCCAGCACCTTGCCGTACTGCTCGGTATCGACTACCAAAAGGTGCTGATAAGGAGTTTGAAGGTTCCTGAGAACGCTTCTTGTCCTGAGCCCCAACCTGAGGTTCGGCGTCTGGTATTCAGTCATCCAGAGATCGGCTTTTCTTCTTTCCATTTTTCACCAACCATTCCAATCTGTTTATTTTTTACGGTTTTACGGACGAGCATAAAAAAGCGGACAAGCCGCTATGACCGACCCGCATTTCTTAACGACGTGGTCGACGGCCTTGACTTTCACTTCCTTGAGCTTGACCTGTCTCATCTCGAAGGCCTCCCGGACCATCTCCTCTACCTTTATCGCAGCTTCATCGGCCTCACAAAAGCCGGAAAATTCCATGATCATGCCTGAATCTTCGGGATTTTCCGGCACTCCCACCCCAATAGCGGCGGAAATCGTTTCCCCTTCGACATCGCTCGTGATGGAACCATAGGCAACCGGAAGCAGGGAGCCCAAGGGCAGGTCGATTTCATTATCGAAGACACACGCGGGCGGAAGGACGCTGCTGACGCGGAGCAGGTTCATGTTTCCTATCCCAGCATCAAGCAAGGCGGCATCAAAGGCGGTGAGTTTTTTTTCGCCTTCTCCCTTTCCCACGCAAAGCGCATATTTGTCGGGTACCGGCAACATGTCTAAAGCCTCCTGGTTTTATAAGGGATAAAACTCTGTAGAAAAAGCGGATATCATTATATCCACACTTTTATAGGTGTCAATCCGTAAAACTTCGTCCATACGTCGACCTCGAAAGTCCTCTCTTGCCGTCTTCTTACAATCCTTTACGGCTTGCAGGTTTTCTCGTCGTCCAAAACCGATTCCAGAAGTTCAACCATCGTTTCTTCCGCTTTTTCAAAATCGCATCTTCCAATGACGCGACCGAAGCTGAAAAACACCACGCCACCCGCGGTGCCTGCAATTCCGAAGTCAGCGTGAGCCGCCTCCCTTGGGCCATTTACCTCGCACCCCATCACGGCCACCGTCCAGTGTCCCGGCATCCTTTCCATATACCTTTCTGCAAGTCCGACCAGTTTCCCCACGTCTACCCTTTTCCTTCCGCAGCCGGGGCAAGAAATCAGGTCAGGCCCGAAGCGCCTGATTCTCATTTGCTGAAGGATCATCTGACCCAAAAGGACCTCCTCGTCGGATGGCCCCGTAAGACTTACTCTCAATGTATCGCCAATACCCTGCGACAGAAGCCTGGCAAGGCCGCAGGAGCTTTTGACGATACCCCGCATGCCGCATCCGGCCTCGGTTATCCCTATGTGCAGCGGATAGTCGAATCGCTGGGCAAGAAAAATATTAGCTCTCAAGGTTTCTTCAATCTCGGTGGACTTCGCCGAAAGGATCAGGTCCGTAAAACCTTCATCCTGGACAACTTCGACCTGCCTTGTGACTGCCTCGGCCAGCGCCGCTCCCCCGTCTTTTGGGAACCGTTGAACAACATGGTCCGGCAGTGAGCCAGAGTTCGCGCCTATCCTCAAAACAACCTTCTCTTTGTTGGCGGCTTCCACCAGTTTTTTCAACCCCTTGCGGTTTTCCATGTTTCCGGGGTTTATACGGACCGACCTCGCACCGCAGCGTGTCGCCTCAATAGCGAGCCCGAAATCAAAATGCACATCCACCATCACGGCTATTTTCGTTAGCCTCAGCAGTTTTTCAAGGTTCGGCACAAGCTCCCTGGAGGGAAATGCGACTCTGACCAGCTCGCACCCGACATTTTCCAGTTTTTCAATTTCTTCCGCTACAGCGGCCATATCTTCCAGGGGATTTTTCAGCATGCTTTCCACTCTCACCGGTACTCCCCTGCCGATTTCAAGTTCTCCGATACGCACTTTCTTCGCCTGACGGGGTTTCTTTTCTGCCATAGCGTACTCCCTTCTATCCACCGTTTACGGACAGAAGCCGCATAACATCCTTCCAGGTAACGGCCAGAAGAAGAGCGATCAAAAGCACAAAACCGATTAGATGGATGTATTGCTCCCACTTTTCGGGAACGCGCCTGCGGAACAAAATCTCGAAAACGACCATAATAAGCCTTCCACCATCAAGTGCGGGGAAGGGGAACAAGTTAAGGATTCCAAGGTGCAGATTGATCATGGCCAAAAAGGACACGAAGGTCCAAAAGCCGCTTCGTGCGGCAGCTCCGGCCATGGAGGCTATTCCAACTGGCCCTGTTATGTCTACTTTCGCCGTTCCCGTGATCCACGTGTAGATACCTCTTATGATCTCGAGGCTGAAATTCCAGATATAACCGGCCGAGTTGAGTAAGGCTCCAACTGGACCGTAGGTCACGCGTGCCGGCTGTATGCCGAAAAGAGGATAGCCCAATTCGGGGTCAACCGCTAAAACCGTTGTAACCTCGAACACGTCCTCTCCTCTTTTTACCCTGATCCTGACGGGGCTTTCACCGGTCTTGCCGCGGATTTCCCGAGACATCTCTATCCAGGTTTCGACGGCAACATCATCGACGGCGATTATCGCATCACCCGTACGTATTCCGGCCTTTTCCGCAGGGTACCCGCCCAAAACATCCCCTACCTTCGTGCTGGTCATGTCTATTACGCCATATCCCCAAAGAAGCAGGGCCGTCAGTAGTATGGCAAGCAAAATATTAGCCAGCGATCCGCTGAAAAGCACAGCGAACCGTTTCCACGGTCCCTTTTCCTGGAATGATCCCCCTGGTCGAACTTTTTCCCCTTCCTTTTCCTCGCCCATTCCCGCGAGCCTCACGAACCCTCCCACGGGTAGAACCCTGACCGACCAGAGTGTTCCGTTTTTTTCCTTCTGCCAAAGAGCCGGCCCCATCCCAAAGGCAAACTCATGAACCTGGATGCCATTCAAGACGGCGGTCATATAATGTCCCGATTCATGAATGATCACGCAGATCGCAATAACTACAATGAAAGAGAGCAAACTGGTCAACATATTTCTTTCCTACCCTTCGTCATCGGATGCCCTCTCGCCTGTTTTTTCACGAACCCTTATCCCGCCTTCTTTCACTATCTCCACCGCCTCTTGCCAACATGAAGGTTCATGACCGGAATATTCCTCGATAGCTTTTTCGATCAGAGCCGGAATTTCACGATAAGCAATTTTACCCTGCAGAAAAAGATTTACTGCCGCTTCATCTGCTCCTACCAGAAACGCCGGATAACCTCCGCCCTTTTTGAAGACCTCCCTGGCGATGTAAAAGCAGGGAAAACGAGTGGCATCTATTTCCAGGAATGTCATAACGGAGACCTCCTCTACCGACGGCGCCTCGGGACTTTCGGGCCAGTGAAGTATGTCGGGGTAAGCCATGGCGCAAAGTATGGGAATTCTCATATCAGGCGTAAAAGCGGCCATGCGCCTGGTACCGTCGAAAAATTCCACAATGCCGTGGACATGGGATTCGGGATGAATTACGGCGGAGACCCTTTCGGGCTCGCAACCAAAAAGCACTCCTGCCTCCATCATTTCGAAGCCCTTGTTCATCATGGACGCGCTGTCAACGGTGATTTTCGAGCCCATGGACCACACCGGGTGTTTAAGCACTTCCTCGACGGTGACATGAGCGAGCGAATCGGCTGGGCGGTTTAAAAAAGGGCCGCCCGATGCGGTCAGAACGAGCTTTGCAACACCGTCGCAGTCGCATTTTTTCCCGAGGCACTGCCATAGTGCGTTGTGTTCGCTGTCCAGGGGTAGCAGCTGGTTTTCATATTTGACCGAACCGGAAATCCATTTCCCAGCCGCAATGAGGCTTTCCTTGTTCGCGATGCAAACCCGCTTGCCTGCTCCAAGTGCCTCTATCACAGGCTTGATTGCTGAAACACCGGAAGAGGCAACGACTACAAGATCGACTTCACGATCAAGAACAATTTCAACAAGTGCATCATCACCATAGAGCCACCTTGTTCCGAATGCCGCCCTTTTTTCAAACTCTCCCGAACGACGCTTCCCGGTCAGGGCAAGCACCCTGCACCCTGTACGTTCCTGTAATTCGACAAGGGCTTCTGCGTTGTTACGGGCGGCCATGGAATGGAGGACAAATCTTTCCCCGAAGGTCTCACAGACGCTCACCACAGACCTGCCTACGCTTCCTGTAGCCCCTATGAGAGCTATCCCGCCGGATTTTTTGTCCATCATTGCCACAAGACCCCGAAAAACAGGTACGCCAGGGAGGCGTTGACGAGTATGCTGTCGAAACGGTCAAGCATACCTCCGTGGCCGGGGATGATCGTCCCTGAATCCTTTTTTCCTGTTTCCCTTTTAACGAGGGACTCGGCAAGGTCCCCGAGCTGCCCGAAAGTTCCGCAAAAAAGTCCTATCAATAGAAGCGGGACCGGCCTTATTTCCCAGATAAATGACAACACGCCGGAACAAAGCAGACTTCCTGCCAATCCCCCTATAAATCCCTCTATGGATTTTTTCGGACTTACCTCCGGTGCCAGTGGCGTCTTACCCCAGCGGGACCCTATGAGATAGGCCAAAACGTCACATGACCAGGTACACGCAAAGAGGGTGACAAGCAAGTAAAGTCCCCAGGGGTGTTTCCTTAACAGTATGAGAAAGCTCCAGGGCAACACGCAATAAAGAATACCGGCCATAGTCCCCCCCAGGCTATGTATTCCGAAGCTGTGTCCCGAAATGCCGCGCCGGGCGACTTCGACAAAAAGCACCAGGAAACCACAAAGACAGATGACAGGCAGCACCGCCGCCAGGTCTCCGAAATAAGCAGCACCCAAAACGAGCAAACCGGCGATGTACCCTATCCCTCTTGAAACGTGAAAAGACTCAAGCAGCATCCTGTAAAATTCCCAAAGCGAAACCATGGCTATGGCGGAACTCATGAAAAACCAGGGAAGACCTCCGATGTAAGTCCCTCCTAAAATAGCCATGACTATGCAGGCGCCGCTACCTGCTCTCAAGAATATTTCACTTTTGAAAACCTTCGGTAGCTCCATATCGTCGCTTCCTTTTCGAATACGCCAGAAGAGCATCGATGAAATCCTTTTCGTCGAAATCGGGCCAGAGAACGTCCGTAAAATAGAGTTCCGCGTAGCTGGCCTGCCATAGAAAGAAATTGCTCAACCTCATTTCCCCGCTGGTTCGAATGATCAAATCCGGATCGGGAACATCGGGAAGGTAAAGGTACTCCCGAAAGGACCTTTCGTCGAGGTAAGAAACATCGTTGGCAAAAGCTTTCGCGGCCGCATCCAGTATCTCCTGGCGCCCTCCGTAGTTCATGCAGATGATTAACTGCATGCGGTCTAAAGAAGAGGTCATTTTTTCGGCCTTTTCGATGTTTTCCCGGATATCCGCCGGTAAATCACCGATACGCCCGCAAAACCTCAATCGGATCCCTTGTTCGGCCAGTTCCGCGGTTTTATCGGATAAGGTCTGCCGGAAAAGCTTCATAAGGCCTTCCACTTCTTCAGCCGGCCGCCTCCAGTTCTCGGTGGAGAATGCAAAGAAAGAAAGGTAGGGTAAACCTTCCTGCACACCGAATCGCACCGCGCGTTCCAGGGCTTTTGCGCCTTCACGATGGCCTAAAACCCGCGGAAGGTGCCGCCTTTCCGCCCACCTGCCGTTTCCGTCCATTATGAAGGCTACATGTCGTGGTTTGACAGAATTGTCCATATTTTGCCGGCTCATCAAGTCTTTTTCCCAAGTTCTTCCCAACGTCTTTTGACCTCCTGTATATCAAGCCATGTTTGGTGTTTTGGACTTCCCGACTTGTTCGAGGCATTCCGGAGCAAATAACTGGGATGAAACATGGGCATTACGGAAATGTTTCGCCAATTGAACCAGCGCCCCCTGATCTTTGTTATGCCTTCGGTCGTTCTGAGCATCCATTTCGTTGGGGTACTGCCCAGACATACAATGATCTTGGGCCTTATAAGAGCAATTTGCGCCTGAAGGTATTCATCACAAGCAGTCATTTCCTCCACAGTGGGCACCCTGTTTCCAGGAGGCCTGCACTTGACTACATTTGTAATGTATATTTCTTGCCGTGAGATTTCTACAGATTCCAGGATTTTAGTCAAAAGTTTTCCCGCTTTGCCAACAAAGGGAATCCCTTGTTCGTCTTCGTCCGCACCAGGACCTTCCCCGATAAACATGACACCCGCCGAGGGGTTCCCATCTCCAAAAACCACGTTCTTGCGCCCTTCAGCGAGAGGACATTTTTTGCACCCTGCGGTCAGCTCTCTCAAACGACTCCATGCATCTTTTCTGGCTTCTTCCATGTTTGCTTCGATCTCCATTTTCACGTCGGTTTTACCAGTATTCACGGTATTTCCACCTCTTGTATCTGTACGTCGATTCGTTTCACTTCCAGGCCTGTAAAATAGGAGACAGCCTTCAGGATCTTTTCCCTGAGATCCTTACCGGTTTCAAGAAGATTGCGCTTATCCCCCTTCGCTTTTACCGATATGGTAATGGCAATGCCTTCTTCCACCGGTTTTACGTCGAAAACCAACACCTTCTCTATGCCGCGTGACCGCCTGGCGATAAAGCGCCCCATCTGCTCGACGGCCATTGGGTCGATTCGCAGATCGCCGTAAAAATTGAATGGAGGCCTGACAATTGTTTTTTCTCCCTCATGAGGTCCCCTGTCGCTCCATAAAACCCTCAGCCTTCCCACAAGTTTCCCGGCGAAATTCTTTCTGACTTCCACATGGGATACCGGGATGACATGCTGTCCTTTCTGCGCACGTTCCTTCTGAGCGTTCAGTATCTCTTCAGGGGAAGCCACTTCTTCTATGCGGATAGTCCTTTCAGGTTGCATGAGACCCAGGTTGCCTACGATGTGAGATACCATTTCATCAGATGTCGCAATAATCATTACCTCACAGGGACTGACCTTTTCGAGGTATGACCGCACGGCTTTCCTGTGGTCCTCAAACTGGAAGAGGGCCCGCCTGATAGCCCTTACCTGGTTTTTTTCCGCTTTGGCACTCCTTCCGCAAACTATCTGACCTCTGCGTATAACCAGTCCGTCGTCGATGACATAGTCTATCCCAAGGTTGAGCGCTACAAGTTGCGCCCTCTGGCTTTTCCCTGTCCCGGCCTGGCCCACAAAGGCTACGACACGTACTCCGGAAAGGGTCGGTTCATTATTTGAAACGTCAGCCTTCAACGGAGTTCAGCACCTTCTCCAGGGAGACCAGGAACCTGTCGTTTTCTTCCGGTCTTCCCACGGAAACACGTAGAAAGCCGGGAAGACCCAGGTCGCTGCCCTTTCTTACTATGACGCCTTCGCGCAAGAGCAAATCATAAACCATTTCGGCTTTTCGATGCCTGATGAGGACGAAGTTGGCGCAGGTGTTTTCGACATGAACGCCTGTTTTCAGAAGCTCCTTCACCAAACGGTCTCGCTCCTCTATGGTTTTCACGCGTATGCTTTCGATGTACTCCCTCTCAGCAAGCGAAGCAAGAGCCGCTCGTTGAGCAATCCCGCTGACTTCGAACACCGGGTGAATCTTGTCATAGGCTTCCGCGATGCTTTTTGGAGCAATGGCGTATCCGACCCTCAGTGAAGCAAGGCCATGGATCTTGGAAAAAGTCCTTGTAATCACGACTCTTCCTATCTGGCGGAACAATCCGATACCCGAAAGATAGGCCGGATCGTCTATATATTCCGCATAAGCCTCGTCAACCACCAGTAGTATTCCCTTTCCTTCAAGGGCGGACGCCAGCTGGATCAGGTCGTTCCTCGGAAGCATTTTCCCGGTCGGGTTGTTCGGGTTACAAAGGATGACTGCTTTGGTTTTTTCACTACATGCCGCTACCAGTTCGTCCACACCCCATCCCCCGTCCGGACCCGTTTCCAGGGGAACACACTCCGCTGCGGCGGCAATGCCGGCCAACCTGTAAATCGGGTAGGTCGGGACGGGGAAAACGATCTGGTCTCCGGGGTCTATGATCGTGTGAAGCAGGTTGTGCATGAGCCCTTCCGTCCCTGCTCCAACAATCACTTCAGCCGGAGATACTCCCCATTGCGAGGCAATGAATCGCCTCAGCTTGAAAGCTCCGGGATCGGGATATCGCTGTACATTCCCCAGACCGGAACGTATCGCCTCTCTAACGGATTCGGGTAAAGGCCAAGGGTTTTCATTCGAGCAAAGACGTACCACCTGTTCAAAACCAAGCTCTCTCTCCAACTCTCCTATAGGCTTTCCGTACCTGTATTTTTCGACGTCATTCAGGCCTTTTCGAACGATCTTCTTTAACCACACCACCTGTCACCTCCGAAGGCCTATCGGCCCGCTACCACTTGGGTTCGCCATTTTCATCGGAAAGCTGGACTTGCACCTTGCCCCCAAGATTCCGTATCTTTTCGTCGAACCCTTCGTAACCACGCCAGATATGTCCCAGCCCGTATACCACCGTTTCATCTTCTGCGGCAAGCCCTGCAAGGACCAGAGATGCACCCGCCCTGAGGTCCGTGGCACGGACCTCGGCGCCTTTCAACTGATCAGTCCCGGTTACGACCGCTGTGTTGCCCTGTAACTCTATTTGAGCACCCATCTTCTTGAGTTCGCTCACGTGAGAAAAACGCGATTCGAAAACACTCTCCTGGATTACACTCGTCCCTTTCGTGGTGGACATGAAGGCAGTGAACTGTGGCTGCACGTCTGTGGGGAAACCCGGATATGGAAGCGTTTTCAGCGAAACACTTTTCAAAGGTTCCTCAGCTTTTACGGTAACTGTGTCCTCTCCAATTTCCAATCCGATTCCGGCTTCTTCGAGCTTTGCGATAATGGCATCCAAATGTTCCGGTATCACGCCCGTTACGGTAACTATTCCCCTGGTGATAGCCCCGGCCAAAAGGAACGTGCTGGCCTCGATACGGTCGGGTATTATGTCTATAGCCGTCCCGCCAAGCGAATCCACTCCCTCGAGATGAATGGTTCCGGTACCGACTCCATCTATTTTGCACCCCATAGCCTTTAACGCTTCCGAAAGGTTGACGATCTCAGGTTCGCGCGCCGCGTTTTCGATGATAGTCTCACCCTTGGCGAAAACGGCCGCCATCATAATGTTTTCCGTAGCTCCAACGGAAGGGAAATCAAGATATATTTTCGCTCCCTTGAGGCCTTTCGCTCTGGCTTGCACAGCTCCATGTTCCAACTGTATATCCGCGCCAAGCTTCGCCAGTCCTTTCAGGTGAAGGTCAATGGGTCGGCTCCCAATGGCGCACCCTCCAGGCAATGGCAGTACGGCCCGGCCCGTCCTGGCGAGCAAGGGCCCAAGTACCAGGGAAGAGGCCCTCATCTTCCTGACAAGCGCTTTTGGCGTATCCCAGGCGAGTTCGTCGGGTACCGATATTTTTACAGTATTGTTTTGATACTTGACCTCCGCGCCCAGGTGACGCAACAGGTCGGCCATGGTGAAAACGTCATGGAGTTTAGGCACTCGCCTGATTTCCAGGGTCTCACCCTTTAAAAGAATCGATGCAGCCAAAACCGGCAGGGCGGCGTTTTTGGCCCCCTGGGCACGCACACTGCCGGATAGTGGCCTTTTACCGTTTATTACCATTTTATACTGCAAAAAAACCACCTCATTCTAACGTGTCGGAAAAATTCAATTACCGAACCGGTTTTCTTTTACGCTTGATCCTTTCAGAAAATCTGCCAGACCATCGATGATTTTCCGTGAAGCCAACCCTTCTCCAAAAGGTTCCTCGATTCCTTTCTTGCGACCGAACTCCGGTTTTATCTCTTCTGATAATATCATTTTAGCCTTATGGGCTATGGCATTTTCATCGGTACCTACAAGAAATGCCGTTCCATAGGAAACAGCTTCGGGCCGCTCCGTAACATCCCTCATTACCAGAGTCGGCACTCCAAGATAGGTTGTTTCTTCCTGAATGCCTCCGCTATCGGTCAAAACAAGGGTGCTCTTTTTCATGATCCAGACGAAATCAGGGTAACCCAAGGGGTCGCAAAGGAGAACTCTTTCCGACCTTCCCAGTTTTTCCTGGAACACCTTGCGAACCTCCGGGTTCTTGTGCATGGGGACAACAGCCCAAAGATCCTCGTGTTCCGATACTATCCTCGAAACAGCGTTGGTTATACGAACGAGCGGTTTCCCCAAGGATTCTCGTCTGTGTGCCGTCACAAGGAGGATTCTTGCTTTTGCGGGGATTTCAAGAAGCCTTTCTTCACTTGGCGAAAGAGTATGCTCCATGGTCCATTTAAGGGCATCTATTACCGTATTGCCTGTCACGAGCACTGCATCTTCGGGCGCACCTTCGGCAATCAGGTTTTTCTTGGCACCCTCGGTAGGAGCAAAGAAAATCGAAGCGGTTCTGTCCGCAATAATGCGATTCAGTTCCTCCGGAAAGGGTAGCCTGATATTTCCGCTACGCAAACCGGCCTCAACGTGACCAATGGGCACATTCCTGTAAAAGGCAGCCAGAGAAGCCGCCATCGTGGTGGTTGTATCGCCGTGGACCAGCACCAGCGACGGCTTCAGTTCATCAAGAACCTCACCAACTTTTAGCAATACCGACGTGGTTATATAGTCCAGCGTCTGGTTTTCCTTCATTATCGAAAGATCAAGATCGGAACGTATACCGAAATAGCACAAGGCCTGCCTGAGCATGTCCATATGTTGTCCAGTCGCCAGTACAAAAGGATCCGCCCATTTTTCTTCTTTAAGAGCCCGGATCACCGGTGCCATCTTTATTGCCTCGGGTCTCGTTCCAACAACACAGCAAATACAGTGTTTGACTTCCATCTTGAAGACACTTCCGTTTCTTTCAGGATCCTGCAACGACAAGTAACACATATCCGCCAGCAATGCAAAGCCCGTGTGCCGCTGAAAGGAGGAGTAGAACGGCCGTTTGTGAAACGCCCTTGTCCAGGAGCCGATGATGAATATGTCCCCTGTCAGGAGTGAATGGCGATTTTCCTGAAAGTACCCGCCTCAAAATAGATACCGCCGTATCAATGAAGGGAACGCCGCCGATCAAAAAGAGAACGGCAAAAAGAACCGGAACAGGCGTTTTTGCAAAAAACACACCGCAATCCATGCTTAATTGAGACATGCACAAAAAGCCTAGCAGGGTGCTTCCCCCGTCCCCGAGAAAGGTTCTCGCCACCGGAAAATTCCAGTAAAACATCCCGAGTGCCATAGCGCCCAGTGGGACCCACCATGCAAGTCGCCCTAAAGCCATCCCGAAAAGGGTGGTAATAAAAAAGACCACCAGTGCAAGGCCGTTCATGCCATCTATCAGGTTATAGGCACTGATACCACCGGCTATCCAGAAAAGCAGCAGGACCTTAAGCAACGAAGGAAAGGGCGTAAAGGCTACTACCAGCAAGGAGGCCGTGAAATGCCCAACGAGTCTGCCTCCCGCAGAAAGGCCTTTCATGTCGTCCATATACCCCAGTAAAAAAACCAGCGTCGCACCGGTAGCTATGATCCTGATTTCCTTTATGGTCCCGAAAAACAAAAGGGCAAGAAGAAGGTAACCTACCCAAAAGACGACTCCTGAACCACGGGGTATGGTGCCTTTGTGCTGTTTGCGTCCTCCTGGGGCGTCCATTATGCGGTAGCGTTCGGACAAGCTGATCGAAAAAGGAGTCAGCAGAAAGGCCCATATGAAAAAAGCCGTTCCTGTCGAAACGAGTTGCAACAAATGGACTGTCCTTTCCGACACCTTAGTCCTCCCAACTCTCAAGCGCTACTTGGTGCCAAAGAGCCTGTCTCCCGCATCACCAAGACCAGGTACTATATAGCCGTGATCGTTTAGATGGCTGTCCAGGGCGGCAGCGAAAATGTCCACTTCGGGGTGCCGGGAATGCACTTTTTCTACTCCCTCGGGAGCCGCTATCAGGGAAACAAGGGCTATCCTGCGACCTCCGCGTCGTTTTACGAGGTCGATCGCCGCCGCAGCCGAACCTCCAGTCGCGAGCATGGGATCAACGATGTAAATGTCACGTTCCTCGATATCACCCGGCAGCTTGCAATAATACTCCACAGGCTCAAGGGTCTCGGGATCCCTGTAAAGGCCTATGTGCCCTACTTTGGCGTTTGGGATAAGCTGAAGGATGCCATCCACCATTCCGAGCCCGGCGCGCAGTATGGGTATAACGGCCATTTTCTTGCCGGCTAGAGACCACGCCTGGGCTTCTGTTATCGGCGTCTTGACCCGGACTGATTCAAGGGGAAGATCCCTGGTGATTTCGTATACCATAAGACCTGCAATTTCCTGGACCAGTTCGCGAAAAACCTTGACCGGAGTGGTTTCATCACGAATCATACCTATTTTATGCTTGATAAGCGGATGTTCGAACGTTACCAGTCGTCCCGTCGAATCCTTTCCGGCGAGCGCTCGCCCCGTTTCCTCTTCGAATAACTGTATCTTGCGAAACCTGTTGAGATGGCGATCCCATTCGAAGGGTGTTTCAAGCCAGATGCGAACGATTTCAAGCGCTTTCTCGTGGTCTGTAGTCCTTCCGCCCAGTGCCAGAATATTGGAATTATTGTGTGCCCTGCTCAGCCGGGCCGTTTCCTCGCAGCAAACATGCGCCGCATAAGCGCCGGGAACCTTGTTGGCCGCAATGGACATACCGATACCTGTCCCGCAAAAAAGGAGCCCCTTGTCAGCCTTGCCGCCGGCGACGGTCATTGCAACTTCACGGGCGATGTCCGGATAATCCACAGGCGTTTCAGCATTGTCGGTTCCGTAGTCCGACACTACGATGTCTTTCATCGAAGTCAGGGTTTCCTTTACCTTTTCCTTGAGCTCAAATCCCGCATGATCCGATCCCAACACGACACGCATGACGTATCCCCTTTCTCGTCCCTGGCCCTTTGCCGGAAACACCGACCTGGGACCTTTTTCAGTCTCTACCAAGGACCCTGTCTATAAGTGATCCAGCAACTGTATAAGGGTCGATCTTCCTGTCGGCAAGTTTCTCAAGAAGTTCGGTGGTCCTCTCTTCTTCCCAGGCCCGCTCTACTATGCGCGCGATTTCCCTGGAAAGGATTTCCTCCACTTCGACCTCCAGACGGTAGTATTTACGCTTGCGGCCTTCGTCGGTTTCCTTAAGATGATTGCGGTGTTCCTCTATCTTGCCGCACAAGGCGTCTATACCCTCTCCACGCTCCGCAACAGTCGAAACGACCGGGGGTCTCCATGTCCGATCAGGCAGGAGGTCGAGCATCATGTTAACCTCCGTGGCAACTCTTTCGGCGCCTTCCTTGTCAGACTTGTTCACAACGAAAATATCGGCGATCTCCATGATGCCCGCTTTCATAACCTGGATGTCGTCACCCATTCCCGGAACCAGCACAAGACAGACCGTATCGGCTATTTTCACGATGTCGATTTCGGATTGCCCCACGCCTACCGTCTCTATCAAAACGACATCCTTCCCGCAGGCATCCAGTATAAGAGCAGCTTCATAGGTTGCCCTGCTGAGTCCTCCAAGGGATCCTCTCGTACCCATGCTGCGTATAAAAACATCCCTGTCGAGGGAATGTCCCTGCATCCTCAGCCTGTCACCGAGAACCGCGCCACCGCTGAAAGGACTTGACGGGTCAACGGCAATTACTCCTACGGTCTTGCCTTTTTTCTTCAATTCCCCGATAAGTTTGTCCAAAAGGGTACTCTTTCCCGAACCGGGGCTTCCTGTAACGCCGATGATATGAGCCTTTCCGGAATAGGGATAAACGGCCTTCATAAGGTTCTCGGCGAAGGGAGATTCACTTTCGACCATGCTTATCAGTCGCGCCATCGACCTCGGGTCGCCCTCTAATGCCTTTTCTACGAGTTTTTCCATAATATTTATCCGCCCTTACCTTCAGGCTTTACCTGTTGTGCTTCTTTTCGCGCCCACCGCCTCTTCGAGCCATCGTATGCATTCTTTAGTCGGCGTTCCCGGGCCAAAAATAGCCCCCGCTCCCATAGCCTTTAGCTTGGGTATGTCATCCTCAGGAATGACTCCTCCACCGAATACTATAATGTCTTCCGCTCCCTTTTCCCTCAGAAGATCGATGATCGCCTTGAAATAATGCTCGTGCGCACCGCTCAGAATACTGATGCCTATCGCGTCGGCGTCCTCCTGGATCGCCGTCTCGACAATGCTCTCGGGGCTCTGCCGCAAACCCGTGTAAATAACCTCCATCCCCGCGTCCCTGAGCGCCCTGGCTACCACCTTCGCTCCCCGGTCGTGTCCGTCAAGCCCGGGCTTCGCCACTACAACCCGCGTCTTCCTCTTTTCCATGTTCCTTCCTGCCTCCCGTTCCTCGACTTAACGTCCGCCAGAAGATGATGTTTTTTGAATTACCCGGTTTCGATCATCTGTTTAAAATATCTATCCCGGCGAAAGCGTAAAAGGCAAAATATATCGCCCCGGCGAAGACAAAACCCAAAAGAACTCGTAATAAAAGTATCGTTCCCGGCCCGCCGGGCCATTTGCCTTCTCCTATCCTTACTACGGCCCTTGATATGAGCAAGGCCAGCAAGAAAAAACCTATGGCCATAAAGGCCTGTATGTTCGTCGTCGGCATGACCGACCTCCAGTGATCACAGACTTCACACCAAATACACCGCCAAGTATTGTATCAGGAACGAGGCTTTCGAAAACGGTCTGTTTCAATAAAAAGGCGGCCTTGAAGGCCGCCTTTTTATTGTTTTTTCGACTTGATTGCTGAATGAAACATTTTGCGGGAAGCAGCACGTTCTGCGCGCCCTGCCCAGGAATCCAGACCTTTATCTTTCTGCGGCTTCTGTTTCTTCAACACGTCCTGTCGGCGTATGAATCTGTTTCAGGACCGAAATCGCCACTTCCAAAGCCCTCTTCCCGTCCATGATGCCCACGAGAGGCTGTCGTCCCTCCCGGACACAGGTAACGAAATGCTGTAACTCAAGCTTGAGTGGTTCCCTTTTGGCAAAAACGGGATGTTCTATAACCTCCACCAGGCTGCTTCCCTTTTCCCTTATGCATCTATGTATGGACACGTCCTGGGTTTCATAGTTCAGGGATATGAACCTTTCCGGCTCCATTATCTCAAGCTGGCGTAATCGCCGCTCTGAAACCCTGCTTACGAGGATGTGGGCCAGTGTCCCGTTTTCAAATGAAATCTGGGCCGTCGCCACGTCTTCAAGGGGGGATCTGATGGAACGTCCCATGGCCATTATGGAGGTAATCTCCGACGGTACCAAAGAAAGTATGATATCGATATCGTGGATCATCAAATCCAGCACCACGCCGACGTCATTAATTCGTGACGAGAAGGGGCCGATGCGTCTGGACTGGAGGAAAAGCGGGCTCTTTACTATGTTTCGTACATGCTGGACTGCGCTGTTGAACCGTTCGATATGCCCTACCTGGAGAACCAGATTTCTCGACGCCGCAAGTTTCAGAAGGCTTTCCGCCTCTTCCACTGTGGAAGTTACAGGTTTTTCTATCAGGACATGGCACCCTGCCTCAAGGGACATCTTGGCAACTTCGTAATGGTCGACGGTCGGCACTACTACACTTACGGCATGAGGACGGGCCGCCCTGAAAAATTTCTCCAAATCGGAATAGTGGGGAACGCCTAACATCTCCCCTATTGATGCTGCCCTTTCTTCATTGATGTCGACGACTCCCACGACTTCCGCATTCAGCAGTTCCGTATATACCCTGGCATGATGGTAGCCCAGGTGACCGACTCCTATGACGCCGACCCGCAAAGGCCCCATGGAAGATCACACTCCCGAAGATGAATTACTCAAATTAGCGTTTTCATTGTTGTCGCTATTATCATTTTCCCACCAGTACCTCGAATTGTGGCCTGGAATGAGCAACCTTGCCAAAAGGAAATTGCTGTATTCGTCTTTGCCCCTGTAAGAATAAAAAATATCCTTTCTGCATAGTGTACAGAATGGAACCTCGAAAACAGAAGATTCACAAACTCCGGACTCTACAAGCTGCCTGGTTATGATTCCTGAAAGGTCGAAATGCACTTCTTTTTCTTTAAGGATAACATATTCCGAGGGGAAAACCTTCATCCCCCACATCGTCCAGGGATCGTCGGCTTTTCTTCCGTAGCACTTGCCGCATATGCCGGGGCCTACCCAGGCCAAGGCACCGTCAAGCGCATCGGGGCCAAGATTGCCAGACACAGTGGAAACCATTGCCGATGCCACATTCATTCCCGACCCAACAAAACCTGAATGTCCCACGGATACCCAGCGTCTTGGGTTGCGCCCGCACAGGACTATGGGAAAGCAGTCCGCAAAGCGCAAACTACCGAAATAACCCGGCCTGTCCAAAAAAAGGGCGTCGCCTTCGGGCCTTTCCGGGAGGCAGGATTTTTCATCCACGGTGATCACGTTTCTGCCGTGCTCCTGCCTGGGTGCTGCAAGTGGTGGAAATTTCCCAGTTTCGAAAAAAGAGGCACCTAGCTTCTCCGGGTCACCTTCAGCGACCTCTGTGAGAAACCCCCTGCCGAAAAGCACCACCGAGGTTTCGCCGTCGTTTATATATTCAAGCAGCCACTGGCCACTCCGCCTTTTGAGCGACCAGGGGGTATCCTCAGGCCACATTACAGGCATTCCCCCACGCTGATGTTTTTTTTAAGGATTTCCGCCACCAAATACAGACTCCCGCAACAAAGAACGGTTCCGCCAGCTTCCAAGGCTTCCTTCAGGGCCTTTCCCGGAGTATCGATTGTACGGATGCCGTCCCACCCTGCTTGGACTGCGGCTTCCTTCAGCTCCTCGGTAGTTGCCGAACGATCCATTCCGGGAACTTGAGTCAGGAAAAGCTTTCCTTCCAGTTTTTTAAGCAAAGAAAGAGATTTTCGGTAATCTTTGTCTTTCATGGACGCGAAGACCACGGAAAGAGCGTCTCGCGGCACCAGTTCTGAAACGGCCTCCACGAGGGCATTAATGCCGTGGGGATTATGAGCTCCGTCGAGTATCACAGTTCCGCCTTCCAATAAGCGGATATCGAACCTGCCCGGCAAACGGACACGCCTGAAGCCTTTTTGGATTTGTTCTTTTGTTACGTTTACACCTTCAGAAGAAAGAAGCCGAAGGGCAACAATGGCGTTCATTGCATTTAAAGCCTGATATCTGCCTACAAGCCCCGTTTTGAGGTTTCTGAACGATTCTCCAAAAAGAAACGCGTCGAAAATGGTACCAGAAAGGTCCACCTTCCTTACTTTCCACTTCGCGAAGCGGGAGGTCACTATTCCCTGGTTTTTCAGGAAAAGACACCTGTTTTGATATGCTCTTTCCAGCCTTACGTCTCCGCCTGCAAAACAACTTTTGCCATTCGGCCTCAGGACGGAGAACTTTTCCGCCGCCACCGCCATTGGTGTTTCACCGAGATATTCCATGTGGTCAAGACCGACGCTCGTCAACACCGAAACAGCCACGTTCCGAAGAATATTGGTGGCGTCCAGCCTCCCGCCAAGTCCGGCTTCGACGACCGCCATGTCCACTTCTTCCGAGGCCACGATCATAAAGGCCGCAGCAGTGGATACTTCGAAAAAAGTCGGCTTTTCGCAAATTTTTCTAAGCACCGACTCCACAACATCAATGGCTTCGTTCCATTTACCGGGCGAAACGATTTCACCACCGATTCGAAGCCTCTCCCCAAAATGAACAAGATGAGGACTTGTATACAGGGCCGTTTTCAGTCCGGTTTCCCTCAGTACCGATTCGACAGAAGCCGCCGTCGACCCTTTCCCGTTGGTACCCACTACATGAATGGCCCGAAAAGAGCGTTCGGGATGCCCCAAATACTTCAAAAGCCGGGCGATCCTCGAAAGCCCGGGTCGGATCACAGGATATGCTATACACGACATCCTTTTTTCAACGTCGTCGAAATCTTTAGTGGTCCACCGGACAATTCCCATTAAGCGACTTTCCTGTTTCCATCCGATGGCGTCGGATCATCCGCGCCGCAGACTTTCGAGGTTACGGTCAATATTGTTTATTTTTACCATGCCCTCTTCGAGCCTGAGCTTTTCTTTTTCTACCACTTCGACGGGGGCGTTTTGCAAAAACTTCTCGTTTTCAAGCTTCGTTCGTGATTTTTCCACGGCCTTTTCGGTTTTTTCCTTCTCCTGTTCCAAGCGTCTTATCTCTGCTGCAACGTCCAGGACGTTCCCGACGGGAAGAAATATCTCCCCGAATGGCAAAACAGCCGTCAGCGCCTGTGAGGGTCTTTGGCCTCCCGCAGAAGAGAAGTTGAAGCTGCTGATGTTTGTCAAAAGCGACAAGAGATCGGCATTGCCTTTTAAATCAGCGAGCAGGTTGCCTTCGTCGATGACAAGATGGCAAGTTTCCAGCTTTTTCTGAGGGGGAAACCCCGCTTCGGCCCTGAGATTTCGGAAGCCTCTGACAATTTCCTGAAATATTGACATCTTTCGGCTTTCTTCAGCGTCTTCGAACCCGGAGTCTGCAACAGGCCAGCTTTCCCTTTCTATGGAATCCTCCCCGAACCGGAAAAGGTGCCATAGCTCTTCCGTAACAAATGGGATAAAAGGATGAAGGAGCTTCAAAACATCCCCTAGCACCTCTTGAAGCACCCATCGTGCCGCTTCCCGGCGGGTCGGCCCTTCCTCGTTCCGCAAGGCCGGTTTTGCCATTTCGAGAAACCAGTCGCAAAACTCGCCCCATACGAACTCGTAAAGGCTTCGTGCGGCCTCCCCGTAATGATAGGTATCAAGATAATTGGAGACCTCGTCGATTATCTTGTCCCGCCTGGCCAATATCCATCTGTCGTGATCTCGAAGGAAGGCTTTTTCCGGTTTTTCAGGCCTTTGTCCGTCGCAAAGATGCATCTCCGCGAACCGGGCGGCGTTCCAGAGCTTGTTGAGAAAATGCCGATAGGCCTCTATACGCTCACGACTCAGAAATATATCCCTGCCCTGGACCGTCAGTGCCGCAAGGGTCAACCTGAGGGAATCTGCTCCGTATTCTCCTATGATTTCCAGAGGGTCGATGACATTGCCCCTGGATTTACTCATCTTGCGCCCTTCCTCGTCACGCACCAAAGCATGTATGTAAACGGTTCTGAAGGGGATATCTTTCATGAACTTGAGACCCATCATTATCATTCTGGCCACCCAGAAAAAGAGGATGTCGAATCCCGTCGTCAAAAGGTCCGTCGGGTAATAATACTTGAGATCCTCCGTATCATCGGGCCAGCCGAGAGTCGAAAAAGGCCACAAGGCACTGCTGAACCAGGTATCCAGAACGTCTTCTTCCTGGCTTATCTCGAAACTCCCGCACTTTTCGCAGCGGTCGGGATCCTGTTCGGAAACGGTAAGGGAGCCACATCTTTCACAGGTCCACGCAGGAATCCTGTGGCCCCACCAAAGCTGCCGCGAGATGCACCAGTCCCGTATGTTTTCCATCCATTGGAAGTAGGTATTCTCCCACTGTTCCGGTATAATCTCGATTCGTTTTTCCTTGACCGCCTCTATCGCTTCTTTGGCAAGAGGGGCTGTCTTGACGAACCATTGCTCCGACAGGTATGGTTCTACCATGGTGCTGCACCGGTAGCAACGCCCCACGGAGTGATCGTGTCTGTCCTTTCGGACGAGGTAACCCTCTCTTTCGAGCATTTCGACAATTTTCCGCCGTGCCTCGAAGCGGTCCATCCCTTCGAAGTCGGGCCCGGCCTTTTCGTTCATTCTTCCTGTTTCGTCGATAACCTGGACCGGCTCGAGGTCATGCCGTTCGCCGACGAGAAAATCATTGGGGTCGTGGGCCGGGGTTATCTTGACGAGCCCCGTCCCGAACTCCGGATCCACCATGTTGTCTTCTATTATCGGGATCACGCGACCGCACAACGGAACGCGCACCTGCCTGCCTATATACCCTGCATTGCCCTCGTCACGCGGATGAACAGCGACGGCCACATCGCCAAGAATCGTTTCCGGGCGGGTTGTGGCGACCGTTACGCCACCATCGCCATCTACAAAGGGGTAGCGCACGTAATAAAGCATACCCTCCGTGGGCTCATGTTCTACTTCAAGGTCCGAGAGAGCCGTGTGGCAACGCGGGCACCAGTTGATAATATATTTCCCCTGGTAAACGAGTCCTTCCTTGTAGAGTCTTACGAACACTGCCCTGACCGCTCTCGAAAGGCCTTCGTCCATGGTAAAGCGCTCTCTGCTCCAATCACAGGAAGCCCCCAGCTTCTTGAGCTGGTTTATGATCCTGCTGCCGTACTCTTCCTTCCACTCCCAGACCTTTTCTACGAAGGCATCCCTCCCTAGGTCATGGCGCGAAATGCCTTGTTCCTGGAGTTGGCGTTCAACGACATTCTGCGTCGCAATCCCGGCATGATCGGTTCCCGGCAGCCACATGACGTTTTTCCCTTTCATGCGCATATAGCGGCAGGTTATATCCTGAAGGGTGTTGTTGAGGGCATGGCCCATGTGCAGCGATCCCGTGACGTTGGGAGGAGGAATCACTATGCTGAAAGGCTCTTTTTCCTCGTCAGGTGTGGATGAAAAAAGCCCAGTCTCCAGCCACCAGGCGTACCATTTATCTTCGATCGGAGAGGGATCATAGGCTTTGCTCAACTCCGGGCCTTTGTTGGTCATTTGCACGTCCTCCTTGAAATCCTGTAATTTCCTGTCCCAATCTTTTATAAGTCTTCATCCAATCCGGCCAAGAATTCATCAAGGGCCTTTTGCAGCTCCTGTATACCGATTCTTTTTTCTGTGGATACATAGATCGGAGCTCCCGCTGTCGGGGGAATATTCTCCAGATGTTTCCTGTAATAAGAGGAGCGTTTAGTCACAGGGATCTTGTCCGCCTTGGTGAAAGCGATTAAAACTGGAACGTCGCTTGCGGCAAGCCAGCGCTCCAACTGCCTGTCGTTTTCCAGCATACCGTGCCTGAAATCGACTAGATGGACCACGAGCACCAGGAAGGGACGCGTGGTTATGTAGCCTTCGATCAGGTGCGACCACTGTGAACGTTCCGCTTTGCCCCTTTTCGCAAAACCAAAACCCGGAAGATCGACCAGGTGAAAGGGTCTCTTGGCTCTTACTTCGTAAAAATTTATGCTCCGCGTCTTCCCAGGTTCCCGGCTGACTTTGGCAATACGCCTTCCCAGAAGGGCGTTTATCAAGGAGGATTTTCCCACGTTGGACCTTCCGGCAAAGGCGATTTCGGGCAGTCTTCCCTCGGGAAGCTGACTCATGTTATAAGACGTCGCAACAAGCGTTCCGGACCAGGTTGTTTCAGCCATCGTTTCCGCTGTCCATTGCTTTACCAAATACTTCGAGAATATTGCTCGTGAAATGCAGTCTAACGCCCTTCGTCACCCAGGGGGGCATTTCCTCCACATCAGCCATGTTCTCCGATGGAAATATAACTTCTTCCAAACCGTGACGTTTCGCGGCAAGAAGCTTCTCCCTGACACCTCCCACTGGAAGGACCTCACCCCTGAGGGTTATTTCGCCGCTCATGGCGAGGCTGCTTTTGACGGCCTTCCCCGAAAGCGCCGAGTACATGACCGTTGCAAGGGCTATCCCGGCTGACGGGCCGTCCTTTGGAATGGCACCTTCGGGAACGTGGACGTGAATATCCGTTTTGTCCCACTTCAGTCCCTCGAGGCCAAGTTCTTTGGCATGGGCCTTGAGATATCCCAGGGCTGTCTGGGCCGATTCCTGCATGATCTCCCCAAGGTTTCCGGTCAAAACGACATTACCCTTGCCCTCCATAGTGGCAGACTCTATAACGAGGACGTCCCCGCCGGTCTCCGTCCAGGCAAGCCCTATCACAGCACCAGGCTGGGGTTTTTTGGGCAATCTTGCATCGTAATGTTTGGGAGTTCCCAGATATTCGCGCAAGTCCCTTACTGTGATTTTTATCGGACCAGTCTCTTTTGACCCGCGATTTTGTTCCTCCACGAGTCTGCGAGTAACCTTTCGCGCGATTCTCGCCAGTTGTCGCTCCAACTCGCGAACTCCGGCCTCACGCGTATAATCCCTGATTATTTTCTTTACCGCGTTGGGAGAAAAAACGAGGAAATCCTCTTTAAGGCCATGTTCCGCAAGCACCTTTGGGATCAGGTGGCGTTTGGCAATCTGGTATTTCTCCTCGGCCACATAGCCGGGAAGCCTGATAATCTCCATCCTGTCCAAAAGGGCCCTCGGAATCGTGTGGGTAACGTTCGCCGTCGTTATGAACAGTACTTCGCTGAGATCGAAGGGGACCTCCAGGAAATGATCCGTGAATGAGCTGTTTTGCTCCGGATCCAGAACTTCGAGAAGCGCGGCAGCAGGGTCACCCCTGAAATCGGCTCCGATCTTGTCGACCTCATCGAGAAGCATTACGGGGTTTTTCTTCCCGGCCTGCTTTATCTTTTGGATTATCCGGCCCGGCAGGGAACCGATGTAGGTCCTCCTGTGCCCCCTGATCTCCGCCTCGTCACGAATTCCACCCAAGGACATGTTGACGAAATTACGTCCCAGTGCCCTCGCTATGGATCGGCCCAAAGAAGTCTTGCCGACCCCCGGGGGTCCCACAAAACAGAGCACTTGCGATTTTGTCCTGCTGCCAGCCTGTTTCCTGACGGCCAGAAATTCAAGGATCCTCTCCTTGGCTTCTTCGAGTCCCCAATGATCCTCGTTCAGGACTTTTTCGGCATACCTGATGTCGACTGTATCTTTTGAGCGTTTGCTCCACGGCAGGTTGACGAGCCAGTCTATGTAAGTCCTTACCACCGTGGCCTCCGCCGAAAGGGGCGGCATCTTGGAAAGGCGGTCGATTTCGTGAAGGGCCTTTTCCCTGGCTTCCGAAGGCATGTCGGCCACTTCTACCTGCTCCTTGAGCTTTTCTATCTCGGAAGTTTCCTCTCCTTGCCCCAACTCATCCTGAATTACCTTCAGCTGCTCTCTGAGATAAAATTCCTTTTGCCCTTTTTCAAGCTCCTGGCGAACCCGTTCGTGTATCGATTGCTCAACTTCGAGGATCTCTATTTCTCTCAAGAGTATTTTCAGTATTTTTTCCAGCCGGACCTTGACATCTGCTGTTTCAAGAAGTTCCTGCCTGTCGGCTATTTTGATTTGCAGATGCGAAGCGACCAGGTCCGCAAGAAAATCCGGATCCTCCACATTATTGATCGACATCATCACCTCGGTAGGGACCCTCGGGTGAAGTGACACGTATCGTTCAAATTGAGCTGACACGGAGCGCTTGAGAGGCTCGAGCAACTCGTCTTCCACGGCGATCGCCGAGGCCATCCTGGAATAGCTGCATTCGTAATGATCTTCTGCAAGGAACATTCCCTCGATCCGAGCACGCTCAAGACCCTCGACCAGCACTTTTGTAGAACCGTCGGGAAGCCTGACCATCTGAACTATCATGGCCATCGTGCCAACCTGATACAAGTCATCTGGTTCGGGATCGTCCTGGGTCATGTCTTTTTGGGTCACTACGCAAATTTTTCGGTCCCGTTCGATCGCTTCTTCGAGGGCTCTCCTGGATCCCGGCCTTCCTACGAAAAGTGGCGCCACCACTCCCGGAAAAAGCACAAGGTCTCGCACGGGAAGTACGGGAAGGACCCCGGAGGATCCCCCTTTTTTGGACATCGCCAAATCAGGCTACCTCCTCATCATCTTCGAGGAACTCCATTTCGGGTTCTCCCCTGCCCAGAACGAAATCTTCGTTCAAAACAACCCTGGACAAGTTTTCTGCCTTGGAGGGAATCTCGTACATGAGGTCCAGCATTATGGACTCCATAATAGACCGCAATCCCCTGGCCCCCGTTTCCTTCAATGCCGCTACCTTTGCTATGGCTTTAAGGGCATCCTCCGTTAAATCCAAAACAACGCCTTCCATCAAAAAGGCCTTCTTGTACTGCCTTATCAGCGCGTTTTTAGGTTCTGTGAGTATCCTGACAAGAGCGTCCTCGCCGAGTCCCTCCAGCGAGGCTATCACAGGCAGCCTGCCAATGAACTCAGGTATGAACCCGTAAGCCATCAGGTCATCCGGCTGGACTTCTTTCAGGAGGATCGATTTCTGGCGTTTGGCTTCCTCTATGATATTTCCGCCGAATCCTATGGTCTTCTTGTTCACGCGCCTGGCGATTATTTTCTCCAGACCGTCAAAGGCTCCTCCGCATATGAACAGGATATTCTTCGTGTTGATCTGGATGAAATCCTGGTAGGGATGTTTTCTGCCTCCCTTTGGAGGAACGTTGGCCACCGTCCCCTCGATCATTCTCAGCATGGCCTGCTGTACGCCTTCGCCGGAGACATCTCTCGTTATAGACGTAGACTCCGATTTGCGGGCGATCTTGTCTATCTCGTCGATGTAGACGATGCCCTTTTCGGCTCGTTCTACATCATAATCAGCCGCTTGCAAAAGCCGCACGAGGATGTTTTCCACATCCTCACCGACATATCCCGCTTCTGTAAGCGTAGTCGCATCGGCGATGGCAAAGGGGACCTTGAGCTGTTTCGCCAAAGTTTCTGCAATTAGCGTTTTACCGCAACCGGTCGGCCCTATAAGCAAGATGTTGCTCTTTTGCATTTCCGCGTCGTCCCCTTTTTCTCGGGCCTCCAACTGCTCCGTGATCCTCATGTAATGGTTGTAGACGGCAACGGAAATGACCTTTTTCGCAAAGTCCTGACCGATTACGTACTGGTCGAGAAAGGCCTTGATCTCCTTTGGTTTGGGTGGAGGGTTGTCTAGGAAATCCAGGTCGTCTTCCGTCAAAGGATCCGAAAACGCCTGATCGGGCTTGCCAGCCACCTGAATGGCGGCTGAACCCGAAGTTTGTTCTTCTTCCTTGTGTTCCTGGAGAATCAGGTTGCACAGGTTGACGCATTCGTTGCATATATATACGCCAGGTCCGGCAATCAGCCTCAGGACTTCCTCGTGACTCTTTCCGCAGAATGAACATTTTGCATCGCGGAATGCACCGCCTGATTTCGACATTCAGGACATCCTTTCATATATGGTATTCAGGGCGGACAGGACCCGGTTTCCGGTCCAGGGAAAAGACTCAGCTTTTTCGGGCCCTTGCCGCCTTTGCTTTTCTCACAATTTAATTCCAAAAGGGACTTGTCTAGCGTTTCTCTATCACCTTGTCCACTATACCGTATTCCACCGCTTCCTCAGCGGACATGAAAAAGTCCCTGTCGGTATCTCTTTCTATCCGATCCCTCGGTTGGCCGGTATGCTGCACGAGTATCTCGTGCAGCCTGTCTTTCAGTCTCAAGATTTCTTTGGCGTGAATCTGGATATCCGTTGCCTGGCCCTGGGTGCCTCCCAGAGGCTGGTGCAGCATGATCCTGGCGCTGGGGAGAGCTACCCTTTTACCTTTGGTACCGCCGGCCAGAAGAACCGCCGCCATGCTCGCAGCCTGACCTACACATATGGTCGCCACAGGACATTTGATGTACTGCATTGTGTCATAAATGGCCAGTCCCGAAGTGATCACCCCACCCGGACTGTTGATGTAAATATTCACGTCCTTTTCAGGATCTTCGCTTTCAAGAAACAGCAACTGTGCCACAACTAGATTGGCAAGATGATCATCTATGGTTTCACCGATAAAAATTATCCTGTCTTTAAGCAGCCGGCTATATATATCGTAAGCCCGTTCTCCTCTGCCGGTCTGCTCTATGACCATGGGGACAAGCATCAGGCATCATCCTCCTTGTTTTTTGCGTCTTTGTTATTTACATCTTCGGTATTCACTTCTTCTGCACCAGTTCCGGTTTCTTTTACGAGCGGTTTTTCGTTGACCTTGACGGATTCCACCAAGCGATCAATGGTCTTTTTGTAACGGACCCTGCCAAAAACCTCTTCCAGTCTCTTTCTGTCATTGGCAAGAAACTGCTGGACTTTCTCGGTCTCGGCACCTATGGACTGAGCCAGGGCATTTATTTCTTCCATAAGGTCCTTCTGCGCCACCTGTATTTTTTCCCGCTCCGCATAGCTTTGGAGCACCAGGGAACGCTTGACCATATTTTCGGCACGCTTTCTTATTTCATTTTCGTGCTCCGATAGATCTATTCCTATTTCATTGAAATATTCCTCGCGTGACTTTCCGGTCTGCTGTTGGATCCGCTGTTCTTCTTCCCTTTTGATCTCTTCTACCTGTCTTTCTATGAGCTTGTCGGGAACTTCAACGTTTGAAGCATCGCACAATTTCGAGATTGCCTCCTGGCGACAACCCTCAATGCTCTCGGCTTCGAACCTGGATTTAAGGGCCTCGCGAACCTTTTCTCTGAATTCCTCTTCGGTATTCACGTCCTCGCCAAAAACCCTGGAATAAAGCTCGGGCCCTATTTCCGGAAGCTGTTTTTCCTCTATAGAAAGAATTTCCAGGTCGAACCGTACGGTTTCGGACGGCTTTTCGGCATCCTCGATATTTTCCTTCGGTATCTCTACAACTGCCGTCTCTCCGACGTTTTTCCCAAGCAAGGCCTCCCGGAACTCTTCTCTGACATTATCGGCGGAAAGGTCGATATCCGCTTTTACCGGCTCCTGTTTTTCGCCGGTTTCTTCCTCAGAATCGACTTTTACCGCGTACTGCACATGTACGATGTCCTGAGGTCCGGCAGGTCTTCCCTCTACGGGTTTTCTTTCAGCAAAAGTCTCCCTGAGCTGGTCGATGGCTTCGTCGACCATGTCCCCGGTAATTTCAACTATCCTTTTTTCCACCTCGAGAGCGGCGGGGTCCCCCAGTTCTACTTCCGGCCGGGTCTCGAAAGTGACGGTCATCAGTACCGGTTTGTCTTCCTCAAGAGTCTCTATGTCTACCTTTGGCGTGTCTATTAGTTCCAGCTCGTATTCTTCGATAAGCGTATCGAGCGTTTTCGGCAGAAGCTTTTCAAGGGCCTCCGACTTGATCGTATCCTTGCCGAGGCGCATTTCAAGAATGTTTTTAGGTACCTTACCCTTACGAAATCCCTTGATTTCCGCCTTTTGCCTCAACTCGGAAATGGCTTTTTCCATAGATTCCCTGAATTCTCCTTCGGGAACCTCCACCTTGATCTTGACGATGTTCTTTTCCTGAGACACTATTTCAGAACGCACAACGCGACAACTCCCTCCGAGCCTCTTTTTACTTTCCCGGAAAGTTTTCTCTTATCCGGGATAAAGTTTCGTACTGTTTACCTCTCGAGGCAAACCTCAAGATATTAGCATAAGGTGCAAAAAGGTCAAACCTTTTCGCCCCTCCCTCCATAAAAGTATACCCCCCGCGTACTTCCCTATCGGGGGGTCTTGAAAGTTCAATTGACCAGGAATTGGCTCCTGTAAATTTCTGGTGCGAGAGAGGGGATTCGAACCCCTAAAGCCTTGCGGCTACTGGATTCTAAGTCCAGCGCGTATGCCAGTTCCGCCACTCTCGCCCAAATACTATGGTGGGTCATACAGGAATCGAACCTGTAACCCCCTGATTAAGAGTCAGGTGCTCTGCCAGTTGAGCTAATGACCCACTTTTTTGTTTGTTTTCAGGCGGAGGGGACTGTTTTGGTGGGCCATACAGGAATCGAACCTGTAACCCCCTGATTAAGAGTCAGGTGCTCTGCCAGTTGAGCTAATGGCCCACTATCGCCTGTTGCGCTTACAGCATCTTTCGTAAAACTGGCGCGCCCGGCAGGATTTGAACCCGCGACCAACGGATCCGAAGTCCGCCGCTCTGTCCACTGAGCTACGGGCGCGAGAAAAAATGGGGTGAGCGAGGGGACTTGAACCCCCAGCCTCTGGAGCCACAGTCCAGCGCTCTGACCAGTTGAGCTACGCCCACCATCTAAACTAAAACGGCCCTTTCCATGCGGACTTGGTATCATCTGGCGCGCTTGGCAGGATTCGAACCCGCGACCTACGGATTAGAAGTCCGTTGCTCTATCCAACTGAGCTACAAGCGCACTTAAGATTAATGGAGCGGGAAACGGGATTCGAACCCGCGACCTACGGCTTGGAAGGCCGTCGCTCTGCCAACTGAGCTATTCCCGCTTTTTCTTGCATATCTTTTCTTTGGTCGGGGCGAAAGGATTCGAACCTTCGACCCCCTGCTCCCAAAGCAGGTGCGCTAACCAGACTGCGCTACGCCCCGATATTCTATATAAAAAAGCCCCCCGCGACAACCGGGGAAATTGGTGGAGCTGGGGGGACTCGAACCCCCGGCCTCTTCCGTGCGAAGGAAGCGCGCTCCCTCTGCGCTACAGCCCCTTCTGCAAGTGACGGCGACAATTCTAGATTCGTAAAAGAACCTTGTCAAGGCGGATTTACCTAAAAGGACACATTCGGGCTGAATGTCATACCATTTTGCCAGGCGGCATTTTTTCCTCAGGGTATCTTTTCCGGTACAATAACTAGCCTGAACAAGGCTTTCGAAAACAAAAGGAGGGAACAAACCATGGCGTTCGGTCCCGAAATGATCCGGGCCTGGAGCAAAGAAATTTCTTCGAAGCTTGAGGGGAAACGTTGTACCGGAGTGGAATCCGGGACCGACTGGACCGTCCTGAATTTCGGTCCGGAAGAAAGCCTCTTCTTTTCCTTGCACCATAAACATTACGGATGTTGCGGCATAAAACGGATCGAACACGAATACCTGCGTAAAACGGCATGGAAAAAGCCAAGGTTCGGCGAGATGCTGAAAAAATATGTATCCGGTGCCAGACTTTCCTCGGCAGTGCAAGTAGCAAGCGACAGGATACTTAAACTTTCTTTTGACAAGGCCATAGGAGCGGGATTTCGGCAACGAACACACATTATTTTCGAATTTATGGCGCATCGAAGCAACCTTTTGTTGACGGATGAAAGCGACAGGATCCTTGAAGTGTTGCGCCCCATCCACCCTGAAAGTCAAAATATCAGGACCGTCGTACCCGGCGCTTTATATACACCTCCCTCACCTGTAAGCGGCAAGGGTCTTATCGATTTTGTGAACAATCCTTTTTTTGATCAACCTGTAGCAGGCTTGGGGAAAGATCTTTTCGAGGTACTGAAAAAGGCCGCCGAAATCTATCCACCCGAAACCATAAATAAAAGTGTTACTGCCTTTTTGGACTCCGGCAAGACTAGTGTGATGCGCTTTCAATGGATTCGAAAGACATTAACCCTTTTCCCTTTTATTTTGCCTGGAGGAGTCCCCGCCGAAGGGAGAGATGCCCTCGAAGCATCCCGAAGCGCCGTAATCATCCCCTTGATCGAAGAAGAGACGGTAAAACTTAAAAAGGACCTGCTTGCAATGCTTGAAAGGAAATTGAAGGGAATCCGTACAAGGGAAAAGGGACTTGAAACACAAAAGAAGAAGGCCGAAGAGGCAGAATACTACAAAAGGCTGGGGAAACTGCTTTTGGCCTGGCAACATTCCATACCCCCAAAGGCCTTGGAAGTGGAGTTGACCGACTGGGAAAAAGACCCTCCGGAAGTTGTAAAGATAAAGCTGGATCCCGGGCTTTCGCCCGTAGATAACGCACAGACCTTTTTCCGCGAGGCCAAAAAAAGAGAAATTCCCCTTCGTCCGATAGATACAAAGCTCCGAAGCCTCGAAAAACAGGCGGAATCGCTGCGCGGCATGATATCCGAGGTAAAAAACATGGATAACCTGCAGGATTTGTACGATTTTGCAGAAGACACGGGCCTGACCGGACAAGCCCCCAAAAAACGGACAGATAAAAAGCCTCCTTTTTTGCGCTTCGAACTGGAGGGCGCCATGGTTCTTGTAGGTAAAAACGAACGGGGAAACAGGCATGTAACCTTCGATCTGGCAAAGGGTAGCGATTTTTGGCTTCACGCAAAAGACGTGCCCGGTTCCCACGTGATTCTCAGACGGCTCGACGGTAAGGACACCGCCTTTTCCCCCGACGACGGCAGGTTGCTTTTCGCGGCATCGCTGGCGGCCTATTACAGCAAGTACCGGGGAGCGGCAAAAGTCCTCGTGGACTACACCGAGAGAAAACATGTGACACCAATGAAAGGGTCGACGGCGGGAGCCACATACAACCACGGCCGATCTATCATCGTGTCTCCCCTGCTCTGGAAGGAAGTTTACGGAGATACTCATTAAGGTCTTCGGGCAGAAAGGCGCGAAAGAAAACCCTTTTGCGCGTGTCGGGATGTGGAAAAGAAAGCTTCCAGGCATGCAAAAAAAGCCTTCCGGAGGAAAATACTTTCTTGCGCCTCGGAGCGTAAAGGTGGTCCCCTACGATAGGGCAACCGATGGACTTTAAATGGACCCTTATCTGGTGAGTCCTTCCGGTGTGTATTTTACAGACTACCAAAGACATACCGTCGCGGGTCCACAGCACCCGGTAATCAGTCACGGCCCTTTTCCCGGAGGGAGAGACGGCCATGCGAAAGCGGTTTTTGCGGTCACGCCCGATGGGAAGGTCTATGCGTCCTTCCGTCCTTTTGGGTTTCGACCAGACCAGAGCCAGATATTCCTTGTCTACTGCTCTTTCCTTGAAAGCCCTTGAAAGCCTCTCGTGAGCATGGGGAGTCTTGGCCACTACCAAAAGCCCCGAGGTCATGGCGTCAAGCCGGTGGACAATGCCGGGTCGTAAGACGCCGGAGCCGGCACCTATATCAGGATACATGTACAGCAAACCGTGAACAAGCGTGCCCCGCCAGTGTCCTGGGGAAGGGTGCACCACAAGTCCTGCGGGCTTGTTTATCACCAGGAAAGACTCTTCTTCGTGGACGACCCCGAAGTTTACTTTTTCGGGCTCTACCGTCGGCATTTCAGCGACCGGGATACTTACCTGTATTTCATCGCCTTCCGAAACCCGTGTCGATGATTTGGGCTGCGATTTTGCAGAAAGGATAACCCTGCCTTCTTTCAGCAACCCCTGTACATAGGACCGGGATTTTTCAAGCTTTTCGGCCAAAAACACGTCTAGCCTTTTCCCCGAATCACCGGCTCCGACTACAAGCCGCGAATTTTCTTCTTCCACATCATAGTCATCCGCTGCATTTGTCTCTTCGTTCGGTGTCATTTCTTCGCGAGGGTATTTCCCGAAATGTCCGGATAAGCTCGCTCGAGCATATCGTCTCATTTCCTCTTCAAAAAACTTTTTTCATATCTGCTGCGGCATGTCAGGCAATACCTCGCCCACGGCTTGGCCTTCACGCGCGCATCTTCTATATCTTTCCCACACTTCTCGCACTTGAAGACTTTCTCGGGATGCCTTTGGATTTTATCCATGGCGTGCGCGATTTCAGCGAGAATATGGCGCAAGGAAACCTTTTCTCCTTCGTTGTATTCTCGTTGGGACAGTCCGGAGGCCCATTCGGCAGGGTGATCGGAATGATCCGGCCCTTGAGGCTCAAGGCCCTCGGCTTCCAGCGACTCAAGCAGGTTTTTAATCCGTTTTTGCTCCTTCTGCAAAAGTGCTTCGAGTTCTTTCACCCTGTCAACCATGGTCCCCTCCTCCCCCGCAACGGGACTTCAATGATATTCTATACCTTTTCGGAGTGACTGGCCTCCAATACCTTTTTGCATCTCGGGCAAACGCCTTTTTCATCAACGTCCACCGAATATTTCCAGCATCTAGGACACTTCGTCCCCGCGGCCTTTCTTATATCCATCAGGATCCCCGTCTGCTCGTCTTCATACCTTACCCCATCGCCGGCGACAACCTCGGCGTCGCCGATTTCAAAGTCCGAAGTTATTGTGACAGTTTCCCATTCTTCTTCCGACAGCGAGTGTAAAACCTCTTCTTGACCCGAGGCATCCACTATCCTGACTGCAGCCTCGAGGGGATGACCTATGATACCCTTGTTTCTTGCGACTTCCAGTCCGCGGCTCAAGGCACCGCGCACATCAAGCACCCTGGACCAGAAATTCTCCAGTTCGTCGTCTGCAAGATCGTGATCAAAAAGAGGCCATTCTGCAAGAAACACGCTCACAGGAAGGCTACTGTCGATCTTGCGCATTTCCTGCCACGCTTCCTCGGCAGTAAAACTCAAAACAGGGGCGAGCATCTTGACAAGTGCCTTCAGAATCTCCCACATCACCGTCTGGCAGCTTCTGCGTTCAAAGCCTCTTGCCGGCTCAGCGTAAAGGCGGTCCTTGCTTACGTCAAGATAAAAGGCGCTGAGGTCATTTACACAAAAATGGTGCATATTGAAGCTGGGAAGATGGAAGGCATATTCGTCATAGCCTTTCGTAACCCTTTCTATCAAGTGCTGCAGACGTGACATGGCCCATTTGTCTAGAGAAGGCAGTTCGGCACATGAAACAGCGTCCGATTCCGGGTCGAAACCGTCGAGGTTCCCGAGCAGGAACCGCAGCGTGTTTCTTATTCTCCGGTACGACTCGACAAGATTTTTAAGGATGTTCTCGGAGATCCTTATGTCGTTCCGATAATCAGTGGACGCCACCCAAAGCCGCAGTATATCGGCGCCATATCTGTTGATGATTTCCTGCGGCGCGATAACGTTGCCCAAAGACTTGGACATTTTCCGCCCCTCGCCGTCGACGATGAAGCCATGAGTCAGCACGGCGTCATAGGGGGCCCTGTCCCTGGTCGCGACAGACGTGAGTAGCGACGTCTGAAACCAGCCCCTGTGCTGGTCGCTTCCTTCAAGGTAAAGATCGGCCGGCCACTTGAGGTCCTTTCTCGTCTCAAGTACTGCGATATGGCTGCAACCTGAATCGAACCACACGTCCATTATGTCCGTTTCTTTTCTGAGACCCGACCTGCCGCATTCGGGACATACATCGAGATCGCCCAATAGTTCTTTTGCAGAAAAGTTCCACCAGCAGTTGGAACCGTTTTCGGCAATCTTCTCTTGAACGCGCCTGATCCTTTTTGAATCGACCACGGTTTCCCCGCACCCGTCGCAGTAAAATGCGGGAATCGGAACACCCCAGACACGCTGGCGGCTGATGCACCAATCGGAACGATCCCTCACCATGTTGGAAATGCGGCCTTTGCCCCAGTCGGGAACCCATGTGACCTTATCTATCTCTTCAAGGGCCTTTTGCCTGAAGGCACTGACTGAAACGAACCATTGTTCGGTGGCCCTGAAAATCACGGGCTTCTTGCATCTCCAGCAATGGGGGTAGGAGTGGCGGATCGAGAGCTTTCCGAGTAAACGTTCTCTTTCCCGTAGTATCTCGAAAATTCGCTCATTGGCTTTTTCCAGAGGCAAACCACCCACCAGAGGTGTATCCGGCAGAAAGGCCCCCTTGTCGTCCACAGGATTAAGCACTTCGAGGTCATACCGGATGCCCGTTTCATAGTCCTCCACACCATGGCCGGGAGCCGTATGCACACATCCCGTTCCCTGTTCAAGGCTCACGTAGTCCGCCAGGACAAGGGTCACCACTCTTTCATCGTAGAAGGGATGTCTTGCCTTGAGGTATTCCAGTTCCCTACCCTTTACTTTCAAAACCGGTTCGCCGAAAGACATGCCGGTTTCCGTCGATACCTGATTCAGCAACCCTTCAGCGATGAGGTATACCACATCCCCAAAACCCGATCTTACAAACACATATTCAAGGTCGGGATGCACTGCAATAGCCATACTGGCAGGAAGTGTCCATGGCGTCGTCGTCCAGACAACGACGAATACATTTTTACCTTCAAGTTCAGGGAAGCGATTATCTTCGTCTATGAAAGGATACGCTACGTAAATAGAAGGTGACGTTTCATCCTCGTACTCTATCTCTGCCGCTGCCAGGGCAGTCTGACAATCGGCACACCAGAAGACAGGCTTCTTGCCCTTGTATACCAGGCCTCTTTCCACCATATCGGCGAATACTCCTATCTGTGCAGCTTCATACTGGGCCTTGAAAGTAATATAAGGATCCTGCCAGTCGCCCAGAACGCCAAGACGCTGAAACTCTTCGCGCTGGACATCTATGTAGGTCCTGGCGTACTCCATGCAGTAGTCACGAAGCGCGGCTGGCTCTACCGCTTCCTTGTCCACACCTCTTTCCCTCAAGACCTTAAGCTCGATGGGCAGGCCGTGAGTATCCCAGCCCGGCACATAGGGGGCCCTGTATCCCCGCATCCACTTGTACTTTGGTATGAAGTCCTTGAGAATCTTGTTAAAGGCCGTTCCTATGTGGATATTTCCGTTGGCATAAGGGGGGCCGTCGTGAAGCACAAATGTCTCGGCGTTTTTCCTGGATTCCATAAGCGTGTCGTAAAGCTTTATAGAAGACCAGAACTCCAGCCACTCGGGCTCTCTTTTTGTGAGATTGGCCCTCATGGAAAAAGAAGTTCTGGGCAGGTTCAAAGTGTCTTTGTAATCTTCAGACATCGAAAATATTTCCTCCCTTCTTTATTGCAAAACGTAGCCGCCCCTTTTCCATAAGACGGCTACGCCAGATCATTAAAACCCGACTCCAGGCCCGATACCCTTTGCTCAGGATGTCTCTGCCGCAGTGGCTTTTCTGGCCTTGACGGTCTGAAGAAGATGCATGGATATCAGGACTGCCAGCCCTATGGTATCGGACACGAGACCTGGAACCAAAAGCGTCAGGGCCCCTCCTATCGCGAGTGCACGCTGCCAGGCCGCCATTTTCGTCTTGTAAAAACCGATGGATCCCATTCCAAGCAAAAATACACCAAGAAGCGCCGTCGCTATCGAAAGGATGAAAGGCACCGGTTGGAAATTGACCAGAACAAGCATGGGGTTGAACACGTAGATATAGGGTATCAGAAAACCTGCAAGAGCCAGCTTTATCGCCGTCCCTCCCGTTTTCATCGGATCATCACCCGCAATGCCGGCGCCGGCGTAAGCAGCCAGTGCGACAGGGGGGCTCAGGTCAGCAGCAATCCCGAAATAAAGCACAAACATGTAGGCAGCCATGGGAGCTACGCCAAGCTGTAGAAGCGCCGGAGCCGCCATGGTGCTGGTGACGATGAAGTTTGCCGTCGTCGGGAGCCCCGCGCCCAGGAGGATACAGGCAACCATCGTGAGGAGCAGTGAAAACAAGAGAATTCCGCCCGAAAGGGCGATAATGGCGCTGGCGATGCGCAGGCCAAGCCCGGTAAGCGTCGCCGTTCCGACTATAATACCTACCGTTGCGCAGGCGCACGCGACCCCAAGTGCGCCCTTTGCTCCCGATTCGAGAGCTTCTTTCAACTTGGGTAGGGTCATGCGCGTCTGTTTGTTGAGAAATGATACGGCGACGGTGAGCAGTATTCCGTAGTAGGCTGCCTTCAGCGGCGTATAGCCGGCAAGCAGGAAATATATTATGCCCGCCAGCGGGACCAGAAGATGACCGCGCGTTTTAAGGAGCGGAAGGATCTTCGGCAGTTTTTCCCTGGGAAGTCCTTTCAAGCCGAGTCTCGTTGCCTCCAAATGGACCTGTACGATTACGGCGAAATAATAAAGCAGGGCCGGGACGATAGCCGCGGCAGCGACGTGAAGATAGGGCACTCCCAAAAATTCCGCCATGATGAACGCTGCGGCCCCCATGACGGGCGGCATTATCTGGCCACCGGTGGATGCCACAGCTTCGACCGCCCCGGCGAAATAGGGCTTGTAACCCACACTTTTCATAAGCGGGATGGTAAACATACCCGTAGTACACACGTTAGCGACAGAAGACCCGGAAATGGACCCCATAAGGCCGGAACTTAAAACGGCGACCTTTGCTGGCCCACCCGTGGACCACCCAGCCAGGGCCATGGAAAGGTCGATTATGAAGCGGCCCATGCCCGTCTGTTCAAGAAAGGACCCGAACAGTATGAACATGAAAACGAAAGTGGCCGAAACACCCAGGGGTATACCGAAAATCCCTTCCGTACCCATGTACATGTGATTGATGATTCTGGTGAAGTTGAACCCGCGGTGCGCGAACATTGCCGGGAAATGGCGTCCCGCGTAACAGTAGAAAAGAAAGAAAATTGCTATACACGGGAGTATGGGATTCGATACTCTTCTTGTAGCCTCCAGCAATAAAACAATCCCCAAAAACCCGGCGATGAGGTCCATCCTCGTCGGCAACCCGGCACGCATTATTATGCTGTCGAAGTAGATCACATGATAAAGCACAACATAAGCGACAACGCCTGCAAGAACAAAATCATACCAAGGAATTCCGCTTTTTATGTTCTTCTTTTTGGGCGGGTACAACAAGAAAACCAGAACAAGCACAACTGCCAGGTGCACCGCCCTTTGCTTTATCGCAAGCAGAAGTCCAAAACCGGAGGTATAAATATGAAAAACAGAAAGACCCACCGCGAGCGCCGTAACCAATAGTGCCTGCCATCCCTCAAGAAACCGGGTATTAGCTTCTGTATCGAACTTTCTCCTCAACTCGTCAAGGTCTATTTGAGCAGCCTGGACTTCGGGCTTTTCCTCTCGAGTCTCTTCGGCTTCTTGTCTTGCCATGTTTTCTTCCGTCACGTCGATCCCTCCATATCTCTCCTGGAATTACCGGGAAATAATTTATTGCCTGACAGTGCCAGACACCTGGCTATAAAACGGCCATCGCATTTTACCATAGCCTTACCAGGCCGGGATGCTCTTTCGTAAAACTCCTTCCACAAAAGGCATTTCATAAACCTGCAGGAAAACGATTCGTTCAGGCAACACTTTGAACAGGTCGTAGGACATATCATCCCAAGGTGGTGCGAACACTATCCGGTTCAACCCTATACTATTTGAACCCACCCTGATCACCAGGGTCTTCCATTTCATCCTTCCCCCCCTGAAGACGAACCAATCCGGTTCGTTTCTGAAGGAACCGTTTCTGGGGGGCTCAGTGGGAAGCCCTGCATTGTGCGACTTGGACTTTTCCTGCCACTGCCATATCCACCCGCCTGATAGTACGTACTCGTCCTGAACAGAGGTCTTTTGAACCGAATGGATGTAACTGGTAACAAGCATCTGTCCAAGAGGTGCAGGTACTCGCAGCCACGTTCCTCTTTCCTCCGAAAGAGCCACTATCGAAACGGGAGAACAGAGTATGACGACGACACAGGTAATAATCAGAAGCGATACGCAATAGATACGCAGCATCTTTGTCATTTGCAGACTCCATCCATTCCCCGGAGGTTTCCGGACTTATTCTTCGGCCTTTTCATCAGTCTCGCTTTCAAGGCCGCCGAGAAGAGGGACGAACCGACAATAATCGAACCACTCGTCTTTCCATCCTTTTGACACCCTGGTCCTCAGAAGCAACCTCTCGGTACCGAAAGCCACTCTAATGGGCGCCAGGATACTGCCATATTCTTTCAGCTGTTCCTCCCAAACCGGCAATATTCCTTCCGAAGCGGCAGTGACCAGGATCCTGTCAAATAGTATCGATCCTTTAAAGCCGCGGCGACCGTCGGCGATTCTTACGTCTACGTCGTAACCGGCTGCCGAGAGGTTTTTTCGTGCCTGTCGGGCAAGTGCCGGTATCCTCTCGACGCTCACCACCTTCGCTCCCAGCTCCGCCATAATAGCCGCCTGATATCCGGACCCGGTTCCAATCTCCAGGACCAGATCGCCTTCCCGAGGATCAAGCAGCTCCGTCATCCTTGCCACCATGTAAGGCTGCGATATGGTCTGACCGTATCCTATAGGCAGCGGATGGTCTTCATAGGCAAAGGCCTCGTCGCCGGGCCGTACAAAAAGGTGCCTGGGAACCTTCAAAAAGGCATCCAGGATCCTTTCATTACTTATACCTCTTGGAACAAGTTGTGTTTCCACCATTCTCTTGGCACGTTCCCGCCAGTCATCCATCTTGCGATCACCACGGGACACATTTTACCAGATGTTTTTAACTCCACGACATGAAAATCACAAATGGTTTCTACATAAGAAGAGATTTTACCCGTTAAGACACAAAAAACCCGACAGGAACTGCAACCTGCCGGGTGGCATTCTGGCGGGCCTGGCCCGATTCGAACGGGCGACC